>Ga0233363_1000692_pt1 | contig 14191 bp, 11 predicted proteins | sample ElkDunMinimDraft_18_FD_191534 | JGI IMG/M metagenome (GOLD analysis project Ga0233363, IMG submission 191534) | Fecal eukaryotic communites from dung pellets of Tule Elk in California, USA - Elk Dung C16 | ecosystem: Host-associated > Mammals > Digestive system > Large intestine > Fecal | place... | reverse complement strand
CGTCGCGGGCGTCCTGTAGCCCGTCGGAGTGTGCTGCCGGAACGGCATCCATGGTCTCTCTCTCGTGCTGGCGTGATCGGTTCACCCGGTCTTCCCTGTGAGTCTACGGTGCGCGGTGCGGGGGCTCCTCCGGTCCGCGCACGCGTTCCCGGGGGGCGGGCAGGGTTCGGACGCCGCACTCCGGGAAATGCTTCGGTTACCAAGATTCATAGAATCCGAGTAATTATGGGCAGTCCGGAGGCCCGACCACGGGAGGAAGCCGTCAATCCGCTCCTGAACACCCAGAGGCAGGCCCACACCGCCGCGGTCGCGGGACACCGCACCGCACTGGAGGACGCCCTGCGCAGCTACCTCCACCGAAGACTCCGCGACGCGGAGGCCGTCGACCGGGAGTTCGGTCGTGAACTGGCGGGTGAGACCGTCCGCTTCACCCTCGGCGGAGGCAAGCGGATGAGATCACTGCTGGCCTGGTGGGGGTGGATCGCCGGCGGGGGGACCACCGACGGCGAGGGCGCGCACTCCGCACTCCAGGCCTGCGGGGCCCTCGAACTCATCCAGACCTGCGCCCTCGTCCACGACGACGTCATGGACGGCTCCCCGACGCGCCGGGGCCGCCCGTCGGTCCACGCCCGCCACACGGCCGAGCACGCGGAGAACGGCCACGGCGGCGAGCCGCGGCGGTACGGCGAGGCCCTGGCCGTCCTCGTGGGCGACCTCGCCCTCGTCTGGGCCGACGACATGTTCGGGGAGGCCCTGGCCGGTGTGCCGCGGCCGGGCCGGGCGCGGCCGGTCTGGAGGGAGCTGCGCACCGAGATCATGGCCGGGCAGTTCCTCGACGTCCGCGCGCAGGCCCGGCGCGACCGCTCCGAGGGGGCGGCCCTGCGGGTGAACCTGCTCAAGACGGCCTCCTACAGCGTCGAGCGACCCCTCCACCTCGGCGCGGCGATGGCCGGGGCCGACGGGGAGACGGTGGACGCCCTGCGCGGCTACGGGCGGGACGTCGGGACCGCCTTCCAGCTCAGGGACGACCTCCTGGGCGTCTACGGGGACAGCGCCCGGACCGGCAAACCCGTGGGCGAGGACATCCGCGAGGGGAAGTGCACCCTGCTCCTCGGAGCAGGGGTGCGGCTGGCCGGGGAACAGGAGGACGCGGCCGCGCGCGACCTGCTCGCCCGCGTCGGCGCGGACGCCGACCCCGCCGAGGTCGCCGACACCCTGGACCGGCTCGGCGCGCGCGACCTCGTCCGCGCCAGGTGCGAAGAGCTGGCGGCCCGCGGGGCCGGCCGGCTGGACGGGCTCGACCTGGACCCCGTCGTCCTGGAAGGTCTGCGCGGCCTCGCCGCCCGGACCGGGACGGACCCCGCGTGAACGGCCGCAGCGGTGCGGCCGACGGGGCGGGCAGGCGGACGGCGGCCCCGGGACCCGGCCGCGACCGGGTGGTCGTGGTGGGCGCGGGACTGTCCGGCCTCGCCTGCGCCCTGCACCTGCGGGGCGCGGGGCGCGAGGTCGTCGTCGTGGAGAGGGAGCGGCACCCGGGCGGGCGCGCCGGGCGGCTCGACCTGGACGGCTTCCGGATCGACACCGGACCCACGGTGCTCACGATGCCCGAACTCCTCGACGAGGCGCTGGGCGCCGTCGGCGAGAGCACGGCGGACCGGCTCGACCTCGTGCCGCTGAGCCCCGCCTACCGGGCCGCCTTCGCCGACGGCTCCGTGATCGACGTGCACACCGACCGCGAGGCGATGGCCGCCGAGGTGGCGCGGGTGGCGGGTGAGCGCGAGGCCGACGGCTACCTGCGGCTGAGGGACTGGCTCACCCGGCTGTACCGGGTGGAGATGCGCTCGTTCATCGACGCGCCGTGCGACTCGCCCCTGGACCTGGTCCGGCCCGACCTGTTCAGACTCGCCGCGCTGGGCGGGTTCGGCCGCCTGGCCCCGGCGGTCGGGCGCCGTGTCACGGACGAGCGGCTGCGCCGGATCTTCTCCTTCCAGGCCCTGTACGCGGGTGTGGCGCCGGAGCGCGCACTGGCGGCCTACGCCGTCATCGCGTACATGGACACCGTCGCGGGGGTGTACTTCCCGCGCGGAGGGATGCGGGCGATCGGGGACGCCCTGGCCGGGGCGTTCACGAAGGCGGGCGGAACCGTCCGCTACGGGGAGGCGGTCACCCGCCTGGAGCGGAGCGGCGACCGGGTCACCGCAGTGGTCACCGCCGAGGGGGAACGCATCCCCTGCGGCCACGTGGTGGTCACCGCCGACCTGCCCGCCGCCCACCGCCTCCTCGGCCACCGGCCCCGCCGGCCGGTCCGGACCCGCTTCTCGCCCTCCGCCGTCGTGCTCCACCTGGGCACCGATCGCACCTGGGAGGGGCTGGGGCACCACACCATCTCCTTCGGCGCCGCCTGGAAGCGCACCTTCGCCGAGATCATCCGGGAGGGGCGCACCATGAGCGACCCCTCCCTGCTGGTCACCCAGCCCACCCGGACGGACCCGGCGCTGGCCCCGGAGGGGCACCACCTGCTGTACGTGCTCGCCCCCGCCCCGAACCTGGCCGCGGGGGACATCGACTGGGAGCGCGAGGGGCCGCGCTACCGGGACAGCCTGGTCCGGACGCTGGAGGAGAGGGGCCTCGACGGCCTCGACGCCTCCGTCCGGACCGAGCGCCTCGTCACCCCCGCGGACTGGGCGCGTCAGGGGATGGAGCACGGAACCCCGTTCTCCCTCGCGCACACCTTCGCGCAGACGGGGCCGTTCCGCCCGGGCCACACGGTCCCGGGAACCTCCAACGCCGTCCTGGCGGGGTGCGGGACCTCTCCGGGGGTCGGCCTGCCGACCGTGCTGATCTCCGGAAAACTGGCCGCCGCGCGCGTGCTGGCGGAGAGGCGTGGCCGATGAGGGCCACGGCCACGGCGGAACTCGACGCGGCCGGGATCGGCTGCGACCGGCTGCGCGGGGACTACCTGCGCTGTCGGCAGCTGCACGCGCGCCACGGGCGCACCTACTTCACGGCCACGCGGGTCCTGCCGCCGGAGAGGCGACCCGCCGTGCACGCGCTCTACGGGTTCGCCCGCTGGGTGGACGACATCGTCGACGAACCTCCCCCGGGCACGACCGCGGCCGGCCTGCGTGAGCGGCTCGACGCCGTCGACGCCGACCTGGGCCGCGCGCTGTCGGGAGCGGAACCCGACGACCCGGTCCTGCGCGCCCTGGCCCACACCGTCGCCCGCTACGACCTGCCGCCCGTCTACTTCACGGCGTTCATGCACTCCATGCGGATGGACCTGGACGTCACGGGCTACCGCGACCTGGAGCACCTGCGGGAGTACATGTACGGGTCGGCGGCGGTCATCGGACTCCAGGTGCTGCCGGTCCTGGGGACGGTGGCGCCCCGGGCGGAGGCCGCGCCCCACGCCGCCGCACTGGGCGAGGCCTTCCAGCTCACCAACTTCCTCCGCGACGTGGCGGAGGACCTGCGGCGGGGCCGGGTCTACCTGCCCGCCGACGTGTTGGAGTCCCACGGGGTGGACCGGGGGCTCCTGGAGCACTGTGCGCGGATCGGGGCACCCGACCGGCGCGCCCGTGCGGCGGTCGCCGACCTCGTCGAGGTCAACCGGGGGGTCTACCGGGAGGCCGAGCCCGGCATAGCGATGCTCTCCCCGGTGGCCCGCCCGTGTGTCGCCACCGCCTTCCGGCTCTACCGGGCGATCCTGGACGAGATCAGCGCGGCCGACTTCGACGTGTGGAGCACCCGCCACCGGGTCTCCGGCGCCCGCAAGGTCGCCGCGGCCGTCCCCGCCCTCGCCCGTTCCCTGCTCGCCCGCTCGGTGCCGCGCCCCCGGTCCGGCTGAGCGCGGCGGACACGCCCAGGAGGAGAACCACGTGACGCTGCCCGACCCCGAACCGCGGCGGACCCCGCTGCGCCGGATGCCCGCCGTCGAGTGGAGCGAGCAGAGGCCCACCTGGAGGGAGGGGTCGCCCGCCGTCATCGGTGCGGCGCTCAAACGCGCCCTGGCCAGGCCCTCCGGGAACTGGTTCGTGCTGGCGGCCAGCCGGGAGGTGCGCGCCGACCGGCCGTTCGGCCGTGTCGTCGCCGGTACCGAACTCGTGGCCTGGCGCACCCCCGACGGCGCCGCCCACGCCGGCCCGGGCGCGTGCCCCCACCTGGGGGCGCCGCTCTGCCGGGGAGCGGTGACCGGGGGAAACCTGGTGTGCCGCTGGCACGGGCTCTCCCTCGGGGCCGGTGGCTTCCCGGGATGGGACCCCTACCCGGTGCACGACGACGGGGTCCTCGTGTGGGTGCGCCTGGACCGGGAGGGCGGGGAGGAACCCCTCGACGCCCCGGTCGTCCCCGAGCGCCCCGAGGAGGGTGCCGCGATCACGGCGGTGGAGAGCCTGGCGGGGCGGTGCGAACCGGAGGACGTGGTGGCCAACCGGCTGGACCCCTGGCACGGCTCCTGGTTCCACCCGTACTCGTTCGTGGGGCTGACGGTGACCGAGGTGCCGGAGGGCCCCGACCCGCACCCGGACCGGATGGTGGTCGACGTGGGGTTCAGGGTGGCGGGGCGACTGGGGGTGCCGGTGCGCGCCGAGTTCACGTGTCCCGAACCCCGCACCGTGGTCATGCGCGTCATCGAGGGGGAGGGGCTGGGCAGTGTGGTGGAGACCCACGCCACCCCGCTCGGCGTCGACGCCCGGGGGGTACCGCGCACGGCGGTCGTCGAGGCCACCGTCGCGACGTCCGACAGGGTCGGCTTCGCGCTGGCCCGCAGGGTGGCGGGCGCGGTCGTGCGCCCCGCGATGCGCATGGCCGCGCGCCGCCTGTGGCGCGACGACCTCGCCTACGCGGAGCGCCGGTACCTCCTGCGCGCCTCCGGCCGCTGGCCAGGGTGAGCCCGCCCGGACCGTGCGGCCCCCGCGGGGCAGCGCATTCACGGGTCCGCGCACGGTACGGCGCCCCGGCGGGCCCCGTGGCGCGGCCCCCGCCGCGCCCGGGGTCAGACGGGAGAGCTCCGGGCCCACCGCGCGAGCGACCGCAGCGGGGCCGAACGCCCCCGCCGGGGCACCGTCCACACGGTGTGCCCCTCCCGCCCCCAGCGGGACAGCAGGGCGTTCGCGGCCAGCAGCCCGCTGGTGGCCGCGCGCTCCATCAGCGCCACCGGAAGGTCCGTGCGGACGTGGTCGCCCGCCAGGACCAGGAACGGGTCCGGGGTGGACACCCCGCACCGGTCGCGGTGGCTCCCGGGGGCGAACAGCGGGCAGTCCGCGCGCAGCTCGTGCCGCGCGTCCACCACACCGCAGGCGCCCAGTTCCGGATAGACGGAAGCGGCCTGTTCCCAGAGCCGCACCCGCTCGCGCTCCGGATCGCAGCCCTCCGGGAGGGAGTAGGCGTGCAGTTCCACCACGGAGCCGCCCGTGCGCCGGGCCCACGCGCGGGCCTCGTCCTCGTAGCGGTCGAGCACGCTCACGTTGTCCAGCGCCGTGTACCCCGCCGTCCCCAGGAACGCCGGACGGTGCGGGCGCACGGGACGGTCGAGCCAGTAGCGCGACACCAGGAACGGGGGAGCCGACGCCAGTCGCCCGAGGCGACCGCGCCATCCCGCGTCCCCCAGGTCCGGGGACGCCGCCACCAGGCCGCGGACCCCGGGCGGGTCGGCCGCCAGGACCACACCGTCGAACTCCTCTCCCGGCCCGCCCCCCTCCGGCCCGCACCGCACCGCGAACCGGCGCGCGTGCCCGGGACGCACCCCCTCGACCGGCTCGCCGGTCCGGAACCGCGCGCCCAGCTTCACCAGGTGGCGCTCCAGCGGATCCCACAGCGCCTGCGGGAAGGGCGAGCCCGGCACGTCGAACACCAGGCCCTCGGACGAGCCGAGGAAGTACAGGTGGAACATCACCGCCAGTTCGGCGGCCGACAACCGGCCGGGGTCCGCGAAGAAGCTCCGCGTGAACACCTCGAACGCGAGGTGCCGGGCCCGCGGCGGGAAGCGGACCGCCTCCAGCAGGTCCCGCGCGCTCAGGTGGTCGAGGCGCTCGTACACGCCCGGCACGTCGACGTCCAGAAGCTGCAGGGCCGCGGGGACGTTGACCCGTGCCAGGTCGCGCAGGGGGAAGCTCGGGCTGGTCGCGGCGAGCACCGCCGCGTTCCACGGCGGGGTCGCGGGCAGCCCCGAGAAGCGGTCGCGCGGGCCGTCCCGGTGCACCAGCGGGTAGTCGGCGAGGGGCACCAGCCCGTCCAGGCCGGGGTCGGCCCGCCGCAGCAGGCCGCGCAGGTTGTAGTACTGGCGGAAGAACGCGTGGAAGCCCCGGGTCATCGTGGCGTTCGACCCGTCGCGGAGCGTGGTCTCCCACCCCCTCAGGCGCCCGCCCAGGGAGTCCTCCCGCTCGTAGACCACCACGTCCACGTCCCGCTCGGCCAGGGCGCACGCCGCGGCCAGCCCGGCGACGCCGCCGCCGACCACCGCGACGGCTGGCCGCTCTGCGGGCCGGGGCCCGGACGGCGGCGCGGGGGCGACGGGTTCCGCCAGCGGGTCCCGGACGTCCTCGGGGCGGTCAGCGACCATGGCCGGCCTCCGTCCCGAGGGGCCGCCGGCCCGCGAAGGTGTGCGTGACACCGTACTGCCAGCCGGGCAGCGGGGCGCTGGCCACCGACTCCAGGCCCGAGCGGCGCATCCGGTCCAGCAGCGCCGCGCGGCCGTCGAACTCCAGCACGCTCCGCCACAGGTAGCGGAACAGGTCGGCCCGGCCGGTCAGTGCCCGGCCCGCCGGGATCACGACCCCCCAGCACACCGCCGACCACACCGCCCGCGCGGACACCGAGTCGGCCACGGAGTACTCGTGCAGGACGAGTCTGCCGCCGGGCCGCAGGAGGGACCGCACCGACGCCAGCAGCATGTCGGGGTCGGGGCAGTTGCGCACCAGGTACGCGCCGAACACGGCGTCGGCGGGACCGCCCAGGTGCTCCTCCGCCCACGCGGGCGTGAGCTCCTCGGCCCGCCCCCGGTGGAAGGACACCGAGGTCGGCCAGGGCTTGGCCCGGGCGGCGTCGAGCATGCCCCGCGAGGCGTCCACGCCCGCGATCCGGGCGGACGGGGCCGTGTGCAGCAGAGCCGCGGTCGACGCCCCGGTGCCGCACCCCAGGTCGAGCAGGCGCAGCCCGCGCCCCCGGTCGGGCAGCCCCAGCCGCCGGGCCGAGATCCGCAGGTGGGCGTGGTATCCGGGGTTGGCGGACACCAGCCGGTCGTAGGCGTCGGCGGCGTGGTCGAACTCGCCGGTGACCGCTCCGGCCTTCATAGTCCTCGTGGTGGTGTCCACGGGTCCCTCCCCCGGGTTGCTGGGTGTTCGCGTGCTCACGGCGGCCTCCCGGTGCATGCTGGGGGCATGGCCGACTACGACGTGGCGATCATCGGCGGGGGAGCCGCTGGGCTCACCCTGACCCACCGGCTCGGCGGTATCAACGACCGGAGCGGTCGTCCGCTGCGTGTCGCCCTCCTGGAGCCGCCGCCCGGACCGCACACCCCTCCGCCGCGCACCTGGTGCTTCTGGGAACCGGACGGCGGCCCCTGGGACGGCCTGCTGGCCGCACGCTGGGAACGCCTGTCCGTGGTGGGGGAGGACGGGGCGGTCCACTCCTCCCCCGCGGCGCCCTACGTGTACAAGATGCTGCGGTCGGTCGACGTGGACGCGCACGTACGCGCCTCGGCGGGCGAGCACGTGGACCAGCTCCCGCTCCTGGTGACGGGGGTCCGGGACGGGGAGGGGCAGGCGCTGGTCGAGGGGGTCGGGCCGGACGGCGGGACGGCGGCGCTCACCGCGGCGTGGGTGTTCGACTCCCGGCCGCCCCGACCGCTCCCGCGCGGGCGCACCCACCTCCTCCAGCACTTCCGGGGCTGGTTCGTCCGCGCCTCCGACGACGTCTTCGACCCCGGCGCCGCCGTGCTGATGGACCTGCGCCCTGCCCAGCCGGTGAACGGGGTCGCGTTCGGCTACGTGCTCCCCCTGACCTCCCGTGAGGCGCTGGTGGAGTACACCGAGTTCGGCCGCGAGGCCCTCACAACCGCTGAGTACGAGCGCGCGCTCGGCCGGTACTGCGACCTTCTCGGGCTCTCCGGGCTGGAGGTGACGGCTGCCGAGCAGGGAGTCATCCCGATGACCGACGCGCCGTTCCGGACGCGGGAGGGGCGCCGGTTGTTCCGGGTGGGGGCCGCGGGGGGCGCCACACGGCCCTCGACCGGCTACACGTTCAGCGGCGTGCGGCGCCAGGCGGAGGCGGTGGCCCGCGCCCTCCAGGAGGGCCGGGTGCCGGTGCCGCCGGTGCCCCACCGGCGCCGCCACCTGGCCATGGACGCGGTGATGCTGCGGGCCCTGGACACGGGCCGGGTGCGGGGGGCGGACTTCTTCTCGGGACTGTTCGCGGCCAACCGGCTCGGGGACGTGCTGGCCTTCCTGGACGGCGGCTCGCGCCTGCACCGGGAGCTGGCCATGGGCCTGAGCACACCCGTCGCGGCGATGTCCCTGACGTCGGCCGAACACGCCTGGCACCGGCTGCGCGCGCGGCCGGCCCGCCGTTCCTGAACCGGGTCCGGCGCCGGGCCGGGGCCCGGGCCCGGCTCACCCCGGGGAGAGTACCCGCACGGCCTCGGCGAGGGAGTTCAGGTGGCCGTCGGCGAGGGATGGTCCCCCCTTCAGGGAACGCCATCCCGGTCCCGCCGTGTACACGGCGGTCGACTGCGGCGCCCCCGCCGCCGCGTGGACGGTGCGCCGTAGCGCGACGGAGTCGGCCGAGTCCCCCGCGTGGCACCAGAGCACCACGGCGCGGGGCCCGGTGCGGCGCACCGCCCGCGCGGTCGCCTCGACGGGGGTGCACGGGCCGAGCATCCGGTGGGGCACGCCGTGCTCCCTGAGCGCTGCGGCGAGGGCCTCCACCGGAAGGCTGTGCATCTCGTTCGGACCGCAGGCGAGCACGGTCGGCCGGACGTGCGCCGCCGTGCTCTCCGCGCCTGCGGGAGTGCGGGCGGGCGGTGGGACGCGGCGCAGGGCCGAGGACACGCACCACGAGAGCAGGTGCTCGACCTCCACGTAGCGGAGGGTGTCCTCCCACTTGCGGCCCATCCCGTACAGCAGGGGCATGGCCAGCTCCTCCCAGACCGCCACGACGCCGTGGCGTTCCAGCGCCTCCTCCAGGAGCGTCTCGACCAGCTCGGAGTCCAGCCGCATCGCGGCGCGGGCGATCCCCTGGAGCGTGGGCGCCGCGTGGCCGAGAGGGAGGGTGTCCCCGCCGGGGCGCCAGCCCGGGCGGGCCGCGGACGTGCCGGCGCCCGTTCCACCGGCCGCCGCGCGGTCCGCACCCTGGTCCCCGCCCCCGGCTCCACCGCCGGGAAGCGCTCCGGCGCCTCCCACGGGCGACGGTTCGGCACGCCTCGGGGCCGGTACGGGCGGCGACCGGTCGAGGGCGAGGCGGGCGGCCGAGGCGGGCGGAAAGCCCTCGCCGACCAGACGGCACAGCTCACGGAGCCGGGCGACGTCGTCGGGGGAGTAGCGGCGGTGGCCGCCCGGGCTGCGCTCGCGGGGGCCGACCCCGTACCGGTGGTCCCAGCTGCGCAGGGTGGAGGGGGCGACCCCGAGAAGGCGGGCGGTCGCCCCGGGAGTGAGTGCGTCGGTCATGGCGCCCCAAGCGTTGCGAAAGCGACGCGACTTGTGGTGTGCGCCACCCACGCATGACTCTAGCTGGGAGGACACCGAAAGGGGCAGCACATGGACCTGGACACGACACGTCCGGCGGACCGCCGTCTCAGCGTGGTCTACAGGGTCGGAGCGGGGCTCACGGGCCTGGTACTCGTCGGTTTCGGGATCGCGGGCCTGTTGACCAGGCTTCCGCTGTTCGACACCCAGGGAGAGGTGATCGCCGGGCTGTCCACGAACGGCGCGCTCAGCTTCCTCTCGATCGCGATCGGTTCGCTCCTGCTGGGAGCGGCGGTCCTGGGCGGTTCGTTCGCCTCGACAGTCTGCACCGTGGTGGGCGTGGGGTTCGTGGTCAGCGGACTGGTCAACCTCTACCTCATGAGCGCGGGGCCCAACATCCTGGCGTTCTCGATGCCCAACGTCATCTTCAGCTTCGTGGTCGGCATCATGGTGATGACCTTCGGCATGTACGGCCGCGTCGGCAGCCACCTGCCCGTGGACAACCCGTACCGCCGGCGCCGGGAGGAGCGCCGCGAACGCCGCCGGCGCGAGCGCGGGGCGATCGGGGCCACCGGATGACCGGGGGCCACCGGACCCTGGTCACCGGGGCGACCGGGTACATCGGCGGACGGCTCGTGCCCGAGCTCCTGGCGGCCGGGCACACCGTCCGCTGCCTCGTGCGCACCCCGAACAAGCTCCGCGACGTCGACTGGCGGAGCGAGGTCGAGGTGGTGCGGGGGGACGTCGTCTCCGACGAGGGTCTGGCCGAGGCGCTGGAGGGCGTCGAGACGGCCTACTACCTGGTCCACTCGATGTCGGGGGGACAGGGCTTCGAGAGCGCCGACGCCAAGGGCGCCGGGAACTTCGCCCGCGCCGCGGAGCGGGCCGGGGTGCGGCGGCTGGTCTACCTCGGCGGGCTCGTCCCCGAGGAGGGTGAGCTGTCCGCGCACATGGCCTCGCGCACGCAGGTCGGCGACGTCTTCCTGGAGTCGTCGGTCCCCGCGGCCGTGCTCCGCGCGGCGGTGATCATCGGGTCGGGTTCGGCGTCCTTCGAGATGCTGCGCCACCTCACCGAGCGCCTGCCGGTCATGACGACGCCCCGGTGGGTGCGCAGCCGGGTGCAGCCGATCGCGGTCCGCGACGTGCTGAGACTGCTCGTGGAGTCCGCGGAGCTTCCGGAGGGGACCGACCGCACCTTCGACATCGGCGGCCCGGAGGTCCTGACCTACGCGGGGATGATCCAGCGCTTCGCCGCGGTGGCGGGCATCGCCAAGAGGCTGATCATCCCCGTGCCGGTGCTCTCGCCCGGGCTGTCCAGCCTGTGGGTCGGCCTGATCACACCGGTGCCGCCCGCGATCGCCCGGCCGCTGGTGGACTCGCTGCGCCACGACGCCGTCGCCGGGGAGGACGACCTGGCGGACTGCCTGGGGGACCACCACCGGATCGGTTTCGACGAGGCCGTACGGCTCGCGCTGCGGAGGGTGGACGAGTCGCGGGTGGACACGCGGTGGTCGTCGGCGGCCTGGCCGAGCGCGCCGTCCGACCCCCTGCCGACCGACCCGGACTGGACGGGCGGCAGCCTCTACACCGACGCCCGGGCCCGGTACGTCGACGCCGAGCCCGAGGACGTGTGGCGGGTGATCGAGGGGATCGGGGGCCGCAACGGATGGTACTCCTGGCCCCTGGCCTGGGCGGCGCGCGGGTGGATCGACCTGGCCGTCGGCGGGGTGGGCCTGCGGAGGGGCCGGCGCGACCCCGCCCGGCTGAGGACGGGCGACTCGCTGGACTTCTGGAGGGTCGAGGAGGTCGTGCCGGGCCGCCTGCTCCGGCTGAGGGCGGAGATGCGGCTCCCCGGTCCAGCGTGGCTGGAGCTGGGAGTCGCCACGGTGGGGGGACGCACGGTCTACCACCAGCGGGCGCTCTTCCACCCCCGCGGGCTCCTCGGACACCTGTACTGGCAGGCCGTGACGCCGTTCCACGGGATCGTGTTCGGTTCCATGGCCACCAACATCGCCGACCGCGCGAGCGAGGAGGCCCGCACCGAACACGCCGGGTGAGCCGACGGGAGGGGGCGCCCGGGCGGCGGTCCGCAGCCGACCCGCGCCGACAGTTGACTCGAAAAGCAAGATACTCTTATTTCGAGCCAATTTTCGACGCAACGGAAGGACCCGTCCCGTGCGCAAGGACAAAGACCGGCCACGCCGATCCCGCTGGTGGGTGGGGGCGGCTCTGGTGGTCGCCCTCGTGTGGCTGTTCGGCGCAGGCCCCCTCGGCATGTTCCTGGGCAAGCTCGGAGAGGTGCAGACCAACGACCCCGGCGCGTTCCTGCCGGTGGGCGCCGAGTCCACCGAGGTCGCCGAGATCGCCGAGGGGTTCGACCGCGAGGAGTCCGTCCCCGCGATCGTCGTCTACTCGGGGAGCGGTGACACCGGGGAGAGCCTGGACGCCATCGCCGAGGTCGGGGAGAGGGTCGCGGAGCAGCCCTGGGCCTCGGGCCCGGTGGTCGGCCCCTTCCCGGGGACCGAGGACCCCTCCGTCGCCCAGTTCGTCGTGTCCATCGACCCGGCCTACGACACCGGCGACACGGTCGCCGAACTCCGCGAGCTCCTCGCCGACGAGCCCGTCCCCGGACTCCAGGCCCAGGTCACCGGCCCCGCCGGGTACGCGGCCGACCTCACCGCCGCCTTCGGCGGCATCGACTCGACCCTGCTCATCGTCGCGATCTCCGCGGTCCTGGTCATCCTCGTGGCCGTCTACCGGTCGCCCCTGCTCCCGGTCCTGGTCATCCTCGCCTCCCTGCTCGCCCTCGGACTGTCCGGAGCTCTCGTCTACCTGGCCGCCGACACGGGCCTGGTCAGCCTCAACGGACAGAGCCAGGGCATCCTGTTCATCCTGGTCGTCGGTGCGTGCACCGACTACGCGCTGCTGCTCGTGGCCCGCTACCGGGAGGAGCTCGCCACGCGGGACAGCGTGCCCGAGGCCGTCCTGGCCGCGGTGCGCGGGGTGACCGGCCCTGTCCTGGCCTCCGGCGGCACCGTCATCCTCGGCCTGCTCTGCCTGCTCGCCGCCGACCTGGCCTCCACCCGCAGCCTCGGACCGGTCGTCGCCATCGGCGTCGCCGCCGCACTGCTCTCCGCGATGACCTTCCTGCCCGCCGTGCTCGCCCTCGGCGGGAGGGCGGTCTTCTGGCCCACCGCGCCGCGCCGGCCCGGCGCCGGGCCGGCGGCGGCGGACGGCCCCGCCGGGGGCGAGAGCCTCGACGAGGTCATCGGGAGGCACCGCCTCTGGGGGCGGATCGCCGGGGCGGTCTCGCGCCGTCCCCGCGCCTACTGGGTCGCGACCACCGCGGTCCTGGTGGCGGCGGCCGTGTTCGCGCCCCAGTTCGACGCCGGGGGGACGGGCCAGTCCGAGGTCTTCCGCACGGAGGTCGAGGCGGTCGAGGCGCAGGAGGTCCTCACCCGGGGCTTCGGCTCCGTCGGCGGCGCGGCCCCCGCACTCGTGGTGGCCGACGCGGACCGGCTGGACGAGGTCGTCGCCGCCGCGGAGGGGCTGCCCGAGGTGGAGGAAGCGGTCGCGGTGTCCGAACCCGGACCGCCCGGGGCCGACGCCCCGCCCCTGGTCGAGGACGGGCGCGTCCTGGTCGAGGTGACCCTGGCCGTCCCCCCGGAGTCCTCCGACGCGGTCTCCGCCGTCGGCGACCTCCGGGAGGAGCTGGACGGCGTCGAGGGCGCCGACACCCTGGTCGGCGGTGTCACCGCCACCGACCTGGACACCCTGGAGACCGCCCAGCGCGACTTCACCGTCGTCGTCCCCCTCGTCCTGGTCGTGGTGTTCCTCGTCCTGATCCCGCTCCTGCGCTCCCTGGTGGCGCCGCTGCTGCTGATGGCCGCGAACGTGCTGTCCTTCGCCGCCGCCCTGGGCGTGGGCACGCTGGTCTTCGAGCACCTGCTCGGCCTGCCGGGCGCGGACCCGGTCGTCCCGCTGTTCGCGTTCGTTTTCCTCGTGGCGCTGGGCATCGACTACAGCATCTTCCTGATGTCACGCGCCCGCGAGGAGGCACTGGTCCACGGACACAGGGAGGGGGTGCTGCGCGCGCTCGCCGTCACGGGCGGGGTGATCACGTCCGCCGGGGTGGTCCTCGCCGTGACCTTCGCGGCGCTGGCGGTCATCCCCCTGCTGTTCCTGTTCCAGCTCGCGTTCCTGGTGGCGTTCGGCGTGCTGGTGGACGCCCTGCTCGTCCGCACCCTGCTGGTGCCCGCCCTGTCGCTGGACGTGGGGTCGCGCGTGTGGTGGCCGGGGCGCGCCCGGAGATCGGCCGGGCCCGCCGACGGGGCGCCCGCGGCGGCGGAGCAGAGGGGTTAGCGGTCCCCCGGGTCCTCCGTGTGGAGGACCCGGGGCCGGCGCCCGGGCCGACCCCGGTCGGTGCCGCCCTCCCGCGACCGGTCCGGGCGGCACGCCTACAGGGGGTCGCCCGGGATGTCGCGGTAGGCGGCGGCCAGCTTGTGGATCAGGGC
>Ga0233363_1000691_pt1 | contig 14191 bp, 11 predicted proteins | sample ElkDunMinimDraft_18_FD_191534 | JGI IMG/M metagenome (GOLD analysis project Ga0233363, IMG submission 191534) | Fecal eukaryotic communites from dung pellets of Tule Elk in California, USA - Elk Dung C16 | ecosystem: Host-associated > Mammals > Digestive system > Large intestine > Fecal | place... | reverse complement strand
AGCTGCACCACGAGGAAGTCCGACACGAACGTGCGCACCGCCAGGGCGGTCACGCCCAGCCCGACGGCGAGCAGGATCACGATGATGGTCACGAGGCGCTGACGCAGCGAGTACTGCTCGAACCAGCGGCCGAGGCGGTCCGGCATCGGCGACGAGCCGCGCTCGCGCCCCGAGGTCACCGCGGCGCCTGCGGGGCTCGCAGCAGGTAGCCGACGCCGCGCTTGGTGTGGATGAGCGGCGGGAGCGTCACGTCCTCGCCGTCGGGACCCGTGACCGTGAGGTTGTCGATCTTGCGGCGCAGGTAGGAGATGTAGGACTCGACGATGTTGGCGTCGCCGCCCCAGTCGTACTGCCACACGTGGTCGAGGATCTGCGCCTTCGAGAGCACCCGGCCGGCGTTGAGCATGAGGTAGCGCAGCAGCTTGAACTCCGTCGGGGACAGGTCGACCTCGATGCCGGCGCGCCGGACCTCGTGCGAGTCCTCGTCCAGCTCCAGGTCGCCGACCCGCAGCACCGCCTCGTCCTCGGGCTGACCCACGTGGGTGCGGCGCAGCACCGCGCGGATGCGGGCGACGACCTCTTCGAGGCTGAACGGCTTGGTGACGTAGTCGTCGCCGCCGACGGTCAGGCCCTGCACCTTGTCCTGGGTGTCGTCGCGCGCCGTCAGGAACAGCACGGGCGTGTGACGTCCGGTCGAGCGCATGCGGCGCGTGACGGTGAAGCCGTCCATGTCGGGGAGCATGACGTCGAGCACCACGAGGTCGGGCTCGAGGTCGCGCACGAGCTGGAGCGCGCTGGCGCCGTCCGCGGCCGCATGGACCTCGAAGCCGGCGAAGCGCAGGGAGGTGGACAGGAGTTCACGGATGTTCGGTTCGTCGTCGACGACGACGAGCCGTGCTTCAGGTGTTGCGGGTGCCATGTCCCCAGTGTGCTCCTCGTGCCTGAGCGCTCCCTGGACGACGACCGGGGGATTTCCTGGGTGAATCCTGCCCGGCGCCGGGGATCCGCCCGCCCGCCGGCGCGCGGCCCCGGTCGTGCGAACTGGGCCGCGAACCTACGATCACGGCATGACGACGGTCCGGGTCATCGACGCGCCGAGCAACCTGGGACTGCGTCCCCCCGCACCAGGCACGACGCCGGGTACCGCGGGTGCCCCGGAGGCGCTCCGGTCGGCGGGCCTGCTGCCCGGGCTCGAGGCGGTCGTGAGCGTGGTCGACGGCGGGGTCGTGCCGGCACCGCCGTACGACCACGCCGAGTGGGCCCGCGAGGACCCCGGCGTGCGCCACGCGGCGCAGCTCGCCCAGTACGCGCGAGCGCTGGCCGACGTGCTCGGCGCGGCGTTCGACGACGGCGAGCTGCCCCTCGTCCTCGGCGGCGACTGCAGCGTCCTGCTCGGCAGCGCGCTCGCGCTGCGCCGGCGGACCGCGGACCGTGGCCTGCGCACCGGCCTCGTCTTCGTCGACGGCCACTCGGACTTCCGCCACCCGGGGAACACGGACGTCGCCGGTCCCGTCGGCGCGGCGGCGGGGGAGGACCTCGCGCTCGTGACCGGGCGGGGCCAGGCCGGCCTCGCCGACCTCGACGGGCTCGGCCCGCTGTTCAGCGACGACGACGTGGTCGTCCTGGGCCCCAGGCCGGGCGAGCCCGACCTGGCCGAGCTCGCCGGGGTGGGGATCCCCGTCCGCACGTCCGCGCAGGTGCGGGCCGACGGCGGCCGGCCGGCCGCGAGCTGGGCCGCGAGCCACGTCTCGGCGCCCGGAGGGTTCTGGCTCCACCTGGACGTCGACGTGCTGGACCCGAGCGTGCTGTCCGCCGTCGACAGCCCGGACCCGGACGGCCTGATGCCCGACGACCTGGTGGACCTGCTCGTCGGGCTGCTGAGCACGGGACGCTGCATGGGCGTCGAGGTCACGGTCTTCGACCCGACCCAGGACGTCGACGGTGCGCAGGCACGGCTGCTCGTCGACGTGCTGTCGCGAGCCTTCGCCGGGGGGATCGTGACCCCGTGACCACTGCCGGCGACGCGCTCCCTCCGGCCGGCCCGGTGCGTGCCGCCGGCGGACAGGTCCGGTGGGTGCGGGCGCGGCGGTGGATCAGCGTCGGGCTGGTCGTCGTCGCGTCCCTGCTGACGACGGCCTCCGTGATCGCCGTCTGGGCGGACCGTACGGCGTTCGCCCCCGAACGGTTCGCGGCCGTCGTCACGCCGACCCTGCAGGAACCGGAGTTCTACGCCGCGCTCTCGGCCAACGTCACCGAGCAGACCCTGGAGGTCCTCGACCTCGAGACGCGCGTCGACGCCCGGCTGACCCAGCTCGACGCCCTGCTCGCCGAGACGGTCGTCAACGCCGTCGACCTCGACCCGCGGCTCTCCCGGCTGCTGACCGGCGTCGACCGGCCGACGCTGGCCGCGCTCGCGCCGGGCATCGTCGACGCGCTCGAGGAACGGGTCGAGACGGCCGTCGACCGCGTCCTGACCTCCGAACAGTTCGGCGACACCTTGGTGGTGCTGGTCGGGCGCGCGCACCGGGCCGCGGTCGCGCTCGCTCGCGGCGACGCCGAGGACTTCCCGAACGTCTACCTGACCGAGGACGAGCTGCGGCTCGACACCGTGCCGATCATCACCGAGGTGCTGCGCGCGGCACTCGCCGACCTCCGGGACTGGCTGCCCGACGTGACGCTCCCGGACGCCGTCTCGGAGCGGCTCCCGGAGGCTCGCGAACAGCTCGCCACGGCCCTCGGCGAGCGCATCCCGGACGACGTCGGCCAGGTCACGCTGATGAGCCGCGACCGGTTCGACGAGATCCGGCAGACCGTCGCCCGGCTCGACCGGTTCGTCGGGCTCACGCTGGCGCTGACGCTGCTCGTGGTCGTCACGGCGATCGCGGTCGCGCCCGTGCGGCGCCGCGCCGTCATCCAGCTCGGCCTCGGCATCGTGGCCACGATGGTGCTCACCGGCGCGGTGGTCCGCCGGGCGGGCCAGCAGCTCGCCGAGGGGGCCAGGACGCCCGAGGGCGAGCACGTCGTCCGGACGCTCGTGGGGGACGTCACGGCGAGCCTGCGCAGCAGCATGCTGCTCGTCGGGCTGCTCGCGGGCGGCGCGGCGCTCGTCTTCTACCTCGCGGGGCGGCCGCCATGGCTCCGGTCCGCGGTGCAGCGCACGCCGGGGCTGCGTCGGCTCGACGCCATCCCCACGGTCCGGTGGGTCGCCCGGTACGCCGACGGGCTCACCGTCGCGGTCCTCGCGCTCGCGGTCGCCATCGCGGCGCTCAGCGGCCTGTCCGGGTCGGGCATCGTGCTCGCCGTCGTCGTCGCCGCGGCGGGCCTGTGGGCCGTCGCGTCGGCGCGCACGTACGCGACGACCCACCAGGCGTCGCCTGTCGGCCCAGCCGGGCCGCAGGCGTAGCCGGCAGGCGGCTCAGAGGTAGCGCAGCGGGTCGAACTCGTCGATCGGGATGATCCGCACGCGGGGCAGCAGCGTGGTGAACGCGTCGGCGTCGCCCTCGAGGTCGAACACCTCGAGCCCGCGCTCGGTCAGCTGCGTGAACTGCGCGTTGACGAACTCGCGGAACGCGAGCAGCCCGACCTTGCGGTCCTCGCCGGCGAGCAGCGTCTCGATCTGCGGCAGGAAGTCGCCGTCGTGGCTCGCCAGCAGGACGTCGCCGTCCCGGGGCGCGAGGGCGTCCAGCGTCCGCTGGATACCGACGTCGACGACCTTCTCCGTCCCGTTCGCCGCGAGCGGGATGGGCCGGTAGCCCATGGCCAGCAGCGCCTGGACGAACGGCATCGGCATCTGGCCGCTCGTCGCGTTGAGGAAGAACAGCGGGACGACCTCTTGGCCCCACACCTTCTGCGCGAAGCCTGTGATGCGGTCCCAGCGAGGGCGCTCCTCGGGGTTGGGTCGCCGGCCGAGGACGTTCATCCCGAGCGTCGCGTCGATGTTCTCGCCGTCGACCAGGAGGTACGTCTTGCGGGGCGTGACGAGGACGTCGGGCGCGTCGGCGGGCGGCGGCCCTGCGAAGTCGGACATGGACTCAGCGTATCGGCCGGTCTAGTCTCGGCGACCGTGCATCCTGTGGAAGAGATCTCTGCCACCAAGATCACCGTCCTGCAGCACGCGTCCCGGGTCCCGGTCGACCGGCTCGCGGGCCGGCTCGGCGACGTCCGGCACGTGCGCCTCCACGACGGGGAGCCCGTGCCGACGCTCGACGAGTGCGGCGACGGGCTCCTCGTGCTCGGAGGGCCGATGTCCGCCTACGACGACGGCGTCGCGCCGTGGCTGCCCGAGGTGCGCGCGCTGCTGCTCGAGGCCGCGCGCTCGGGCCTGCCGACGCTCGCCATCTGTCTCGGCGCGCAGCTGCTCGCGGTCGCGGGCGGCGGGCGCGTCCAGGTCGGCGCACCGCCCGGACGCGAGGCCGGCGTCGTCCACGTGCAGTGGCGGGACGCGGCGCTCGCCGACCCGGTGCTCGGGCCAGTGGCACGGGGGGCGTCCGACGGCGGGCGGCGCGTGGGCAGCACCGCGGTCGTGTCCATGCACGCCGACGCCGTCGTCGAGCTGCCGCCGGGGGCCCAGTGGCTCGCCTGTTCCGACATGTACCCGTTCCAGGCGTTCCGGCTCGGCTCGGCGCTCGGCGTGCAGTTCCACCCCGAGGCGAGCCCGTCGCTCGCGGTGCAGTGGGCGCTCGAGAACACCGACGTCCCCACGGCGGAGGTCGCCGAGGCGACCTCCGCGCGGGCACGTGAGCTCGACACGACGTGCGACCTGCTGGCCGCGGCGTTCCGCGCTCAGGTCGCCGAGACGGCCCTGACGCGCCGGCAGCCGGCGGTCGTCCCGGGCTGAGTCACCACTCCGAGGTGGTGGTCTGGCTCGGAGAGGTCTGGCCCTCCCGGCCCTCGTCGGACGTCACGGTCGTGGGCGCGATCTGCGGCGCGGGCGCCGAGCCGGCCTTGAGGGCCGCGAGGCGTGCCTCGAGCTCGATGTCCGCGTCGGACGCCTCGAGCTCGGCGAACTGCGCGTCGAGGGACGACGCCGCGATCTCGGCCTGGCCCATCGCGAGCGCCTCCTCGCGGCGCACGGCGTCCTCGAACCGCGACAGCTCGCTCGTCGGGTCGAGCACGTTGATCGAGCTGATCGCGCCCTGCACGGTCTGCTGCGCCTGGGCGGACTTCTGCCGGGCCACGAGCGAGTCGCGCCGCGACTTCAGCTCGCCCAGCTTGTCCTTCATCATGGCCAGGCCGGACTTCAGCTTCTCGACCGTGTCCCGCTGGGACTCGATCATGGGCTGTGCCTGGCGGACCTCGGTCTCGGCGTCGAGCTGCTTGCGCAGCGCGACCTTCGCGAGCTTGTCGAACTTGTCGGCGTTGACCGCGTCGCCCCGCGTGCGGTACTCGTCGCCCTTGCGCGACGCCGCGACGGCCTTGCCGCCCCACTCCTGCACGGAGGCGACGTCCTCGTTGTAGTCCTGCTCGGCGAGCCGCAGGTTGCCGATGGTCTGCGCGATCGCCTGCTCGGCCTCCGCGATGCTGTTGGTGTAGTCGCGGACGAGCTGGTCGAGCATCTTCTGCGGGTCCTCCGCGCGGTCCAGCAGCGCGTTGACGTTGGCCCTCGCCAGCTGGCTGATACGCCCCAGGATGCTCTGCTTCTGCGTCATTGTCCGTGCCCTTCTCGTTCGTCCAAGGTGGCCCCGACAGGCTGGACCACCGATGTCTGTCGGCGGCCTCGACAGGCTCGACCGCCGGTACTGCTGCTAGAAGCGTCCTCCCCGGGACCGGCCGCCACGGCCGCCGCCGAAGCCCCCGCCGCCGAAGCCGCCGCCGATCCCGCCGGACCGGCGCCGGCCCGACGAGCCGCCGAAGCTGCCGCCGCCGAAGCCTCCCGAACCGCCGAAGCCACCACCGCCCCCACGCAGGATCGAGTCGAGCAGGATGCCGCCCAGCACCATGCCACCGACGTTGTTGCCGCCGCCGAAGCCGCCGCCCTGCGGCGAGCCCCAGCCGGAGGCGTCCTGCTGCGCCATCTGCGCCGCCTGCTGCACATACTGCTCGGCCCGCTGCGCGCTGGCCAGAGCGGCAGAGGGGTCGCGCCCCTGCAGCTGGTGCGCCTCGGTGACCAGCCGGACGGCCTCGGCGAGCCGCGTGCGCGCCTCCGGCCCGACGGCACCTCGGCGGGTCGCGATGAAGTCGTTGGTCGCCCGGACCTGCGACTCGACGCGGCCGAGGGTGTCGCGCAGGAGGGCCGCCGCGCGGGCGTCGGACTCGGCCTTCTGCCGGACCGGTCCGAGGGCGTTGTCGAGCGCGGCCTCGGCGGCCGTCAGGCGCTGCAGCGCGGCGAGCGGGTCGCCGCCGTCGCGTGCCTGGCGCCCCTGCTCCGCGGCGGCCTCGGCCTCGGCGACGGTGGCCTGCACCGCGGCGTCGTCGGGTGCCAGCCGGCCGGCGTCGGCGATGTCCTGGGTGATCGACGCGATCCCCTGGTCGAGCCGGGGGCCCGCGGCCGCGAGGTCGGATCCGGCGTTCTCGACGGCGTCGAGCAGGGTCGTCGCCTGCCCGAGCGCGTTCTGCGCCCCGCGGACGTGGGCGACCGCGAGGGCGCGGTTGCGCTTCTGGAGCCCTGCGCGGCCCTCGGCGACGGCCTGCCGGGCGTTGTCGACGAGCGCCTGCGCCTGGTCGGGGTTGTCGGAGACCGACGCGAGGGCCGAAGCGGGGTATGTCGTGCCGAGGCTTGCCAGCGTCTGGCGCGCGACCTCGATGCGCGCGGCGATCTCGCCCGCGCGCTGCTCGGTCTCGTCGAGCAGCTCGGGCGCGCGGGCCTGGAGCTTGCGCAGGTCGTCGAACGCGGCGGTCTGGGCGTCGAGCGCGTCGGCCGCGCCGTCGCACAGGCGCAGGAGCTCGACGAGCATCTGCCGCCGCTGCGGCTCGGTCTCCGGCTCCGCGTCGTCGAGCGCCTGGCGGATCCGGAACGCGCGCGCGGCGTCCGCCTTGGCCTGGTCCAGCGTGGCCGCGAACTCGCGCGTGGCCTCGATGCCGAACTCGGCCTGCGCGAACCCGAGCTCCTGCTCGTCCGTCTTGATCGCGTCGTCGATGCTCACGAGGGCGCTGCCCGCGAGGCGCTCGAGCTCCTCGGTCGGCCGCGCCTCGAGCGACTCGGGCGCCGCGGTCTGCCGCCCGGGCTCGGTGCGGCGCCGCCGGTACCAGAGGTAGCCGCCGACACCGGCGGCCGCGACGGCCCCCACGCCGACGACCGCTCCCAGCGACAGCCCGCCACCGCTGCCCGTCACCGCCTCACGGAGGCTGTCCGCGGCCGCGATCGCCGCGCCGGCCCAGTCGTCGTCCCGGAGCCGGTCCTCGGTCGCCGACTCGACCTCGTCGAGCTGGGCGTCCGTGATGGGCGCGTTGTTGTCGGCCGACAGCCCGTACGAGCGGTCGTCGACCGCGACCGCGAGCAGCAGGTCGTTCGGCCCGAGCCCGCCGTTGTTGGCGGTCGCGTCGGCCCAGGCGCGCCCCTCCTGACCGTCGAACGACGAGACGAAGACCACGAACAGCTGCAGGTCCGTCTCCTCGGCCAGGCGGTCGAGCGCCTGCTGCACCTCGCCCTCACGGCCCTCGAGCGCGCCCACCTGGTCGGTGATCTCGCCCGGCAGCTCGCCGAGCGGCGGGACGGCGTGCGCGGCGACGGCCGGGAACAGGAACAGGAGGGCCGCGGCGACGGTCACGGCGGCGCGACGGAGCAGCGTGGGCGGATCGAGGTGCACGGCCTGATCGTGTCGCGCGCGAGGTGGTGCCGCAAATGCGGTCCAGGCCGGGCGTGCGGCGCGGCGCAGGTCACGCCGCGGCATCGAGCTCCTCCGCGTCGACGATGCGGTAGGCGTACCCCTGCTCGGCGAGGAACCGCTGCCGGTGCGCGGCGAACTCCTGGTCGACCGTGTCCCGCGAGACGACGGCGTAGAAGTGCGCGGTCCGGCCGTCCTGCTTGGGCCGCATGACCCGCCCGAGCCGCTGCGCCTCCTCCTGGCGCGACCCGAACGTGCCCGACACCTGGATCGCCACGGACGCCTCGGGCAGGTCGATCGAGAAGTTGGCCACCTTGCTCACGACGAGCCGGGAGATCTCACCCGAACGGAACGCGTCGAACAGCCGCTGCCGCTCGCGGACCGACGTCTGGCCCGTGATGAGCGGGGCGTCGAGGTGGTTCGACAGCTCTTCGAGCTGGTCGAGGTACTGCCCGATGACGAGCACCTGGTCGTCCGGGTGCGAGGCGACGAGCTGCTCGACGACGCGGTTCTTGCCCGAGGCGCACGCGGCGAGGCGGTACTTGTCCTCGGGCTCGGCGGTCGCGTAGGTCATCCGCTCGTGGTCGGGCAGCGTGAGCCGCACCTCGACGCAGTCGGCCGGTGCGATGTAGCCCTGGGCCTCGATGTCCTTCCAGGGGGCGTCGTAACGCTTGGGGCCGATGAGGCTGAACACCTCGTCCTCGCGGCCGTCCTCACGGACCAGCGTCGCCGTCAGGCCCAGCCGGCGCCGCGCCTGCAGGTCGGCCGTCATGCGGAAGATGGGGGCCGGCAGCAGGTGCACCTCGTCGTAGACCACGAGGCCCCAGTCCCGGGCGTCGAGCAGCTCGAGGTGCGTGTACACGCCCTTCCGCTTGGTCGTGAGCACCTGGTACGTGGCGATCGTGACCGGCTTGATCTCCTTGCGGGAGCCCGAGTACTCGCCGATCTCCTCGGGCGTGAGCGTGGTGCGGCGGACGAGCTCGTCGCGCCACTGCCGCGCGGCGACCGTGTTGGTCACGAGGATGAGGGTCGTCGTGCCGGACCGTGCCATCGCGCCCGCGCCGACGATCGTCTTGCCCGCCCCGCACGGGAGGACGACGACGCCCGACCCGCCGTGCCAGAAGCCGTCGATGGCCTGCTCCTGGTAGGGGCGCATGTGCCACTCCGCCGGGGGCTCGCCGGGCGCGCGGGGCGGCGCGACCGTCGACAGGGCGATCGGGTGCTTCTCGCCGTCGACGTAGCCGGCGAGGTCCTCGGCCGGCCAGCCGAGCTTGACCAGCACCTGCTTGAGGTGCCCGCGTTCCGAGGGGTGCACGGCGACGGTCTCGTCGTCGATCCGGTCGCCGACCAGGCCCGCCGTCCGCTTCGACCTCAGCACCTCGGCAAGGACGGCGCGGTCCGTCGCGCGCAGCACGAGCCCGTGCACGGGGTCGCTCGCGAGCTGGAGCCGGCCGTAGCGCGACATCGTCTCGGCGACGTCGACCAGCAGCGCGTGCGGCACCGTGTAGCGGGAGTACTCGAGCAGCGTGTCGACGACCTGCTCGGCGTCGTGGCCCGCGGCCCGGGCGTTCCACAGGCCGAGGTTCGTCAGCCGGTAGGTGTGCATGTGCTCGGGCGCTCGCTCGAGCTCCGCGAACGGCGCGATCGCGCGGCGGGCGTCGCCGGACCGGGGGTGGTCGACCTCGAGGAGGAGCGTCTTGTCGCTCTGGACGATCAGTGGGCCGTCGGTCATACGGTTCCTTCCTGAGGAGCCCTGCGTGCAAGGTCTGCGGGCGAGTCCGAGGGCGAGTCTGCGGGTGAGTCGGGGTGCGTCTGAGGGGGCGTCTCGACGGCGGACACCGACGCGATGCGGTGCACCGCGATGGTGAGCTCGGCCTGGCGGTCGGGGTCGAGCGCGCGCAGCCGGCCGCCGTCGAGCCGGAGCGGCCGGAGCTCCCGGCGCTCGAGGGCTCCGGTGCTGCCGACCAGCTCGACCGAGACGCGACGCCCGTCCCGCAGGGCGTCGTACAGCACGGCCAACGCCTCACCCGGGTCGTCTGTTCCGGACGGCGGTGGTACGGGCCGTGAGGACCGGGCCGCGGTCAGGCGGTCGGCCGCGTGCGCGGCCCGGGTCTCGGGGTACGGCACAGGAGGCACGGACGCCGGCGGGAGGTCGGTTGGGCCCGGCCGGGTCCGGCGCGGCTCGGCCACCTCGGCCTCGCGGAGCCGCTCGACGAGCGCCAGGCGGCCGTCGTCGGTCATCGGGGACGACACGGGCGTGCTGCGCCGTCCGTCCGAGGTGCGGTGGATCCGCGGCGCGCGGCGCAGCCGCCCCACGACGCGCCCGTCCGGGCCCTCGAGCGCCGACAGGAGCCCGCGGTCGCGCAGCGCCTCGTGGAGCTCGGCGGCCGGGACCGCGGCCGCCAGCACGGTGGGTGCGAGCCGCACCAGCCCTAGGTGGGAGAGCCGCGGGTCCTCGACGAGGCCGGCGAGGATCGCGGGGTCGGCCGCGCGGACGTAGGCGCCGGCCGATCCGACCCGCAGCGCCTCGTGGCGCCGGGCCGTGTCCTTGACCAGGTACTCGAGCGGCTGCGGCACGGGCACCGGCGAGCGCCGGGCGAGCTCGCCGAGCAGCTCGTCGGCCGTCGCGCCGTGGTCGAGGGCGCGGGTGATCGACGTCGTGCTGAACCGCACCGTGGTCGCCGCGCCCCGGGACTCGGCGTCGGCCGTCCGCTCGAGCAGCCGGGCGAGGTCCTGGGAGGGCCGGCCGGGCACGATCCCGGTCAGGTCCCCCTGCAGCAGGATCTCGTCGACGGGCGCGGGGAGCACCGCGCGCAGCGTGTCCGCCAGCGCGCCGTCGGGAACCGGGCTCGGCCGGTCCTCGGACGCGAGCGGCACGAGCGCGCGGCCCGGGGAGGACAGCGCTCCGGCACCGGTGGCACCGACCCACGCGGCCTCCCGCATCAGCCCGTGCACGGCGCTCTCGGGGGGCGCCGCCCGCGGCGTCCGCCAGCGCAGGACGGCCATGACGTCGTCGGGCCCGAGCGCGGTGCCGGGCTGGGCCGCGAGGACGTCGAGCACCTGGGCCCGCAGGCGCGGGACCCAGGGCCGGTGCAGGTCGGGCGACAGCGGCGCGCGCACGGTGCCGCGCTCGTCGCGCGACCCGACCTGCCACGCCGTGCGCCGCGACGTCGCCCAGGCCTGGGCGAGCAGCGCCCAGCGCGCCGCGTCGTCCAGGTCGTCCCACGCGTCCGTGCGGCTCGTGGGCACGTACGACGCCGGCGCCTCGCCGTCGTCGGACACCAGCCCGGCACCGGCCGCCAGCTCGACGACGAACGCCGCCCGCCTCTCGTCGGCCTCGATCAGCTGTGCGGTGCGGCGCAGGTCGCGCACCCCCAGGCCACCCGATCGCAGGACCGACGGCGGAGAGCCCTCCCACGCGGCGACCAGCACGTCGACCTGGCGGACCAGCTCGAGCGCGGCGCTCGACGCCTCGGCCTCGACCGCGTCGGGACGGATCTGGGTGCCGGCGGGCCGCGGCGGGCCGAGGTCGAGCGAACGATGGGTCCGGCCGCCCCGCAGCGCCAGCCCGACGTCGCGCGGCAGCAGCACGTGGCGCGCATCGGTGCGGACGAGCAGCTCCGAGCCGACCAGGGCGTCGACCGCCTCCCGCGCGGGCGTGCGGGGCGGTGGCACCACCCCGACCGGCGGACCCCACGCGAGCGCGTCGAGGATCTCGCGGCCACCGGGCGGCAGGTCGTCGAGGTCGGGCACGGGCCCGGCCTTCCGCACCGGTCCGAGCCCCGCGGGGTACGGGCCGAGCACCTCGTCGAGGCCGGGCGACGGGCGCAGGTCCGGGCGGCCTTCGGTGCCGGCGTCCCACACGAGCGCCGCCTCGAGCGCCTGGTCCAGCACCTGCTCGACGACGGGCACGGCGTCGGCGGCGTCCGTGAGCGCCGCCGCGACGGCGCGAGGTCCGACGACCCGCGCCGTGCCGTCGTCCGGCACGGACGCGAGCACCAGGACGGCCTCGAGGACGTGCAGGGTGCGGGCGTCCGCGTGGGCGAGGGCCCGTTCGAGGCTCGTGCGGCTCGACGCGCGCGCCGCGAGCGAGCGCAGCGTCGAGGGCGAGGGGGTGGCCAGGTCCGGGCGGGCACGCAGGAGCGCGACGAGCGCGGAGTCGCTGCGTGCGCGGAGGGCGTCGGTGAAGCTCGGCGCGGACGTGGTTCCCGTGCCGCCGCCTGCTGTCGCGCCCTGGGGGAGGGTGCTGGCCATCTGATCGATGCTACGCCCGGGATGTTTCCCCGGAGCACGCCTGTCGGGGCCGCCGGCGGGCCGTGCACGGCCGGTGCTCCGCTCCCCGTGCGCGTGGCCCTGGGCACCCGCCCGGGCCCCGCGACCGGCGGTGATGCGGCGCCAGGCCGGGTCGGCCGGTAGCCTGGGGACCCCGACCGCGTCCCGTAGTCGGTCCCGAGCAACGACGAGAACGAAGAGGTCCAGGTGCCCACCGGCAAGGTCAAGTGGTACGACGCCGAGCGCGGCTTCGGTTTCATCGCCAGCGAGGACGGCAGCGAGGTGTTCCTGCACGCCTCCGCGCTGCCGGCTGACGCCCAGAGCCCCAAGCCGGGCACCCGTGTCGAGTTCGGGGTGGCGGACGGGCGCCGCGGTCCGTCGGCACTGTCGGTCACGCTGCTCGACCCGGCACCGTCGGTCGTCAAGGCCAAGCGCAAGCCGCCGTCGGAGATGGCCGGCATCGTCGAGGACCTGATCAAGGTCCTGGACCGCGTAGGGGACCAGCTCAAGCGCGGGAAGTACCCCGAGAACGCTGCCGGCACACGCGTCGCGTCGCTGTTGCGCGCTGTCGCCGACGATCTCGAGTCCTGAGCGGAGACGGCCATGGTGACCGCAGCCGCCGACGCACCAGCCCGGGGGTCCCGGGCCGGCGCCCGCGTCCGTAACGACGCGGTGCTGGCCGCTGCCGTCGACCTCGCGCGCGACGCCGCGCAGGAGGTCGCGGAGTCGGCGTCCGACGTCGGTGAGTACCTGGGCGCGACGCTCGACGGCGACCGGCTCATGTCGCACCGCTTCGCGGCGGCGATGGCGGGGTACCGCGGCTGGCACTGGACCGTCACGGTCGCGCGCGTGCCGCGCGGGCGCACCGCGACCGTGTGCGAGGTCGAGCTGCTGCCGGGCGACGACGCGATCCTCGCCCCCGAGTGGCTTCCGTGGTCCGAGCGCCTGCGGCCGGGCGACATCGGGCCGGGTGACACGCTTCCCTTCCGTCCGGACGACCCCCGGCTCGAGCCGGGCTGGAAGCCCACGGGCGACGAGGAGCTCGACTCCGTCGCGATCGACGAGCTCGCGCTCGCACGCGCCCGGGTGCTGTCGCCCCGGGGCCGCGACGAGGCCGCTGAGCGCTGGTACCGCGGGTCGCGCGGCCCCACCGCGCCCGGCGCCGTGGCGTCGGCCGCCGAGTGCATGACGTGCGGGTTCCTCGTGCCGCTGCAGGGGCCGCTGGGCCAGGTCTTCGGCGTCTGCGCCAACGCGTGGTCGCCCGACGACGGCAAGGTCGTCTCGCTCGACCACGGCTGCGGGGCCCACTCCGAGACCGACGCGGAGCGGCCGCCGAGCGAGTGGCCCGCCGACGCGCCGCTCATCGACGACACCGTGGTCGAGCCGGTGCCGGTCGAGCCGGGCGAGCCCGTCTCGACCGCCGACCCCGCCTCGACCACCGACCCCGAGTGACCGGCGACGCCTTCGGGACGGACGCGCTGCGGCACGCGGTCACGGAGGCCTGGCTGGCCTCGGGCACGCGGTTCCGGGAGGACGCCAACACCGAGGAGGACCACGCGCGCGGCTACTACCGCGACCGCGTGGTGGTCGAGCTGGCGCAGAACGCGGCCGACGCCGCCGTACGTGCGGGTGTCCCGGGCCGGCTGTCGCTGCGCCTCGAGACCGCATCTCCCGGCGCGGGCGACGGCGTCGCCGGACGCCTGGTCGCCGCCAACACGGGCGCGCCGCTCGACGCCGAGGGCGTGGCCTCGCTCGCCGCGCTGCGCGCGTCGGCCAAGCCGGCGGGCAGCGGTCAGGTCGGCCGGTTCGGCGTCGGGTTCGCGGCCGTGCGCTCCGTCTCGGACGACGTCACCGTGCAGTCCCGCACGGGAGGCGTCCGGTTCTCCCTCGCGGCCGCGCACGAGGTGCTCGACGCCGTCACGGGCGAGGGCGGCCCGCGCGCCGGCCGCCTGCGGGAGGCGGTCGAGGAGCGGGGCCACGCCCTGCCCGTGCTCCGCCTGCCGTTCCCCGCGCCGGGGCTTGCCACGGGCGACCCGTTCGACACCAGGGTCGAGCTCTGCCTGCGGGACGACGACGCGGTCGCGTCCGTGCGTGCGCAGCTGGCCGCCGTCGACCACGGGCTGCTGGTCGCCCTGCCCGGGCTCGCCGAGATCACC
>Ga0233363_1000690_pt1 | contig 14193 bp, 7 predicted proteins | sample ElkDunMinimDraft_18_FD_191534 | JGI IMG/M metagenome (GOLD analysis project Ga0233363, IMG submission 191534) | Fecal eukaryotic communites from dung pellets of Tule Elk in California, USA - Elk Dung C16 | ecosystem: Host-associated > Mammals > Digestive system > Large intestine > Fecal | place... | reverse complement strand
ACGCCCACCGAGCCCCCTGCCGAGCTGGATCCCCGGTACTCCTCCCCCGGCGCCGAGCCGCCTGCCTGGCCCACCGCGCGTGACCGGCTGCAGACGGCACCCACCCTGCTGCTGTGCACGGTGCGCCCGGACGGCCGGCCGCACGCGACGCCGCTGCTGAGCGTGTGGCTCGACGACGCGCTGTGGTTCTGCACCGGCCCGGACGAGCAGAAGGCCCGCAACCTCGCCCACAGCGCGGCGTGCCTGCTCACCGCGGCCGACTGCACGTCGGACCGGGCCCTCGACGTCGTCGTCGAGGGCGATGCCGAGCGCGTGCGGGACGACGCGCTGCTGCGCCGGGTCGCCGACGCGTACGTCGCGCGGCACGGCGAGCAGTGGCGCTTCGAGGTCCGCGACGGGGGCTTCCACCAGGGCGACCCCGACGCGACGCCGGCGCTCGTCTTCCGCGTCGCGCCCCGGACCGTCCGCGCCTTCGTGAAGGGCGAGCCCTACAGCCAGACGCGCTGGCGGTTCGCGGCGCCCGCGGCCGCGTCCGGCCAGGGCGGCTGAGACGTCGGCGCAGCAGGATGCCGGTCGTGGTCACGTCCGTGACCTCGACCGGCACCCTGCGGCCCTGCTACGCGACGGCTGTCGCCAGCCTCGTCGTGCGGCGGGCGGCCAGCGCGGTCGCGACGAGCGCGAACACGACCACGGCCCCACTGACGATGCCGTAGGACAGCAGGTCCACCACCGGCGGCCCGTCGAGCACACCGGCGCTGACGCCGATCAGCGCGGGCACCACCGCCACGGTGCCGAGCACCCAGGCCGTGACCCCGGTGACCGCCGCCTCCACGGTGGTCATCCCCATGAGCTGGCGGCGCGTGGTCCCGGTGCGGTGCAGCAGCGCGAGCTCGTCGCGACGCGCCACCGTGGTCATGGCCAGCGTGCTCGCCGCACCGACCGCCACGACGCCGAGCAGCAGCAGGAGCAGCGCGACCCCGATCTCGTTCCCGTCACCGGCCGACCTCATGGCCGTGGCGATGTGGGTCTCGGGGTCGGCCGCGGTCGCACCCAGGGCGGTGATCGCCGCGGTGGCGCCCGCCGTGTCCGCGCCGTCGGCGAGGTCGACCAGCAGGGTGTCGGGCACCACGGGCAGGCCGTGGGCCTCGGCGGTCGCCGGGCCGGTGATGATGGCCCCGACGCCCATGCCCCGTGAGTACACCGCGACGACGGTCGCGTCGACGACGTCCTCGCCGAGCCGGAGCGTGAGGGTCTCGCCCACGCCGGCACCGGACGTGAAGGCGGTGTCGCTGCTGACCGCCACGGTGTCCGGGGCGTCGATGCCGTCGAGCGAGCCCTTGACGACGTCGGGGTCGACCGCGGCGGTGCCGAGGGGCAGCACGCGCAGCGCGGTCGCCTCCCAGCCCATGGCCCCGCCCTCGGCGTCGGTGCGGACCTGGCCGGGGATCGACGCGAGCGGCACGGCCGCCGCGACACCGGGCACCGCGGTGACCTGTGCGGGCAGGTCCGGCGACGCACCCTCGGTGGGTGTCACGACGAGGTCGGCCTCGACCGCGGCGACGAACTGCTGCTGGGCGCCCTCCGAGATCGCGCGGTTGACGCTCGTCTGGACGGTCGCCGCGGCGACGACGAGGGCCAGCGGCACGACGACCGTGGTGAGCCGGCGGGAGAAGCCACGCACGTTGCGGACCGCGAGCATCGTGGCCGGACGACCACCGGACGGGTGCATCCGCGCCACCCGGTCGAAGATCCAGCCGACGAGCACGGGCCCGGCGAGCGCCGCGGCCCCGACCAGCAGGAACGCCGACAGCGACGCCATCGCGGCCCCCATGGTGCCGGGGATGAAGAGGGTCGAGAAGGCCATGGCCAGACCGCCGAGGGTCATCGCCAGGGCCGTCAGCCGGCGGCCGACCCCGACCTGCCGGTCCTCGACCGCGCTCTGCTGCAACGCCGCGGTGGGATCCGTGCGGGCGGCCTCCCGGGCCCCGAGCCGACCCACGGGCACCGCGGTGACCACGATCAGCGCGACGGCGGCCAGGACGGGCAGCGGTGAGAGCGCCGACGTGAAGTCCGGTGCGACCATCCCGCTGCTGACGAGCACGGGGTCGAGCAGGCGGGCACCGAACAGGCCCGCGATCGCCCCGAGGGGAGCGGCGACGAGCGAGACCACGCCCACCTCGAGGGTGACGGTGCGCCGCACCTGCGACGGCGTCGCGCCGACGGCACGCAGCAGCGCGAACTCCCGGCGGCGGCTGCGCAGCGCGAGGCTCACGGTCGCGGCGACGACCATCACCACGACGACGATCAGCGTGCCGGCGTAGGAGGACGCGAGGGAGACGAGCAGGCTCCCGGAGGCCGGGTCGACGCCGGACTGCAGGCGCGTGCCGGACTCGAAGAGGACACCGGTGATCGCGAGGACCGCCGCGGCGACGGCGAGGACGACGGCGGTGCCGGCGAAGGCACCGCGGTGGGCGCGGACGCCCTTGGACGCGAGCTGCCACATCGTGCTCACCGACCCTTCGTGAGGAGGCTGGCGGTGACCTGCTCGGCGGTGGGGCGCTCGAGCCGGTCGACGACCAGCCCGTCCGCGAGGACGACGACCCGCTCGGCGGCTGCGGCGACCTGCGCGTCGTGCGTCACGACGACGACCGTCTGCCGGAGCTCGCGGGCCGTGTCGCGCAGCACCTGGAGCACCGCGGCGCCGGTCTTGGAGTCCAGGGCACCCGTCGGCTCGTCCGCGAAGACGACCGCGGGCCTCGTGATGAGGGCACGGGCGATCGCCACGCGCTGCGCCTGGCCGCCGGACAGCTCGCCCGGCAGCCGGTCCATGAGCTCCGGCACGCCGAGGAACTCCAGCAGCGCCGACTCCCACGCCGCGTCCACCTTGCGGCCCGCGAGCGCGAGCGGCAGGCGGACGTTCTCGCGCGCCGTCAGGTGGCCGATGAGGTTGTACGCCTGGAAGACGAAGCCCACGTGCTCGCGGCGGAACCGCGTGAGGTCGTCGGGTCGCAGCGTCGTGAGGTCGTGACCGCCGACGACGACCGAGCCACGGCTGGGCGTGTCGAGCCCCGCGGCGCAGTTCAGGAGGGTGGACTTGCCCGAGCCGGACTGACCGACGATCGCGGTCACGGACCCGGCGTGCAGGTCGAGGGACACCCCGCGCAGCGCGTGGACGGGCTCGCGTGCCGGGTAGGTCTTGTGGATGTCGACGAGGCGGACGGCTGTGGTCGTCGCCTCGGCCGTGGTCTGCGTGGCCATGATGTGCTCCGGAGGTCGAGTGGTCTTGTCGCTCTCGAACCTAGGAACCGGGCGGGGTCCCCATCGAGCCTCCAAAGGACGGCCCGGCAGGGTTCCATCCTTCGATGGAGGGGCCGCCGTGGTCCACGCGGGCGCCTCCCGAGCCCCTCGTCCTGACCCCGTCGCCGACCTGGCCTATCGTCGTGCAGTCCCGTGACAGCGTCCGGTCCCCAACACGATCGGGGACGAATCGCCCCAAAGCGCTACAGTGACCGCCGCACCTCCGTGAACCGCGGGGGTGTCACGCGCTCGCCGGCTCTGGCGGGCACCCAGGGGTGGGGGGGATCGCAGAGCGGCGCGGATCGCGCTACGGGGGTACAGGGGAGACACGCATGGCCGTTGACGAGAGCGTGCGCGCGGCGGTGTCGACGGCTGACGTCGAGGTGGTCCCCGGGCCGGGGGACAACGGCAGCCCGCTGTCGTGGTTCCAGGAGCGCCTGTGGGTGCACCACCGGCGCAGCCCGCTGACCACCAGCTACAACCTGCCCCTGGTGCTGCTCGTGCGGGGTCGGCTCGACGTGTCCGCGCTCGAGCGCAGCGTCGACGTCATCGTCGCGCGCCACGAGAGCCTGCGGACCACGTACGGCGAGACGGCCACGGGCGAGCCGCGGCAGCTGGTCACGCCGCCGGGACGCGTGCACCTGCCGGTCGTCGCCGTCGACCGCGCCGAGATGCTGAAGCACCTCGACGAGCTCCTCGAGCACCGCTTCGACCTCGAGCGCGGCCCGGTGTACGTCGCCCGGCTGCTGCGGCTGGCGGACGACCGGCACCTGCTGCTGCTGAACGTGCACCACATCGCCGCGGACGCCTGGTCGCTCAAGGCCGTCCTGCTGGGTGAGCTCCAGAGCGCGTACGCGGCGTTCTGCCGCGGGGAGCAGCCGGACCTGCCCCCGCTGACCGTCCAGTACCAGGACTACGCGCGCGAGCAGCGGACCGCCGACCTGACCGACGACGTCGAGTACTGGCGCGAGACGCTCGAGGGCTACGAGGACAGCCTGGAGCTGCCGACCGTGCACGCGCGGCAGCTGCGGTCCGGCACGACCAGCGGGACCTTCGTGCACCGCTACTCCCCCGAGCTGTCCCAGGCGCTCGAGCGCTTCTCGCGGACCCACGGCTGCACGATGTTCATGACCCTGCTCGCGGCGCTCGGCGTGACGCTCAGCCGCTACACGGACAAGGACGACCTGTGCGTCGGCACGACGACGTCCGACCGGCCGGCGGTCGAGCTCGAGCCGCTGATCGGCTTCTTCGTCAACATCCTGCCGATGCGGCTGCGGATCGACGAGCAGAGCACCGTCACCGCGCTGCTCGAGGCCGTGCGGGCGCAGGTGCTCGGTGCGTTCGAGCACCCGGTGCCCTTCGAGCGGATCCTGCAGACGACCGACGTGGCGCGGCGCGGCAGCGAGAACCCGCTCGTCCCCATCGTGATGCGGCACCAGAACTTCCCCGAGACGTCGCTCGACACCCCCCTTCCGGGCGGCGTCACGTTCCGCCCCTTCCCCGAGCCCGACGAGACGGACGACGCCGTCCTGCGGCTGCTCGCGCAGGAGCACGTCCCCGCGCGGTGCGAGATCGAGCTGTCGTACGCCGGCGGCGCGGACGGGCTCGCGGTCGAGGTGGTCTACGCCTCCGACCTGTACGACCGGGGCGCGGTCGAGCGCCTGCTGGCCCACCACCAGTGCGTGCTGGAGGGCATGCTCGCCGACGCGGACCGCCGCGTCCTGGAGCTGCCGCTGCTGCGCGGCTCGGACGTGGCCGAGCTGCTGGCGCGCTCCGACCAGGCACCGGTGACCCCGGCGCCCGCCCGGACCTTCGTCGAGCGCTTCGACGCGCAGGTCGAGCGGACCCCGGACGCGGTGGCGTGCTGGGACGAGCACGGCGCGTGGAGCTACCGGGAGGTCGCCCGCCGCGCCGACCGGGTGGCGCACGCGCTGGCCGCGCGCGGCACCGTGCCGGGCGAGCGACCTGGTCGGCACGCTGCTGGGCGTCTGGAAGGCGGGCGCGGCGTACGTGCCCCTCGACCCGGCGTACCCGGCGGCGTACCTGCAGCAGATCCTCGACGACGCGAGCCCGGGCGCGGTCGTGTGCGACACCGCGCGCCAGGCGCTGCTGGGCGTCGACGAGGCCCGGTGCGTGCTGCTGGACCGGCTCGACGACGTCCCGCCCGACGCCCCGGGCACGTCGCTCAGCCGACCCGTGGAGCCCGACGCGGTCGCCTACGTGATGTACACGTCGGGGTCGACCGGCACGCCCAAGGGCGTCCGCGTCCCGCACCGCCAGCTCGTCAACTGGCTGGGAGCGCTCGAGGCGAGCCTGCCGTTCGAGACCGGTGAGGTCGTGGGGCAGAAGACCACGTTCGCGTTCGCGGTCGGGGTCAAGGAGCTGTTCGCGGGCCTGCTCAACGGGTGCCCGCAGGTCGTGCTGCCCGACGCGACCGTCCGCGACACGGCCGCGTTCGTCGACGCGCTCGCGGAGCACCACGTCAGCCGCCTCAACATCGTCCCGTCGCACCTGGCGGCCGTGATCGAGCACCTGGTGTCCAGCGGCAAGCGGCTGCCGGCGCTCCGGGTCGTCGTCACCGCCGGCGAGCCGCTGCCCCGCGCCCAGGTGCTGGGCTTCCGCGAGGTCGTCCCCGGCGCGCGGCTGCTCAACAACTACGGGTGCACCGAGCTGAACGACGTGACGTACCACGACACGGCTGGGTTCGACGGGCAGTCCGAGTTCGTGCCCATCGGCACGCCGATCGCCAACACCAAGGTCTACGTGCTCGACCGGCACGGCCGCCTGGTGCCCGACGGCGTCCCCGGGGAGCTGCACGTCGCGACCGTCGGCCTGCCCGACGGCTACCACCGCCTCGACGCGTTGACCGCCGAGCGCTTCGTGCCGAACCCGTTCGGCACCGAGCCGAGCGACCGGCTCTACAACACCGGCGACGTCGTGCGGTACCTCCCCGACGGGACGCTGGACTTCATCGGCCGCTGGGACTTCCAGATCAAGGTGCGGGGCTCGCGCCTCGACGTGCGCCACGTCGAGGAGGTGATGAGCGGCTTCGACGGCATCCGGGCCCGCGCCGTCGTGGGCCGGGGCGACCGGCTGGTCGCGTTCTTCACGAGCCACCCGGGGCGCGCGGTCGACGTGGCGTCGCTGCGCGCGTACCTGCAGGACCGGCTCCCCGACTTCATGGTGCCCGACGCGTTCGTCCTGCTGGAGGCCATGCCGCAGCTGCCCAACGGCAAGCTGAACCGCCGCGCCCTGCGCGAGACGCAGGGCGAGCTGCAGCAGAGCGACGCGTACGAGGCCCCGGCCACCGCGACCGAGCGCACGCTCGCCGACATCTGGGGGCTCGTCGTCAACGTCCCGGCCGCGCGCATCGGCCGGCGGACGCACTTCTTCGAGATCGGCGGGCACTCGCTCGCGGCGATGCGGGTCCTGGCCAGGACGAAGGACTCGTTCGGTGTCGCACTCGGGCTGTCGGAGCTGTTCGACGCGCCGCGCCTGGACTCCCTGGCGGCGGTGATCGACCGTGAGATCGCGCGCCTGCCCGCCGGCGAGCACGGGACGTCGTCCTCCCGCCGTGCCGCACGTGCCCCGCAGCCCCGGGCGGAGGGGTCCGGCCTGCTCCACGACAAGGTGGTGCTGGTCACCGGCGGCAGCCGCGGCATCGGGCTCGCCACCGCCCTGCTGCTCGCCGAGCAGGGCGCGACGGTCGCCGTCAACTACCGGGACAGCGAGGCGCAGGCCCGGCACGTCAAGGACCTGATCGAGGCGGAGGGCGGCACGGCCGAGGTCTTCGGGGCGGACGTGACGCGCGCGGACGACGTCGCCGAGATGGTGGCGGCGGTCCAGGAGCGCTTCGAGCGCATCGACGTCCTGGTGACGAACGCGCACATGCACTTCCGGCACGCGCCGTTCCTCGGGTACGACTGGGACGACCTCGAGCGCAAGGTCGGCGACGAGCTCAAGGCCGTGTTCCACCCGTGCCAGGCGGTGGCCCCCGAGATGATCCGGCGCGGCGAGGGCAGCATCATCGCCGTGTCGAGCACGCTGTCGAAGCGCAGCACCGAGGGGTTCCTCGCGCAGAGCACCGCCAAGGCCGCGGTCGACGCGTTCATCCGCTCGCTCGCCACCGAGCTCGGGCAGCACGGAGTCCGCGCGAACACGGTGGCGCCCGGGCTGACGCTGACGGACGCCGCCATGCCGATGGCACCGCACGTCAAGGAGTCGGTCGCGGCCCGGTCCCCGATGCGCCGCAACGGCCTGCCGGAGGACATGGCCGGTGCCGTGGTCTTCCTCGCGAGCGACCTGTCGCGCTTCATGACGGGCACGTACCTGCCCGTCGACGGCGGTTTCACCACCCTGTAGTGCCGAGGAGCGCGATCATGACTGCCGTGAGCGAACGCCCGCCGTCGACCCCGCTGCGGGGCGTCCGCACCGTGACGGACGTCCACCGCGAGCCGCTGCGGCTCGACGAGCCGTTCGAGGACGTCGTGCGGCGCTTCGCGCACCTGCCCGGCACCGTCGCGCTGCTCAGCGGCGGTGAGCAGGACAGCGCACGCCACCACGTCCTCGGCGTCGACCCGTGGCTGACCCTGCGCGGGCACCGCACCGGCACGACGATCACCGACGGCGACCGCACCACCGAGCTCGCGCAGGACCCGCTCACCGCGCTGCAGCACGTCCTCGAGCACGTGCGCGTCCCCGGCCACCCGGACCTGCCGCTGCCCGCCGGGCTGCTGGGGTACCTGGCCTACGACCTGAAGGACTGCCTCGAGGACCTGCCGCGGACCAGCGTCGACGACCTGGGGCTGCCGCTCCTGCACCTCGTCGCCCCGAGCGTCCTGGTCGTCCACGACCGCCACGCGGACGCCACGACGCTCCTCGTGACGCGCCTCGAGGGGGACGACGACGACGCGGTCGCACGCCGGGTCGCCCGGTTCACCGACGCGCTGCGAGGCCCGGCCCGACCGCCCGGCCCGGTCGGCACCACCGGCCCGGCGACGTCCGGGCTGTCGCGCGCGGAGTACCTCGCCGCCGTCGAGGCGGTGCGGGCGTACATCGTCGAGGGCGACGTGTACCAGGTGAACATGTCGCAGCGCTTCGAGGCGCCGTTCACGGGCGACCCGTTCGAGACGTTCGCGACGATGTACGCCGCCAACCCCGCGTCGTTCTTCGCCTACGTCGAGGCGGGCGACCACCAGGTCGTCTCGACGTCCCCCGAGCGCTTCCTGCGGCTGCGGGACGGGGTCGTGGAGACGCGGCCCATCAAGGGCACGCGGCCGCGTGGCGCGACGCCCGCGCAGGACGCCGACCTGCGCGCCGAGCTGCTGAGCAGCCCCAAGGAGGACGCCGAGCTGTCGATGATCGTCGACCTGCTCCGCAACGACATCAGCCGCGTGTGCCGCGCAGGGACCGTGGACGTCACCGCGCACAAGCGGCTCGAGACGTACGCGAACGTCCACCACCTCGTGTCGAGGGTGCAGGGCGTGCTCGCCCCCGGCTGCGACGCGGTCGACCTGCTGCGGGCGACCTTCCCCGGCGGATCGGTCACCGGCTGCCCGAAGATCCGGGCGATGGGGGTCATCGACGAGCTCGAGCCGGTCCGCCGGCACGTGTACACGGGCAGCATCGGGTACCTCGGGTTCGACGGCTCGATGGACCTGTCGATCGCGATCCGGACCGCGACGTTCAGCGGCGGCCGGGCGGTCTTCTCGGTCGGCGGCGGCATCGTCATCGACTCCGACCCGGCGAGCGAGTTCGAGGAGACCCTGCACAAGGGCCTCACGCTCACGGCCGCGCTGCACACGTCCGACGCGCGGGCCGAGGTGCGCACGGTCTGGCAGGACGGGCGGTTCCTGCCCGCGACCGAGGCGTCCGTGCCGGTCGAGAGCGAGGGCCTGGGCTACGGGTACGGGTTCTTCGAGACGCTGCGCGTCGAGGCGGGACGACCGGTGCTGCTGCCGGCGCACGTCGCGCGCTTCGAGCGGGCATGGCGCGAGCTGTTCGGCGGCACGCCCCCGGACGTGACGTGGGCGGACGTGATCGCCCGGCTCGTCGAGCGCAACGGGCTCACCGGCGCGACCGCCGTCGTCAAGATCGTCGCGGCCGCCCGCAACGCGCCCGGGACCCCGCTCGCCCCCACGCTGGCCGTCTCCGCGCGGCGGTACGTGCCGCGCACCGCGCTGAGCGCGCACGGCGGCCTGCGGCTGCGGACGTACCCGCACCCACGGCACACGCCCCTCGCGGACCACAAGACGCTCAACCACCTCTACTACAAGCTCGCCGGTGACTGGGCGCGCCGGCAGGACGCCGACGAGGCGGTCGTCCTCAACACCGACGGCACGGTGTCGGAGACCAGCTCCGGGACGCTGTGCGTCGTCCGCGGCACGCGCGCGCTGTTCCCCACCTCGGAGCACGCGCTGCCGGGCACGACCGCGGGCGAGGTGCGCCGGCTCCTGCTCGACCGCGGCCTGCGCGTCGAGGACCGCCGGACGACCGTCGACGACCTGCGCTCGGCGGACGAGGTGCTGGTGATGAACGCGCTGATGGGCGCGGTGCGGGCGGTCAGCCTCGACGGCGTGGCGCTCGGGGCGGACAGCGGCCTGTCCGCCGCCCTCACCCGCGCGGTCCTCACCGGGTGAGACCCTGCGGCGCGTCAGCACTCGCCGCGCCGCCACCAGCGCACCGCAGCCGGTCAGGCCTGCCTGTCCTTCGTGGCGGACCCGGCGCGAGGGGCGTACCACTGAGGTATGTCCACCTTCCTCCGACGCCTGCTCGAGTACCCCGTCGTGCTCGCGACGCTCGGGGTGGCGGCCGTGGGCGGCCTGCTCGAGGCGACCGGCAACGGCACCGCGGCCCGGTGGGTCGTCTCCCTGTACGCCGTCGGCGTCGCACTGCTCCAGGCCCGCGGCATGGTCGCGGACCTGCGGGCCGGGAACCACGGGATCGACCTGCTCGCGGTCACGGCGATCGCCTCGACCGTCGCGGTCGGCGAGTACTGGGCCGCGCTGGTCGTGTGCCTCATGCTGTCGGGCGGCGAGGCGCTGGAGGACTACGCCGCGGGCCGGGCCAAGCGCGAGCTGACCGGGCTGCTGCAGAACGCCCCTCGCACCGCGCACCGCCGGGGGCCGGACGGGCAGCCCGCCGACGTGCCGGTCGAGGACGTCGTGGTCGGGGACCGGGTGCTCGTGCGCCCGTTCGAGGTCGTCCCCGTCGACGGTGTGCTGGAGTCCACCGGCGCGACCCTCGACGAGTCGTCGCTGACCGGTGAGTCGCTGCCGGTCGAGCACGTGCGGGGCGACGGCCTGCTGTCCGGCGCGATCAACGGCGGCGACGTCATCGAGCTGCGGGCGACGGCCGCCGCGGCCGACTCGCAGTACCAGCGCATCATCGCGCTGGTGCGCGAGGCGCAGGACTCCAAGGCGCCCTTCGTGCGCCTCGCCGACCGGGTGGCGGTGCCCTTCACGCTCTTCGCGCTGGCGCTGGCCGTCACGGCCTGGCTCGTCTCCGGTGACCCGGTACGCATCGCCGAGGTGCTCGTCGTCGCCACGCCGTGCCCGCTGATCATCGCCGCCCCCGTGGCGTTCATGGCCGGCATGTCACGCTCCGCGCGCGCCGGGATCATCATCAAGGACAGCGGCACGCTCGAGCAGCTGGCCCGTGCCCGCACCGCCGCGTTCGACAAGACCGGCACGCTCACCTACGGGCAGCCGCAGGTCGCGCACGTCGAGGCCGACGGCATGGCCCCCGAGGACCTGCTGCTGCTCGCCGCCGCTGTCGAGCAGTACTCGAGCCACCCGCTCGCCGCGGCGGTGGTCGCGCGCGCCCGCGACACCGGCCGGGCTCTGCCGCCCGCCGAGGACGTCGTCGAGACCCCCGCCCACGGGGTGCGCGGGACGGTCGACGGCCGGGTGGTCGTCGTCGGCAAGGCGGGCTACGTCGCGCAGGAGACGGGGACCACGCCGGCGTCCACCGGTGACACCGGCATCCACGTCGCCGTCGACGGGCGGTTCGCCGGCAGCCTGACGCTCGCGGACGAGCTGCGCGCCGAGACGTCCGCGACCATGGCGGCGCTCCACCGTGCGGGGATCCGCACGACGATGATGCTCACGGGCGACGGCGAGCAGGTCGCCCGCCGGATCGCGGCCGAGGCCGGGATCGACGACGTGCGCGCCGAGCTGCTGCCGCAGGACAAGGTCGACGCGGTCCGCTCCGCTCCCCAGCGCCCGGTGATGATGGTCGGCGACGGCGTGAACGACGCGCCCGTGCTGGCCGTGGCGGACGTCGGCATCGCGATGGGCGCGCGCGGCGCGAGCGCGGCCAGCGAGTCCGCGGACGTCGTCATCACGGTCGACGACCTGTCCCGCGCGGCGCGCGCCGTGCAGATCGGCCGGCGCACCATGCGGGTCGCGTGGCAGTCCATCGGCATGGGGGTCGGCCTGTCCGTCGCGCTCATGCTCGTCGCCGCCACCGGCAGCCTGCCGGCGCTCGCCGGAGCATGGCTGCAGGAGGCGGTCGACCTCACCACGATCCTGTGGGCGCTGCTCGCGGTGCGCGCGAGCCGGGCCGAGCAGGCCGAGACGGCACGGATGACGGCCGACGTGGCGCGCTCGCGCGCCGACCTGGAGCGCGCGTCGTCGCTCACGGGGCTGCCCGCCCCGGCCCCGCGGGGCGCCTGACCTCCGGGGGGACGAACCCCGGCAGGCGGCGGCGTATCCACTGACCCCGGCTGTCGTCAGCTCGGGCCCACGGGCCCACGAGGGTCTGGCACCCCCGCCGAGGCGGTCCCTACAGTGGGCCGGGCGCCGGTTCGTCCCGATCGTCACGGTGCACCCAGGGGTGTCGGCGGGGGCCCGCGCCCGCTGGGACGGACGCCCCCGCCGAAGGGGTACACCGATGCGCTCCAGCCTCACGACCACCCTCGCCACCGTCGTCGCCCTGACGCTCGTCACCGCCGGCCCGGCCGCCGCGCACGACGCACCGGGGCACGAGCGGCACCGTCCCGACCGGCCGACCACGTACCTGCTCGACCCGGTCGGCCCCGCCGCCGACGCCGTCTACCCCGAGGGCGTCGCCGCCCGCGGGGACGACTTCTACGTCAGCAGCACGACCGACGGGACGATCTACCGCGGCGACCTCGACGAGCCGACGGCCACGCCGTTCCTGCCGGGCGGGCAGGACGGCCGCACGATGGCGGTCGGGCTGAAGGTCGACGGCCGCACGCTGCTCGTCGCCGGAGGCGCCACCGGGCGCGTGTGGGCGTACGACCTGCGGACCCGCGAGCTGACCGGGTCGTGGCAGGTCGTCCAGGACGGCACGCCGACGTTCGTCAACGACCTCGCCGTCAGCCCGCGCGGTGACGTGTACGTCACCGACTCCATGCGCCCGGTGCTCTACCGGATCGCCGCCCGCGAGCGCACGACGACGGGCACGGAGCTGCTGGAGCCGGTCGTGTCGTTCGAGGGCACCGACTTCACGTACGACCAGGACGTCAACGCCAACGGCCTCGTGGTCTCGCGCGACGGGCGGACCGCGGTCGTCGCGAAGACCCGCACCGGGCAGCTCTTCCGCGTCGGGCTGACCGACGGGAGCGTCGAGCTGATCGACCTGCGCGGCGGGTCCGTCGCCGGTGACGGGCTGCTGCTCGACGGCAACCGGCTGCTCGCGTCCGAGTGGACGGCCGACCCGCAGTCGGTCGTGACCGTGCGCCTCGACCGGGACCTGCGGTCCGGGACCGTCGTGTCGCGCACGACCGACCCGTCGTTCGACGACCCGACGACCATCGCCCGCGCCGGGCGCGACCTGCTCGTGGTGAACAGCCAGTTCGAGACGCGGTCGGCCGGCGGGACGCCGGAGCCGTTCACGGTGTCCCGCATCCCCGTCCCCTGAGCCGTGGGGCGGGCGGCCCGGGGCCGCCCGCCCGAGGGACGCTCAGCGCAGCCAGCGGCGCAGCCGCTTGCGGCTGGCCGCGGCCCAGACGGACGGCAACCGGCCCTCCGCCTCCCGCGCCCGGACCTCTTCCAGGGCGTGCAGGCGACCGTAGGTGAACGCGGCGGCCGGGTCGGTCGTCGCCTCGGCCCGCTCCCGCAGGTGGGCTCGCAGCACGACCGTGTCCTGGTACTCCCCCAGCGCCTCCTGCATGCTCTCCATCGCCGCGGCGAAGGCGACGGCCTCGGCACCGAGGACGTCCCCGGCGAGCTCGGCCGCGTACCGCGTGCGCTTCGCGGCCTTGCGGGCGTCGTGGAGCAGACGAGCGCGCTCCTCCGGCTCCGCCCTCGCGCGCTTCATGAGCCGACGCACGTCGGCGTACTCGGACGCGATCCCGCGCCGGAGCGCCTTGCCCGCCGGCCGGTCACCCCGCTCCGTCGTGGGCGGAGCGGCCACGAGCGCCCCGAGGGTGTCGAGCACGCGGTCGTACCGGTCGCCCTCGAGCGCCCCCAGCATCGCCGTCCGGGCTGCGGCATGGGCGGACCGCGCATCCGTCTCGGCCGGACCGGGCCCGATCGCGGTGTCCGCCGGCCCCGCCACGAGGGCCTCGCTCACCCGGTCGCTCACGACCTCGGCATCGCGGACCTCGCCCAGGACCCCCGCCAGCCACCGGAGCTCGTCCCGCAACGGCTCGACGACGTCCGGGTCGAACGCCGCGCGGAACGTGGCCAGGGCGCTGCGCGACCTCCGGGACGCCACGCGCATCCGGTGGACGCTCCCGGGCGCACCCAGCCGGACCAGGAGGTCCTGGGACCGGATCTGCTCGAGCTGGTCCGCCAGGTAGGCCACGACCACGCTGCTCGTCGAGGGCTTCCCGGTCCGGCTGCTGCGCGGGCGTCCGTCCTGCTCCGCGGGTGTCCCGAGATCCAGGACGCGGGCGAGCTCGGAGGTGGTCGACTCCTCGGTCGGACC
>Ga0233363_1000686_pt1 | contig 14257 bp, 13 predicted proteins | sample ElkDunMinimDraft_18_FD_191534 | JGI IMG/M metagenome (GOLD analysis project Ga0233363, IMG submission 191534) | Fecal eukaryotic communites from dung pellets of Tule Elk in California, USA - Elk Dung C16 | ecosystem: Host-associated > Mammals > Digestive system > Large intestine > Fecal | place... | reverse complement strand
CCCGACGACGACGGCCGGCCGCCCGATGCTCTGCAGCGTGAGGGAGTCCACGACGCGGCCCGTCCGCCCGGCCCGCACGGCGGCCGACGCACCGGACCACAGGAACGCGCCGATGAGGGCGGCCCACGCCACCGAGACGAGGTCGGGCGTGACCCCGGCGAGCCACGGCCGGACGAGGACGACGAGCACCACGCCCACCGCGACCACGCGCCCGGTCCACCCGGCGACCACGCTGCCGCGGTGCCGGTCCCGCGTCGCCGCCCACACGGCGGCCTCGAGGATGCGGCCGCCGTCGAGCGGGAGCCCCGGCACGAGGTTGAACAGGCCGACGAACCCGTTGGCGACGGCCCCGGCCCACAGCACCGTCTGCAGCAGCGTGCCGTCGGGCACCGCGTGGTCCGCGACCAGCATGAAGCCGCCCGCGAGGACGAGGTTGGCGACGGGCCCGACGACCGCGACGAGCGCGCTCGTCCCCGGGGTGGCCGCCGCACCACCGAACGTGGTGTGCCCGCCCCACAGCGTGAGCACGAAGGCGTGCGGCTGCTGGCCCCGGGCCTTGGCGACCAGACCGTGCGCGAGCTCGTGGACGAGCACGGACGCGAACAGCAGCACGACGAACACGAGGGCCACGACGTACGGCAGCGCACCGCCGCCCCCCGTCCAGGTCTGCACGCTGGGCGCGAAGACCAGCGTCAGCACGACGGCCGCGAGCAGCCAGCTGGGGGCCAGGACGACGGGTGCGCCGGCGACGTGCCCGAGCACCCAGCCGGAGGGACGCGGGGGTCGCGGTGAGCTCACGTCCGTCAGCCTACGTTCCGCCGCACCGGCTGCCGGGGCCGACGGCGACCACCCGCGACCAGGCGTGTCGGCGGTCGCGCCTACGCTCGTCGCGTGAGCGTGGACACCCAGCAGGACCGAACGCCCGTGGACCCACCGACCGACGGGCCTACGCCGGTGACGGGGGCAGCGGACGCGGTCGGCCCCGCGACCGAGGAGCCGCGCGTCCCGGGGCTGTCACCGTCGCGCGCGAACGACTACCTGCAGTGCCCGCTGCTGTTCCGCTTCCGCGCCGTCGACCGCCTTCCCGAGCCCGCGTCGCCCGCGGCGGCTCGCGGGACGCTCGTGCACGCCGTCCTCGAGAAGCTCTTCGACCTCCCCGCCGCGGAGCGGACGCTCGAGGCGGCGTGCGCCGCGCTGCCCGAGCGCTGGGCGGAGGTGCAGGAGCAGGACCCGCGGTGCGTCGACCTGCACACGACCGATGCGGAGCGCGAGGAGTTCCTCGCCGGGGCCGAGCGGCTGCTGGCCACCTGGTTCACCCTCGAGGACCCGACGCGGCTCGAGCCGCGGGCCCGTGAGCTGCAGGTGCGCCACGACCTCGACGGCGGACCGCGGCTGCGGGGCGTCGTCGACCGCGTGGACGTCGCTCCGAACGGCTGGGTGCGCGTCGTGGACTACAAGACGGGCCGCTCCCCCCGCGCCGGGTACGAGAGCTCGGCGCTGTTCCAGATGCGGTTCTACGCGTACGTCGTGTGGCGGACGCGTGGCGTGCTGCCGAAACGGCTGCAGCTCGCGTACCTCGGCGACGGCGTGGTGGTGAGCCACGAGCCGACCGAGTCGGAGATGCACACGCTCGAGGCACGCGTGCGGTCGATCTGGGCGGGCATCGAGGACACGGCCCGCTCGGGCGACTGGCGCCCACGCCCCTCGCGGCTGTGCGACTGGTGCTCGTTCCGCGACCGGTGCCCGTCGTTCGGCGGCACGCCGCCACCGGTCCCGGAGGGGGCGGTGGAGCGCGCGATCGGGGTGACACCCGCGCCGGCCGGCTGACGCCACCGGCGGTGTGCGGGAGCCGTGCGGTGCGTCAGGCGCGGTCGCGCAGGTCCAGCACCTCACCGCGCGCGATGCGCCCGATCGTCTCGAGGCCGACCCGGTCCAGCGACGACGTGCGCGAGACCTCCGCAGGCGGGTCCAGCGCGACGTGGGAGTCGACGGCGACGACGCGTGCACCGCTCGCCACGGCGGAGGCGACACCCGCGTGGGAGTCCTCGAACGCCACGCAGTCCCGGACGTCGACGCCCAGGAGCCGGGCCGCAGTCAGGTACGGCTCGGGGTCCGGCTTGGGGCGGCTGACGACGTCGCCGGTGACCACGACGTCGAACAGCCCCACGGTGTGCACGAAGGGGGCCGCGACGGCCTCGAACGACGAGGTCACGAGCGCCTGGGGCACTCCCGCGACGTGCAGTGCACGAAGGATGCCGTGCGCGCCGGCCTGCCACGGGATCCCCGCCGCGACGGCGGCCCGTACGGAGGAGTTGAGCGCGTGGGCGATCTCGGCGACCGACAGCCCGACACCCGCCGCCTGCAGCAGCCCGGCGGAGACGTCCATCGAGCTGCCGATCATCGCGATCGCCTGCTCGCGGGTCCACACCCCACCGTGGGCCTCGACGAGCTCGATCTCCGCTGCCATCCAGTACGGCTCGGTGTCGATCAGCGTGCCGTCCATGTCCCACAGCACCGCTGCCGGGAGCACGTGCTCAGGCGTGCCGGGGACGTCGGCACGTGCGGCGGTCGTGCGGTCGGCGAGCGTGCTCAGAGCGGTCTCCTGGTGCGTGCGGTCGGCAGTCGGGCGGTCGGTCGAGCGTACCCGCGCGCCCCCGTGCGCTCGCGGCGTCCGGCCACGAAGCCGTGCGCGCCCTAGGCTGGGACGGTGAACGAGGACGCAGCCCCCGACCTGCCGGCCCGTGAGACCGTCATGCTCGCGGCGTTCGAAGGGTGGAACGACGCAGGCAGCGCCGCGACGACGGCGCTGGAGCACCTGCACGACGTGTGGGGTGCCGAGCAGGTCGACGAGCTGGATCCCGAGGAGTACCACGACTTCCAGGTCAACCGGCCCGTGGTCGGCCTGGGACCCGACGGCACGCGCGAGATCACGTGGCCGACGACCGCGGTGGCGGTCGCGACGACCCCGCGCTCGGGGCGCCAGGTGGTGCTGGTCCACGGCATCGAGCCGTCGATGCGGTGGCGGCGCTACTGCGGGGAGCTGCTCGACATCGCCGCAGGACTGGGCGTCCGCACCATCGTCACCGTCGGCGCGCTGCTCGCCGACGTGCCGCACACCCGCCCGATCCCGGTCAACGCGACGAGCGAGGACGCGCACGTGCGCGAGCTGATGGGCCTGGAGCCGAACACGTACGAGGGGCCGACGGGCATCGTCGGGGTGCTGCAGCACGAGGCCGCCGCCCGCGGCATGCAGGCGCTGTCGCTGTGGGCCGCGGTGCCGCACTACGTCGCGGCTCCCCCCTCGCCCAAGGCGACGCTCGCGATCCTGCACCGCATCGAGGCGCTCATCGGTGAGCCCGTCCCGCTCGCGGAGCTCCCGGAGGACGCGACGGCGTGGCAGCTGGGGGTCGACGAGCTGGCCGGCGAGGACTCCGAGATCGGTGAGTACGTGCGCCAGCTCGAGGAGGCCAAGGACACCGCCGAGCTCCCGGAGGCGAGCGGTGAGGCCATCGCGCAGGAGTTCGAGCGCTACCTGCGTCGGCGGGACAAGGGCACCGGCGGCTGAGCGGCTGCCCCGCGGTCACCCGCGGGGGTCGTCACATCCGCACGCCCAGCAGCGCGTCGATCGTGCGGGCCACGACGCCCGGCGCGCCCTCGTGGAACTCCACCTCACCGGCGATCGCGGTCGCGGCCCAGGCGTCGACGAGCGCGAGCGCGCGCGGCGTGTCCAGGTCGTCCGCGACGGCCGCGCGGACGCCGGCGAGGACCGGGGACGCGTCGGGTCCGCCGTTGCCGGACAGCGCGCGGCGCCACGTCACGACCCGCTGCTGCGCGGCCGCGAGGCCCTCGTCGGTCCACTCCCAGTCGTCGCGGTAGCGGTGCGCGAGCACGGCGAGGCGGATGGCCATGGGCTCGACCCCGTCCGCGAGCAGCCGGGAGACGAGCACGAGGTTGCCGCGGGACTTGCTCATCTTGTGCCCCTCGTACCCCACCATCCCGGTGTGCACGTGCGCGCGCGCCGACTCCCCGGCGTCCAGCAGCCGCAGGTGCGACGCGCTGCACTCGTGGTGCGGGAACGCCAGGTCGGACCCGCCGCCCTGCACGTCGAACGGCACGCCCAGACCGTCGCGCGCGATCACCGAGCACTCGATGTGCCACCCGGGACGACCGCGCCCCAGGCCGGGGGTGTCCCAGGCCGGCTCGCCGGGGCGCTCCGCGCGCCACAGCAGCGGGTCGAGAGGTGAGCGCTTGCCCGGGCGGTCGGGGTCGCCGCCGCGCTCGGCGCTGAGCGCCAGCATGGCCGCGTCGTCGAGCCGCGCGACGGACCCGAACGCCGGGTCGGCGGACAGGTCGGCGTACACGTCGTCGCCGCCGTCGGGCGACGCGATCCGGTAGGCCGCACCACGTGCCAGGAGGAGCTCGACAGCCGCAGCGACCTCCGGGACCGACTCGACGACGCCGCGGTACACGTCGGGCGGCACGACGCCGAGGGCAGCCATGTCGGACGCGAACAGGGCGGTCTGGTCCGCCGCGAGGGTGCGCCAGTCGACGCCGATGGCCGTGGCGCGCTCGAGCAGCGGGTCGTCGACGTCCGTCACGTTCGACGCGTACGTGACCTGCTGCCCCGCGTCGCGCCATGCACGCCCGAGCACGTCGAACGCGACGTACGTCGCGGCGTGGCCGAGGTGCGTCGCGTCGTACGGGGTGATGCCGCACACGTACAGCCGCGCGTCGGGGCCCGGCGCCGCCACCACGACCTGGCCGGTCGAGGTGTCCAGCACCCGGACCGGCTCACCGGTCCCGGGGAGCCGAGGGATCTGCGGGGCGGGCCAGGTGAGCACGTCGGAAGCCTAACCGCCGGGAGCGGCGCCCTCGGCGCACAATGGGCTGGTGCCAGCCCAGCCGACGCCCTCACCGACGGCCGACGAGACGCCCGGGGAGGTCCCCGGGGCGGACCGCACGGTCGCGCGGGTGTGGGGTGAGAGGAAGGACGGCTGGCACCGCGTGCCCGGTGGCGGCGCGCCGGCCGCCGTGTCGGCGGCTGCGGGCTCGACCACGACCTGGGTCGTCACCGAGGACCTCGACGGTCTGCTCGTGGTGACCCGTGCGCTGGCGCGCGACGACCGCACCGCCCCCCTGCTCGACCGGCACCTGCGGCACGACGACCGCGACCGGCCGCACGCGCGCGTGGACCGCGGGCCCGACGGCCAGCTCGTGCTGACCGCGCCGACCGTCTCGTTCGTCCCGCGCACGCGCGAGGTGCACACCGGCTGGATCACCTGCGTGCTGTGCCCGGGTCTCGTGGTCATGACCGAGCAGGGCGACGCGGGGGTGCTCGAGAGGGCAGCGACCCGACTCGAGGACGACCTGCCGAACCCGGACGAGGGCGCGTACGCGGTGGCCGCCACGGTGCTCCTCGTCCTGGTCCAGACGGCCAGCGACATCGAGGTCGAGATCGGCGACGCGGTGGCGCTCATCGAGCGCACGGTCTTCTCCCCCGGCGCCACGGGTGACGTCCTGTCCGAGGTCTACGACCTCAAGCGGGAGATCGCCGAGGCGCGTCGTGCCGTCGGACCGGTCGGCGCGATGCTGCCCGACCTCGACGACGCGTGGGCGGGCCACACCCCCGGCCGGCGCCGCCCGGCGTGGCTCCACCGTGTGCAGACCGGCGTGGACCGCATCGACCGGCACCTCGACGGCCACGACGGACTGCTCGGCGACATGATCGCCGTCCACCTCGCGCAGGTGTCGGTGCGGCAGAACGAGGACATGCGCAAGATCTCCGCGTGGGGCGCCATGATCGCGGTGCCCACGCTCATCGCGGGCTGGTACGGCATGAACTTCCGGCACATGCCGGAGCTCTCGTGGACGGTGGGGTACCCGCTGGTGATCGCGGCGATGGCCGGTGCGTGCCTGGCCCTGTGGCGGGCCTTCCGGCGCTCGGGATGGCTGTGAGCCGCGTCAGGCGTTCGCGGGGGCCGTCACCGGCTCGAGCACACCCGTGAGCAGCAGGATCACGACGAGCAGCGCGAGACCGAGCCGGTAGTACACGAACGGCGCGTAGCTGAAGGTCGAGACGATCTTGAGGAACGCGATGATCACGACGTAGCCGACGACGAACGCCACGAGCGTCGCGATGAGGGTCGCCCCGAACCCCGGCGTGCCGGCCTGCCCGAAGTCGCCGACGCTCTTGACGAGCTGGAACAGCCCCGAGCCGAAGACCGCAGGGATGGCGAGCAGGAACGAGTACCGCGCCGCGGCCTCCCGGGTGTAGCCCATGAGCAGACCACCGGTGATCGTGCCGCCCGAGCGCGACACCCCCGGCACGAGGGCGAGCGCCTGCCAGAACCCGAAGGCGATCGCGTGCTTGGGCGTCAGCTCCTCGAGCCGCCGGGTCTTGGCGCCGCGCCGGTCCGCCCAGCCGAGGACGAGGGCGAACCCCGCGAGCGTCAGCGCCACGAGCCACAGGTTGCGGAAGGGGCGCTCGATGGCGTCCTGGAACGCCAGGCCCAGCACGACGATCGGGACCGAGCCGAGCGCGATGAACCACGCCATGAGCGCGTCGCGGTCCGACGGCTGCCCGGCGGGCATGCCCGCACGCGAGCGCCAGTCGGTGCCGTAGGCGCCGCGCACCGCCGCCCACCAGGCGAGGGCGATGCGCTTGATGTCGCGGCGGAAGTACAGCAGCACCGCGGTCTCGGTGCCGAGCTGGGTGATCGCCGTGAACGCGGCACCCGGGTCACCCGACCCGACGAGCTCGCCGAAGATGCGCAGGTGGGCGCTGGAGGAGACCGGCAGGAACTCGGTCAGCCCCTGGACCAGCCCCAGGAAGATCGCCTCACCCGTACCGATGCCCGTTGCCACGAGGCGCAACGATAGCGGTGTCGTCCCCGTCCCGGCGCGCGGCCCGTCGGGCGCCGGACGTGCGCCCGGCGCGGCTAGGGTGACGCCTCATGGAGCACCGCCGTCTGGGCCGCACGGGCCTGCGCGTCTCGTCGCTGGGTCTCGGCACGATGACGTGGAGCCGCGACACCGACGACCACGAGGCCGCCGAGCAGCTGCGCGACTTCGTCGAGGCGGGCGGCACGCTCGTCGACACCTCGGCCGCGTACGCCGACGGCGGCGCGGAGACGCTCCTCGGCACCCTGATCGGTGAGGTCGTCGACCGCGAGGACGTCGTCATCTGCACCAAGGCGGGGGTGCGCCGCACGGCGGAGGGCGGGATGGTCGACGCCTCGCGCGGCGCCCTGCTCGACAGCCTCGACGCGTCGCTGCGTCGCCTGGGCACCGACCGCGTCGACCTGTGGCTGGCGACGCCCGATCCGCGCACGCCGCTGGAGGAGACCGTCTCGGCGCTGCGGCACGCGGTGCAGGTCGGCAAGGCCCGCTACGTGGGCCTCTCGAACCACGCGGGGTGGCAGGTCGGCCGCGCCGCCACGCTCCTCGAGCCCGACCCCGGTCTGGCGGCCGTCGAGGCGGAGTACTCGCTCCTGCAGCGGGGCGTGGAGCGCGAGGTGCTGCCCGCGTGCGCCGCACTGGGTGCCGGGCTGCTCGCGTGGTCGCCGCTGGGGCGCGGCGTGCTGACGGGCAAGTACCGCCGCACGATCCCGTCCGACTCGCGCGCGGCCTCCGCGCACCTCGCGGGGTTCGTGCAGCCGTACCTCACCGCCGACGCGGCCGGCGTGGTGGATGCCGTGGTCATGGCGGCGTCGGGCCTGGACCGCACGCCGCTGGAGGTCGCCCTCGCGTGGGTCACGTCCCGGCCGGGCGTGGCCGGCGCGATCGTCGGGGCACGCACGGCTGCGCAGCTGCGCGGTGCGCTGACCGTGCACGACCTGCGCCTGCCGCCCGAGATCGTCGTGGTGCTCGACGAGCTCACGGCACCGAGCGCGGGCTACCCGGAGCGCTAGGGCGCTCGTCGGCCTCGACCCGGACGGGCCGGGGCCAGGGACGCCACCTCAGACGCGGTCGACGACCTCGATGTCGTCGTCCTCGTCCTCGTCGTCCTCGTCCTCGTCCTCGTCGTCGTCGTGCTCGTCGTCGTCCTCGTCGTCCTCACCGAGGTAGAACGGGGTCGCCTCGCCGTGGACCGTGCCCAGCGCGTCGTCGTACACCTCGAACGCGTCGGCCAGGACGTCGTACGCGTCGTCCACGGCGGGGTCGTCCTCGCCGTTCTTGCCCACGACTGCGGCGTAGTGCGCCTCGAGGGCGGCGACCAGTCGGTCGAGGGCAGCGCGCGGGTCCACGGTCATGCGATGAACCGTAGCGCCGCCCGGGGCACAATGGCACCGCAGCGGCGCCGACAGGCGCTCCTGACGCGACGTCAGGACCCGACCGACGGGACGAGGTGGGCGATGACGGACAGTCCGGCACGCGAGCGGCGCAGCGAGTGGGACGCGCACGGTGGCCAGTGGGAGTACCGGGTGCTGCGGATCCCGGCGACGACGTCCGGCGGGGACGCGCGGCGCATGCTCACCGACGAGGCGGAGTACGGCCGCTGGGAGCTCGCCCGCCTGCGCCTCTACGCCGGCGGCGAGAGGCGGGTCTGGCTGCGGCGCAAGATCATCCGGGTCCGCTCCACGCTCGCGGACACCTCGGTCTGACGCCGGTCCCCGCCTCCCGGCCACCTCGTCGTGCGGCGGCCCTGCCGCTGGTCAGCAGGTCATGAGCAGGCGGTCGAGGACGCGGGTGCCGAAGCGCAGCGCGTCGACCGGGACACGCTCGTCCACACCGTGGAACATGCCGGCGAAGTCGAGGTCGGGCGGCAGGCGCAACGGCGCGAACCCGTACCCCGTGATGCCCAGCAGCGACAGGGACTTGTTGTCCGTCCCTCCGGAGAGCATGTAGGGCAGGACGTGCGCACCGGGGTCCTCCGCCACGACCGCCGCCACCATCGCGTCGACGAGCGCACCCTCGGACGGGGCCTCGAGGCCGGTGTCCCGCACGAGGTCCTCGACGCGCACGTGCGGACCCGCGAGGCGTGCGACCGTCGCGTCGAACTCGGCGGACAGACCGGGCAGGAACCGCCCGTCGACCGCGGCGGTGGCCGACCCGGGGATGACGTTCTCCTTGTAGCCCGCCGCGAGGCGGGTCGGGTTCGTCGAGTGCCGCAGCGTGGCGCCGACGAACCGTGACGCCGGTCCCAGCGCGTCCACCAGCGCGTCCACGGCGTCCGGGTCCTCGGGGTCGAACGGCAGACCGGTGAGGTCGGCCACGCCCGTGAGCAGCGCGCGGACCGTCGGGGTGAGCTGCAGCGGCCACGCGTGCTCACCGATGCGGGCGACGGCCGCGGCCAGGTGCGTCACGGCGTTGTCCGCGTTGACCTGGCTGCCGTGCCCGGCCCGACCCTCGGCGACGAGCCGGAGCCACGCGAGCCCCTTCTCAGCGGTCTGCAGGAGGTAGACGCGCTGCCCGGCGACGTCGACCGAGAACCCGCCGACCTCGCTGATCGCCTCGGTCGCCCCGGCGAAGAGCTCGGGGCGGTGCTCCACGGCCCAGTGGGCCCCGAGCCGGCCGCCCGCCTCCTCGTCGGCGAACATCGCGAGGACGACGTCCCGCGCCGGGCGGCGGCCCTCACGGACCATCTGCCGCACGACCGCGAGCACCATCGCGTCCATGTCCTTCATGTCGACGGCCCCGCGGCCCCACACGAGCCCGTCGCGCACCTCGGCCGCGAAGGGGTCGACCGACCAGTCCGGCGCGTGCGCGGGGACGACGTCGAGGTGCCCGTGCACGACGAGCGCGGGGCGCGAGGGGTCGGCACCCTCGAGGCGGACGACGACGTTGGCGCGGCCCGGTGCGCTCTCGAACAGCTCGGGCTCGAGCCCGACGTCCTGCAGCAGGCCGACGACGTACTCGGCGGCCTCCCGCTCCCCCGGGCCTGTGCCGTCGCCGGGGTTGGTGGTGTCGATGCGGATGAGGTCGCGGCAGAGGTCGACGACCTCCTCCTGCGCGGTCGGGGGCCGCGTGCCGGGGGCGGTCACTGCGCCGCCGCCAGTCCGCGCCGCACCAGCAGCGGCTCGATGCGCGGGTCGCGGCCCCGCAGGTCGCGGAACGCCTGCAGCGGGTCGATGGACCCGCCACGCCCCAGCAGCCGCGCCCGGAACGCGTCACCGTTCTCGCGTCGCAGCCCGCCGTTCTCGCCGAACCACTCGACCGTGTCCGCGTCGAGGACCTCGGACCAGATGTACGCGTAGTACCCGGCCGAGTAGCCCGACCCGAAGATGTGGTTGAAGTACGTCGTGCGGTACCGCGGCGGCACCGTGCGCAGGTCGACGCCCGCGTCGCGCAGCGCCCGGGCCTCGAACTCCTCGACCTCCTCGGGGGCCGTCGGCACCTCCTCGGGCGCGAGGCGGTACCAGGCCTGGTCGAGCAGCGCCGCCGCGAGGTACTCGGTCGTGGCGAAGCCCTCGCCGTCCTGCCGCCCGGCCAGCATCGTCCGGACCCACTCCTCGGGCATCGGCTCACCGGTCTCGTGGTGCACCGCGAACGACTGCAGGACCTCGGTGTCCCACGCCCACATCTCGTTGACCTGCGACGGGTACTCCACGAAGTCCCGCGGCACGCTCGTGCCCGACTGCGACGGGTACCGCACGGCCGACAGCAGCCCGTGCAGCGCGTGCCCGAACTCGTGGAACATCGTGATGACCTCGTCCCACGTCAGCAGCGTCGGCTGCCCGGGCGGCGGCTTGGGCACGTTGAGGTTGTTGACGACGACCGGCGCCTCCCCGAGCAGGGCCGACTGGTCGACGAGCGAGTTCATCCACGCCCCGCCGCGCTTGGCGGGTCGCGTCCACCAGTCCCCCAGGAACAGGCCGAGGCCCGTGCCGTCGGCGTCGAACACCTCGAACACGCGCACGTCGGGGTGGTACCCGACGAGGTCGTGCCGCTCCGCGAACGTCAGCCCGTACAGCGCGTTGGCGGCGCGGAAGACCCCGTCCGCGAGGACGCGCTCGAGCTCGAGGTAGGGGCGCAGCTCCGCCTCGTCGAGCGCACGGCGCTCCTGCCGGACGCGTCCGGCGTAGTAGGCCCAGTCCCACGGCTCGAGCGACGCGCCCGGGTGGTCGGCCTGCAGGGCCCGCTCGAGGTCCGCGGCCTCGCCGCGGGCGTTGGCCACGGCCGCGGGCGCCAGGCGCACGAGCATCTCCTCGACGGCCTGCGCGGAGCCGGCCGTCGCGTCCGCGGCCACGTAGGCCGCGTGGTGCTCGAAGCCGAGCAGCCGGGCACGCTCCGCGCGCAGGCGCACGAGCCGCAGCAGGGTGCTGCGCGTGTCGTTCTCGTCACCGGTCGCGCCGCGGCCGAGCGAGGCGGTCATGACGCGCTCGCGCAGCCCGCGGTCGCGCAGCAGCGACAGGACCGACTGCTGCGTGGGCAGCTGCAGCTCGATCAGCCACGCACCCTCGTCGCCGCGTGCGGCCGCGGCCTGCGCCGCGGCGTCGCGGGCGTCGTCCGGCAGGCCGTCCAGCTCCGCCTCGTCGGTCACGAGGACCGCCGCGGCGTTGGCGCCCGCCAGCAGGAGCCGCCCGAAGGCCGCGTCGAGCGACGTGATCTCGGCGTTGATCGCCCGCAGCCGCTGCTGGTCCGCCTCGTCCAGGCCGACGCCGGAACGCGTGAACCGCGTGCGGGTGCGGTGCAGCAGCCAGGCCGTGTCGGGTGCGAGCTGCACGCCGTCCGCCTCGATGCGGGCGGCGAGCGCCTCGACCCGTGCGTGCAGCCGCGCGTCGAGCCAGATGGCGTCGGAGTGCGCCGCGAGCAGGGGGGCGACCTCCTCCTCGACGGCCTGCAGGCCGGGCGTCGACTCGGCGCCCGCCTGGACGTAGAACGCGGACGCGACGCGGTGCAGGAGCCGGCCGGAACGCTCGAGCGCCTCGAGCGTGTTCGCCACGGTCGGCTCGCTCGGGTCGGTCGCGATCGCCTCGACCTCGGCGCGCTCCTCGGCCATGCCGGCGAGCAGGGCGGGCAGGTAGTGCTCCTCACGCAGCTCGCGGAAGTCCGGCAGCCCGTAGGGCAGGTCGGACGCACGGGCGAAGGGGTTGGCGGCGTCGAGCGGGAGCACGTCGGAGGTCATGGGTCCCATCGTCACATCCCGGGGGACCCGACCCGCGCGTCGGCCCGCCGTGGCGCACCCCTGGCGGTCAGGTCACGCCCCTCGTGGCCGGGACACCCGTCAGCCGCGCGCGAGCACGTCGGCCACCGGGGTCCACGACCGCCCGTGCGCCTGCGCGACGGCCTCGTTGAGCAGCCGGCCGCCGTGCGTCGTCAGACCGCCCGCGAGCGCCGGGTCGTCCGACGCCGCCGCACGCCAGCCGCGGTCCGCGAGCTCCGTCAGGTACGGCAGCGTGGCGCTGGTCAGCGCCTGGGTCGAGGTCACCGGCACGGCGCCGGGCATGTTGGCGACGCAGTAGTAGAGCGAGCCGTGCACGCGGAAGGTCGGGTCGTCGTGCGTGGTGGGGCGGGTGCCCTCGAAGCAGCCCCCCTGGTCGACGGCGACGTCGACCAGGACGGACCCGTGCCGCATGCGGGCGACCAGGTCGTCGCTCACGAGGCGGGGCGCTCGCGCACCGGGCAGCAGGACCGCCCCGATCACGAGGTCCGCGTCGAGCAGCTCGTGCTCGATCGTCCACGTCGACGACGCGAGGGCGCGCACGCGTCCGCCGAACAGGTCGTCGACCTCGCGCAGCCGTGGCAGCGACAGGTCGAGCACCGTGACGTCGGCTCGCATGCCGACGGCGATCTGGGCGGCGTGCCTGCCGACGACACCGGCACCGAGGACGACGACCTTGGCCCCGTCGACACCGGGGACGCCGCCGAGCAGCACCCCGCGGCCGCCGGGGCCGCGCATGAGGTGGTAGGCGCCGACCTGCGTGGCCAGGCGGCCGGCGACCTCGCTCATGGGCGCCAGGAGCGGCAGCGACCCGTCGGGGAGCTGCACGGTCTCGTAGGCGATCGCGGTGGTCCCGGAGGCGAGCAGGGCGTCGGTCGCGGCGCGGTCGGCGGCGAGGTGGAGGTACGTGAACAGCGTGAGGTCGTCGCGCAGGTACCCGTGCTCGGTCGGTTCGGGTTCCTTCACCTTGCACACGAGGGACGCCGACCAGGCATCGGCCGCGCTGGGGACGATGCGTGCTCCGGCGGCCGCGTAGTCGGCGTCGTCGATCGCCGACCCGGCGCCGGCGCCCGTCTCGACGAGGACCTCGTGGCCCGCCGCGACGAGGTGCTGCGCGCCTGCCGGGGTCAGGGCGACGCGGTGCTCACCGCTCTTGGTCTCGCGCGGGATGCCGACCTGCATGGTGGTGCTCCTGTCGGACGGCGAGGGCGGTGGTGCGCCCCCGGTGCGGCGTACGTGTGCTTCGACCGTATGACGCGGGGCGGCTGTTCGGTAGCGTGCGGCCATGCCTGCGAGCCGTCCTGGCCCGGCGGGCGGGACGCCCGTGCACCGCAAGGCGCGTCCCGGGGCGCCGCCGGGGTTCTTCGCGTGCGAGGCCGCCGGGCTGCGGTGGCTCGCCGCCGCGGGCGGGGCACGCGTCGTCGAGGTGATCGACGTCGCGCAGGACCACCTCGACCTCGTGCGGCTACGGCCGGTGCCGCCCGACCGGGACGCGGCGCGCGCGTTCGGCGCCGCGTTGGCGCGCACGCACGACGCGGGCGCCGACGCGTTCGGCGTGCCGCCCGACGGGTGGCCGGGCGACGGCTGGTTCGGCCCGCTCGACGCGCCCCTGCCGATGCGCGCGGGCCGGTACGACGCCTGGGGTCCGTTCCTCGCCGAGTGCCGCGTCTCCCCTGTCGCCGCCGCCCTGCGCGACGCGGGGCTGACGACCCGCGACGACGACGTGACGTTCGACCGGCTCGTCGCGCTGCTGCACGACGGACGGTGGGACGACGACGACGCCCCGTCGCGGCTGCACGGTGACCTGTGGCAGGGCAACGTGGTGTGGACCGCCCAGGGGGTGACGCTCATCGACCCCGCGGCGCACGGGGGGCACCGTGAGACGGACCTGGCGATGCTCGCGCTGTTCGGGCTGCCGCACCTGGACGACGTGCTCGGCGCCTACCAGGAGGTGCACCCGCTGCGGCGCGGCTGGCGGCACCGGGTCGGGCTGCACCAGCTGTACCCGGTCGCGGTGCACGCGCTGCTGTTCGGTGGCGGGTACGTCGAGCAGACGCGACGTCTGCTGCACGCCGCCGCCCGGCCCTGAGGAGTGCCGGGCACAGCCGGGCCGGCACGGGGGTTTGTGAGGGCTTGGTGAGGGTCCGCCCCCTC
>Ga0233363_1000685_pt1 | contig 14283 bp, 9 predicted proteins | sample ElkDunMinimDraft_18_FD_191534 | JGI IMG/M metagenome (GOLD analysis project Ga0233363, IMG submission 191534) | Fecal eukaryotic communites from dung pellets of Tule Elk in California, USA - Elk Dung C16 | ecosystem: Host-associated > Mammals > Digestive system > Large intestine > Fecal | place... | reverse complement strand
CTCCGCCGCCCTGCGCCCCGCCGAACCCGCCACCCTGGTTCCCGTAGCCGCCACCACCCTGCTGGGGCTGACCGCCACCGAAACCGCCGCCACCGCCACCGTTGCCGCCGCCGAAGCCGCCGCCACCCTGGCGCTGCGTCTTGGTCACCTTCGCGGTGGCGCTGCGCAGTGCCGGGCCGACCTCCTCGACGTCGATCTCGAAGACGGTCCGCTTCTCACCCTGCTGGGTCTCGTACGAGCGCTGCTTCAGCCGGCCCTGCACGATGACGCGCATGCCCCGCTGAAGGCTCTCGGCCACGTTCTCCGCGTACTGCCGCCAGACAGTGCAGGTGAGGAACATGGACTCGCCGTCCTTCCACTCCCCCGACTGCTTGTCGAAGGTGCGAGGCGTCGAGGCCACACGGAAGTTGGCGACCGCGGCTCCACTGGGCGTGAAGCGCAGCTCAGGGTCGTCGACGAGGTTGCCGACGAGCGTGATCTGGGTTTCGCCTGCCATGGATGGGCTCCGGTTCGAGGTAGTCGGTTCAGGCGGTTTCGCCTGCTCCCCTGATCATCCGCGCCGGTACTGACAGAACGGGACGGATATCCAGGGGTGAGGGGGTACGGGCAACGCCGTCCTAGTGGACCTCGGGCCGGAGGACCTTGGTGCGCAGCACGGCCTCGGCGAGACCGAGCTGGCGGTCGAGCTCCTTGACCGTGGCGGGCGTGGCCGTCAGGTCGATGACCGCATAGATGCCCTCGGGGTTCTTGTCGATGTCGTAGGCGAGACGACGCTTGCCCCAGATGTCGACCTTCTCGACCGAGCCGCCGTCGTTGCGCACGACGCCCAGGAAGTTCTCCAGCGACGGGGCGACGGTGCGCTCGTCGAGGTTCGGGTCGAGGATGACCATGATTTCGTAACGACGCATAGGCGTACGTTCCTCCTCTGGACTGTTGCGGCCATGGAATCTCCATGGCAGGAGGGCAGGAGTCCGCGTTCCGTTCCGCGCCGTCGTCGGCGGGCGTCCCACGGACTCTGAGCCATACAGCCCCCAAGGTTACCAGTCGCCGCGTACCACCGGTGATGCCTGTGGACGGCCCGACACGCAAGAGGGCCGGTGCGCGGAGTATCCGCGCACCGGCCCCGTCATCCGGCCGTCCCGCCGAGGCGGGACCGGGTCACTCGTCCCGGCCGAGAACGATCATGCGGTTGTTCTCGGTGGTGTTGCTCCGGCCGCTCGGGTCGTCGCCGGGGCCGGGGGTCTCCTGGCAGTTCTCCGGCGGGTTCGGGCCGTTGCACTCCTCCGGGAGGTCGGGGTTCTCCCCGTTCTGGCACTCCCAGTCCCACCGCTCGCACTCCGGCGAGGGCTCCACGTCCTCGCAGTTCGGGTTGTTCTCGTCGATGGCCGACGGGTCGCACGGGGGGTCCTCGGAGGGCTCGTCCGACGGCTCCTCGCTCTCCTCCTCGCTGGGCTCGTCGCTCGGGCTCGGCGTGGGCAGGAAGCTCTGGTCCGCGCCGACGTAGGCGGGCTGCGGGAACTGCTCGACGGGCATGCCCTCCACGGCCGTGGTCATGAACTCCTTCCACACGTTCGCCGAGGTGCTGCCACCGAAGATCTCGTCCTGCGGCTGGCCCTCGAACTCCAGTGAGAGGTTGGCGTCCCCTCGACTGAGCCCGACCGCCGCGACGAGCTGGGGTGTGTAGCCCACAAACCACGCGGAGACCGCGTTGCTGGAGGTACCGGTCTTGCCGGCGACAGGGCGACCGTCGGGGAGCGCCGCGTTGGTGCCACCGCCCGCCTCGACCACCTGGGTCATGGCGTAGGTGACGTCGGCCGCGACCTCGGAGGACACCACCTGGGTGCCCTGCTCGATCTCGGTCGCGTCGTTGGGTTCGACGACAGTGCCGTCCGCGCGCCTCAGCTCGGTGACCATGTGCGCCGGCCGGTGGAGTCCGCCCGCCGCGAAGGTGGCGTAGGCGGAGGCCTGGTCGAGGGCGGTCACCTGGTGGGTGCCCAGCGCGACGAGGGGGCCCTGGACGGAGGTCGTGATCTGGTCCTCGTCCACCCCGGCGGCGACCGCGGTCTCGTCCACCGCCGCGGCGCCCAGCCGGGAGGTGATCTCCACGAACGGGGTGTTGACGGAGTCCGCGGTGGACCTGATCAGGTCGACGGGCCCGTGGCTGACCCCGTTCGCGTTCTGCACCGGGCTCTCCAGCTCCGGGAACTCCTGCGGCGAGTCGCCGTCGAACATGCTCCGGAGGCTGATGTCGTTGCTGAGCGCGGTGGCGAGCACGTAGGGCTTGTAGGACGACCCCGCCTGCGTGCGGTGCTCCAGCGAGTTGTTGACGACGGCGGACACGTCAGGGCCGCCGTGGAAGGCGACGATCTGTCCCGTTGCGGGGTCGACCGCGGTCAGGCCCAGCATGGTGTCGTCGGGGGTGCCCGGGAGGACGTCGAAGGCGCCGGTCGCCGCGTCCATGAGCGCGGGGTCGAGGGAGGTCTCGACGACCAGGCCCTGGGTGGCGATCGTCGCGTCGGTGATGCCCGCGTCCGAGTAGCGCTCCGTGATCTCCTGGATGACGGCGTTGCGCACGTAGCCGAACTTCGGTTCGACCTCGCTCGTCGGGTCGTAGGAGATCCGTTCGGGGATCTGCAGCGCCTCGGCCTCGGCACGCGGCATTCCGCGGTCGGGGTTCTCCTCGTTCATGAGGGCGAGCTGGTTCTGCAGGTAGGGCCAGCGCTCGTCCTCGAGGTACGTCTTGGTCCAGTCCCCCATCTCGTTGCCCTCGAAGTTGCTGGGCATCTGGATGATGAGGCCCAGGAAGGCGCCCTCTTCGGCGTTGAGCTCCGACACGCTCTTGTCGAAGTAGCGCTGGGAGGCCATCTCGATCCCCGAGGCGCCGCGGCCGAAGTAGATCGAGTTGAGGTAGGCCTCGAGGATCTCCTCGTGCTCCAGCTGCTGGCCGAGCTTGATGGAGATGAAGATCTCGCGGATCTTGCGGACGATGCGGTCGTCCGAGTCCAGGTTGCTGTAGTAGTTGCGGGCCATCTGCTGGGTGATGGTGGAACCGCCGCCGGCCTCGCCGCGCGAGAGGATGGCGCGCCCGATACCGGTGAGGCTGATGCCGGGGTCGTCGAAGAAGGTGCGCTGCTCGGCGGCGAGCACGCCGTCGATCACCTCCGGCGGGATGTCCTCGTAGTCGACCGCGATGCGCGTGACGTCGCCCGTGGTGACCGCGACCTCGGGGTTCGCGTCGCCCTCCGCCGCCCACATGATCTGGGTGGCCGACATGTCGTTCTCGGCCCTGGTGTCGAGGTCGTCCCGGTCGGGCGCCTGGGCGTACAGGACCGCGAAGGCACCCACGCCGCCGATGACCATCAGGCCGAAGGCCACCAGCGCGGGCTTCCACGCCTTGGCGAAGAACCGCTTGTACCAGGGGCGGTCGTCCGGCTCCTCGTCGCGGGACCGGCGGCGTCCGCCGCCGCCTCCGCGCCCGCCGGAACCGGCCGCGGCGCGGGTGCCCCGGCCTGCGGCGCGGCGCCCCTCCGAGCGCGAGCCGTGCTCGCGGTCCCGGTCACGGGGGTCGCGGGGGCCGTTCCCCGCCCTGCGCCGTCCTCCGGACCGCGCTTCGTCGTCGGGCCGGCGGCGCTGCCCCTCGGGGCGTCCGCCGCGGTCACCCTCCGGTCGGCGCCGGGGACGGTCGCCGTCCTCCGGCCTGCGGGGGCGGTCGCCTTCGGGACGGCGCCGGGGGCGGTCGCCGTCCTCGGGGCGTCGGCGCTCGCCCTCGGGGCGGCGCGGGCGCTCGCCCTCGGCTCTCCGGCGGCCGCCCTGGCCCTCGGAGCGTGCCTCGTTCTCGGGGGGGCGCGGGCGGCGGGGGCGCTCGGCTCCGCCGTCTCCGCGGCGGGCGCCGCCTCCGGAGCCCGATCGACGCCGGCCTCCGGCCTGGTCGCCCGGCGGAGGGCCGTCTGCCCTGCGCCTTCCGCCGTCGCCTCGTGGCCCGTCGCCCGGGCCCTCGGCCCGGCGACGGCCACCGTCGGCATTCCGTCGTCGTTCGGTACTCACGTGGGGTCCTCGATTGCCTCTCACGGCCGGTCGGCCTGACGATTCCTTGGTGGAAACGGGGGGACGGTCCCCCTGGGGGATCGGTGATCCGCGACCTGTTCCTCGTGCGACCTGGGCGAAGCGACCCTGGGGGGTCGTGTCCGCCTCTTCACCGGTCGTTCAAGGCTTGATAAAAGGGACGCCCAGAGGCGGTTCGGGGTTTTCAACAGGTCGCGAAGACGTTAGCCGCTTCTTCCTCCTGATCGTTGGCCTGCGGGAGCACTGCCCGTTCGTCGGTGCTCTGCGCCGACGGGACGCCGCCGCGGCGGGGCTTCGTCCGGGGGCTCTACCGGCTACGCACGCAAATCAAAGGTCACGTTAGAGCGAGGGAACGGTATAGCACAACCCACGCGCGAGGCTATCGCGCGTAATGGGACGCCCGACCATGTTCCACACGGAACCGCCCGTCCCCCCTGTTCAGGGCCCGGGAACCGAACATCGGTAGGCGTGGCGGCCGTACACGCGCCACGTGACGGAGGGTTCGTCCGCGCAGGTCGGGGTGACTGTGTGAGATTTTGCCCCCAGTGTCTCCGAATACCCGCAGGACGGAGGGGGTCCGGAAGGCGGCGGGCGGCCGTGTCCCGGTGCGCCATGCGGGCCCGTGAGCGAGCGGAGATAGAGTCATAGCTGAACAAAACAGCCAGACATGCACGTTCTCCCCCCAGCAGCCGGTGGCCGCCCCAGGGGGAACAGAAACGCCGTGTTCGCTGCTGACCACATACGGAAGACGAACGCAGGACGACGAACCCCGGACCGCCTCCGGCGCGGGGCCGTCGCCGTGCGCTGTGGAATCCATGTTCGCGGAGAAGAAGGAGCAAGGACCAATGGGTTCGGTACGTGTAGCCGTCGTGGGCGTCGGCAACTGTGCGGCATCGCTCGTGCAGGGCGTTCACTACTACAAGGACGCCAACCCCGAGTCCCGGGTACCCGGCCTCATGCATGTGCAGTTCGGCGCGTACCACGTGAGTGACATCGAGTTCGTCGCCGCCTTCGACGTGGACGCCAAGAAGGTCGGGCACGACCTGGCCGACGCCATCACGGCCAGCGAGAACAACACCATCAAGATCTGCGACGTGCCGCCCACCGGCGTCACCGTCATGCGCGGCCCCACCTACGACGGCCTCGGCAAGTACTACCGCGAGATCATCCAGGAGTCCCCCGAGGACGCCGTGGACGTGGTCGCCGCCCTCAAGGCGACCAAGGCCGACGTCCTCGTGTCCTACCTCCCGGTGGGTTCCGAGGCCGCGGGCAAGTTCTACGCCCAGTGCGCGATCGACGCGGGCGTCGCCTTCGTCAACGCCCTCCCGGTCTTCATCGCGTCCGACCCCGAGTGGGCCGACAAGTTCACCCGGGCCGGCGTGCCGATCATCGGCGACGACATCAAGTCGCAGATCGGCGCGACCATCACCCACCGCGTGCTGTCCAAGCTGTTCGAGGACCGGGGCGTGATCGTCGACCGCACCTACCAGCTGAACTTCGGCGGCAACATGGACTTCAAGAACATGTTGGAGCGTGATCGCCTGGAGTCCAAGAAGATCTCCAAGACCCAGTCCGTCACCTCGCAGATCCCCCACGAGCTCAAGGCCGGGTCCGTGCACATCGGCCCGTCGGACCACGTGCCGTGGCTCGACGACCGCAAGTGGGCCTACATCCGGCTGGAGGGGCGCGCGTTCGGCGACGTCCCCCTCAACCTGGAGTACAAGCTGGAGGTCTGGGACTCCCCCAACTCCGCGGGCATCATCATCGACGCGGTCCGCGCGGCGAAGATCGCCAAGGACCGCGGGATCGGCGGCCCGATCCTGGAGCCCTCCTCCTACTTCATGAAGTCCCCGCCCGTCCAGTACAGCGACGCCGAGGCGCACGACAAGGTCGAGCGCTTCATCGCGGGCGAGTAACAGCCCTGATCAGGGCGTGCCCGGGGCCGTCTCGGCCCCGGGCACGCCCTACTCCGGGGCGCGTGTACCTCCTCGGCGGTCTGCGCGCGGCCCTCGGCCCCGGTTCCGCCGGCAGGTCCTCCTCCTGCTGCTGTCGACATGTCGTCCCGGGGCTCCCCGGCAGCCCCGTCAGCCCTGCTCCGTGGTCTCCTCGTAGACCCTCAGTCCGCGGGCCAGGTAGTTGGCCAGCGCGTGCTCGCCGTCCAGGGAGCACGTGTGCAGCCACACGCGCCGGGTCGGCTCCCGGTCCGGCCAGCGTCCTGCCAGGTCCCAGGCGCGCTCCAGGGCGAGGGTGAGCATGTGCCCGCCCATGCCCCTGCCGAGGAAACCGGGCACGAGTCCGAGGTAGGCGATCTCCACCGCGCCGTCGGGCTGGGCGTCGAGCTCCGCGTGGCCCGCCGGGGTGTCCCCCTCGTACAGGACCCAGGTCTCGCGGCCCGGGTGGTCCACCCACTCCCGCCACTGCTCCGCCGACAGTCCGAGCCCGTCGCTCCCCTCCCAGTCCCCGCCGACCTCGCCGCCGTGCATGAACCGGCTCAGCAGCGGGCTGGGCATCTCGGCCCGGGAGAACCGCAGGTCCGCCCCCGGCTCCCGCGCCGGGCGCAGGTCGGCGGGGTCGTGGGACTCCAGGTACCAGGTGGTGATCGTCACCGCTCCAGTCTCCCGGCTCCCACCTGGCGCGACAAGGACGGGAGTCACTACGGCGCCCCCTCGGCTCCCTCGGTCGTCGACGTGGCGACGGAGCGACATGTCGACAGGTCGCCACCCCGGCAGACACCCCTCCCCACCTGGGCGGCACACCGTCCCGAACAGCGGCTCCGGCCCGGTCCGGCCGTGGCTCGCGGCTCCCGAACGGGGCCTCTCTCCCGCCTCCCCTTCTTTCCGTGACCTTTGAGTTACTTGTTGTAGTGTCCCGGGAAAGACTTGTCGACAAACAGGGGTGGTGCGTCATGGTCGGCGAACTCGGCCTCGGGAACCCCTCCAGCGCCTTCGGGGCGCGCGGGGTGACCAAGCGGATCGGGGCCGTGTCCCGGCAGCTGCCCGTCTACGGGGACCGGCTGCTGGACGTGGGGTGCGGAGACGGCACGTACACCGTGGAGCTCTCCCAGGGCTACGTGCGGGTGGACGCCATCGACGTCGAACCCGCCAGGCTCAACGCGTTCGCGGACAGGATCGCGGGCACCGGGTTCGAGGACCGGATCGGCATCCACAAGATGTCCGCCGAGGCACTGGCCTTCGACAACAACACCTTCGACCGGGTGACGGCGTTCGAGGTGGTGGAGCACCTCGCGGACCTGGAGCGCGGCCTCGCGGAGATCAACCGCGTGCTGAAGCCGGGCGGGGCGTTCTCCCTCACCACGCCCAACCGGTGGTTCCCGTTCGAGACCCACGGCGTGCTGTGGGGCGATCGGCGCCGGTCCGCCCTGACGGCGCCGTTCCTCCCCTGGGTCCGACCGCTGCACGAGCGGATGTCGGACGCGCGCGCGTTCACCACCCAGGAGATGGGCCGCCTGCTGCGCACGGCGGGGCTGAGCGTGCGCGCCATCGACTACGTGATGCCGCCGTTGGACCGCCGCCCCCGGGGGCTCCAGTCCCTGGCCGACGGCCTGGAGGGCACTCCGCTGCGGGTGTTCGGCATGGCGATGGCCGTCACCGCGGTGAAGCCGGGCCGCTGACGGCGGCCCGGCGTCCCGACCTACAGGTGTTCGGCCGCCCAGGTGCGCAGCTCCCCGGCCGCCTCCTCCTTGCTCATCGGCCCGTTCTCCAGGCGCAGCTCCAGGAGGAAGCGGTACGCCTTGCCGACGACCGGCCCCGGCGAGAGCCCGAGGATCTCCTGGATCTCGTTGCCGTCCAGGTCGGGCCGGATGCGGTCCAGCTCCTCCTGCTCGGCCAGCTTCCCGATGCGCCGTTCGATGTCGTCGTAGGCCCTCGACAGCGTGGCCGCCTTGCGGCGGTTGCGGGTGGTGCAGTCGGCCCGGGTGAGGATGTGCAGCCGCTCCAGCTGTGATCCCGCGTCCCGTGCGTAGCGGCGCACGGCGGAGTCCGTCCACTCCCCCTTGCCGTACCCGTGGAAGCGCAGGTGCAGCCCGACCAGGGTGGAGACGTCGGAGACGACGTCCTTGGGGAACCGCAGGGCGGTGAGCCTCTTGCGGCTCATCGACGCCCCCACCACCTCGTGGTGGTGGAAGGTGACCCGGCCCCCGCCCTCGAACTCGCGCGTCTTGGGCTTGCCGACGTCGTGCAGCAGCGCGGCCAGGCGCAGCACCAGGTCCGGCTCGTGGCCGCGTTCCCGCTCCAGATCGACGGCCTGGTCGAGAACGGTGAGCGAGTGCTCGTACACGTCCTTGTGCCGGTGGTGCTCGTCGATCTCCAGGCGGAGCTTGGGGATCTCCGGCAGCACGTACTCGGCGATGCCCAGTTCCACCATCAGCTCGATGCCGCGGCGCGGGTCGGGGCTGACCATGAGCTTGGTCAGCTCGTCCCGGACGCGCTCGGCGGAGACGATGGACAGGCGGTCGGCCATGTCGCGGGCCGCCTCGGCGACCTCGGGCGCGAGCGTGAAGCCGAGCTGCGCGGCGAAGCGCACCGCGCGCATGATGCGCAGCGGATCGTCGCTGAAGGAGTCCTCGGGGCGCCCCGGCGTGCGCAGCACCCCGGCGCGCAGGTCCGCGAGCCCGCCGAAGGGGTCCACGAACTCCAGGCCGGGCAGCCGCACCGCCATCGCGTTGACGGTGAAGTCGCGCCGCAGCAGGTCGTCGTGGATGTTCGTGCCGTACGCCACGTCGGGTTTGCGGGACTTGGGCGAGTAGGACTCGCTGCGGTAGGTGGTGATCTCCAGCTGGTGGTTCTTCTTCCGCAGTCCCACCGTGCCGAACTCGATGCCGACCGTCCACACGGAGTCGGCCCAGCCGTCCACGAGCTCCAGGATGCGCGAGGGAACCGCGTCGGTGGTCAGGTCGACGTCGTTGGAGCGCCTGCCGAGGAGCGCGTCGCGGACAGGGCCGCCGACGAGGGCGAGCTCCTGGCCGTGCGACGCGAAGTGGGCGCCGAGCTCGTCCGACACCGGCTGGACGGTCTCCGCCAGCGCGGTGATCGCCGCGCGCTGGACACCGTCCAGCGATCCCGTGGTCGGGACCGCCTCGGCGTCCGGCCGCTGGTCGGCGTCGTTCTCACTCGAAAACTCTGTGTTCGGCACACCACGCAGATTAGGCGGCACCCCGCCCAAACTGCGAATCGATCGCCGTCGTCGCGGCTCCCGGGAACGCCGAGCCGTCCACAGGTCGGCGTCGGCTCTGGTGGAGCACACCCGTTTGATGAAAGAGTGGGCCCCCGCCGGGCGCCACACGACGGTCTCCCCCGACCCGTGGGACAGGGAAGACGGTATCTTCGGGTGGAGTGGTAGGACCGCGGTCATCTCGCGTCCACCCGACCCGCGTACGCCGTGTGCGCCGTGCGGGCACCCCGAGCGTCTCCGCCCCTTCACCGTGTTCCCCGGCGGGACGGCCACCTGGACCCGAATCAGGAAACCGGTCAAGCGTTGCGTCGAATTGCCTCCGCGACGGTGGTCATGGCCATGACCACCGCGCTGCTCCCGATACCGGCCGCGCACTCACCCGCGCTGGCGGACCCCGAGGACGACGGCTCCGTCGAGCCGCTCGTCGTCGAACGCATCACACCGGACGTGATCCGCGAGGACAGCACCCTGCGGATCGCGGGCGAGGTGACCAACACCACCGCGGACAGTGTGCGCGACGTGACGGTGCGGGTCCGCTACTCCCGGCACCCGTTCACCAACCGCGACGAGCTGGACGAGTTCGCCTCGGGGGACGGCTGGCAGCCCAGCGCCTCCGGCCCGGACGAGGAGGTCACCTCCGCCCTGCCGCCCGACGCCTCCGAGGAGTACTCGCTGAGCGTGCCGGTCGAGGACCTCGACCTCACCTCGTACGGCGTGTACCCGCTCGTGGTCGAGGCGGTCGACGCGGACGGCGGCGTCCTCGGCTCGCAGTACACCTTCCTCCCCTATACGGGCGGCGGGGACGACGACGTCCCCTCCGTCGACATCGCGTGGGTGTGGCCGCTGATGGACCGGCCGCAGCGCGCCGACGACGACACCTTCCTCGGTGACGACCTGCACGCCTCCGTCGGCGCGGAGGGCAGGTTGGGCCGTCTGCTGGCCGCCGGCGCACAGGTCCCCCTGGACTTCGAGGTCGGCGAGGAGGACCTGGTCGAGCTGCTCGGCCTCGACGGGGACCCCGCGGCCTCCCCTGCGGAGGAGGACGAGGCCACCGCGGAGGAGACCGCCGACTCGGTCCCCACCGAGGAGGCGACCGAGGGCTCGGGCAACGGCGACGAGGAGGACCCGGACACCGGCGAGGCCCCGGAGGACGGCGAGGACGAGGACGCTCCCGAGGAGGAGCCGCGTCCCTCCCGTACCGAGGGCGTGCCGGTCACCTGGGCGGTGGACCCCGGCACCCTCGACGACATCCGCCGGATGGCGGGTGAGGAGCACGTGGTCCTGGAGGACGTCCTCGACGTGCCGGCGGACGCCGACCCCGTCCGGCGCGAGGTCGGAGCCGACGAGGCCGCCCAGGTGTGGCTGCGCGAGGCGCGTGCGGTGCTGGCCCGCGACACGGTCGTGGCGACCCCCTACGCCAACCCCGATCTGAGCGCCCTGCTCCGCAACGACATGGGCGACGACGCCGGGGCCTCGATCCGGATCGGGCAGGACGCGGTCCTGCGCGCACTGACGTTCGAGGCGGACGGCGCCTTCGCGCTGCCGCCCGAGGGGTTGATGGACGACTCCGTCTACGAGCTGTTCGCCTCCCACGGCTCCACCCGCTTCCTGTTGGACGAGGGCGCCATGCCGCCAGCGTCCTGGATGTCCACGACCCCCACCGCCCAGGCCCCGCTGTCGGCTCCGGACGAGGAGACCGCCGAGGATCCGTTCGCGCTGGTGGCCGACTCCGGCCTCTCCGACGTGCTGTCCATGCCGTCGTGGGAGCCGGGCGAGTCGGCCCTCGCGCTGCAGCGCTTCGCCGCCGAGACCGCGATGATCGCCGGTGAGAACGCGGGCGGCGACCGGGTGGTCGTCGCCTCGCCGGGCCCGGGCTGGAACCCCAGCCCGGAGTTCGCCGACGGCGTGCTGGCCGCCTCCGACGACCTCCCCTGGCTGTCCCCGGAGGACCTGGACGAGATCGAGCCGGCCGCCCCGGACGAGCGCGAGGACACCCGGCGCAACCTGGACTACCCGGACCGTGCGACCGAGCAGGAGCTCAGCTCCACCTACCTGGGCCAGGTCGAGGACGTCAACAAGGACGTGCGCCTGTTCAACAGCGTCCTGGTGGGCGACGTCGACCCGTTCCGCCCCGCGCTGCTGCGCCTGGAGTCCGTGTACTGGCGGGAGGAGGAGGCCCTCGCGGCTGCGACCCGGTCCCTCGTCCTGGAGGCGGTCCAGGGCCGCATGGGCGACGTGCGGGTCATCCCGGGCGAGCCGGTCACCCTGGCCAGCCAGACCGGCACCACCGGCGTCCTGGTGGCCAACGACCTGGAGGACCAGGCCGTCATCGTGCGCCTGTCGGTGTTCTCCGAGAACTCCGAGCGGTTGAGCATCGGCTCGTACACGGACTTCTTCGAGATCGACCCCGGTGCGAAGACCACGGTCTACGTCCCGCTGTCGGCGCGGGTCAACGGCCGCACGGAACTGACCGTGAGCCTCCACAACTCCGCGGGCGAGCCGATCAGCACGCAGGACACCGTGATCCCGGTGAACGCCACCGGTCTGGGCACCCAGGCGCTGCTGATCAGCGGTATCGGCCTGCTGATCCTGGTCGCCGCGCTGGCCCCCCGCGCCCTGCGCAAGTGGGCGCGCAAGCAGGCGGCCCGCTCGGGTGCCGCGGCGTCCGCGGACGGCGACGGCGACGGCGACGGCGACGGCGACGGCGACGGCGACGGCGACGGCGAGCCGGACGGTACCGGCGCCGCGACCGGCGAGGCCTCCGACGCGTCGGAGGACGCACCCCAGGACTCCGCTCCCCGCGAGGACGCCGGGGGCGGGGACTCCTCGACGCCCGGTGACTCCGCCGGCTCCGCGTCCCGCCCGGACGACGGGGACGCCCCGGGCCCCGAGGATCCCCCCGCCGCGAGTCCCGAGCGGGACGACGCGGAGCGGGGCCCGGACGGCTCCGGGAAGTGACCCCGGAGCCCGGACGGACCGATGGGTGACATGGCTCCTTACCGACAGGACGCCATGTCGACACACCCGCACGTCTCCATGTCGGCACACGCGGCGGCGAGCCGCGTGTCCGGCCCGACCGGACAGGCGCCGGACCGCGGCGCCGCGGCCGGACCCTCCCCAGTCGGACGAAAGGAACCCTGATCCACGGTGGTCACCGACTCTCCGAACGGCAACGGGAAACACCGCCGTTCCCCCCAGCCCGAAGGCCCCCTCCCGGGTGAGAGCACGATCCGCCCCAGCGGCGGCCCCATGCCCTCCTTCGAGGAGGGCGAACTGCCCGAGCCCGCCGTCGTCCCCGCGCCGAAGGCCGGGGACGGCCCCGGTTCGGACGCGGCGGACGCCGACGCGGGGGCGGGTTCCGGGTCGGACTCCGGCGGCATGATGCGCTCCAGCATGATCATGGCCGTGGGCACCATGGCCTCCCGGCTCACCGGGTTCGCCCGCACCATCGTGCTCGGCGCCGCCATCGGCACCCACCTCCTCGGTGACGCCTACCACACGGCCCACACGATCCCCTTCATCCTCAACGACCTGCTCATCGGCGGGCTGATGGCCAGCGTCATCATCCCGTTCCTGGTCAAGCGGCGTAAGAACGACGCGGACGGGGGCAAGGCCACCGAGGACCGCCTGTTCACCACCACGGTCCTGGCGCTGTTCCTCCTGACCGCGGCGGCGATCCTGGCGGCCGAGTTCCTCATCTGGATGTACGGGTCCCGGTTCACACCGGTCCAGTTCGAGGCGTCCGTCTACCTGGCGAGGTTCCTGCTCGCGCAGATCTTCTTCGTGGGCCTGAGCGGCCTGTTGAGCGCCATGCTCAACACGCGGGGCAAGTTCGGCGCCGCCGTGTGGGCGCCGGTCCTCAACAACGTCGTCATCATGTCCGTGGCGGCCGTGTTCCTGTGGGTCGCGGGCCCCGGGCGCACCCCCGAGACCGTCACCGACGGCCAGCTCACCCTGCTCGGCGCGGGCACCGCGGGCGGCATGCTGCTCCAGGCGGTCGTGCTGTTCGTCGCCCTCTCCCGGACCGGCTACCGCTGGCGCCCCCGCCTGGACCTGCGCGGCTCCGGGCTGGGCGACGCGGTCCGCACCGCCGGGTGGATGATGCTCTACACCCTGCTCACGCAGGCCGGGCTGTGGATCACCACCAACATCGCCAACGCCGCGAACGTGGCGAGCATCGAGGAGGGCCTCGACGTCGGTGCGGGCATCAGCGCGTACAACCTGGCGTACCAGCTCTTCCAGCTCCCGTACGCGATCATCGCGGTCTCGCTCATCACCGTGCTGCTGCCCCGGATGAGCGCCCACGCCGACGACCGGAACTGGGACGCCGTCCGCTCGGACTTCTCCCGGACGCTGCGCGTGTCCGCGTTCGTGCTGGTGCCGACCGCCTTCGCGGTGGCGATGTTCGCGGAGCCGCTGTCCGTCCTTGCCTTCGCACGCGGTTCCATCTCGGTCGACGACGCGTCCAGCATCGGGCAGATCCTCGCGGTCATGTCGCTGGGCCTGGTGCCGTTCACGGTCTTCCAGCTCATGCTGCGCGTGTTCTTCGCCATGGGCGACACACGCACGCCCGCGATGATCGGCGCCGCCAACCTGGCCGTGCACAGCGGGCTGGCCCTGGTCTCCTACCTGGTGCTCCCGCCGAACCTGGTGGTCGTGGGGGTGGCCTCGGGCTTCATGGTCTCGTTCCTGTCCGGTCTGACCATCGCCGGACTGGTCCTGAGTCGGCGTATCGGCGGACTTGACGGAAAGCACGTCATTGGCACAATGTTGCGCTTGCACCTGGCCGTCGTCCCGAGCATCGCGGCCGGCCTCGGTGTGCTCTGGTTCTTCGACGCCTACGTCGGTCCCGGCCTGGCCACCTACATCGGGGCCCCGGTCACCGGGTGCGCCCTCGGTGCGCTCCTCTTCCTCGGCTTCGCGCGACTGCTGCGCGTACCGGAGCTGAGCGCGGCGGTGGAACTCATCCGCGGGCGCCTGCGTCGTTGATGCCGTAGCGCCACGGCTCTGATCCCGCCGAAGGTCCCCCGA
>Ga0233363_1000684_pt1 | contig 14294 bp, 12 predicted proteins | sample ElkDunMinimDraft_18_FD_191534 | JGI IMG/M metagenome (GOLD analysis project Ga0233363, IMG submission 191534) | Fecal eukaryotic communites from dung pellets of Tule Elk in California, USA - Elk Dung C16 | ecosystem: Host-associated > Mammals > Digestive system > Large intestine > Fecal | place... | reverse complement strand
ACCTCGTCGTCCTGGACATCGGGCTACCCGTGATCGACGGGTTCACGGTCCTCGACCGCCTCGCGGCCGACCGCCCCGCACTCCCCGTGATCGTCCTGACGGCGCGTGACTCGGTCACGGACACGGTGGCGGCGCTCGAGGGCGGGGCGGCCGACTACATGAGCAAGCCCTTCCGGTTCGACGAGCTGATGGCGCGGGTCCGCCTGAGGTTGCGGACCGGCGCTCCCCCGGCGTCCGAGGACGTGCTCGAGGGTGCAGGGGTGCGGCTCGACCTGCGACGTCGGGTGGCGACCGTCGGCGACGTGGAGGTGGACCTCTCGTCGCGCGAGTTCCGGCTCGCCGAGATGTTCCTGCGCAACCAGGGCCACGCGCTCTCGCGCGAGCAGCTGCTGTCCCAGGTCTGGGGGTACGACTTCGACCCTGGGTCCAACATCGTCGACGTCTACGTCGGCTACCTCCGCAAGAAGCTCGGCGCCGACCGCATCACGACCGTCCGCGGGGTCGGCTACCGCTTCGGCGCCTGACACCGGGACCGCCAGGACCGGTCGACCGCTAGGCCGAGGCGGAGATCCGGAATCCCGACAGCCGTGCCCTGGGCATCGCCTCCATCAGCGGCTCGACCGCCTGCGCGACCTCACGAGGCGTAGGGCGGTCACCTGGGTCGGGGGCCATGCAGCGGTAGACGAGCTCCGCGACCTCGACCTCGACGAAGTACGGCATCGGTCGCGGACGGTTCGTCAGCTGCGGGTACCGGACCTCGAGCGCGTCGCCCTCGCGCCCCGGCGCGTACGGGGCGTAGCCGCAGGCGGCGTGGTAGAGCGTCGCCCCGAGCCCCCACACGTCGCTGGCCGGTGACGGGACGCCGTATCCCTGCGGGTCGGCCTGCTCCGGCGCCAGGTAGTCGTCGGTGCCGACGACGTCGTCCAGCGCCGCCGCCGCCTCGGTACGGCGGGCGATGCTCAGGTCGATGAGCCGCGCGGGCGCCCCCATGATCACGTTGCTCGGCTTGACGTCCAGGTGCACGACGTCCCGTACGCGGAGGTAGTGCAGCGCCGAGGCGAGCTCGAGCGCCAGCGGCAGCAGCTGCTGCACCGGGAGGGCGCCGTGCTCACGCACGAGCGTCGACAGGCGGGGGCCGTCGAGGTTCTCGAGGATGAGGTGCGGCCGCGGGCCGTCGAGCTGGACACCGAACCGGCGCACGATCGCCGGGTGGGCGAGGTCGGCCAGCATCTGCGCCTCGCGTTCGAGTCCCCGCAAGGTGGCCGGGTCGTCGACCAGGTCCGGGCGTACGACCTTGACCACGACCGGGGCGTGGAGGATCTCGTCGAACGCGAGGTACGCCTCGTACGCGGTCCCGCCGCCTAGGAGCCGCATCGCGATCAGCTCGTCGGCCAGGGGGTCGCCCGGGGCAAGCCCCCAGGACGTGAGCGGTGTGGTCATGCGCTTCCTTCCGTCCCCGGTTCTCAGCGGCGGGCGCGGGTGTTGTTCGTGGTCCCGCCGGCCGTACGGTCCGAGGTCTTGTCACGGGACTGGGCCGAGGCACGGCTGGGAGTCGTCGCGCGGCTCACGCGGGACTGGGTCGCTCCACCGGTGCGGGTGTTCGCCTCGTTGGCGTCGTCGGCGTCGTCCGCGTCGTCGTCCGCGTCGTCGTCCGCGACGAGCACGACGGCGTCGTCACCGTCGACACGCTTGGTGACGGCCGGTGTCTCGTCGGTCGAGGCCGACATCGCCGAGGCGCCCCAGGCGACACCGCCCAAGGCCACGACCGCTCCCAGGGCGACGACTGCGGTGCGGATGATGGTGCTGCTCATGGTGTTCCTCCGAGGTCTCGCCGGCTGCGCCGGCTGCGGATCTGACTCGCCTGAGGATGCCGACCCGTCGTGAGACCTGTGTGAGCCCGCCGTGAGAGCACTCTCATGTGCGTCGCCCGGTCAGAGAAGGGGACGCAACGGCACCAGCACGGCCTCGCTGAACCGTGCGCGCCAGCGGCGGCTCGTCCACTCCTCCAGCGTGAGCTCGCGCGCGGCGGTGGAGTCGTTCGCGAAGATCTCGTCCATGAGGGCGGCGATCCCCTCGTCCACGATCTCGGCGTTGATCTCGTAGTTGCCCGTCAGGCTGAGCCGGTCGATGTTGGCGGTGCCGATCGTCGACCAGCGACCGTCGATCGTCGCCGTCTTCGCGTGGACCATCGCGCCCTGGAACAGCAGGATCTTGACCCCACCCCGGAGCAGCTGCGAGTAGAGGCCACGCGACAGCCAGTCGGCAAGCACGTGGTTGGAGACCTCGGGCACGAGCACCCGGACGTCGACGCCGCGTCGAGCCGCACGCAGGAGCGCGGCGAGGATGTCCCCGTCGGGGATGAAGTACGCCTGGGTGATGGCGATCGTGCTGCTCGCGCGGTCGATCGCGTCGAGGTACATGTTGCGGATGGGGAACGACAGGTGGATCGGGGCGTTGCGGTGCGCCCGCACCCGCGGCTCCCACTGCACGGCGCCCGGATCCGACAGCTCGGGCGTCCCCCGCTTGCGGTGGAGGTTCCAGAAGTCGACGAACGCGTTGTTGAGCTCCCATGTCAGGGGGCCCTCGATCCGCAGGTGGGTGTCGCGCCACTTGGAGGCGTAGTCGGCGCCGATGTTGTAGCCGCCGACGAACCCGACCTTGCCGTCCACGACGAGGATCTTGCGGTGGTCCCGCCCCGTCTTGCGGAGCCGGAGCACGAGGATCCACGGGTTGAAGAACGGGTAGCGGAGGACGTTCACCGGCGCAGGGAACCGTTTGAACGACCGCTTGACGACGAAGTTGGCGAACGAGTCGAAGATGACGTACACCCGGACGCCCCGCTCGGCCGCCTCGATCACCGCGCGCTTGAACTCCTCACCGACCGCATCGCCCTTCCAGATGTAGGACTCCAGGAAGATCTCACGCTCCGCGCCCCGGATCTCGGCCAGCATCGCGGCGAAGAGGTCGCGCCCGTACGTGTAGACGGTGAACGTCGAGCCACCGATCTTCTCCGAGAGAGGCGGCATCCTCGGGAAGGTGACCGCGTCGTCCTGGGTGCGTCGCTTGCGTCGTGCGTCGACGGTCATCAGCACCGCGGTGACCACCACGATCAAGGCGGACCAGATGAGCAGCACCCAGAGGACCACCGCAAGCAGCGTCGACATGCACACAGCGTAGGGCCCGTGCTCGCGCGGGCACGCCACACCGTGGTGGGCCGCGGCCAGAGGCGTGAGCGCCCTCAGCCCACGAAGACCGCCACCGGGCGGGCATCGGCGTCGCGCTGCTCGTACAGAGCGAGGAAGGTCCCGTCCGGCGCGAAGACCGCCACCGGACCCTCCGCACCGAGCGTGAAGTCCCGCAGGGGACGGCCGAACCGGACCTCACCGGCGCGCTCCTCGTCGAGGTCGACGCTGGGGAACGAGGCCCGGGCGGCCTGGTCCAGACCGAGGACGACGAGCTCGTCGGCGAGCACCTCCAGCGTCCGCGCGTCGTCGAGAGTGACCCCGCCGACCCTCGTGCGGCGCAGTCGCGTCAGGTGTCCCCCCACACCGAGAGCCGCACCGAGGTCGCGTGCGAGGGCGCGGACGTACGTGCCGCTCGAGCACGTCACCACAGCCTCGACGTCCATCGCGCCGTCCGCAGCCGGACGGAGGTCGTCCAACGTGAAGCGCGAGACCGTCACGGGACGTGCCGGCAGGTCGACCTGCTCCCCCGCCCGCACACGTGCGTACGCCCGCTTGCCGTCGACCTTGATCGCCGACACCGACGACGGCACCTGCGCGATGTCACCGGTCAGGGTGAGCGCCGCCTCCTGCACCTGCGCGAGAGTCACTCCCGACGCGTCGGTGCGTTCGAGGAGCTCCCCCTCGGCGTCGTCGGTCGTCGTCGACTCCCCCAGCCGGATCGTCGCCTCGTAGTCCTTGTCGTGACCCGCGAGGTGGCCCAGGAGACGTGTCGCCCGGTTGATGCCCAGGACGAGCACCCCCGTCGCCATCGGGTCCAGCGTGCCGGCGTGGCCGACCTTCCGGGTGCCCGCCAGCCGCCGGACACGACCGACGACGTCGTGCGACGTCCACCCCGAGGGCTTGTCGACGACGACCAGGCCACTCGGCGTGGTCGTACCGCTCACTCCCTGGCGTCGAGGTCGTCTGCCTCGTCCAGGTCGTCGTCGGCGTCCTTGACCTTGTACGGGTCGGGGTCGCCGGCGTACTGCGCACGTGCCGCCTTCTCCGCGACCCGCGCGTCACGCTCACGTGCGCGGTCGAGGAGGTCCTCGATCTGACGGGCGTTCTCCGGGACGGCGTCGCGGACGAACTCCAGCGACGGGGTGTGGCGCATGCCGAGCTGCTTGCCGACCTCGGACCGGATGAGCCCCTTGGCGCTCTCGAGCGCCGCAGCAGTGCCCTCATGCTCCTCGGCGTCACCCATCACGGTGTAGAACACGGTCGCGTGCTGGGTGTCACCCGTGACCCGGACGTCCGTCACCGTGACGAATCCCAGGCGAGGATCCTTGATCCGCCGCTCGAGCATCTCCGCGACGACGACCTTGACCCGGTCGGCCACCTTGTTGACCCGCATGCTTCCCACGACTCACTCCTTCGTACGTGGAGACGGGGTGCCGCACGCATGCGGCACCCCGTCTCAACCAGCCCTGACCGTACGGTCTCAGGTGCGCGGGATCTCCCGCATCTCGAACGTCTCGACGACGTCGCCGAGCTTGATGTCGTTGAATCCCTTGAGCGTCAGACCGCACTCGAAGCCCTCACGGACCTCGGACACGTCGTCGCGCTCACGGCGCAGGCTCGCCAGGTCGAGGTTGTCCGCGACGACCGAGCCGTCACGCAGCAACCGCGCCTTGGAGTTCCGCTTGATCGTCCCGGAGGTGACCATGCAGCCTGCGATGTTGCCGATCTTCGAGGAGCGGAAGATCTCGCGGATCTCCGCACGACCCAGCTGGGCCTCCTCGAACTCCGGCTTGAGCATGCCCTTGAGAGCAGCCTCGATCTCCTCGATCGCCTGGTAGATGACCGAGTAGTAGCGGATCTCGACGCCCTCACGGTCAGCGACCTCGGTGGCCTTGCCCTGCGGACGGACGTTGAAGCCGATGATGACGGCGTTCGACGCAGCAGCGAGCGTGACGTTGGTCTCGGTGATCGCACCGACACCGCGGTCGATGACCCGCAGCGCGACGTCGTCGCCGACGTCGATCTTGCTGAGCGCGTCCTCGAGGGCCTCGACCGAGCCGGAGCCGTCACCCTTCAGGATGAGCAGCAGCTCGTCGGTCTCGCCCTTCTCCATGTGCTGCATGAAGTCCTCGAGCGTCCGGCGGCCGGCACGCTTCGCGAGAGCAGCGTTGCGCTCGCGCGCCTCGCGCTTCTCGGCGATCTGCCGGGCCATCCGGTCGTCGGGGACGACCATGAAGTTGTCACCGGCACCGGGCACGGCGGTGAGGCCGAGCACGAGGACCGGACGGGACGGGTCGGCCTCCTCCACGTTGCCGCCGTGCTCGTCGAGCATGGCGCGCACGCGGCCGTAGGCGGGGCCCGCGACCATCGAGTCGCCGACCTTCAGCGTTCCGCGCTGGACCAGCACGGTCGCGACCGGACCTCGCCCGCGGTCGAGGTGTGCCTCGATCGCGATGCCCTCCGCCGCCTGGTGCGGGTTGGCCCGCAGGTCGAGCGACGCGTCGGCGGTCAGCACGATGGACTCGAGGAGCCCGTCGATGTTGAGCTGCGACTTGGCCGAGACGTCGACGAACATCGTGTCGCCGCCGTACTCCTCGGGCACGAGTCCGTACTCGGTGAGCTGGCCGCGCACCTTGGTCGGGTCCGCGTCGGGCTTGTCGATCTTGTTGACCGCGACCACGATCGGCACGTTGGCCGCCTTGGCGTGGTTGAGCGCCTCGACCGTCTGCGGCATCACGCCGTCGTCGGCCGCGACCACCAGCACCGCGATGTCGGTGGCCTGCGCGCCACGGGCACGCATGGCGGTGAACGCCTCGTGGCCCGGGGTGTCGATGAAGGTGATGCGACGCTCGGTGCCGTCGACATCGGTCGCCACCTGGTAGGCGCCGATGTGCTGGGTGATGCCACCGGCCTCCTTGTCGACCACGTTGGCCTGACGGATGGCGTCGAGGAGCTTGGTCTTGCCGTGGTCGACGTGACCCATGACGGTGACCACCGGCGGACGGGCGGCCAGGTCTTCATCGGCTCCCTCGTCGGAACCGAACCCGATCTGGAAGGACTCGAGCAGCTCCCGGTCCTCGTCCTCGGGGGAGACGACCTGGACGTCGTAGTTGAGCTCGTCGCCCAGGATCTGCAGGACCTCGTCGTTGACCGACTGCGTCGCGGTCACCATCTCGCCCAGGGCGAACAGCACCTGGACGAGCGAGGCCGCGTCGACGCCGATCTTCTCGGCGAAGTCGGTCAGCGACGCACCACGCGGCAGGCGGATGGCCTGGCCGTCGCCCTTGCGGACGCGGACGCCACCGACGGCCGGTGCCTGCATCTGGTCGAACTCTTGACGCTTCGCGCGCTTGCTCTTGCGTCCGCGGCGTGCGGGGCCGCCGGGGCGACCGAAGGCACCCTGCGTACCTCCACGACCACCGCGGCCCGGACCCGGACGGCCACCGCCGCCGGCGAAACCGCCAGGACGGGGACCGCCGCCACCGGGGCCACCACCGGCACCGGGGCGAGCTCCTCCGCCGCCGCCACCGCCGGGACGACCGGCGCCAGCCGGAGCACCGCGACCACGACCGCCGCCACCGGGGCCGCCGCGGGCGGGACCGATCGAGCTCTGCTTGGGCATCATCGCCGGGTTGGGACGCGGCATGCCCGGACGGGGCGCCGGAGCGCCACCCTCACGTGCTGCCGGCGGACGCGGCGGCATGCCCGGACGGGGAGCGCTCTCACGCTGGCCGTCACGCGGCGCGGCCTCGCGGGGAGCACCTGCGCCACCGCCACCCTCGCCGCGACCCGGGCGCTGCATGCCCTGGGTGGACGAGAACGGGTTGTTGCCGGGACGCGGGCCGCCGGAGCGACCAGCGCCACCACTGCCACCCGGCCGGGGGCCGGGACGCCCTGCACCACCGGGGCGCGGCGCGGGCGCACCCGGACGCGGAGCGTCCGAGCGGGCGGCCGGGGTCTCCGGACGCGGTGCGGGGCGCGGTGCCGGCCGGGGACCGGACGGCTTCGGCGACGAGGTCTCGGGGGCACGGGGTGCCTGCGGTGCAGGCTGCGCCACCGGGGCCTCGGGAGCTGCCGCCACAGGAGCCGGGGTCGGCTCCGGCGCCGGAGCCGGTGCGGGCTCCGCCTTGGGGGCAGCGGGCTTCTTACGCGGGCCGGGCACGGGACCACCCGTGGCCGGTGCCGAGGTCGCGGGGCGCGCTGCGGGCGCGGCGTCGGCGGACGCGGCGGACTGGTCGCCCGACGCAGGCTTCTTCGACGACTTCTTCGCACCCTGGGTGCGGAACTGGTCGCCGTACTTCTCGGTCAGCCGGCGGATGACCGGCGCCTCGATCGTGGACGACGCTGAACGGACGTACTCGCCCATGTCGTTCAGCGCTGACAGCACGTCCTTGCTGGTGACGCCGAACTCCTTGGCGAGTTCGTGGACTCGGACCTTTGCCACTGTTCTCCTTCGTGGGGCGGTCCGAGCCCGGGACGGGCGCAGACCGCTAGTTGATGTGCATGCTCATCGAACGGAAGTCATCGGGTGCTCATGAGCGAGTGCTCCACTTCTGTCTATGCACCGCCAGTTGGCGGTGCCGGCTGCGTCTGCCTGGTCATTCCTCGGACGTAGGCGTCCAACGGTCCGATGTCCACCGGCCCCTCCAGCCGGAGGGCCCGCGCGAACGCCTTGCGCTGTGTCGCTCGTTCGAGGCACGAGACGTCGAGGTGCAGGTGCGCCCCACGTCCCGGTGCTGCGCCGCGGAGGTCAGGCGTGACGAAGGTGATCGTCTCGCCGTGGACCGCCACGACCCGAACCAGATCGGATCTGTCGACTCGCTCCCGGCAACCGATGCACGTACGGACAGGCCGTCTGCGTACCGGGACCTCTGTGGTCTCGTCCTGGGACGCGGCCACGGATGGAGTCGAGTGATTCACCGTCTGTCAGTCTAGCGGGTCGGTCCTTGCGCTGTCGCCCACCCTGCTCTGCGTCCCCGCGAGCAGGGGGTCGGGCGCGCGTCAGGCGCCCTCTGCGCCCGGGGTCGGCTCGGTGTCGGGGCGGATGTCGATGCGCCACCCGGTCAGACGCGCGGCGAGCCGGGCGTTCTGGCCCTCCTTGCCGATCGCCAGCGACAGCTGGAAGTCCGGCACGACCACCCGGGCCGCCTTCGCATCGCGGTCCACGACCGTGACGGAGCTCACCTGGGCGGGAGAGAGCGCGTGCGCGATGTACTCGGTCGGCTCCTCGGAGAAGTCGACGATGTCGATCTTCTCGCCGTGGAGCTCCGACATCACGTTGCGGACGCGCTGCCCCATCGGGCCGATCGAGGCGCCCTTGGCGTTCACGCCCGGGGTCGTCGAGCGGACGGCGATCTTGGTGCGGTGGCCCGCCTCTCGGGCGATGCCCGCGATCTCGACGGTGCCGTCCTCGATCTCGGGCACCTCCAGGGCGAACAGCTTCTTGACGAGGTTGGGGTGGGTCCGCGAGACCTGGACCTGCGGGCCCCGCGGTCCGCGGCGGACGCTGGTGACCAGCGCCTTGATCCGCTCGCCGTGCTCGTACGGCTCCCCCGGCACACGCTCGGCCATCGGCAGCAGAGCCTCGACCCGGCCCAGGTCGACGAGGACGTCACCGGGCTCGCGTCCCTGCTGGATGACGCCCGAGACGATGTCGCCCTCGCGGGCGGAGAACTCACCGAAGCGCTGCTCGTCCTCGGCGTCGCGCAGCCGCTGCAGGATGATCTGCTTCGCGGTCGTCGCCGCGATCCGCCCGAAGTCGTCGGGGGTGTCCTCGAACTCCTCCGTGAGGGCGAACCCCTCCTCGGACTCGACGCGGTCGCGGGCCCAGACGATCACGCGCCCGGACCTGCGGTCGAGCTCCACGCGGGCGTTGCTGCGAGCACCGGGCGTGCGGTGGTACGCGACGAGGAGCGCCTGCTCGATCGCCGTCACGACGACGTCGAGCGGCAGGTCCTTCTCGTGCTCCAGAGTGCGGAGCACCGCCATGTCGATGTTCATCAGACGTCCTTCCGCTTCAGCTCGGGCTCGATCTTGGCCTTCTTCACGTCGCCGTAGGCCACGTCCCGCTCCCCAGTCTCGGTGCGGACGACGGCGCCCGCATCGTCTGCGGAGAGGATGCGGCCCTCGAAGGCGCCGCCCTCGGTCAGCGTCACCTTGACCCAGCGGTCGACGTTGCGCGACCAGTGGCGCGGCAGCGTGAGCGGGCGGCTGGTGCCGCGCGAGGAGACCTCCAGCGTGTACGGCGCGGATCCGAGGTCGTCGTTGTCGTCGAGGGCCGTGGAGACCGCGCGCGTCACCTGGGCGATGTCGTCGAGGGTCGGGGGTGTCTCCGCGTCCACGATGACCCGCAGGACTCGCCCGCCGGTCAGCTCGACGTCGTCGAGGTCCATGCCGTGGGAGATGACGACCTCGTCCAGCGCCTGCCGGAGGGTGTCGGGGACCGGTGTCGTTGCCATGGCACGCCTCCGTCTTCTGTTGTACCGCAGGTACGTCGTACCTGCGGGGGTCGCTTCCGAGCCAGGACAAGTCTAGGGCGTCCCCGATAACGTCACGCGGCGGCCGACCCGGGTCGCGCGGGACCGGTCGCGCGGGACCTCCGATAGCGTGAAGCCGTGACCATTCTCGGTGCCGGGCCCCGCCGCGGGGTGGGCCGTCGTACGCTCCTCGCCGGCAGCGGCGCCGCGGCGCTGCTGGGCACCGCCGGGTGCTCGTGGCTGGACCGTACGCCGGAGCAGCCCGCACCCGAGACCCACCCGGACCGCGCGCGGCTCGTCGCGGCCCGAGACGGCCAGGAGTCGCTGCTCGCCGCCGTACGGGCGACCGCCGCCGCCCACGCCGGCCTCGCCACGGGCCTCGCGAGCTTGAGCGCGCGCAGCGAGGAGCGCCTCACCGCTCTCGACACCGCCCTCGGGGGCGACCCGTCGGACGCTCCCCCGCCCCCCGCATCGTCCTCCTCCTCGGCTCCTCCACCTGCATCGCCGTCGCCGGCGGTCCCTCCCCGCGCCGCAGCGGCGGTGACGGCGCTGATCACGCAGACGCGCGCAGCCGAGGCCGCACGCACCACCGACTGTGTCGCAGCGACCGACGCCGGGGTCGCGCGTCTCCTCGGCGCCCTCGCCGCCGGCTACGCCCAGGACGTGGTGACCCTGCGTGGTCAGCGGAGTGCGGCATGAAGCGCCACGACGACGGGACCGGCACCGAGTCCGACCCGACCGACACGTGGCAGAACGCCCTGGCGGGAGAGCATGCCGCGGTCTACGCGTACGGGCTCCTCGCGGGTGCGCTCCCGGCACGTTCCGCAGCGCAGCGCCAGGCGGCCGGTGCGTACGCTCTGCACCGCAAGCGACGCGACGACGTGATGGCACGGCTGGTCCGCGACGGCCAGACCCCGGTGGAGGCCGACCCGGCCTACGCGACGGGCCCCGTCGCTGACGTGGCGGACGCGCGACGGGTCGCGCAGGCGGTCGAGTCCGGCCTGTGCCGCAGCTGGCTCGCCGTGGTCGGCGTCTCGACGGGCGAGGCACGCGCCTATGCGGCCGCGGCACTGACCGAGTCGGCGACCGCGCTGCTCGCCTGGGGCGGGGCTCCGAGCGCACTGCCCGGCGTCTCCTGAGCGGACCCACCTGCGCGACGGCGCCGCGGTCGTGTGCCAAGGTGCCGAGCATGAGCTTCCCGCCTGTGGCCTTCCCCGACGACGTCCCGGTGCTGGGCAGCGGCGATGTCGTCCTGCGCGCCCATCGGGAGGACGACCTCGACGCCCTCGTCGAGCAGTGCCTCGACGAAGAGACGCTGGCGTGGACGACCATCCCCCGGGGCTACGACGCAGACAAGGCACGAGACTTCCTCGGGCTGATCGTCCCTGGGGGGTGGCGTACAGGGTCCGAACGCGCGTTCGCCGTCGAGACCACCTCACCTGACGGACGCCGTCGGTACGCGGGCACCGTCACGCTGCGTGACCAGGGTGCCGGCAGGGCGGCTGTGGGATTTGTCTCGCACCCGGCCGTCCGAGGCACCGGCGTGATGGCCCAGGCGCTCGACCTGCTGCTCGACCATGCGTTCGGCACGCTGTCGGTCGAGACCGTCATCTGGTGGGCGATGCGTGGCAACTGGCCGTCGCGCAAGCTCGCCTGGCGGTGCGGGTTCACCTTCGGCGGCACGGTGCACCGGTGGCTCGTCGAGCGCGGCGGGTACCAGGACGCCTGGATCGCGACGCTGCACCGCGACGACGAGCGTGCACCGCTCGGTCCGTGGTGGTCGCTCCCGACGCTGGACGGTGACGACGTGGTCGTACGACCGCTGCGCGCGAGCGACGACGAGCGGCTGGTCGAGGGCGGCAACGACCCCGACGTGCAGCGCTCGGTCCCGGCGTTCCCGAGCCCGTACGGACTCGCGGACGCCGCGACGTTCCGCGCGCTCGTGACCGACGCAGCCGCGGCCGGCACCTCCTTCTCGTGGGCAATCGCCGACCCGCGCACCGACGTGCTGCTCGGCGCGGCGGCCATCCCGCACCGGAGCGACACCAGCGCCGAGATCGGCTACTGGCTGCACCCGGACGCCCGCGGGCACGGGTACGCCCGGTCAGCGGTCGAGACGCTGGTCGCGCACGCGTTCACGCCGCGCGACATGGGCGGCCTGGGCGCGCTGCGCGCGTACGTACGCATCGACGAGCTGAACGACGCCTCCCTCGCTGTCGCCCGGGCCGCCGGCTTCGAGATGTCGGGCACCGAGCGCGCCGGTCAGGTCCGGCGCGACGGCACCTTCGCCGACATGGTGGTGCTCGAGCGCGTCAACCCGCTGATCGACTTCTGAGGCTCAGCGCCCGGTCAGTCGCGCGACCGCGTCGTCGAGCGGGACGTTCTCACGCACGCCGGTCTTGCGGTCCTTGACCTCGACGACGCCCTCCGCGAGGCCGCGGCCGACGACGACGATCGTCGGGACGCCGATGAGCTCGGCGTCCTTGAACTTCACGCCGGGAGAGACCTTCGGACGGTCGTCGTACAGCACGTCCACACCGGCCGCCTCGAGCTCGTCGGCCAGCGCAGCGGCGGCGTCGAAGACCTCGGCGTCCTTCCCGGTCGCGACGAGGTGCACGTCGTACGGGGCGACCTCGGCCGGCCACACGATGCCCGACTCGTCGTGGTTGTTCTCGATGATGGCCGCGACCGCGCGCGAGACGCCGATGCCGTACGACCCCATGGTGACGGTGACGAGCTTGCCGTTCTCGTCGAGCACCTTGAGACCGAGGGCGTCGGCGTACTTGCGGCCGAGCTGGAAGATGTGGCCCATCTCGATACCGCGCGCCAGCTCCAGCGGGCCGGAGCCGTCGGGGGCGGGGTCACCCTCGCGCACCTCGGCGGCCTCGATCGTGCCGTCGGGCGTGAAGTCGCGCCCGCAGACGAGGTCGAAGACGTGCTTGCCGGCCTCGTTGGCGCCCGTCAGCCATGCCGTCCCGCGAGCGACGCGGGGGTCGACGAGGTAGCGGATGCCCGCCTCGGACTCGGCGCCGAGAGCCTGGGGACCGATGTAGCCGCGGACCAGCGCCGGCTGCTTGGCGAAGTCGGCGTCCTCGAACGCGTCGATCTCGCCTGGGGCGACCTGCGCCTCGAGCCGCTTGAGGTCGACCTCCCGGTCACCGGGGAGGCCGACGACGAGGATCTCGCGCGAACCGTCGGGCTGGCGGACCCAGAGGACGACGTTCTTGAGGGTGTCGGCCGCGGTCCAGGGGCGGTCGGCGCGCGGGAAGCGCTCGTTGGCGAGCGCGACGAGCGTCTCGATCGTGGGGGTGTCGGGGGTGTCCTCGACGTGCGCCGCGGGCAGCGCTGCGATCTGCTCGTCGCTCAACGGCTCCGGCGCGACCGTCGTCACCGCCTCGACGTTGGCGGCGTACCCGCCGGGCGACCGGACGTAGGTGTCCTCGCCGTTGACGGCGGTGGCGAGGAACTCCTCGCTCGCCGAGCCCCCCATCGCGCCGGAGACCGCCTGGACGATGACGTAGTCGAGGCCGAGCCGGTCGAAGATGCGGACGTAGGCCTCGCGGTGCTCCTCGTACGCGCGCTTCAGTCCGTCGTCGTCCACGTCGAAGGAGTAGGAGTCCTTCATGATGAACTCGCGTCCGCGCAGCAGACCCGCTCGCGGGCGGGCCTCGTCGCGGTACTTCGTCTGGATCTGGTAGAGCGCGAGCGGCAGGTCCTTGTACGAGGAGTAGAGGTCCTTCACGAGGAGCGTGAACATCTCCTCGTGGGTCGGCCCGAGGAGCATGTCGACGTCACGCCGGTCCTTGAGACGGAACAGGTTAGGTCCGTATTCCGTCCAGCGCCCGGTCGCCTCGTACGGCTCCTTGGGCAGAAGCGCCGGGAACGACACCTCCTGCGCACCGATGCGGTCCATCTCCTCGCGCACGATCCCCTCGACCTTGCGCAGGACCTTCAGGCCCAGAGGCAGCCAGGAGTAGATGCCAGGAGCCGCGCGGCGGACGTAGCCGGCGCGGACCAGGAGCCGGTGCGACGGCACCTCCGCGTCCGCCGGGTCCTCGCGAAGCGTACGGAGGAAGAGACGAGACATGCGGGTGACCACGGGTGTACTCCTGGTTCGGTGAGAGGTGCGGTGCCCAGCCTAGCGACCGGGCACCGCGGCTCTCACCGGTAGCGGACCCAGGGCGGCTGCTTGGACGAGACGAGCGACGGGTAGCCGTCTGCATAGGTGTCCGGGCCGGGCTGAGGCGAGCTGGTGCCGTCGTTCTGGCGTGACACGAGCGCGACCCCGACGCGCACGGCCAAGCGGTTGCGGTCGAGGCAGCGCTGCGGGATGCGCACGGTGATCGCGCGCGCACCGAACCGGATCTTGTCACCGCGGCACCGGACGGTCGACTCCGTCTGGAAGCTGACGAGCGACAACGAGGACCAGGACCCGTCGGGCCGGCGCGCCTTGCTGGAGATGAACAGCGGGCGCCCGCGGGCCTTCGTCACGATCGTGACGCTGACCGCCTCGAGCTGCACCTTCTCGAGCCGGGGGACGGTCATGCGGACGACGAGGGCGCGCTTCTTGTTGGCGACCTTCACCTTGGTCATGTCGACGGCGGCGGCCGCGTCCCCGCGTGCGTCCTTGAAG
>Ga0233363_1000683_pt1 | contig 14312 bp, 11 predicted proteins | sample ElkDunMinimDraft_18_FD_191534 | JGI IMG/M metagenome (GOLD analysis project Ga0233363, IMG submission 191534) | Fecal eukaryotic communites from dung pellets of Tule Elk in California, USA - Elk Dung C16 | ecosystem: Host-associated > Mammals > Digestive system > Large intestine > Fecal | place... | reverse complement strand
CCGCCTCTTCCGACAGGCGCTCCACGGCGGCGCAGAGCGTTGCGGCATCCACCTTGATCGGGTTGTAGACCAGCGCGGCGCGAGGGGCGGCGGGCACGGTCATGCAGACACGATAGCCCGGCTGTGAGGGCGGGGCCTGTGCGAGGATTGTCGGATGATCGATCCCGCTCTGCTCCGCGACCAGCCGGACCTCGTCAAGCGTTCGCAGCAGGCCCGCGGTGAGTCGCCCGAGACCGTCGACGAGGCCGTCGCGGCCGACCGCGCCCGCCGCGCGGCGATCACCGCGTTCGAAGAGCTGCGTGCCGCGCAGAACGCCCACGGCAAGCGGGTCGCGCAGGCGCCGAAGGACGAGAAGGCGGCGCTGGTCGCCGAAGCCAAGGACCTCAGCGACCGGGTCAAGCGCGCACAGGCCGCCGTGGCCGAGGCCGAGGCCGCGGCCGACGCCGCGTTCGCCAAGCTCGAGAACATCGTGATCGAGGGTGTCCCCGCCGGTGGCGAGGACGACTTCGTCACCCTCCGCACCCACGGCGAGCCGCTCGAATTCGATTTCACGCCGCTGGACCACCTCGCCCTCGGCGAGAAGCTCGGCGCGATCGACATGGAGCGCGGCACCAAGGTGTCGGGCTCGCGCTTCTACTTCCTCACCGGCATCGGGGCGCGGCTGGAGCTGGCCCTCATGAGCCTGGGGCTCGACCGCGCGCTGCAGGGCGGGTTCACCCCCATCATCCCGCCGACGCTCGTGCGCCCCGAGGTCATGCGCGGCACCGGGTTCCTCGGCCAGCACGCCGACGAGGTCTACCACCTCGCCGACGAGGACCTCTACCTCGTCGGCACCAGCGAGGTGCCGCTCGCGGGCTACCACATGGACGAGATCCTCGACCTCTCCGCCGGGCCGAAGCGCTACGCCGGCTGGTCGACCTGCTACCGCAGCGAGGCCGGCTCCTACGGCAAGGACACCCGCGGCATCATCCGCGTGCACCAGTTCAACAAGCTCGAGATGTTCGTCTACACGACCCCTGAGGATGCCGAGGCCGAGCACGAGCGGCTCGTCGCCGTGCAGGAGCAGCTGCTGCAGGATCTGGGGCTGAGCTACCGCGTCATCGACGTCGCCGCGGGCGACCTCGGGTCCTCGGCCGCGCGCAAGTACGACATCGAGGCGTGGGTGCCCACGCAGGGTGCGTACCGCGAGCTCACCAGCACGAGCAACTGCACCACCTACCAGGCCCGGCGCCTGGACATCCGCTTCCGACCCGACGGCGGCAAGACCGCGCCGGTCGCGACCCTCAACGGCACGCTCGCCACCACCCGCTGGATCGTCGCGCTGCTGGAGACCCACCAGCGCGCCGACGGCTCGGTGACGGTGCCCGAGGTGCTGCGCCCCTACCTCGGCGGGCTCGAGGTCATGGAGCCGATCGCATGAGCAAGGCCCACCTGCCCGCCACCGGCAGCGTCGAGGTCACCCAGCCCGGCGACGCGGCGGAGCTCGTCGAGGACATCGCGGAGGATGCCGAGAATCCGCTCGTCGCCACCGAGCGCCTGCTCATCGTGCTCGACATCGACGGCACGATCCTGCTCGAGGACGAGTCGCTGAGCCCGGGCATCGTCGAGGCCGTCGCGCACGCGCACCGCGCAGGGCACGAAGTGATGCTCGCCACCGGCCGCAGCTGGGAGAGCACCCGCGGCATCATGCGCGTGCTGGAGATCGCCCCCGAATACGTCGTGTGCTCCAACGGTGCCGTCGTGATGAAGCGCGTCGACGGAGACGAGGTGCGCTACGAGCGGTTCCACACCGAGACCTTCGACCCCACCGAGGTGCTGACGCTGCTGCGCGAGCATCTCCCGCACGCCCGGTACATGGTGGAGCTGCCCGACGGGCGGCGCCTGTACACCGAGGAACTCGACGACTGGAACCTGCAGGGTGCCAAGCGGGTGACGTTCGAGGAGCTCTCCGCGCAGCCGGCATCCCGTGTCGTGGTCGTCTCGCCCGACGAGACCGAGCAGGACTTCGTCGACCTCGTCGCGCGCATCGGCCTCAACGAGGTGTCCTACGCCGTCGGCTGGACGGCGTGGCTCGACATCGCTCCGCGCGGAGTGGACAAATCCTCCGCGCTGCAGCTGGTGTGCGACTGGCTGGGTGTCGACCCGGCGCACGTCCTCGTGATCGGCGACGGCCGCAACGACATCGGCATGTTCCGCTGGGCGCGGGAGCACGGCGGGCGCGCCGTGGCGATGGCCCAGGGCGTGGAAGAAGTGCGCGCCGTGGCGGGGGAGACCACGGGCTCCGTCGAAGCCGGCGGCGTCGCCGCCGTGCTGCGCGCGCTCTGAGTCGACGCGCACACGCGGCCCGCGCGTCATTCAGCGGCTGTACAGCCGTCGCCGAGACAATGGGAGACGGTGCCGTCGACTAGACTCGGGGCCTGTTCGACGGATGCCTTCGCGTGTCCGCCGGGAGGGTTGTCCGAGCGGCCGATGGACCTGGTCTTGAAAACCAGTGGGCAGCAATGTCCCGTGGGTTCGAATCCCACACCCTCCGCCAAGGCACTCGGGTGTGACGATAAGGGCCCGTCCCACCCGAGAGGACCCGCGTGAGCACCCCCGACCCCAGCGGCAGGCCCACCGGCGCTGCGCGCGCCAGTCGGCGCCCCCTGGCGCGGCACGGTGCCCACCGTTCGCCGGGGCCGTTCGCCCAGGTGCTCAAGTTCGTCGGCATCGCCCTGGCGGTCGTCCTGGTGGCTGCGGGCGGCGTCGCCGCCTACACGGCGTACGACCTGGCATCCAGCTTCGCCGACGGATCGGTCGACCTCGAAGGCCAGGAGGCCGTGCCGCCGGACATCGGCGAGATCGAGGGAGGCGTGAACCTCTTCCTCGCCGGCACGGATGCCTGTGAGCCCGAGTACGCCGCCTACTTCGGCGACCGCTGCACCGGCGCCGACGCCGAGGGCGAACTCAACGACGTCAACATGCTCGTGCACATCTCCGACGCTCCGCGCCGGGTGACCGTCATCTCGTTCCCGCGTGACCTCATGCTGCCGATCCCGGCGTGCACCGAACCGGGCGGCTACACGAGCTCGGCCATGCGCAAGCAGCCGCTGAACTCGGCGTACTCCTACGGCGGCGAGGCAGGGCTCTCCTGCGTCGTGTCGACCATCTCCGAGCTGACCGGCCAGGACATCCCGTTCGCGGCGAAGGTCACCTGGGGCGGCGTGATCGAGGTCACCAACGCCATCGGCGGCGTCGAGGTCTGCATCGCCAACGGCATCCGCGACCCCCACACCGGCATCGACTGGGAGGCGGGCAACCGCACCATCGCCGGGCTCGAGGCGCTGCAGTTCCTGCGCACCCGTCACGGCGTCGGCGACGGCGGCGACCTCGGCCGCATCAGCAATCAGCAGCAGTACATGTCGCGACTCGCCCGCAAGCTCGTCAGCGACGAGGTGCTCTCCAATCCGGCGACCCTGTACTCGCTGGCATCCACCGCCGTGAAGAACGTCACGCCCAGCAAGACGCTCACGAACCCCGTCACGCTCATGCAGATCGCCCTCGCGGTCAAGAACGTGCCGTTCGAGGAGATCGTCTTCCTGCAGTACCCCGTGCTGACCGACCCCGATGACCCCAACAAGGTCGTGCCCGACTACGACTCCGCCGAGCAGCTGTGGGCGGCGCTGGAAGCCAACCAGCCCATCGTGCTCAGCGGCGAGGCCAGCCAGGGTGACGGCGTGGTGGTCGTCGAGCCCGAAACCCCTGCAGCTCCCGCTCCCGCACCGGACGCCAGCGCTGCGCCGACGGACACGACCGCGCCGAGTGTTACTCTGCCATCGTCCATCGCTGGCCAGACCGCCGCGCAGGAGACCTGTTCGAACGGAAATGTGAGCGAATGACCCCACGCAGCGCCCGAGGGCGACGGCTGCCGATCGCCCGCCATGGCGCGCTGCGTTCCCCCAATCCGCTCCTGCAGATGCTCACCGTCGTGGGCGTCATCGTCGCCGTCGTCGTGGTGTCGGGTGTCAGCGTGGCCGGTTACGCGGCCGTGGGCCTGGTGTCGGACTTCGCCGAGAACGCCGTCGAGCTCGACGACGCTCCCGCCGCGCCGCCGAGTCTTGGGCCGCTGGAAGGCCCGATCACGATGGTCGTCACCGGCACCGACGAGTGCGAGGACGAGATCGCGGATGCCTTCGGCAACCGGTGCAAGGGTCCGGACGCCGGCGGCCAGCTCAACGACGTCAACCTGCTGGTGCACATCTCCGATGCGCCGCGGCGCGTGACCGTCGTGTCCTTCCCGCGCGACCTCATGCTGCCGATCCCCTCGTGCACCCGCGAGGACGGCTCGCAGACATCGGCGATGCGCAAGCAGCCGCTGAACTCCGCCTACTCCTACGGCGGGCTCGGCTGCGTCGTCAACACCTTGTCCTCTCTCAGTGGCCTGAGCGTGCCGTACGCCGCCAAGGTGAGCTTCGGCAACGTCATCAACATCACCGACGCCATCGGCGGCGTCGAGGTGTGCATCGCCGGCGGCGGCATGCGCGACCGTCACACCGGAATCGACTGGCCGGCCGGCATGCGCACGGTGTCGGGGTACGACGCACTGCAGTTTCTGCGCACCCGGCACGGCGTGGGGGACGGCTCGGACCTCGGCCGCATCAGCAACCAGCAGCAGTACATGTCGCGTCTCGTGCGCAAGCTCGTCAGTGACGAGGTGCTCAGCGACGTCGGCACCCTCGGTGCGCTCGCCGGCACCGCCGTGAAGAACGTGACCCCGAGCGACTCGCTGGCCAACCCGCTGCGGCTCGTGCAGATCGCCCTCGCCGCCAAGGATGTGCCGTTCGAGGAGATCACGTTCCTGCAGTACCCCACCTACACCGACCCCGCGGATGTCAACAAGGTGGTGCCCGACTACGACGCGGCGGAGCAGCTCTGGGCGGCGCTCATCGCGAACCAGCCGCTGCAGCTGAGCGGCGAGGCGGGCAAGAACGACGCGGTCGTCGTCGTCGAGCCGCCCGCCGCCGAGGCGCCGGACCCGGCCGTCGTCGAGGGTGAGACACCCCCGGCCGAGGCGCCGGCGGTGCCCGACGGCACCGTGGTGCTGCCGCAGTCGATCACCGGTTCGACTGCCGCGCAGGAGACCTGCTCGGTGGGCAACGTCCCCGGGTGAGCCGTGTTCGTCGAGGGTGCGCGACCGGGTTATGATGGCTGAGTGCGTCCGCCGGGAACGGCTGGCGCCTGGAGACGTCGCATAGTCCGGCCTAGTGCACCACCCTGCTAAGGTGGAGTCCCCTTTATGGGGACCGAGGGTTCAAATCCCTCCGTCTCCGCCACTTTCTCTGCTCTGAGCTCCCGCGGTTTCGTCGTGCCTTGCACGTGCCAGCGCATCCCGCAGTTGAGCGCGGGTGGTGATGCCGAGCTTCGGGAAGATCTTGTACAGGTGCCCCCCGACGGTCCGCGGTGAGAGGTGCAATCGCAGTCCGATCTCCTTGTTGGACAGCCCGCCCGCGGCGAACTCCGCGATGCGGGACTCCTGCTCGGTGAGATCGGCGACGTTCATCACGGCGCTGCGCCGGCAGGCGCGCAGTTCGCGGTGCACCCGGGCCAGCCATGCGCCCGACTGCACCGTCTTGAACTCCGCCTCGACCCGGAGAAGCTGACGGCGGGCTTCGGTGATGCGGTGCAACCGCCTCAGGTTCTCGGCGTAAACGAGGCGCAGACGGGCGGACTCGTACACGAACGGCAGTGTCGGCGCACGGGCGAGGAGATCCTCCGCGGGCGTCAGGGTGGCGCGTGCGGCGATCGCCGCTTCGCAGGCGGCCAGCACGAAGACCGCCCTCTCGGAGGGGCGCGGGCCCAGGATCTCCCGAGCCTGTTCCACCCGGGCGACCGCCTCCTCCCGCTGCTGCACAAGAAGCGCGTAGTCGACGAAGTCGAACAGTTCCACCGGGCCGCGCGGGCCGAAAGTGAGAGTGAGGATGTCGGGCTCTCGCGTGGAGAGCAGGGCCAGCGCGCGCTCGTAGTTGCCCTGGGATCCCTCGATCATGACGTCGACCGAGTCCATGACCAGCCGAAGGCGATACGCGCGCCGTAGCGCCGGCTCGGAGCGGATTCGGTCCAGCCGCTCGCGCGCCGGTGCATGTTCGCCTCGGAACGCTTCGACCAAGGCGAGCAGGGCCTCGGCGTTGAGCCGCATCAGCGGGGCGGGGACGACGCTCGTCGCATCCATCGCGGTCGTCAACTCGGCGCCGAGCAGGCTCCAGTGCTGGTTGTGGGCGAGCATCACCGAGACCCACGTCGCGGCGATCGTTCTCACGAGCCGGTTTCCCGCGCGTGTACTCGGCCGGGGAGGGGCCGGGTGTCCTTGGCGCATGTCACGGAATGTGTCCAGCAGCGAGGCCGTGCATCCGGCCAACTGCGACCATCCCCTCCCGTCGGCGGCGGGGGGATCGAGGTGCGGTTCGGATGCCGCGTGCAGGGCGCCGACGGCGCGCACGATGGCGAGGATCGCCGGATGAGCGGGCGTGGGCGCGGTCGAGACCGCTTGGAGGAATCCGTCCCAGGTGGACGGATCGCCGTCGATGAGGTTGGCGAGCGCGTAGACGGTGAGCGCCTCGTCGGCCGCGCTCATGGAAATGCCGGGCTCCTCCAGACGCGCCAGAACCGTGGCCCGCGCGGCGACGGTATTGCTCTCGACGAGCGCTTGGCGCAGCGCCCTCGCGGGGGCGCTCTCGCGGACGAGCATCTTGGTGTCGCTGGCCGTGAAGTTCTTCAACACGCGCTCAGCCTCCGAGAAGTCGCCCTCGAACGCGGCGAGGTTCGCCGCAGCCGCCGCGAACGAGGCGGTGGCGTCGGGACTGCTCGCCGCCTCGGCGGCGCGGACGAGGCACACCATCGCCCAGGAGGGACGGTCCGCGCGCGCGAAGAAGTCCGCCGCCGCACCGAGGTCGACGGGCTCGACCGCCTCCCGGGCCAGCAGCAGATGGAGCGCGCCGCCGTGCGGGGTCGAGGGGCCCGAGAAGCAGAGGCGACCGGCAGCCCGATGGTCGTCGGCGTCAGCGCCGGCGAGCACGGCGACGCGGTGGACGTCCGAACTCCACGTGACGAGCCCGCCGCGCTCGACATCGACGAACCCGGTGGCCGAGGTGGCTGCGGCGTCCAGCGGGCCGGCGCCCGCCTCGCCCTGGAGGGCGAGCGCGAGGACACGGCCGCGAAGCGCGGGCGGCAGGGCCCGGAAGTCGGCGGCTGCGGCCGCTCCCTCGGGGGTGAGATCGCTGAGGCGGGGGAGGACGTCTGGCCAGTGGTCCTGGCGGGACAGGCGCGCGATCGCCGATGCCGGCGCGCGCTGCGGTCCGAACACGTCTTCCACGTGCCGGAGGATGAGCGCAGACGGTGCGGGTGCGTCCGTCGCCGAGGGTGGGCTCCCCATGGTTCATTGTACGAAAACACCCCTGACCTGCATCCTTCGCTGCGCGATCGAGTCGCTGCGGGGTCTTTTCCGGCCCGCGACCCGTGTGACCTGCTTCGACGTGTCGATGACTCGCGTCAGTCGATCGACTCTTCCTGGCCATGGCGCTCGCGGCGGATCATCACCTTGTGGGCGCACCCGCGCCGACGATCCGGAGGCTCGGAGTCTGGAGGGGGAGTTGACATGAGCAGCCATGTGCTCGAGAAGGAGGGCCAGGCCTTCGCCGATGCGACCGCTCAGCCGCCCTACCTGTATGAGATCGGGCCGGACGCGGCGAGGAAAGCCCTGGATGACGTTCAAGCCGCACCGGTCGACAAAGTCGATGTCGATGAGGACTGGGTGGTCGTTCCGGCCGAGGTCGGCGACGTCCGCGTCCGTATCCTGCGTCCCAGGGGCGCGACCGAGGTGCTTCCCGTCGTCCTGTACATCCATGGCGGCGGCTGGATTCTGGGCAACGCCGGTACGCACGATCGGCTCACTCGCGAGCTCGCTGCGGGCGCCTCGACGGCGCTCGCCTTCGTGGAGTACGACCGCTCCCCTGAGGCCGTGTTTCCCGTCGCCATCGAACAGGCCTATGCCGCGGCGCAGTGGATCGTCGCGAACGGCGCAGCGCAGAAACTCGACGCGACTCATCTGGCGGTGGCGGGCGACTCGGTGGGTGGCTGCATGGCCGCGGCTGTCGCGCTGCTCGCACAGCGGCGAGGGGATGTCACCTTCATCCACCAGTCGCTGTACTACCCCGTGACGGACGGGGCACAGGACACCGACAGCTATCGGGAATTCGCCGACGGACCGTTCCTGACGGCGAAGTCGATGGCGTGGTTCTGGGACGCCTACACGCCGGACCCGGCGGTGAGGTCGGACCCCATCGTGTCCCCGCTGCGCGCGTCCGACGAGGAGCTCGCGGGGCTGCCCGAGACGTTCGTCATCGTCGACGAGAACGACGTGCTGCGCGACGAAGGCGAGGCATACGCTCGCCGGCTCACGGGGCTGGGCGTTCGGACGACCTGCGTGCGCTACAACGGCATCCTCCACGACTTCATGATGGTGAACCCCCTGCGTCCATCCGCGGCCGCCACGGCGGCAGTCGAGCAGGCCATCCATGTGCTCGGAAAGGCGCTCGGCACGCACGGACAGGATTCATGACGGTGTCCCCCAACGCCAACACCACCGTCGTCCTCGTGCACGGGGCGTTCGCCGAGAACTCCAGCTGGAACGGCGTGATCGAACGCCTGACGCAGAGCGGGGTGCGCGCGTTCGCGGCATCCAACCCGTTGCGCAGCCTGACCGGCGATGCCCAGTACGTCGGCGACGTGGTGCGGGGCGTCGACGGTCCGGTGGTGCTCGTGGGGCACTCCTACGGCGGCATGGTGATCACGCAGGCGGCGGCTTCGGCAGACAACGTCCAAGCCCTCGTGTACGTCGGCGCCTTCGCTCCGGACGCCGGCGAGTCGGCGCTCCAGCTGACCGACCGCTTTCCCGGCAGCTCGCTGGACCGGGCCGTGTCGGGCGTGCCGCTCGCCACGGGGGAGACCGACCTCACCATCCGCCCTGAGGTGTTCCGCGAGCAGTTCTGCGCGGACGTCGATGCAGACACCGCCGCCCTCATGGCCGCGACCCAGCGCGCGATCTCCGATCGCGCGCTCAGTGAGCCGCTGACCACCTCGACACCGGCGTGGCGTTCCCTCCGCTCGTGGTTCGTCTCCGGCGGCGCCGACAAGAACATCCCTGCCGCCGCGATCGCGTTCTTCGCCGAGCGCGCCGGCTCGGAGGGCACGACGGTCGTGGCGGACGCATCCCACGCGATCGCTGTCTCGCAGCCGGATGTCGTGACCCGCACGATCCTCGCGGCCATCACGCGGTGACCCGGGATATCCACCTACGAAACACAAACCCAGAAAGGAAGACTCATGCACACTTCCGAGCAGGAGATCAAGAACATCGTGCTGGTGCACGGAGCGTTCGCCGATGGATCCGGATGGCGCGGCGTCTGGGAGCGGCTGCGGGCCAGCGGCCACCGGGTGACGATCGTGCAGAACCCCCTCACGTCGCTGGCAGACGATGTCGCGGCGACCAGACGGGTCCTGGACATGCAGGACGGCCCGACGATCCTCGTCGGGCATTCGTGGGGCGGCACGGTGATCACCGAGGCGGGCAACCATCCCCACGTCGCCGGGCTGGTGTACGTGTCGGCGCTGGCGCCCGACAGCGGCCAGAACACCGCTCAGCAGTACGAGGGCTTCGCGGCGAACCCCGACTTCGTCATCGACGTCGGCGACGACGGGTACGGCTTCCTTCACCCCGACACGTTCAAGATCGGGTTCGCCGCCGATGCCGGCGACGATGACGCGGCGTTCCTGCGCGACTCGCAGGTGCCCATCAACATGTCCGCGTTCGCCACGCCGGTCACGCATGCCGCCTGGCGTGACAAGCCGGCATGGGCCGTCATCGCCAGAGAGGACAGGTCGTTCGATCAGGCCATGCTGACCCATATGGCCACGCGTGCCGGTGCGGAGATCACGTACGTCTCGGCGAGCCATGCCGTGTTCATGACCCAGAGCGGAACCGTCAGCGAGGTGATCCGCACGGCCGCGCTGAACGCGCTCGCGCACGCTCGCTGAGCCTTACCGGGCGAGGGTCGGCGGTAAACTGGAGGCGCCGGAAAACCGGCGTATCGAGCGGGCCGACCGCACGATGACCCTTCGTGCGGGTGGCCCGAGATTGCGAGTCCCCTCATGAAATCCTGGCGTTTCCACGGAACCGACAAGCCCCTCACCCTCGAAGAGGTCGAGGCGCCCCACGCGGGCCCCGGAGAGGTCGTGGTCGCCGTCAAAGCGGCGGGCCTGTGCCACTCCGACGTGAGCGCGCTCGACGACGCGGGCTGGATGCCGTTGTTCCCTCGCCTGCCGATGACCCTCGGCCATGAGAACGCCGGCGTCATCATCGAGGTCGGCGAAGGCATGGATCACTGGAAGGTCGGCGATCGGGTCGGCCTGGCACCGGTCATGCCCGACGGCGATGCCATCGGCTATGGCGCGTGGGACGGCGGCTTCGGCCCGCAGATCCGCGCGACCGAAGCCAACCTGGTCCGCCTGCCCGACGAGGTCTCCTTCGAGCTGGGCGCCATGGCGACGGATGCCGGCCTCACTTCGTACCACGCGATGGTCGCCGTCGGCGGGGCAGCGAAAGGCAAGAAGGTCGGCGTCATCGGCCTCGGCGGCCTGGGCTACATCGGCGCGCGCGTCGCCGTGCTGCTCGGTGCGGAGGTCTACGGCGTCGACGTGAACCCCGCCGCCCGTGAGCTGAAGGACGAGATCGGCCTGGCCGGAGTCGGGGAGACCATCGCGGAGTTCGCCGACAAGGGCCTGGACCTCATCGTCGACTACGCCGGCTTCGGCACGACGACCTCGCAGGCCATCGAAAGCCTGGCTGAGTTCGGCACGCTCGTGCAGGTGGGGATGGGCCGGCTCGAGTCCACGATCAACACCTACCCGATCATCATCAACCAGCTGACGATCCGCGGCTCCAAGTCCGGCACGAAGGAGGACCTCGAGGCCCTCTACGAGCTGATGAAGTCCGGCGACCTCAACCCGCCGCTGAACATCATCACGCCCGCGGAGATCCCCGCCTCCCTCGACCGGCTGCGGGAGGGTGGCGTCGTCGGTCGCCTGATCGCGGTCTACGAGGACTGAGTGATACGGCAGGGAGGGCCCACGCTTCGGCGGGCCCTCCCTGTCGTCTCAGTGCGTCACGCGCCGCTGGGTACGAGTTCCGCGGCGTTCTGCTCCTCCCACGTGGGGTAGTCGGTGTAGCCCTCCTCCGCACCGCCGTAGCTGCGTCGCATGTCGGTCGGAGTCAGCGGCCAGTCGTTCTGCATCCGCTCGACCAGATCGGGGTTGGACATGTAGGCGCGGCCGAAGACGAAGAGGTCGGCCTTGCCGGCATCCAGAGCCTTCTGCGCGAGTTCCTTGGTGAGGTCGCCCGAAGCGATCACCGTGCCGTTGTAGCGCTCGCGGACGAACTCGTACGGGAAGCGATGCCAGATCTCGCCGTCCACGATCTCCTCGTTCGGCTGGTTGGCGAGGCTCCGCAGGCTCTCCGGAGTCTGGAACGCGACGTAGGCGAGGTCGAGCTCGTTGAGGCGGTCCAGCAGGATCGAGTACGTCTGCGCCACCTCGTTCTCGGCGATGCCGTTGAACCGGATGTTCGGGGAGATCTTCACGGCGATGCGGTGGCTCGTGCCCCACGCGTCGATCAGGCGGCGCAGCACCTGCACCATGAACTCGGTGCGCTTGTACGGCGTGCCCCCGAACTCGTCCGTCCGCTGGTTGGTCTCGTCGGAGAGGAACTGGTGCGGCAGGTAGCCCGACGCACCGTGCAGTTCGATGCCGTCGAAGCCCGCGGCCTTGGTGCGCACCGCGGCCCGGTGGTAATCCTCGATGAGGTCCCAGGTCTCGGCCGTGGTCAGCTCGTGCAGGTTCGTCGTCATGGGCGAGTACCCGTTCTCGCGCGTGAAGATCATCGCGTCGGCGGGGGTGGTGCTGGAGGAGACCATCTGCAGGCCGCCGTTGTTGACCTCGTGCCCGACGCGCCCGGTGTGCTCGGACTGCAGGAAGATCCGGCCGCCTCGGGCGTGCACGGCATCCGTCACGAGACGCCAGGCATCCTCCTGCTCCTGCGTCGCGATGCCGGGGATGTCGAAGTATCCCTGGCCGCGACGGTCGGGCCAGGTGCCCTCGGTGATGATGAGCCCGGCCGACGCGCGCTGTGCGTAGTGCAGCGCCATCACCGGGGTGGGCACGCCCTCCGGCGTCGCCTTGGCTCGCGTCATCGGGCCCATGACGATGCGGTTGGGGAGAGTGAGGTCCTTGAGCTGGAACTCGTCGAACAGGGAGGGCATGATCGCCTTTCGTCTTATGTGGTCAGACCACACGCTACAGCGCTGGATGCTCCCTGTACAGAGTTCGGATGCCGCCTATTGCGACTCCGTGGCGGTGTCGGTCGGGTGGTCGTCCACCGACGGCGGCGGCGGCGACTTCTGCTGCGCCCGCACGGCGGTGGACACGTTGCCGTGGATGTGATCGACGCCGATGCGCTCGAGCACGCCGTCGCGGGCGAGGACCGCTTTGACGGCGGTCTTCAGCCGGGCGAGGCGCAGCGTGACCCCGGAGTCGACGGCGAGGGTGACGAGGTCATCCAGCTTGGCCGCACCCTGCGAATCGATGAAGTTGATCCCGCCACAGTCCAGTACGACCGCCGTCAGATCGGGTGTCGAGTGGATGATCTCGCGGATGCGATCCTCGAGCGCATCGGACGTTGCGAAGAACAGGCCCCCGTCCATGCGGATCACCACGATGCCGGGGATCCGTTCGTCGCCGGTGTGCTCGCCGGCATCGCGGAAGACCTCGGTGCCGGCTTTTCGCGCGAGGGTCGCGATGTAGGGATGGGTGGCGACGGCGATGAGCCACAGCAGCGACAGGCCGATGCCGATGACGACGCCCGCCAGCACCCCGAATGCCAGCGTGCCGACGATCGCGGCGATCGCCACCCAGAAGTCGAACGGCTGCACGCGGATGAGGCGTCGCATCTCGGGGATGTTGATCATGCCCATCGCGACGGCTTCGATGATGAGGGCTGCCAGGACCGGCTTGGGGAGCGCGGAGAACAGCGGCGCCAGCACCAGCAGGGTCAGCAGCACCGTGACCCCGGAGGTCAGCGACGCCAGTCCGGTGCGAGCACCGGAGCGGTCGTTCAGAGAGCTCGCCGACAGGCTGGTCGACACCGGCATCCCCTGGAAGAGCCCCGACCCGATGTTGGCCATCCCCTGCGCGACGGACTCCTGATCGATGTCGACCTGGTAGCGGTGCTTGGCGGCGAACGTCCTGGCATCCCCCGCCGTCTGGGAGAACCCGATCATCACCAGCGCCACCGCCGCGATCACCACGGTCCCGGCGTTCTCCCACATCAGGGCGAGATCGGGAAGCCGCAACGACGGCAGCCCGCGCGGCACGTCCCCGACCAGGGCCACCCCGCGGGAGCCGAGTTGCAGCAGCCACGACGCGACCAGTCCGCCGACGACGAGGACCAGCGCGCCGGGGATGCGCGGTGCCACCCACCTGAGCCCGAAGACGACCACCAGCGAGGCCGCCCCGACCAGCAGGGTGGCCGGGTGTGCCTCTCCCAGCGAGCCGAACCACGACCAGAGCTCCTGGAACGAGTTCGTGCCGTCGGCGGTGGTGCCGGTGATCTTCGGCAGTTCGGAGATGATCACATCGATCGCGGCGCCGAAGAGGAAGCCGGTGACCACGGCGCGGGAGAGGAACTGCGCGATCCAGCCCATCCGGAACACGAACAGGATCAGGAAGAGGATGCCGGAGGCCAGCGTGATGCCCGCGACGAACGAGGCGACATCCTGCTGGCCGGTGATGCCCGAGACGAGGACGGCGCTGGCGGCCACGGCGGCCAGTCCCGAGCTCGGTCCCATCGAGATCTGACGACTGGTGCCGAAGATCGCGTACAGGATCGCACCCGCGGCCGCGGCGTAGAGGCCGTTCTGCAGCGGGATGCCGGCGATGCCGGCGTATCCCAGGTTCTTGGGGACGATCAGCGCCGCCACCGTCACGCCGGCGATCAGGTCGCCGCGCAGCCAGCTGCGGTCGTAGGAGCGGATCCACCCGAGGATCGGAACCAGTCCGGCACCTCTGCGCCGTTTCATGATGCGAGCTGCGGACCGTCAGGTACGCGCCCGGTCCAGTTCGTCGGCCGCGCACCGGCAGCCGGTCGCGATGAACTCCGCCGCGGACACGTCGGGGGGTCTCGTCTTGATCTCGGAGGACGCCATGGCGCCATCCTGCAACCGCGACAC
>Ga0233363_1000681_pt1 | contig 14318 bp, 10 predicted proteins | sample ElkDunMinimDraft_18_FD_191534 | JGI IMG/M metagenome (GOLD analysis project Ga0233363, IMG submission 191534) | Fecal eukaryotic communites from dung pellets of Tule Elk in California, USA - Elk Dung C16 | ecosystem: Host-associated > Mammals > Digestive system > Large intestine > Fecal | place... | reverse complement strand
GGACATGGACGCGCCCGAGATCGATCACCGCCATGTCTCGCACCTCTACGCCCTGCATCCGTCCAGCCAGATCAACCCGCGCGACACGCCGCGGCTGGCGGCAGCCGCGCGCCGCTCGCTGGAGATCCGCGGCGACGAGGCGACCGGCTGGGGCATCGGCTGGCGCCTCAACCTGTGGGCGCGCCTGCGCGATGGCGAGCGTGCGATGGCGATCCTGCGCATGCTGCTGAGCCCAGCGCGCACCTATCCGAACCTGTTCGACGCGCATCCGCCGTTCCAGATCGACGGCAACTTCGGCGGCACGGCCGGCATCACCGAAATGCTGGTGCAGAGCTGGGGCGGCACGGTGTTCCTGCTGCCCGCGCTGCCGCGCGAATGGAGCCGGGGAGCGCTGTGCGGCGTGCGGGTGCGCAATGCCGCGGCGATCGACCTGGCCTGGCGCGATGGCGCCCTGCTGCAGGCCACCTTGCACAGCGAACGCGGCGGACAATACCGGGTGGCTTATGGCGGGCAGGAACTGGCGGTCGTCCTGGACGCGGGCAGCTCGGCGGTACTGCGGCCCGCACGCGGAGGCCTGGCACTCGCATGAGCCCACGACAAGGCCAGGCGGTGGCTGCAAGCCGGGCAGCCTGGCCGGCGCCGCGCCACCGGGAGCGGTCCGGCGCGCGCCGGACCGGGCAGGCCTTGCGGGGACGGTTGCGCGGGCAACCGTCGGGTTTGCTGCACTGCATGAATCCCTGGGCCCGCCTCTCGGGCTACGCTAGGGTCTTCGATGACAGCGCAGTCATCGAACCCGGGGAAGCCGTTGGGGCGCAAGCCGCTGCCCGCGTCCGTGCCCGGGGCAGGCCTCGCGCATCCGTCCAGGGCGGTGCGCGGTGCCGGGTTGCGCGCCAGGCCCGAAACGTTTCCTTCCGTGGAAACCGCGTCCGACAACAGAACCGACAGTACTTCCCCGGGAGGGAATACATGAGCAGTCCCAATGCATCAGGTGAGAACACCCGCTTCATCATCCTGATCAGCCTGGTGGCCACGATCGGTGGCTTCCTGTTCGGCTACGACAGCGGCGTCATCAACGGCACGGTCGACGGCATCACCGCCGCCTTCAATTCCGATGCCGCGGTCACCGGCTTCAACGTCGCCTCGATGCTGCTGGGCTGCGCGATCGGCGCCTGGTTCGCCGGCACCCTGGCCGACCGCTACGGCCGCCGCACCATGCTGCTGTGGTCGGCGGTGTTCTTCATCGTCTCGGCCTGGGGCTCGGGCATCGCCACCTCCTCGGCGGAGTTCGTGATCTACCGCGTGCTGGGCGGTCTGGCCGTCGGCGCGGCCAGCGTGATGTCGCCGGCCTACATCGCCGAGGTCGCGCCGGCGCGCTATCGCGGCCGGCTGGCGACGATCCAGCAGATCGCGATCATCTCCGGCCTGTTCGCCTCGTTCCTGAGCAACTACCTGCTCGCGCGCACGGCGACCTCGTCGATGGCCGAGCTGTGGCTGGGCTATGACGCATGGCGCTGGATGTTCTGGGCCGAACTGGTGCCGGCCTTCCTGTTCCTGTTCATGCTCTTCTTCATTCCCGAGAGCCCGCGCTACCTGGTCGCGCGCGGCCTGCGCGAGCGTGCGCACAAGGTGCTGGCGCGGTTGTACGGGGCGCTGCAGGGCGAGCGCAAGCTGGTCGAGATCGAAGGCTCGCTGGCCACCGACCACCACCGTCCGCGCCTGTCGGACCTGGTGAGCAAGGCGACCGGCCGCATCCGGCCGATCGTGTGGATCGGCGTGGGCCTGGCCACGTTCCAGCAGCTGGTCGGCATCAACGTCGTCTTCTACTACGGCGCGGTGCTGTGGCAGGCGGTGGGCTTTTCCGAGAGCGACGCGCTGCTGATCAACGTGCTCTCGGGCGCGCTCAGCATCGGCGCCTGCATCGTGACCGTGCTGCTGATCGACAAGGTGGGCCGCAAGCCGCTGCTGTGGATCGGCTCGGTCGGCATGGCCCTCACCCTGGGGCTGGTGACCTTCGCCTTCGCCACCGGCGGGGTCGATGCGGCCGGCAAGCTGCAGCTCACCGATTCGATGGGCCTGCTGGCGCTGGTCGCGGCCAATGCCTATGTCGTGTTCTTCAACATGTCCTGGGGCCCGGTGATGTGGGTGATGCTGGGCGAGATGTTCCCCAACCAGATCCGCGGCTCGGGCCTGGCGGTGGCCGGCCTGGCGCAGTGGACGGCCAACTTCCTGATCACCTGGACGTTCCCGATGCTGCTGGCGGGCATCGGCCTGGCGACGGCCTACGGGATCTACACGGTGATGGCGGTGCTGTCGGTGTTCTTCGTGTTCAAGTTCGTGTACGAGACCAAGGGCCGCGAGCTGGAGCAGATGGAAGGCTGACGGCCGGCGCCGGCCGCCGCCGCGGGGCGGTGGCCGGGGCGGATGCAAGCGGCCGGCGGCGCCTTGCCGCGGGCCTGGGGAGCGGGCTGTCTCGCGGGTCGCGCGCCGCGGCCCGCCACAGCGGATGACGGGCCGCGGCGACCACGCGCCCGGGCATCGTCTCGTCGGCCTACCTGGAGCGCGCAATGCAGCTGTCGGGCCTGGATGTGGGAATCGTGCTGGCCTACCTGGCCGGCGTGTTCGTGCTGGCGCAGTGGGTCTCGCGCGAGAAGCCCGGCCACCGCAAGGATGCGCAGGATTATTTCCTCGCCGGCAGGGCGTTGCCCTGGTGGGCGATCGGCGCCTCCCTGATCGCGGCCAACATCTCGGCCGAGCAGATCATCGGCATGTCCGGCTCGGGCTATGCCATCGGCCTGGCCATCGCCTCCTACGAGTGGATGGCGGCCGCGACCCTGCTGATCGTCGGCAAGTGGTTCCTGCCGGTGTTCCTGCGCAACGGCATCTGCACGATGCCGCAGTTCCTGGAGCAGCGTTACGGCACCCGCATCCGCACGGTGATGGCGGTGTTCTGGCTGGGCCTGTACGTGTTCGTCAACATCACATCGATCCTGTGGCTGGGCGCGATCGCGGTCAGCCAGGTCACCGGCATGGACCAGATGCTGGCGGTGGTGCTGATCGGACTGTTCGCGCTGGCCTACCAGCTCTATGGCGGCCTCAAGGCGGTCGCCCTGACCGATATCGTGCAGGTCACCCTGCTGGTACTCGGCGGCCTGCTGGTGGCCGGCCTCACGCTCGGCGAGCTGGGGGAGGGCGCCGGCATCGCCGCCGGCTTCGATCGCCTGTGGGCCGCGCATCCGGGCCACTTCGAGATGATCCTCGACCGCGACAACCCCTTCTACAAGGACCTGCCCGGCATCAGCGTGCTGATCGGCGGCATGTGGATCATGAACATCAGCTACTGGGGCTTCAACCAGTACATCATCCAGCGTGCGCTCGCTGCCAGGGACATCCACGAGGCGCAGAAGGGCGTGCTGTTCGCGGCCTTCCTCAAGTTGCTGATGCCGGTGATCGTGGTGTTGCCCGGTATCGCGGCGGTGATGCTGGCGCCGGATCTGTCGCGACCGGACGAGGCCTATCCCACGATGATGCGGCTGCTGCCGACCGGGGTCCTGGGCCTGGTCTTCGCCGCGCTGGTGGCGGCGATCGTGGCGTCGCTCGCCTCCAAGATCAATTCGGTCGCCACGATCTTCACCCTCGATTTCTACGCCAAGCGCGTCGCGCAGCCCGACCAGCGCCGGCTCGTGCGCGTGGGCCGCATCGCGGCCGCGGTGGCGGTGCTGCTGGGCATCCTCACCGCCAGGCCGCTGCTGGGCAGCTTCGACCAGGCCTTCCAGTACATCCAGGAGTACACCGGTTTCTTCACGCCGGGCATCGTCGTGATCTTCGTGCTGGGCCTGTTCTGGAAGCGCGCCAACGAAGCCGGTGCGCTCGCCGCGGCGATCGGTTCGTTCGGCCTGTCGATCGCGCTCAAGCTCGCCTGGCCGTCGCTGCCGTTCATCGACCGGGTCGGCCTGGTGTTCCTGCTGGCGCTGGCGCTGGCGGTCGTGGTCTCGCTGGCGACGCCGGACGCGCCGGAAAAGGACGTGATCCGCACCCGCGACGTGGACTACCGCACCAGCCCGGCGTTCAATACCGGCGCCGTGGCCGTGCTGGCCATCCTGGCGGCCCTGTACACGCTGTTCTGGTAAGCCGGGGCCGGAAACCCCGGCTTGCGACCGCCGGGTCGCTGCCAGCGCCGGCCGGAAACCACCGGGACAGCGGCGCGGGCGGGTCGGCGGCACCGGTCCGGCCGCCGCGTGAATCGTGCGGCCCCCCGGCGCGATGCCCGGCTTCGCTGCCGCGGTGTTCGGTGATACCGTCATCCAGCGTATTGCGCTTTTTTGATCCGGGCGCGCTGGGAACAGGGAAGACAGACTGGTGCGTCCCGATCGCTATCGGGATTGACACGAATGACGAAGGAAGATGTCGCGATCACCGGCATGGGCATGATTTCGCCCGTCGGATTGAACGTGGAAGAGGCCGAGGCCTCGCTGAGAAACGCCACCTCCGGTGTCCGCCTGTACGAGGCGCCGCCGATCCGCAAGGCCTTTGCCGCCGGGGCGATCCCGGTGCAGTTCGAGGAGCAGTTCGCCAAGCTCGAGCGGCCCTTCCTGGACCGGGTGCAGCAGATGGCGATCCTCGCCGCACGGCAGGCCATCGCGCAGGCCGGGCTGGAGGAGTTCTCGGCCTACGGCGAGCGCGCCGGCCTGTACTACGGCAATGTCAACGGCGGCACCGCCACCATCCTGGACTGGTTCCAGCGACTGCTGCTTGAGGGGCAGCAGCGCTCGCGCCCCTGGACGTCGATGGCGATCATGGGCAATGGCGGCGGCGCGCAGGTTGCGATCCGCCACCGCATCAGCGGGCCGGTCATCACCAGCGCCAGCGCCTGCGCGTCCTCCGGCGTGTCGATCGGCGAGGCCGCCCGGGCGATCGCGCATGGCGACCTCGACATCGCTGTCGCCGGCGGCTCGGAAGCCGCGCTGACCGCCCCGGTGCTGGGCACATTCGACGGCACCCGGGCGATGTCCGAGCCCGATCCTGATGATCCCTCGACCACCTGTCGTCCATTCTCCAGGCAGCGCACCGGCCTGGTGCTCGGTGAAGGAGCGGCTTTCGTGATCCTGGAGAACGCCAGGCTCGCGCGTGAACGCGGGGCGCCGGTACTGGGCTACCTCGGTGGCTATGCCTGCACCAACGACGCCCACCACATCGGCATGCCCGACTCGCGCGGCCAGGTCGCAGCGCTACGCGCGGCGATCGCCGCGGCCGGGCTGCAGCCGGCGGACATCGCCTACGTCAACGCCCACGCCACTGCCACCCGGGGTGGCGACGAGATCGAGGCCGCGTCCATCCGCGAGGTGTTCGGCGCGGGTCCGGAGGCCGCCTTCGTCTCCTCGACCAAATCGGTGCACGGCCACCTCCTGGGCGCGGCCAGCGCGCTGGAGTTCGTGCTCACCCTGCTGGCGATGCGGATCGGCATCGCGCCCGCCAGCGCCCATATCGGCGAGCCGGATCCGGCCTGCGCGGTCAACCACGTCGGTCCGGTTCCGCGCGCGATGCCGATCCCGCATGCACTGTCCTTCTCCTGCGGTTTCGGCGGCACCAATGCCGCGCTCGTGATTTCCAGTTGTTCGAAGCAATCGCCATCCCGCCCACAAGGAGAGGTTCCATGCAGCACGTCCTGAACGCCCCCCACCGCGCCCCCGCCCGCGTCACCACCCAGATCCGTCAGTTCGCCGAGCGCACGCTGTGGGTCAGCGTCGCGCCCGATGCCAATGGCGTCCACAACTTCACGCCCGCGCTGGTGGAGGAGTTCCATGAGCTGATCGACGAGATGCGGATCCCCGCCGCCGCCGCAGGCGCCATCGGCCACCCGCCGCCGTATGCGGTGATCCAGTCCGGCCATCCGACCTACTTCAGCCAGGGCGGCGACCTGCGCTTCTTCCTGGACTGCATCAAGCGCCGCGACGCGCAGCGGCTGCGCGCCTATTCGATGCGCTGCCTGGACGCGATCGTCGCCTGGTCGACCGAGTTCAAGGGCAACATGGCCACGATCTCGCTGGTACAGGGCCGCGCCCTGGGCGGCGGCTTCGAACTGGCGCTGGCCGCCGACCACATCATTGCCGAGGAGCAGAGCAGCTTCGGCTTTCCGGAGATCATGTTCGGCCTGTTCCCGTGCAGCGGCGCGATGGGCCTGCTGTGCGAGCGCGTCGCGCCCAAGGTGGCCGAGAAGCTGATGACCAACAAGAAGGTCTACAGCGCCGCCCAGTTGCTGGAGATGGGCCTGGTCGACGAGGTCGTCGCGCAGGGCACCGGCGAGCTCGCCGTGGAGCGCTACATCCGCGAGCACGCCTCGCGTCGCAAGGCGCGGATGATGGTCCGCCAGGCGGTGCGCCGCAGCGCCGGCATCGACCCGGCAGAAGGGCGGCGGGTGGTCGAGGACTGGGTGGAAGCGGCGATGCAGCTCGCCCCGGAAGAGGTGCGCGCGATGGAGATGCTGATCCTGATGCAGGCGGGCGAGCAGGGCGCGGCAGCGGCGCCGTCCACGCCGGCCGCTGCCGGACCGGCAGTGGCGCGGGTGGCCTGAGTTCCACGCGCTGGCTGAGGCTGGGCGCCGGCGCGGCCTCCGTCATCTGCGACTGCCCGCGCCCGCGCGGCAGGGCGGGCGCGGGCGATGCCTGTGGGCGGCGCGGTGGCGGAAGGTCAGTTGTTGACTGCGAGCTGGGTCGCGAAGCCCAGCCGCAGGTCGTCCAGCGACTGGCAACTCCGCGCCACGCAGGCGTCCAGGTCCTCGTGCCAGCGCGACGCGTTGCCCGTGAGCGTGCCGTGGGTCATGGTCATCAGGCGGTCGGACAGGTGCGCCAGGCGCACCGCGCCCAGGCTCAGCGCCACGCCCTTCATCGCGTGCGCCTGCTTGTGCAGCCCGGGCAGGTCGGCGTGGTCGATGGCCTCGGCCATGGCCTGGTGCAGGACGTGGATGTCGGCGATGCCGTCGCTGACCACGGCATGCAGGAACTCGGGACTGTCCTTGATCTCGCGCAGCTCCTCGATCGCGGTGGTGTCCAGGTACTCCACCGGCACGCCGCTGAGTACCGTCGCCGCCTGGCGCGGGCGGAGCGGGTCGGCGACTGGCCGCGCCTCGTCGGGGAACGCGCTGGCGATCGCCTCGCGGATCTTCTCGAACGTCAGCGGCTTGTAGATCACGCCGTTGGCGCCGAGGTCCTCGAGCAGGCGCGTGGTCATCGCGGTGGTGTCGGCGGTGATGAAGAAGGTCGGCGACAGCTGGACGCGGCTGTAGGCGTAGGTCTGGTAGACCTCGGCGCCGTTGACGTCGTCCATGTTGTAGTCGAGGAAAATGACGTCGTAGGTGTTGGCGCTGAGCATGAGGATCGCCTCGTGGCCACTCTCCACCGCCGTGACCTGGTGGCCGTCCTTGAGCAGCATCTCGCGCAGCAGCGACAGGTTGGTGGCATTGTCGTCGGCCACCAGCACGCGCTTGCCGGCCACGCAGGCCGCCACCGGGGCGCCGGCTGCGGGCTCGGCGGCCTGGCTGACATCGACCGGCAACTGCAGTTCGAAGAAGAAGGTGCTGCCGCGTCCCGGCGCGCTGTCCACGCGCAACTGCCCGCCCATGTGCCGCACCAGCTCGCTGGCGATCGAGATGCCAAGGCCGGTCCCGCCGTGGCGGCGGGCCGGCCCGCCCTCGACCTGGAAGAAGGGCTGGAAGATCTTCTCGTGGTAGGCCGGATCGATGCCGATGCCGGTGTCGGACACCGCGAAGCGGATGCGGTAGGCCGTCTCGGTGGTCTCGACCAGGCGCACCTGCAGCGTCACCGAACCCTGTTCGGTGAACTTGACCGCGTTGCCCGCCAGGTTGGTCAGGATCGACACCAGCTCCTGGTGGCGTCCCACCACCGGCAGCTTGATCCGCTCGTCGAAGTCCAGTTCCACCGCGATCGCCCTGGTGCCGACGATGGAGCGCATCGAACCGATCACCTGGGTGGCGGTGAACGCCAGGCTGAAGGGCGCGGCCGCCTGGTGGCGGTCGCCACCGTGCGCGATCCGCGACAGGTCGAGGAGCTGCTTGATCTCCGCGTCCAGGGTGTTGGCCAGGCGCTGGATCGAGCGCGCGCGGTTGACCGTGCCCGCGTCCGGCGCCTCGATCTCCAGCAGCTGCGCGTCGGCGACGATGCCGGTGAGCGGCGTGCGCAGTTCATGGCTGACCTTGGCCAGCAGCTGCGACTTGGCGCGGCTGTCGAACTCGGCCGCCTCGCGCGCGGCGTTGATGCGCCGGACCAGGCTGGCCGCGTACAGCGGTACCACCACCAGCAGCAGGGCGTGCGAGGCCGCGAACAGCAGGTTGCCCTGCCAGGTGGGGGAGGTCACCACCACCAGGGCGAAGCCCGCCAGCGAGAAGATCTGGCAGATGTGCATGGGCCGGGTGCCGACCCGGAAGCCGAAGCCCAGCGTGGTGAACAGGTAGAAGGCGACGAAGATCATCGACGAGCCGCCGGCGAAGTACATCCACGCCGAGAGGATCAGCGGATCGATCACCGCCGTGATCACCACCAGGTCGTGGTTGGCCAGCCACTCGGGCCGTGCGGCCAGCCAGCGGGCGATGGCGGCGTAGGCGACGTAGCCGCAGAGCATGCAGGCCAGCACGAGGTCGGCGGTGCCCGCGCGCGGGAAGGCGATCCAGTGCACGCACGCGATCGTGATCGCGACCAGCACGCCGAAGCTCAGCCGGAAGTTCGCCTGGGCGATGACGTTCCTGTTCGCCTCGTTGCTGCCGGCCGCGTCCATTACAATGCCCTCAACGTCCCATTGCTGTCGTTCCGTCCGATGCCGGACCCGTTCATATCCGGCACGCAGTAACCGGGCCAGCCAGGACATGACAGGGGTTGCGCATGGAAAGCTCCACCATTCTGCGTCGTTTGACCGAAATGCTACAGGAACGGGTCGGCGCGACCGAAGTGCCCATTACCGCACAGACCCGGCTGCAGGAACTGGGCATCGACTCGATCATCCTGGTCGACATCATGCTGGATCTGGAAAGCGAGCTGGACTTCACGTTCAAGAGCATGTCGCTGCCCAAGAACCCCACGGTCGAGGAGATCGTGCAGCTGATCCGGGACAGCATGGACGCCCAGACGGCCTGACCCTGGCCCGGCGCACTGCGCGCCGCGGCGGTTTCGACGGCAACTTCCTCCGGCCGACCCGCATCGCCGTGGCGGGACGGCGCGCGCGGGCACGGCGCAGGCCGGTCCGGCAGATGCTGTGGGCCTCTGGGGGGAACGGGGTTGGTGGCGGGCGAGAGCCCCGGGCGGGGGAGCCGACGCAGGCGCGTGGCGGGATGGTGGCTATGGGTGGACTAGTCGGATAGCCACCATCGAGCCAGAAAATCTAGCAATCTCGCGGACTTAGGAACTGCCTAATTCGGGCAGTGTAGCAGTCGATGTAGCACATGCTGTAGCGTATGGTCCAAATGTTTTGCCCAATTTCCGAGAGGGCATTCGAGGCAGAGGATCGCGGCTCTCACCCCCCGTACCCCCCTCATCTCTCCGTGACCAGGTCAGCCCTGGTCTCCGGGTTGTTCGTGGCCTCGAACTGCCGCTCGGCATGTTCGATCAGGGTCTGCATGACATAGCAGCCGTTCTCGTCGGAGTCGCGCTTTAGGTGCAACTCCAAGCCAGCGACGGCACCCCAGCCGTCCCCCCGGCCCAAGAACGGTCCGCGTGCGCCGCTGGTGCACAAGGGGCAGGTGACCCTAGTCTCGGCTCCCGGGTACCGTGGAGGGAGAGGCTCCGCGACCTCCATGACAATTTCCCGAAGGCGGTACAGGAACTCGCCTAGTTCCTCCCGAGAGGAAACCTTCTGAAGCCCGAGGTAGTGCATGCGCGCCGCGTCTGGCAGCGCATTCTTTGCTGCCCGCACAGTCCGCTCATAGTGTCGGCGGAGTGGTTCCAGTTCCTTGCGGAGGTTGGAAATCTGCTGACGGAGTTCTGCTTGGGTTATGCGGGGTCGCTTGGCGGTGGACTGAATCTGCATGGACCTCTTGAAGCTCAGGAGACGGGGTGGTACAAAACTGCCTAACGTTCGTTAGGGGGATTTGTACCGTGAGAGTCGTAGTCTACATGCGGGTATCGACCGCTCGTCAAGGGCGCAGTGGGCTAGGCTTGGAGGCACAGCAGGCAGCCATCGAACAATTCGTGCGGCAGCGGGGCGCTGAGGTCTTCCAGACGTTCACCGAGGTGGAGAGCGGTAGGAGCGCAGAGCGGCCAGAGCTTGGCCGCGCGTTGCACCTAGCCCAGGTGACCGGCGCCATCCTCCTGATCGCGAAGCTGGACCGCCTCTCACGGAACGCGGCCTTCCTGCTCACCCTTCGGGACAGCGGCGTTCGCTTCATCGCGGCAGACATGCCAGACGCCAATGAGCTCACCGTGGGAATCATGGCGTTGGTGGCTCAGCAAGAGCGCGAGGCGATTTCAAAGCGAACCAAGGAGGCTCTACAGGCAGCGAAGGCGCGCGGACAGAAGCTCGGCAACCCTAATGGTGCAGCTGCCCTAAATCGCGCGCTGAGGGGCAACATAGACGCCGTAGCGGCGGTCAAATGCCAAGCGGATCTTCATGCGCAGCGATTGCGTCCGGTCTTGGAAGCTCTGACTCGAGAGGGGATCACGACCCTAGGGGCAATCGCCAAAGCGCTCAACGACAGAGGCATGCTCACACCAAGGGGCGGAATCTGGCACAAGTCTTCGGTCAGAAATCTGTTGAATCGAACGATGCTCAGGGGCAGCTAAATCAGCCGGAGAGAGAGGAACGCGCCTGTTCGATGACGTCCATTGCCAGGTCCTCGTCTTCGTCAAAAGCACTATCGAGAATGCTCTGGTGTCTTGGTTCAGCACTTAGCCCATGAAGACACGCCGCTTCCGAAAGAAAGGGCAGCCCGTCAGCCATCATCTCCGCATCTGGGCCACCTCTGGCAAACTGAACTAGGCGACTTTGGTGGCTGAGTGTGGATGCGCTGGTACGGACCTCCAAGCCATTCAGGTACGCGGTAGCAAGAGACTGCTGCGTGACCTCCGTGAACTCGATTTGGTCAAGATCGATGGGGCTCGGAGTTGCCCGCAGCGCTTGAGCCGCTGCCTGGACTGCATTGCTCCCCAGTTCGAACAAGTCGGTGACTTGGCGGGTTCCGATTGCTTTGCAAACTTCTGAGTGGAAACGAAGTGCTGGATGACTGGCTTCACCTGCCAATTCAGTTAGTCTTCTCGGTGTGGCCAGATATGCTAGGCGTCCGAGGCGATAACGTGCTTTTGGCACGTGGCGGCGTACGTGAAACTGGGATGGGGAACCTAGCTCCCTCATAACACTCGACAGTTGGTCGTCCAGATGCTTTCGAAGATGGAGGGCTTGCTCCACAAGGGAGTTCACTGAGGTGGAGTGCGTCCGCAGCCTCCAGTACTTCTTTCGCACAAAGTGGCGAGCGCGCGCCAGGTAACCATGTTCCCTAACGGCAGAGATGTAATCGGGCAATGGGAGACGAATCTCATGGTCATTCAGCCTTCCGCGAAGCTCGTCTGCGGCTTCCGGTCTCCACAAGAGAAGGCTTTTTACTCCGCCGATCAGCGTCATCCATGAGTTGGCGCCATCGTGTCCAGCGTAGTCATGCTCGCCCTGCAGCCAGTCCTCCGCATCTATTGCGATCGACTTGCTAGAGCTCTGGTCGTGAAGGGTAAGGCCAAGCGCTTCCATCTCTGCCTTGAGCTTGGCGTATGTTCGATTGATCTCATCACTGGAGCCAACGAGAGCAATGTCGTCGACGTATCGGAAATAGCGGACAGAGCTGCTGGCCATCCTTTCGTCAATATTGCGTAGTAGCAGGTTTCCGATCAGGTGGCTAAACATTGGGCCTACCAACATCCCGCCTTGGAATTCATTGCCATGTCTTTCGAGCAGCTCGTTGCCCAGCCTTGCCGTAATCTTTGGAAGCCGAGCTTCAGCGCACGCGCTGTCCCAGGCATTCCTTGCGATCTCGATTCCAATGGAGGGATAGAACTTCTTAAGATCGTAAAATGCAACTCGGCTGGTACGCATCTGACGACAGGCATCCGAGATGTCTCGATGTCGCCGCCTTAGTCCTTCCATGTAACTCCTAAAGACACCGGATCTGTCGGTGAGTTCCGGGGGCAAATAGCTATACACACTCTCAGAAGGGATGAACGGGCCGCCAGCTGAGTGACATTCGCCGATGAGTGTTGATTCAGCGAGGGCTTCCACGGGGCCAGGGATGTATATGTCCCTGTGTATGACGTGACCCGATTCGGAAATTTCCTTGAAATGCTTCAGGGACAGATAGCCAGAGCGATACGCTGGGGAGCAAAGACTTGTGCAAACTTCCCGAATCCAGCGTTCTTTGTTTGCTGATGTGTTCTCTAGGTAGTAGCGGAGCGCAAGGTAGGCGTAGATGTCCCGCTTGCGATACTGATTCACAGCTCGAACAGCGGTGGTGGGTGCGGGCATTATTCAGCGGCCGTGGTGAGACGGTAGGTGGATACGGCCAGCCTCACGTTCGCGGTGCGAGGCGCGATGAGTGGCATTTCAAACCTGGCGCTCGAAGTATGGTGCTCAGGCTCGTCTTCTCGCGATCTGCTACCGGCATCAGCTGGGCTGACGAACCTGCTCCAGGTGCTCTGTAGCTTAGAAGATAGCCATGAAAAGATTCCGCCAACCCGTAGTGCGCTGTTAGTTTGCGGCTCGATCCAGATGCCAAGCGTTCTGTCACCAGAATGGAACCGGAAGAGCTCCTCAATCTGCGGCTCCGCAAGCCTCATCTTTCCCGTATTGACAAGGAATCCACTGAAGTTCGCTACTACCACCAGGCGATGGGTGCTTTCGTCACCGATCCGTACTGACTTCTTGGTCAGTGCTGAGTTGCTTACTGCGCATGTAACGTCCCAGTGCACTAGGTCTGTAGTTACGAAAATAGCTTGCGCTCTCAGTGCTTCGTCGATCTCCCTGAGGAGGCTGGATGCGATACCTCTAGCGTGCTCCGATATTTCCCCGGCGATCAGATCGATCCTCAACGGAGTGCGGGGGAGCGCTCCTGTTCTGCGCAGTTCGGCTAAAGCGCAGAGCATAGAGACTGACGCCGCTCCTGAGCCGCAGGGAGCATCCACCAAGCAGAGGTGTCCCCCCGCGGTAAGTAATAAGAACGCATCTGAGGATGCGCCTGCCTCGCCCTTCGGATCGAGGATGGCCAAGAGTGTCCTCGCGCATGAGCCGTCAAAGGCTTGCGCAAAGTGCTTCTTTGTCTCCGCTTCGCCAAGTCCTCCAATTGGTGCGTCGTCATCTCGCTGTGAGCCGAGCTCGCGCAGTCCGAGCTGATCTATGACGGCAACGTAGGCAGACGCAAGGGGATGCGGCAGTCGGAGGATGCCCTCGGAGGCATTCCATAAGCTGGTCGGTATGTGGGACGGGAGCAGCAATCGTTCTGGTGGAAGCTTCAATGCCAATCCCCTCTTCTCGAAAAGATGAATTCGGACTACGACTGGCAATGGTGAGACAGGATGTCCTGGATCTGGTGAGGCTGGAACGCCACGTCACAGGACCACGAGCCGAAACCGCCCTTCTGGTTGATGCCTTTCACCCACACCTCCAGCGCTGCGCGCTTGGCGCGGTTCTGATCGTCGTCGATGCCCTTGATCTCTAGCACAAGCGTCTTGCCGTCGGTGAGGCGAATCAGGAAGTCGGGAATGAAGCGCCGCTTGGAACCATTCCACATGTAGTAGATCTGGAAGCCTAGGTGGTCGTTCTTGGCGTAGGCCTGCACCAGCGGGCTGGTCTCCAGTACGTTGGCAGTGTGTGCTTCCCAGGCGCCATCTGCGACCATGTGGCTGATCTGCGACTTCTGCGCGGGGAGGCAGGCCTTGGTGGTGTACCAGGTCCGCATATCGCGAGTCGAGCCGATGGGGAACTCCGGGTCGAATACAGGTTCGATCCGCTCCTGGTTCTGGGGCAGCAGGTAGCGAAGCAAGTGCTGCACAACAGCGTTCATGTTCAGAGACACCAGGATGCGCCGCCGTAGGGGCTCCTGGTGGAACACTGAGGGGACGTCCAGCTTGTCGGAGGACAGAAACTGCTCGATCAGGCGGATCAGCTGGAACGCCAGGTATTCAGGCGTCCCCTCGTACTGGTCCCGCATTTGGGAGTACGCCTGCCGCGCCGCTTGGAATACCAGACGCTGCAACCGAAACTCTTCTGGCAACAGGCTTAGGTCGATGGATTTGATCTGATCCCAGGCACTTGCGCCGCCCACGGCAGGCGCGAGCTCCGCA
>Ga0233363_1000678_pt1 | contig 14358 bp, 11 predicted proteins | sample ElkDunMinimDraft_18_FD_191534 | JGI IMG/M metagenome (GOLD analysis project Ga0233363, IMG submission 191534) | Fecal eukaryotic communites from dung pellets of Tule Elk in California, USA - Elk Dung C16 | ecosystem: Host-associated > Mammals > Digestive system > Large intestine > Fecal | place... | reverse complement strand
CAGCTTCACCGAGCTGTCGGAACTGCTGACCGCTGCGGGCTTCACGCAGGTGACCCAGCACCTGCTGCGTGGTTCGGAGGCCGACCACCTCGTCCTCGCCGTCCGGGCCGGCTGACCGGCGGCGATGCCGCGACTGGGCCGGCCGGGGGCCACGAAGCCGGTCCGCACAGGTGGGCCGGCACGGGTCGCGGCTCACGGGTCGGGGGTGACCTCGGCGGTGAGGAAGATCTGCACCTCCCCGGGGGTCGGGGCGGCCGGCTGGTAGAGGCGCACATCCTCGACCCAGACCGTGAAGCCGGCGTCGGCGAGCACCCGGCGCAGCTGCTGGCGCGGCCAGCCGCTGACCCGTACCGGCACGTCGAGAAAGGAAAGGGGCGCGTCGTCGGCGTCGGTCTCCACCATCGCGAGGACCAGCAGCCCGTCGGGGCGCAGGCACTCACGGAGCCGGGCCAGGGCCCGCCGGATCTCCACCCGGGGCAGCATCGGCAGGGTGAAGAGCGCCACGACCGCATCGAAGGGCCCCAGCCGCGGGTCGACGTCGCGCACATCGCACTGCAGGAACGTCGCCTCCGGAACATTGCGGCGTGCCAGTTCGAGCATCACCGGCGAGATGTCGATGCCGGTGACCGCGCAGCCGGCGTCAACGAGAGCACGGGCCGTCGGCAGCCCGCTGCCGCAGCCGACGTCGAGAACCCGGGCCCCGGCCGGCAGCCGCCCCAGCAGCAACTCGACAACGTCCTGCTGCCCGTCGTTGCGGGCGAACGCCTCCTGGTACCGCGCACCGATCAGGTCGAAGGCTGCTGCCGGCTCGTGGCGATGGCGCGACCGGGCGTCGTCGGCGGCGAGGGTGACGTCCATGAGCGAGCACGTTATCCACGGCGCTCCGGCAGGGGCGTCCTCAACCCGACAGTTGCGGCTACCCGGCTGTTCCCCCGCCCGGTCGACGCCCGATGTCGACGCCGCCTCAGGACGCGGCGGGCTGTGACCCGCCGCCGAGCGCGGCGACGATCGCCTCAGCGGTGCGCCGGCCGATCCCCGGCACCTCGGTGATCTCCTCGACGGTGGCCGCCGAGAGCCGCTTGAGGGAGCCGAAGTGCTTCAGCAGCGCCTTGCGCCGTACCTCGCCGAGCCCCGGCACGTGGTCCAGCGCGGATTCCGTCATCCGCTTCGACCGCCGCTGCCGGTGGAAGGTGATGGCGAAGCGGTGCGCCTCGTCGCGTACCCGTTGCAGCAGGTAGAGCGACTCGGAGGTGCGTGGCAGGATCACCGGGAAGTCGTCGTCGGGCAGCCAGACCTCTTCCAGCCGCTTGGCCAGCCCGCAGAGCGCCACGTCGGTGATGCCGAGCTCGGCCAGGACGGCGGCGGCCGCGGCGACCTGTGGCTGGCCACCGTCGACGACCACCAGCTGCGGCGGGTAGGCGAACCGGCGCGGCCGGCCGGAGGTGGGATCGATCCCGGGCAATTCGCCCGCCGGTGGCTCCTCGGCGGTCTGCTCCCCCGCCTCGGTGGTGTAGTACGCGTCCGCCGCGGCAGGGCTGGCCGGCTGTGGCGGCGCGTCGTCGCCGCCGCTGCGGTAGCGGGCGAAGCGGCGGCGCATCACCTCCGACATCGCGGAGAGGTCGTCCGTGGCCCCGCGGATGATGAAGCGGCGGTACTCGCTCTTGCGCGGCAGCCCGTCCTCGAAGACCACCATGCTGGCGACCACGTCAGTGCCCTGGTTCTGCGAGATGTCGTAGCACTCGATGCGCAGCGGCGCGGTGGGCATGCCGAGCGCGTCGGCGATCTCGTCGAGGGCCTGGCTGCGGGTGGTGAGGTCACCGGCCCGGCGTAGCTTGTGCCGGTTGAGCGCCTCGGCGGCGTTGCGTCCCACCGTCTCCATCAGGGACTTCTTGTCGCCACGCTGCGGCACCCGCAGGTGCACCCGGCTGCCCCGCCGCGCGGAGAGCCAGTCGGTGAGCGCCTCGGCGTCGGCCGGCAGCGCCGGCACCAGCAGCTCACGGGGGACGTGCTGTTCGCCGCTCTCGTCGCCGTAGACCTGGGTGCAGAAGTGGTGCACCAGGTCGCCGGTCTCCAGCTCCTCGGTCTTCTCGACCACCCAGCCGCGCTGGCCCCGGACCCGTCCACCACGGACGTGGAACACCTGCACCGCGGCCTCGAGGGGGTCCTCGGCGAAGGCGACCACGTCGGCGTCGGTGCCGTCGCCGAGAACGACCGTCTGCTTCTCCATCGCGCGGCGCAGGGCGGCGATGTCGTCGCGCAGCCGGGCCGCCCGCTCGAACTCCAGCGCCTCGCTGGCCTCGGCCATCTCCCGCTCCATCCGCCGCACCAGCGTGTCGGTGCGGCCGGCCATGAAGTCGCAGAACGCCTCGACGATCTCCCGGTGCTCGGCGGCGGATACCTGCCCCACGCAGGGCGCGGAGCACTTGCCGATGTAGCCGAGCAGGCACGGCCGGCCGATCTGGCCGGCCCGTTTGAAGACGCCGGCCGAGCAGGTTCGCGCCGGGAAGACCCGCAGCAGCAGGTCCAGCGTCTCGCGGATCGCCCAGGCGTGCGAGTACGGCCCGAAGTAGCGCACCCCCTTGCGCTTCGCGCCCCGCATCACCTGAAGCCGCGGGTACTCCTCGTCCAGAGTCACCGCCAGATACGGGTACGACTTGTCGTCGCGGTAGCGGACGTTGAAGCGCGGGTCGTACTGCTTGATCCAGTTGTATTCGAGCTGGAGCGCCTCGACCTCGGTGCGGACGGTCACCCAGTCGACGGCGGTGGCGGTGGTGACCATCTGCTGGGTGCGCTGGTGCAGCCCCCAGAGGTCACCGAAGTAGGAGTTGAGCCGGCTGCGCAGGTTTTTGGCCTTGCCGACGTAGATGACCCGGCCGCTGCCGTCGCGGAACCGGTAGACCCCGGGGGACTCCGGGATCGTGCCGGGCGCGGGACGGTAGGTGGAGGGATCAGCCACGGTGGCAAGCGTAGCCGCCACCCCCGTCAAGATCCGATCACGCCACCGCCCGGCGGGACGGGCCGCATCTCAGGCCAGCGAGATGCGGCCGCCCTCGACGATGATCTCCTTGGCTGCCAGGGGCCGGGTCGCCGGCCCGGAGAGCGGCGAACCGTCGGAGATCGAGAAGGCGCTGTTGTGGCAGGTGCAGAGGATCTTGCCGTCGGCGATCCGCGAGACCGGGCAGCGCTGGTGGGTGCAGGTGAAGTCGAATGCCTTGAACTCTCCCGGTTGCGGCTGGGTGATCACCACGGCGGCGTCGGCGATGATCCGGCCGCCCCCTTCGGGAATCTCGGCGGTGCCGACGATTCCCCCGGCGCCGGGGGCGGCGTCGCCGCCCGGGGCAGCGCTGCCGGCGGGGTTGCCGGTGCCGGTACCGGTGCCGGCGGGGTTGCCGCTGCCGGTGCCGGTGCCGGCGGGGTTGCCACTGCCGGTGCCGCCGGTGCCGGCGGGGTTGCCGGGGGCAGCGCTGTCGCTATCGTTGCCGCCGCAGGCGGAGAGCACGACAGCCGCGCCGACGGCTCCCGCCCCGGCCAGTAGCGCCCGTCGGCTCTGTGTGCCGGCAGGTGCGCCGCGGCGCTCGCCCGCGGGCAGCGCCGAGTGCGCCGACCGGGGTCCGGGCTCTTCTTCCGGCGTCAGTGCCGGCCGATTCCGTTCACTCATCTCGCACCCTTCTCGCCGAACACGGTCGTGGCTCTGCTGCGGGTGCCACCGCCGGCCACCGCCGCACCGCGCGACGGTAGCCGCCCCGGCTGAGAGCGACCTGAACTCACCGGGTGCCCGCCGCCGCCTTGCCCCCGCCGGCCGCCTTGCGCGCGCCGGGCGTCTTGGCGCCGGCCGCCGCCTTCGCCGTACCAGCCGCCTTCGTGTCGGCCGTTTCCTTGGCGTCGGCCGCCTTCGTGCCGGTTGCCTTTGCGCTGGTCGCCTTCGTGCCGGTTGCCTTCGTGCCGGTCGTTTCCTTGGCTCCGGTCGCCTTCGCGGTGCCGGCGGCCTTGCGGGCTGCGCCCGCTTTGCCGGTCGTGGCGTTGGCCTTGGCCGCCCGGTCGGTCGCGGCGGGGCTGCCGGCCGCGACACCGTCGATGCCGAGCACCCGGCGCAGGTACTGGCCGGTGTGGCTCTCCGGCACCTCGGCGATCTCCTCGGGGGTGCCGGTGGCGATGACGGTGCCACCCCGGTGACCGCCCTCGGGGCCCATGTCGATCAGCCAGTCGGCGGTCTTGATGACGTCGAGGTTGTGCTCGATGGTGATCACCGTGTTGCCCCGGTCCACCAGTCCTTCGAGCACCCCCAGCAGCTTGCGGATGTCCTCGAAGTGCAGGCCGGTGGTCGGCTCGTCGAGGACGTAGACCGTGCGGCCGGTGGAGCGCTTCTGCAGCTCGCTGGCGAGCTTGACCCGCTGCGCCTCGCCGCCGGAGAGGGTCGGCGCGGGCTGCCCCAGCCGGACGTAGCCCAGGCCGACGTCGACCAGGGTCTTCAGGTGCCGGTGGATCGCCGGCAGCGGCTCGAAGAACTCCGCCGCCTCCTCGATCGGCATCTCCAGCACCTCGGCGACGGTCTTGCCCTTGTAGTGGACCTCCAGCGTCTCCCGGTTGTACCGCGCGCCCTTGCAGACCTCGCAGGGCACGTAGACGTCGGGCAGGAAGTTCATCTCGATCTTGAGCGTGCCGTCGCCGCTGCACGCCTCGCAACGGCCGCCCTTGACGTTGAAGGAGAACCGGCCCGGCCCGTAACCGCGCACCTTCGCCTCGGTGGTCTCGGCGAAGAGCTTGCGGACGTTGTCCCAGACCCCGGTGTAGGTCGCCGGGTTCGACCGCGGGGTACGCCCGATCGGGGACTGGTCGACGCCGACGACCTTGTCCACGTGCTCCAGCCCGGTGACCCGGGTGTGCCGGCCGGGGACCAGCCGGGCCCGGTTGATCTGGTTTGCCAGCACCGCGTGCAGGATGTCGTTGACCAGCGTGGACTTGCCCGAGCCGCTGACGCCGGTGACGGCGATGAGCTGCCCCAGCGGAAACGCCACGGTCAGGTTGCGCAGGTTGTTCTCCCGCGCGCCGTACACCACCAGTTCCCGGCCCGGTGTCGACGGCCGGCGCTGCGCCGGGGTCGGGATCGACCGCCGCCCGGACAGGTACGCCCCGGTGATCGACTCCGGGTTCTCCAGCAGTTCCTTCGCCGAGCCGCTGTGCACGATCCGGCCACCGTGCTCGCCGGCTCCGGGACCGATGTCGACGATCCAGTCGGCGGTGCGGATGGTGTCCTCGTCGTGCTCGACGACGATCAGCGTGTTGCCGAGCCGCTTGAGCCGCTGCAGCGTCTCGATCAGCCGGTGGTTGTCCCGCTGGTGCAGCCCGATCGACGGCTCGTCGAGGACGTAGAGGACACCGACCAGCCCCGACCCGATCTGGGTGGCGAGCCGGATGCGCTGTGCCTCGCCACCGGAGAGGGTGGCGGCGGGCCGGTCCAGGGAGAGGTAGTCGAGGCCGACGTCGACCAGGAAGCGCAGCCGGGCGTTGATCTCCTTGAGCACCCGCTCGGCGATCAGCTTCTGCCGGCCGGTCAGCGTCAGCTGCGCCAGCAGCTCGGCGCACTCGCCCACCGAGAGGTTGCAGACCTCGGCGATGCTGCGCCCGGCGATGGTGACGGCGAGCACCTCGGGCTTGAGCCGGGTGCCACCACAGACCCCGCAGGGGACCTCGCGCATGTAGCCCTCGTACTTTTCCCTGGACCACTCCGACTCGGTGTCCGAGTGCCGGCGCTCGATCCACTGCACCACGCCCTCGAAACCGGTGTAGTAGGAGCGCTCGCGGCCGTACTTGTTGCGGTAGCGCACGTGCACCTGGTCGTCGGAGCCGTGCAGGATCGTCTTCTGCGCCCGGGAGGGAAGCGCGCGCCAGGGCGTGTCGAGGTCGAAGTGCTGGGCCTGGCCGAGCGCCTCCAGCAGTCGCAGGAAGTAGTCCAGGCTGTGCCCGCCGGTCCAGGGCTGGATCGCCCCTTCCCGCAGGCTCTTCTCCGGATCCGGGATGATCAGCTCCGGGTCGACCTCCTTCTTGAATCCGAGGCCGGTGCACTCCGGGCAGGCGCCGTACGGGGCGTTGAAGGAGAAGACCCGCGGCTCGAGGTCCTCGATCGCCAGGGGGTGGTCGTTGGGGCAGGCCAGGTGCTCGGAGAAGCGCCGCTCGCGCTGCGGATCGTCCTCGGGCAGGTCGATGAAGTCGAGCAGGACCAAGCCGCCGGAGAGCCCCAGCGCCGCCTCCACCGAGTCGGTCAGCCGCTGCTTGGCGCTCGCCTTGACGGTGAGCCGGTCGACCACCACCTCGATGGTGTGCTTCTCCTGCTTCTTGAGCTTCGGCGGCTCGGTCAGCGGGTGCACCACGCCGTCGACCCGGGCTCGCGCGTAACCCTTGGACTGCAGTTCGGCGAAGAGGTCGACGTACTCGCCCTTGCGGCCGCGCACCACCGGCGCGAGGACCATGAAGCGGGTGCCCTCGGCCATGGCCAGCACCCGGTCGACGATCTGCTGGGGTGTCTGCCGGGAGATCGGCTCGCCGCAGACCGGGCAGTGCGGCTCCCCGACGCGGGCGTAGAGCAGCCGCAGGTAGTCGTAGACCTCGGTGATGGTGCCCACCGTCGAGCGGGGGTTGCGTGAGGTGGACTTCTGGTCGATCGAGACCGCCGGGCTCAGGCCCTCGATGAAGTCGACGTCGGGCTTGTCCATCTGCCCGAGGAACTGCCGGGCGTAGGAGGAGAGCGACTCGACATAGCGCCGCTGCCCTTCGGCGAAGATCGTGTCGAAGGCGAGGCTCGACTTTCCCGATCCGGACAGGCCGGTGAAGACGATCATCGCGTCCCGGGGCAGGTCGAGGCTGACGTCGCGCAGGTTGTGCTCACGCGCGCCGCGGATGATCAGACGATCCAACACTGGCGATGTACCCCCGGATGACGAGTGGGCGGCGCCTGTCCGGCAACCGGCTGGGACTGTGCTGGCCCCCGGCTGGGCCCGCGCTGGCCCCCGGCTGGGGACTGCGCTGGCCCCGGCGAGGACTGCACTGGCCCCGGCGAGGACGGGACCGGCGGGAACCCGCGACGGCGGGCGTGGTCCGGCACGGACCGGACCACGGAAGACGCCTCGGCAACTCTAGCTCCAGGGTCCGACACTTGCCCGCGCCGACACCGCCGGCCCGGCCACCCCGCGGCGCCGGCGATCAGCCGCTGCGGCGGTTGCGGGGCCGCACCGGACGGCCGAACTGCCGCCCGCCGCGAGGGCGGCTCCGCTGCCGGCCGGTCTCGTAGGCGACCTCGCGCTGCAGCTTCTCCCAGCTCTTCCACCGCCGCAGGCTCAGCTCCCCGTCGGCCAGCGCGGCGCGCACCGCGCAACCCGGTTCCAGCAGGTGTGCGCAGTCGGCGAAGCGGCAGCAGTCGATCAGCTCGGCGACATCGGCGAAGGCCTGGTCCAGCCCGTCGGCGGCATCGAGCAGGCCTACTCCCCGTACCCCCGGGGTGTCGATCACGGCGCCGCCGCCCGGCACCGGCACGAGCGTCCGGTACGTGGTGGTGTGCCGCCCCTTGCCGTCGGCCCGACGGATCGCCTGGGTGGTGAGCACCTCGGCGTCGACCAGGGCGTTCACCAGTGACGACTTGCCCGCCCCGGAGCGCCCGAGCAGGGCCAGGGTGCGCCCCGCCGCGACGTACGGGCGCAGCAGGTCGATCCCGGTGCCGTGCTCGGCGCTGACCGGCAGCACCGGCACGCCCGGCGCGACCCGGGCCAGATCGCGGGTGATCATCTCCGCGTCGGCGGCGAGGTCGGCCTTGCTGAGCACCACCAGTGGCTGCGCTCCCGACTCGAAGGCCAGCGCCAGCAGGCGCTCGATGCGGGGCAGGTCCGGCTCCGGGTGCACCGGCTCCACCACCGCCACCGCGTCCATGTTCGCGGCGAGCACCTGGGCGCTGGCGTCCTTGCCGGCGGTACGGCGGCTCAGCAGGCTCCGGCGGGGCAGCACCTCCTCGACGGTGGTGCGCTCGTCGGGCCACAGCCCGATCCGGACCCAGTCGCCCACCGCGGGCAGCCGGGAGAGGTCGCCGGCGGCGGTGGCGAGCATCCGGCCGGCCAGGCTCGCGCGCACCGGCCCTTCGGCGCAGAGCACGGTGCAGACACCGCGGTCCACCCGGGTGACGCGACCGGGGCGCAGCGACCCGGCGCCGTTGCCGCCGGTCCAGCCGAGCGCCGTCAGATCGATGTTCATGCCCACCGCTTTCCCTGGCGACGATTGTCGGGGCTCACGGTAGGAGCCGTCCTCGCTGGTGAAAAGCGATTTCCGGACCCGGACACGGCGACGCGGGTTTAGGGTCGGAGCGTGACGGCCGACCCGCTCCTGCTTCTCGGCGAGGTCGACCGCGCCACCGCCCGCCTGCTGCGCAACGCCGCCGGGCTGACCGCGGCGGATCTGGCGCAGCCGTCCCTCCTGCCGGGCTGGACCCGGGGCCACGTGCTCACGCATGTCGCGCGCAACGCCGACGCGATGGTGAACCTGCTCTCGGCCGCCCGCACCGGTGCGGACCGGCCGGCCTACGCGAGCTCCGAGGCCCGTGCCGCCGACATCGACGCCGGAGCCGGCCGCGACCCGGGTCGGCAGCTGGCGGATCTGGAGGCGAGCGCGCAACGCTTCGCCGAGGCCGCCGAGGGGATGCCCGCCGACGCCTGGGCGGCCCCGGTCGAGACCCGCCAGGGCCTGTTGGCCGCGGCCGTGCTGGTCTGGAGCCGGCTGCGCGAGGTCGAGGTGCACCACGTCGACCTGTCGGCCGGCTACCGGGCCGCGGACTGGTCGGCGGCGTACTCTCAACGTCTCTTGTACGAGGTGGTGAGCGACTTCAACGCCCGCACCGGCGTACCGGCGATGGTGCTGCGCTGTGACGGCGAAGCCCGCGAGCTGGTGGTCGGCGAGCGGGACGGGGCGCCGATGGTCAGCGGGCCGGCCGGCGAGCTGGCGGGCTGGCTGATCGGCCGGACTCCGGGTGAGGGGCTCACCGTCTCCCCCGGGTCGTTGCCGACCCCGCCGAATTGGAGATAGCCCCACCATGACCTACAGCGGAAACGTCTCCACCGGGGGCGCTCCCGACGTCCGCGCGCTCGACGGGCTGACCATCACCAAGGTGTCGGTCGGTCCGATGGACAACAACGCGTACCTGTTGCGCTGCGCCGCCACGGGCGAGCAGCTGCTGATCGACGCCGCGAACGAGGCCCCGCGGCTGCTGGAGCTGATTGGCGAGTCCGGTCTGGGCACGGTTGTCACCACCCACCAGCACATGGACCACTGGGTCGCCCTGGAGGAGATCGTCGCCGCCACCGGGGCCCGGGCGCTGGTGCACGCCGCCGACGCCGACGGGCTGCCGATCAGCGCGCAGACCGTTGCCGACGGGGAGACGATCCGATTCGGCGACTGCGAGCTGGAGGTGATCCACATCGTGGGTCACACACCCGGTTCGATCGCCCTGCTCTACCGGGACCCGGCCGGCTTCCCGCACCTGTTCACCGGGGACAGCCTCTTCCCGGGCGGGGTTGGCAACACCGAGTCCGACCCGGAGCGGTTCACCTCGCTCATCGACGACGTCGAGCACAAGCTCTTCGACCGGCTGCCCGACGAGACCTGGTTCTACCCCGGCCACGGCGCGGACAGCACGCTCGGCGCGGAGCGCGCGGCGCTGCCGCAGTGGCGCGCACGCGGCTGGTGAGCCTCGCCGCGGGGGCCGCCGGGTGTGAGGATCAACACCATTTTGAGGCCCCGACACGGCGCACACAACGAATTGCCGCGACTGGCCGGGCGCTTCGCGCCTCATGATGGCCCTCGGGGCGCTACTCTCAGGGCGTACGGGGCGATCACCGTCAGGTCGTCGGTGATCACCCGCCTTGAACAGGGAGAGATGCATGGCAACCGGCACGGTCAAGTGGTTCAACTCGGAAAAGGGCTTCGGATTCATCGAGCAGGACGGCGGCGGCCCGGACGTCTTCGTTCACTACTCGGCGATCGCCTCCAGCGGATACCGTGAGCTCAACGAGGGCCAGAAGGTCGAGTTCGAGGTGACCCAGGGTCAGAAGGGTCCGCAGGCGGACAACGTTCGCCCGATCTGACTTGAAGTGGAGGCGACCGGCATCGCCGGTCGCCTCCACCTTCTGTTTCCCCATGGATCGGCCGGTTCCCCAGGAACCGGCCGATTCTCTGTCTCGGCCGGCCCTTCGAAGTCGACGCCGCGGCACCAGCCAGCATCTGCACCCCCCGTGATCTCCAGGGCCAGCTGCCGGATCAGCCAAGCCGGTGAACCCTGCTCCGGCACGTTGACCAGTCCGGCGGCCGTCATTGCCTGCGGGCGCGGCCGTTCTCGGGTCGGGCGGCCCGGACCTCGTCACGGTGGTGACTCATGGAACGCACCATCGCGGCGAGGAACCGGTGGACCACCTCGAGCTCGGCGTCGCTGAACTGGTCGAGAACCTCGTCCGTGCGCACGCCCAGGGGGCGGAAGAACGTCACCGCGAGCGCGGCGCCCTGCTCGGCGTAGCGGAGGTAGACCTTGCGCCGGTCGACGGTGTCGCGTTCACGACGCAGGTGCCCGGCCCGCTCAAGCCGGTCGACCAGCGCGGTGACCGACCCGGAGGAGAGGTTCAGGTGCTCGCCGAGGCGTCCGGCGGTGAGCGGCTCGCCGATGCGCTCGGCGTCCATTACCGCGACCAGGGCCTGCAGGTCCGTACCGTGCAGTCCGTGCAGCGCCGCGAAGGCGTGCGCGATGTGCTGGGCGTCGATGGAGTACTGCCGCAGGTCTGTCGCGATCTCCGCGGAGACCTTCTCCCGGGGTGTGTGCCGGGGACGGTACATGCCCTCGAGTGCCATCTCGTGTCCCCTCCCGGCCAGTCGCGTTGCAGCATAGCCACCTGCCCTATACTCTCGACAATCAAGATACTCGAAAGTCGGGAGTTTGCGATGCGAGGAATTCGCGCCGTCGGGCCACGGCTGGCCGGCGTCATCACCGGCAAGTGGAGTGCCTGGCTGGTCCTGGTCCTCACGGCCATCGCCTCAGCCGGTGCGCTCATGTTCGGCGGCGAAGCCCGCAGCAGCACCGACAGCACCGCCGCGCTCCCCTCGGACGCGCAGTCGGCGCAGGTGGCCGAGCTGCAGCGCCGCCTGCCCTCCGGACAGCAGAATCCGGCCCTGGTCGTCTATTCCCGCGACGACGCCCCCCTGAACCCGGCCGATCGGGAGGCGATCGCCGCCGTCGGGGAGACCTTCACCCAGTGGGCCGTCAACGGTCAGGTCTCGCCGCCGGTCTTCGCCGATGACGGCAGCGCCGCGCTGATCGCCGTGCCGCTGCCCAGTGACAGCGGCTACGAGCGCAACGGCGAGGTGATCGACCAGCTGCGCGCCGCGAGCCGCAACGACCTGCCCGACGGGCTCAACGCCCAGGTCACCGGTGGCGCCGGGTTCAGCGCCGACGTCGCCGGCTCCTTCGCCGGCGCGAACACCCGGCTGCTGCTGGTCACCGTCGCCGTCGTGGCCGTGCTGCTGATCGTCACCTACCGCAGCCCGTGGCTCTGGCTCGTGCCGCTGACCGTCGTCGGCACCGCCGACCTGGTCAGCAACTCGATGATCGCCGTGGTCAGCCGCGCCATCGACATGAACATCGACGCCTCCACGACCGGCATCGTCGACGTCCTCGTCTTCGGCGCCGGCACCAACTACGCGCTGCTGCTCATCGCCCGCTACCGCGAAGAACTGCGCCGCAACGCCGACCGCCGCCAGGCGATGCGCCGCGCCCTCGGTTCGGCCGGACCGGCCATCGCCGCCAGCGCCGCCACCGTCGCGCTGAGCCTGCTGACCCTCGTCGCGGCCGTACTCGCCAACGAGCGGGCCATCGGCGTCGCCGGCGCCGTCGGCATCACCGTCGCCGCCCTGTACGGCCTGGTGGTGCTCCCCGCCGCCCTGACCGTCTGCGGACGCGGGCTCTTCTGGCCGTTCGTGCCGCGCCCCGGGCAGCCGGAACCGACCCGTACCGGCGTCTGGGCCCGGGTCGGCACCTTCGTCTCCCGCCGCCCGGTCGCCATCCTCACCGGCACCCTGGTCCTGCTCGCCCTGCTCGCCAGCGGCCTGCACGACGCCCGGCTCGGGCTCAGCCGCACCGAACAGTTCCGGGTCCAGGCCGAGTCGATCGACGGCCTGCAGACCCTCAGCCGGCACTTCCCCGCCGGCCAGGCCGACCCCACCGTGGTACTGGCCGACGAGACCGCCGCCGACACGGTCCTCACGGTCGCCGCCGACACCCCCGGCGTCGTCACCATCCGCCCCGCCGACCGCGGCGAAGGGCTGGTCCTGTTCGACGTGGTGCTCGCCGCCGAGCCGGACAGCGCCGACAGCTACCAGACCATCCGCGACCTGCGCGAGCGGCTGGCCGAGGTGCCCGAGGCCGACGCGCTGGTCGGCGGATCGGTGGCGGCCAACCTCGACAGCCGCGACGCCGCCATCCGGGACCTGAAGGTGGTGGTGCCACTGATCCTCGCCGTGGTGCTGCTGGTGCTGATACTCCTGCTGCGCTCACTGCTGGCGCCGCTGATCCTGGTCACCAGCGTGGTCGCGACCTTCTTCGCCGCCCTCGGCGCCGGCAACTTCCTCTTCACCGGATGGCTCGGCTACGGCGGCCTGGACACCAGCGTGCCGCTGCTGTCGTTCCTCTTCCTGGTGGCGCTCGGGGTCGACTACAACATCTTCCTGACCACCCGGGCCAGGGAGGAGTCGCGCGACGGCGACACCCGGCAGGGCATCCGCACCGCGCTCGCCGTGACCGGCGGCGTGATCACCAGCGCGGGCATCCTGCTCGCGGCGGTCTTCGCGGTCCTCGGCGTCCTGCCCCTGGTGACCCTCACCGAGATCGGCGTCATCGTCGGCATCGGCGTGCTGCTGGACACCCTGCTGGTGCGGACCCTGCTGGTCCCCTCGATCGTGATGCTGCTCGGGCGCCACTTCTGGTGGCCGAGCCGGCTCGCGCGGCACCCGGCCGGCCCCGCTCCGGCCCCGGTGGCCACCGCCCCGGCGGTCGCCGTCACGCCGGCCGGCCGCGCCACCCGGGACCGGACCGCACCCCGGAGCTGACCGTCACCGCTCCGCCCGCCTCCGCCCCCTCCCCGGCGCGCGAAGGCGGGCGGCGCCGTCCGCGTGAAGGCGGCGGAGGGCACCGTCAGCACCCACTCGCCGGCGCGGGTCAGTAGCCCAGGCAGACGCACTCGTTCATCAACGCGCGGACGTTGTTGACGTACCGCGGGTTGGGGATCACCAGGCCGTCGTCGGTGGCGACCGCGGCGTGGCCGTAGTTGTACGCCGCGATGACCGCGTTGAGCAGGCAGGAGTTCAGCGCGGCCGAGCAGTTCCCCGGGTCGAGGCTGTAGCTGCCGGCGAAGTACATGTCCCCGATGTACTTCGTCAGCCACGCCAGGTACGTCGCACCCAGGTAGGCGTTGTCCCGATGGTCGCCGATGTCGTACGACTCGCCGAACCGCTGATTCATCCACTGGGCCGTGCCGGGCATCACCTGCATCAGCCCGACGCCGCCGTCGCAGGCGATGATGTTCGACTGCCAGCCGCTCTCCTGCCAGGCTGTCGCCTTGACCAGGTTCGCCGGAATACTGATCTCCGGCGCGGACGTCGGCCAGTACGTGCGGGCAGCAGCAGCCTCCAGCGCCTGTTTCACCTGCGCGGTGCCCGCCTTGGTGCCGGAGTAGCGGGGCGTGCAGCCCCCGGAGGGCGCGGGCGCCGGCACCGGCGGCGGAAGGCTGGTCTCCTTCGGCTTGGCCGGCACGGCCGCCGGTCTCGGCGCCTTCGTGGCCGGCTTCGGCGCGGCCGGGGCGTCCTGCTTCGCCGACGGCGACGGGCGGCGCGACGCCGACGTGCTCGGCGTGGGACGCGCGCTCGCCGCCGACGATGTCATCAGCGGCTCCGGGGAGGGCCCGCTCGGCAGGACGAAGATCGGCCCGTCGTCGGGCGCGGTGTCGCCGCCGGCGCAGCCGGCCGCCGTTGTCACCAGCAGCAGCGCCATCCCCAACGCCACGACGGTACGAACCGGTCTGAAGCCCATCGAATACGTCTCCCTCGATCGGTCTGCCCGGGCGGACCCTAGCAACCGGCACCGGTTCGGGGCTGCCCTGCTTCCGTGCGCCCGGCTCGCCGCGGCCGCCGGACCCGCGCCCGGCGTCCGCCGTCGCCACACCGGGCCGGGAAAGGTTGCGGCGCCTCCCGCCGGAAGCCGGCGGTGATTCTCGCCACCGTCATCGACGACTGCGACCCGGCGGGCGCGGCCGGGCCCGGCGAACCCGGCAGGCAGCGCCGGGAGCG
>Ga0233363_1000676_pt1 | contig 14377 bp, 10 predicted proteins | sample ElkDunMinimDraft_18_FD_191534 | JGI IMG/M metagenome (GOLD analysis project Ga0233363, IMG submission 191534) | Fecal eukaryotic communites from dung pellets of Tule Elk in California, USA - Elk Dung C16 | ecosystem: Host-associated > Mammals > Digestive system > Large intestine > Fecal | place... | reverse complement strand
TGGCGGTGGTCGTCATCGTGCTCGGCGGGCCCCCGCTGCTCTTCTACGCGTTCCGACGTCCGACGTGGGACCGCCGTTCCGACGAGGAGAAGGCGAGCGCCGACATCGTGCTCGTCAACCCGCCGCCCGCCTCACCCGCACCGACCACGAGGACCGCGGCGCCCGGGGCTCCGGGGGCTCCCGGGGCTCCTGGGGAGACGGGATAGGTCCCAGGGCGCCCGGGGGCGGCGCGACGGGCAGGGTCGGCGGCGAGCAGGTACGCGCCGCCGACCCTGCCCGCTGGTGCTGTCTGCCGGCAGGCAGGACAGCGCCGACCGCCGGCGTCCCGCCATGTCGAAGGTGAAACGCTTCGACGCCGCGCAGGGTCTTGATCGACGAGGGTGCTGCAGGCACTCTGACGCAGATCCCGAGCGAGCGACAGCTGCTGGCTCACGGTCGGTTGTGAACGATCACACCCAGGCGGTCAGTGTGGCCCGCCGTGCACCGAGGAGCACCCATGCGTGAGACCCCCGTGAAGGTCCGGCACCGCGCACGCCGCTGGTCGGCGCTCGTGGCGGCCGGTGTCGTGGCCGCGTCGGCCGGCCTGGTGGCGACCGTCGGCGCACCCGCTGCGTCGGCCGCGAGCGTCGACCCGGGCACCGCGTACGTCCTGGTCAACCGCAACAGCGGCAAGGCGCTCGACGTCTACGACTTCGCGACCTCCGACGGTGCGCGCCTGACGCAGTGGACGCGCGGGACCAACGCCAACCAGCAGTGGCGGTTCGTCGACTCCGGGGACGGGTACTACCGCGTCCGGTCGCAGCACTCGGGCAAGGTGCTCGACGTCAGCGGCTGGTCCACGGCCGACGGGGGCCGGGTCGTGCAGTGGTCCGACACCAACGGCGCGAACCAGCAGTGGCGCCTGCAGGACACCGCGGACGGCTACGTGTCACTCATCAGCCGCCACTCCGGCAAGGCGCTGGAGGTGCAGAACGCGTCGCGGGACGACAACGCCGAGATCGTCCAGTACAACCCCTGGGGAGGAACCAACCAGCAGTGGCAGCTCGTGCCCGTAGGGAGCCCCGTGACGCCGACGCCGACCCCGACCACCACGACGCCGCCGGTCACCGGATCGTTCACCAACCCGGTCGTCTGGCAGGACTTCGCCGACGGCGACATCATCCGCGTCGGGGACGCGTACTACTACTCCGCCTCGACCATGCACTACTCGCCGGGTGCGCCCATCCTGCGCTCGTACGACCTCGTGCACTGGGAGTACGCGGGCCACTCGGTGCCGCGCCTGGACTTCGACGACGCGAAGTACGACCTGGTCGGCGGTCACCGGTACGTCAAGGGCATCTGGGCGTCGACGCTGAACTACCGGCCCAGCAACCAGACGTACTACTGGTACGGCTGCGCGGAGTTCAACCGCACCTACGTCTACACGGCGTCGGCCGTCGACGGCACGTGGACCAAGAAGGCGCGGATCAACAGCTGCTACTACGACGCCGGCCTGCTGATCGACGACGACGACACGATGTACATCGCCTACGGCAACGGCACGATCAGCGTTGCCCAGCTGAGCGCCGACGGCACGCAGCAGGTGCGGGCGCAGCAGGTCTACCAGACGCCGAGCAGCATCGGGACGCTCGAGGGCGCGCGCTTCTACAAGAAGGACGGGTACTACTACATCTGGCTGACGCGCCCCGCCAACGGCCAGTACGTCCTGCGCTCCCGCTCGCCGTTCGGTCCGTACGAGCAGCGTCAGGTGCTCCTCGACCTGCCGGGGCCGATCAGCGGCGGCGGCGTGCCGCACCAGGGCGGCATCGTGCAGACGCAGAACGGTGACTGGTGGTACATGGCGTTCACCGACGCGTACCCCGGCGGGCGGATGCCGACGCTGGCGCCCCTCACCTGGAACGACGGCTGGCCGAGCGTGCAGACCGTCAACGGCCGGTGGGGGACGACCTACCCGCGGCCCGCGATCAGCACGACCCGCACCGTGCAGCCCATGACCGGCCGCGACACGTTCACCGGCACCCGGCTGGGCCCGCGCTGGGAGTGGAACCACAACCCCGACACCAGCCGCTTCTCGGTCGGCAACGGGCTGCGGCTGCAGACGGCGACCGTGACGAACGACCTGTACGCCGCCCGCAACACCCTCACCCACCGGATCCAGGGCCCGACGTCGACGGCGACGATCGAGCTCGACTACTCCGCGATGGCCAACGGCGACCGGGCCGGGCTCGCGATGCTGCGGCAGTCGTCGGCGTGGATCGGCGTGGTCAAGGGTGGCAACGGCGCGACGCGGGTCGTCATGACGGACGGTCTGGCGATGAACTCGTCATGGAGCACCACGAGCACGGGCAGCGAGCGGGCGAGCACCGACGTCAGCGGCGGCCGGATCTGGCTGCGGGCGTCGGCGGACATCCGCCCCGGCTCGGGCCGCCAGGCGACCTTCTCCTACAGCACCGACGGCACGACGTTCCGGACCCTCGGGCCGGCGTTCACCCTGAACAACGAGTGGCAGTTCTTCATGGGCTACCGGTTCGGCATCTTCAACCACGCGACGACGTCCCTGGGCGGTGCCGTGACGGTCCGCAGCTTCGACCTCACCACGCCCTGACCTCCTGACGCACCACCGACGCGTCGCCGTCGGGTCCCCGACCGGGTCCCGACGGCGGCGGGCCCGGCCGCGCCCTGACGCAGCGCCGGTGCCCGGCCTCACCACCCGACCCGACGGGACGCTCCCGCGCGCCGTCACGCACCTCGAAGGAGAGCACACGTGACCACACACACCACCGCCCGGAGGGGCTGGGCGAGGAGAGCAGCCGCCCTGCTGGCCACCGCGGGCCTCGCCGCCACGACGGCGCTCGCCCTGGCAGCACCGGCGCACGCCGGCACGACGCTCGGCCAGTCCGCCGCCGAGCGCGGCCGCTACTTCGGTGCCGCGATCGCGGCGGGACGCATGAGCGACTCGACGTACCTGGGGATCTTCAACCGGGAGTTCAACTCGGTGACCGCCGAGAACGAGATGAAGTGGGACGCGACGGAGCCCAACCAGGGCCAGTTCAGCTACGCCAACGGCGACCGGATCGTGAACCACGCGATCTCGCGTGGCATGAAGGTCCGCGGCCACGCGCTGCTGTGGCACGCGCAGCAGCCGGGCTGGGCGCAGAACATGTCCGGCCAGTCGCTGCGCAACGCGGCCATCAACCACGTCACCAGGGTCGCGACGTACTACCGCGGCAAGATCCACAGCTGGGACGTCGTCAACGAGGCGTTCGCCGACGACGGCCGCGGCAGCCGGCGCGACTCCAACCTGCAGCGCACCGGCACCGACTGGATCGAGGCCGCGTTCCGCGCCGCCCGCGCCGCGGACCCGGGCGCCAAGCTCTGCTACAACGACTACAACACCGACTCGATCAACGCGAAGTCGACCGGCGTCTACAACATGGTCCGGGACTTCAAGGCGCGCGGCGTGCCCATCGACTGCGTCGGGTTCCAGTCGCACTTCGGCACCACGATCCCGAGCGACTACCGGGCCAACCTGCAGCGCTTCGCCGACCTGGGCGTCGACGTGCAGATCACCGAGCTCGACATCGAGCAGGGCTCCAACCAGGCCAACGCCTACCGCCAGGTCGTCGAGGCGTGCCTCGCGGTGTCCCGGTGCACGGGGATCACCGTGTGGGGCATCCGCGACACCGACTCGTGGCGCGGGGGTGCGAACCCGCTGCTGTTCGACGGCTCGGGCAACAAGAAGGCCGCCTACACGGCGACGCTCAACGCGCTGAACGCCGGCAACAACAACGGCGGGGGCGACAACGGCGGCTCGACGTCGATCGACACCAACGCCTGGTACGTGCTCGTCAACCGCAGCAGCGGCAAGGCGCTCGACGTGTACAACCTGTCGACCGCCGACGGCGCGGACATCGTCCAGTGGTCGCGGAACAACGGCAACCAGCAGCAGTGGCAGTTCGTCGCCTCCGGCAACGGCAACTACCGCGTGAAGTCGCGACTGTCGGGCAAGGTGCTCGACGTGTACGCGAAGTCGACCGCCAACGGCGGCGAGGTCGTGCAGTGGCCTGACCTCAACGGGACGAACCAGCAGTGGGCCGTCGCGATCAGCAACGGCTACGCGACCCTGCGCAACGTCAACTCGGGCAAGGTGCTCGAGGTGCAGGGGGGCTCGGCGGCTGACGGCGCCAACGTCGTCCAGTACGACGGCTGGAACGGCAGCAACCAGCAGTGGCAGCTGGTGCGCGTCGGCTGACCGTCGCCGCCACCCGCGTACCGACCGCCCCCGCACCCACGTGGTGCGGGGGCGGTCTCGCACGCGGTTCGTGCTGCACGAGGCCGGCGGAGACGGCGTGCGCGACCTTGCGGTGCTGGTCTACTGCCTGACGCCGGGTGCCCCGGTGACGGGACCTACCCGCTGAGAGCGCGACGACCGCGACCGCCACGCGCGCCAGGCGCCCGTGGACCACAGCGCCCAGACGACGAGCGCACCTTGGAACGGCAGCCGCGCGAGGCGCTTGGCGTCCGTGTCGAGCCCGAAGCCGTCGTTGCCCTCGACGTACTGGGCGACGTTGCCGGGGAAGACGGCGACGAAGAAGGCCGCCGCAGCGGCGCCCACCCACGGGCGGTACCGCCGTGGCGCGGCGACCAGCGCAGCGCCGAGGGCCAGCTCGACGACACCGGACCCGACGACGACGAGGTCGGCGTCGACGGGCACCCAGGACGGGACCTGCGCCTGGAACTCCTCGCGGGCGAACGTCAGGTGGCTGGTGCCCGCGAACGCGAGGAACCCGCCGAGCAGGACGCGCCCGATCGTGCGTGCGATCCCGTCACGTGGCCCACTCGTCCCGGTGCTGACAGAGCTCACGGCGTCCTCCTCGGCTGGCGTCCTCCCGAGGCTAGGGCCGAGCCGGGTCAGGCGCGCGGCGCCAGGAGGGACCACCCGGCAGACAGCACCCGCGGCGCGGCCCCGTCCGGCACGAGCAGCACGGTCTGGACCAGCCCGAGCATGCGCAGGTTCTGCCGCTCACCGGGCTGTCCGGTCACCTCCGCGACCGCCGGGTCGGTGAGGTTCACGGTCCAGCCCGTCTCGATCGCGCGGTTGAAGGTGTAGCTGAGGGCCGACGTGACGAGCAGGCCGCCCTCGACCGGCACGACCTGCACGGGGCCACCCGGTGCCGTCGGGTCCTCCGGTCCGTCGAAGTGCCTGACCTGCGCGTTGGTGATCCGCAGGCGGCCGTCGAGGTCGTCGCCCAGCATCTCCTCGCGGAAGGTGCCCAGCTCGCCGAGCTCGACCTCCACCTCCGTGCCGGTCTCCAGGTGCGAGCGGACCAGCTCGACCGCGGCGAGGCCGGCGGCCACCTGGTCGGGCGACGCGGCGCTCGCGGGCCCCGGATCGGGCAGCTGCACCGCGTCGGCCGGGACCTCGAGCGCGAAGCTGGCGCGCCAGGGTGCCGTCACACGTTCCCGTTCGAACACGCGTAGCTGGACGTCGGACGCGGTGCCGTCGGTGGTCGGCTCGACGAGCGCCATGAACCACATGGGGTACGACGCGAACTGCGGGACCGCCGCGTCGAGACCGGCGTAGGTGACCGTGTACGGCGCGGACGGCTGGTTGCGCGCCGCGTCGAGCTTGGTGCGGTACTCCATGAGCTCGCGCAGACCGTCCGCGTCGGGGTCGGCCCAGGCGCCGGGGTCGAGCTGCGCCGCGACCTGGCTCGCCGCGCTCTCGCGCTCCCCGTACGACGCCAGGGCGGCGTCCAGCTCGTCCGCGTCGGCGGCGATCCTGACCGGCTGCGCGGGCGGCTCCACCGCGGACGGCACCGGTACGCAGGCCGTCAGTGCGACGGTCAGCCCGGCTCCGAGGACGACGGCACGGCGTCGCACGGTACGAGGCGCGGCGTCCGCCGGCTCGGGTTCCGCGGCGGTGAAGGTCTCGGGACGGGTCTCGGTAGCCACGAGCTCGGGCGTCGGCGAGGTGCGGCGACGCCGCCGCAGGAGCACCGCGGCCGCGACGAGCAGCGCGCCCGCACCCGCGACGCCGAGGGCGAGGACGAAGAGGCCGGGGACCACGGCACCGAAGGCCAAGGTGGTCGCCGCGGGACCTCCGAGCGGCACGACGACGAACGTCACGGGCTCGTCGGTCAGCGCGACGTCGAGGGACTGCGCTCCGTCACCCGACGCGGACCCGGACCAGAAGGTGGCCGTCGTCGGGTCGACCTCGGGCGCGTCCAGCTCGCCGTCGATCGCGTCCGTCGTGAGGGCGCCGGACCGGTCCACCCCCGTGACCCACGAGGCGCCCACGCCCGTCACGTAGTCGCGGGCGTCGACGGGGTGCGCGGCGCCGAGGAACACCGGCCCGCCCTGCGACGTGGCCGTGACGTGCAGGGTCAGGTCCCGCACCGGGAAGAGGTCGAACGACGTGATGGCGACGCCCGAGCTCGCGGGAACCTGGCCGGCGGGCAGGGTCGCGGTGTCGTCCGGGCCGACGAGTGCGGCGATCACCCCTCCGGCGAGCAGGAGCAGCCCGCCGAGGGCCGAGACGACGACGACGATGAACGTGCGCACGGGCACCCCTTCGTGGTGAAACATGGACAAAGCGGACGCGACGCTAACAGGTCGAGACCCCCGCGCGGGCCCGCGTCCCCGGGCCTGTGGATGACGGCCGTGCTCGCTCAGCGGGCGAGGAACCCGCCGTCCACGGCGATGACGTTGCCCGTGACGTACCTCGCCTCGTCGGAGAACAGCCACGCGACCGCGTCCGCCACCTCGCCCGTCGTGCCCGCGCGGCCCATGGGCAGCAGCGCGCTCCACGCGTCGGCGCCGGGCGGGGCCATGCCGGGGCCCGTGAACATCCCGGTGTCCACCGGCCCGGACGCGACGCCGTTGACGCGGATGCCCTGGTCGGCCAGCTCGACGGCGGCGCAGCGGGTCAGCGCCAGGGCGGCCGCCTTGGACGCGGCGTACGGCGCCACGCCACGGAACACGGTCCGCACGGAGTGCACCGAGAGGTTGTTGACGATCGAGCCACCGCCCGTGGCCGTCATGTGGCGCACCTCCGCGCGCATGCACAGCCACAGCGCGCGCGTGTTCACGGCGAACGCCCGGTCGAAGTCCTCGACGTCGGCGTCGGCGACGGTCCCGGGGCCGGCGACGCCGGCGTTGTTGAACGCGTGGTCGAGGCGTCCCCACACGGCGGCTGCGGCGTCGAGGGCCGAGGCCAGGGCGTCGTCGTCGCACAGGTCGGCCGTGACGAGCGCCGCCTCGCCGCCGGACGCGCGGATGCGTTCGACGACGCCGGCGCCCCGCTCCTCGTCGCGGCCGAGGACGACGACGCGCAGACCGCGCCACGCGAGCTCGAGGGCCGTCGCTGCACCGATGCCGGAGGTCGCGCCGGTGACGAGGGCGACCCGCCGCGCGGGTCCGGCCTCAGCAGGTGCGGGTCGCGCCGGTGCGGGCGCCGTGGTGCGGTCCATCGGTGGTTCCCCCTGGTGCCGTCGATGAGCGGGGCGTCCGCGCCGCCTGTCGTCGGCGACCGTGCGGGAGCGCTCCCAAGCCGTGGTGACACTAGAGCGTGGCGTCGGTCGTCCACAACCCGATGCGTGCCGTTCTGAGACGTTTGTCCAGTTCTCAACTACCTTCCGGGTCTCGCGCGGTGCGTACCCTGGGTCGGTGCGCTGCGGGTACTTCGACGCGGGCGTGTGCCGCTCGTGCACGCTCCTGCCGCAGCCGTACCCCGAGCAGGTCGACGCGCAGCAGCGTCACGTCCGCACCGTGCTGGGCGACCCGGCGTCCGTCACGTGGCTGCCCACCGTCACCAGCGCCGAGGCGGGCTTCCGCAACAAGGCCAAGATGGTCGTCGCGGGTACGGTCGAGGCGCCCACGCTCGGCATCCTCGACGGGCACGGGCACGGCGTCGACCTGCAGGGCTGCCCGCTCTACCCGCCGTCCCTGAGCGCCGCGTTCGCACCGCTCGCGGAGTTCGTGACGCGGGCAGGCCTCACCCCGTACGACGTGCCGACGCGGACCGGCGAGCTGAAGCACCTGCTCGTCACGGCGTCGCCCGACGGCGAGCTGATGATCCGGTTCGTCCTGCGCAGCACCGAGGCGCTGGCCCGCATCCGCAAGCACCTGCCGTCGCTCCGGGCGGCGCTGCCGCACCTCGTCGTCGCGTCGGTCAACGTGCAGCCCGCGCACGCGGCCGTGCTCGAGGGGGACCGCGAGATCCTCCTCACCGAGCGCGAGACGCTGCGCATGCGCGTCAACGGGCTCGACCTGCACCTGCGGCCGCGCAGCTTCTTCCAGACCAACACCGAGGTCGCCGCCGCGCTCTACCGGCAGGCCGTCGCGTGGGCCGACGAGGCGCAGGTGACGTCCGCCTGGGACCTCTACTGCGGGGTCGGCGGCTTCGCCCTGCACCTCGCGCGGCCGGGGCGGGAGGTGGTCGGCGTGGAGACCAGCGCCGAGGCGGTCGCGAGCGCGCAGACGACCGCGACCGACGCCGGTCTGCCCGGCACCCGGTTCCTGGCAGCCGACGCGACGTCGTTCGCGCTCGCGGCGGGCGACGTCCCGGACCTCGTCGTCGTGAACCCGCCGCGGCGAGGGCTGGGCGAGCCCCTGAGCAGGTGGCTGGAGGCCAGCGGCGTCCCGCGCGTCCTGTACTCGTCGTGCCACGCGGGCTCGCTCGCCCGGGACCTCGCGCACATGCCGTCGCTGCGCCCGGTGCGGGCGCAGGTGCTGGACATGTTCCCGCACACGCTGCACCACGAGGTCCTCACCCTCCTCGAGCGCGCCTGACCTCGCTCACCGAGCGCGGCACCCGGCCGGTTCGCCGAGCGCGGCACTCGGCCGCCGAGCGCGGTACTCGTTGGTGCCGCGCTGGTCGGGGGAGTACCGCGCTCGGCGCGTGGGCGGCTGGGTCAGGCGAGGGCCTCGGCGAGGAGGCGGAGGGTCTGCTCGCGCGCGGGCGCACGGTCCGCGGGCGTGCCGCGGGTGGCGCCCGCGACGGGCTGCACCATGATCTCGTCGGTGCCGAGGCGTCGCGCCAGGTCGCGGACCTGCTCGGCCGCCTGCGTCGGGTCGCCGACGATCCACGACGAGGTCATCGCCTCGAGCGGGGCATCGGCGGCCGAGGGCAGGGGAGCGGCCTCCGCGTCCTCGACGAGCTCCTGCGGCTCGAGCGTCATCCCCGAGCGCAGCCGCCACATCGAGCGCACCTGAGGCAGTGCCAGGCGGCGTGCCTCCTGCGCGGTGGGTGCGACGGCGACGTTGGCCACGGCGATCGTCCGCGGCTCCGGGAGCGCCTCGGACGGGACGAACGTGTCGCGGTACAGCGCGACGGCCTCGTTCGTGCCCTGCCCGGCGAAGTGGTGGGCGAAGACGTACGGCAGACCCAGGCGCCCGGCGAGCTGCGCGGAGTACGACGACGACCCGAGCAGCCACAGCTGGGGCGCGGACACCGCGCGGGGTGTCGCGCGCAGCGGGTACGCGGACGACCCGACGCGCACCTGCACGCCGTCGGGCTGCACGAGCGCGGCCAGCGTGGCGACGTCGGCGTCGAACGTGTCGACGCCGTCACCGGTCGACCCCCGGCGCAGCAGGTGGCTCGTCACCGGGTCGGACCCGGGCGCGCGGCCGATGCCCACGTCCACCCGGCCGGGGTACGCGGCCTCCAGGAGCGCGACCTGCTCGGCGACGACCAGCGGCGAGTGGTTCGGGAGCATCACCCCGCCCGACCCGACCCGCACCCGCGTCGTCGCCGCCGCGACGAGGGCCATGAGCAGCGGTGCGTTCGTGGCGGCGACGGCGGGCATGTTGTGGTGCTCGGCCAGCCAGTAGCGGCGGGCGCCGACCTCGTCGGCGACGCGCGCGAGCGCGAGGGTCGCGCTGATCGCGTCGGCGGTGGTCTGGTCGGAGCGGACGGGCACGAGGTCGAGCACGGAGATCGCGGTCACCCCCGCCCCAACCTCCCCGCCACGCCTGCCATTCCGGGTGGCGGCGGGCCGCGAGGGGCCTAGGGTCCATCGTGTGAGCGAGGACACGCCCCGGTTCCCGGCTCCGGGTGGACCGGTGGGGCCGCTGTGGGTGGTGACGCGCGGCTCCGGGCCGCCGCTGGTGCTCCTGCACGGCAACGGCGAGGACCACCACGTCTTCGACCGGATGGTGCCGGCCCTGGGCGTCGGGCGCATGCTCGTCGGCATCGACTCGCGCGCCCACGGGCGCAGCCCGCGCGGTGACGGTCCGCTCCGGATCGCGACGATGGCCGACGACGTCGCCCACGTGCTGGACCTCCTCGGCCTGCCCGCCGCGGACCTGCTCGGCTTCTCCGACGGGGGCAACATCGGCCTGGAGCTCGCGATCCGCCACCCCCAGCGGGTACGACGCCTCGTCGTCGTCGGCGCCAACCTCTTCCCCGAGGGCATGGTGGCGCGGTCCTTGGCCGGGCTGCGGCTCACGCACCGCGTCGTGGCTGCGCTCGCGCACGTGGTGCCGCCGCTGCGGGTCGTCGCCGAGCGGTTCGCGCTCATGGCCCACGACCCCAGGATCGAACCGGACGACCTGTCCCGCGTGGGGGTGCCGACCCTCGTGGTGACGGGCGAGCGCGACCTCGTCCGGCCCGAGCACACCCGCCTGATCGTCGAGTCGATACCCGGCGCCCGCGCAGCCGTCGTGGCCCGCGCGGGGCACATGCTGCCGACCCAGGCGCCGCAGCGGCTCAGCGCTCTGGTGGCCGACTTCCTCGCCGAGCCACTCCCCGGTGAGCCGTCCGGTGGAACGTCGGAAGACAGTCCGACGAAAACGTGAATTCCGGACACAGGGAACTCCCAGGAGCGCTACTGTGCGCGCCATGTCCACACTCTTCGCGGTCCCGATCAGCGACGCCGAGGCCGCTGCCGCGGCCGGCGGCGCTGCCGTCCTGTTCCTCGTCCTCGGCCTCATCGGCTACGTCATCTCGTCGCTCGGCCTCATGGGCGTCTTCACGAAGGCCGGCAAGCCCGCCTGGGCGGCCTTCGTGCCGATCTACAACCTCATCGTCCTGCTCGAGGTCGTCGGTCGCCCCGTGTGGTGGCTCGTCCTGTTCCTGATCCCGGGCGTCAACGTCGTCGCGATGATCATCGTCATGAACGACCTGTCGAAGTCGTTCGGGCACGAGGCCGGCTTCACCGTCGGTCTCGTCCTGCTGACGGTCGTGTTCCTGTGGATCCTGTGGCTGGGCTCGAGCACCTACCGCGGCCCGGCCGCGCTCGCGACCGCCGCGCCCAGCACCGCGTACGCCGCCTGACCCTCCCCGTCCACCATCCGGCCCGGTCGCCCTCGTGGCGGCCGGGCCGGCTCGTGTCCGCAGGTCGTCAGCCGGCGCTGACCAGGCCGCCGCCCACCCACGCGCGGATGGCTGCCTCGTCGCCGTTCGTCAGCTCCATGCGGGCGCCGCGGCACAGGCCGATGACGTTGTCGGCCCAGCCGCGCGCGACGAGCTCCGGGGTCGGCTTCGCGTCGAGCGACAGGCCCGTGTACAGCACGCCGGAGATGACGAAGTTGACCGTCGAGCGGCCGACCTTCGCCCCGGACTGCTGGCACGCCTCGTGCACGCGACGTGACGTCGCCACACGGTCGAACGGGTGCGCCGCGACGTCCGCGGCGAGCGTCTTGAGCACCACGCGGTACTGCGCCTGGCTCAGGCCGGGCGTGTCGGTCACCGCGATGACCTGCCGCTGCAGCTCGTTCGGCGCCGTGTCGGCCACCGCGCCCGGCAGGTCCGCCTCGCCGAAGCGCTGGGGGTCCCACACGTGACCCGGCGGGCGCGTCGAGACGTCGAGGTCGGGAAGCGCCTTCGCGAGCCACGCCGTGAACCCGCCCGTGCCCGCCCACTGGGACGAGGCGAGGGTCGGGTCGGCGGTCTGCGCGACCTGTGCCGCCGCCCCCAGCGGCAGGGGGGCGTCGGCGGTCCGGACCGCGCGGCGCACCGCGCGACGGGCCCGGGCCTCGGCCTCGTCGACGACGCGCTCGGTGACGCGTGCGCGCGTCGTGCGGGGCGCCGCGGGCGGTGCCTCCTCGGCGACGGGCTCCGGCGTCACGGGGGCCGTGGCGGTCGCGGCCCGGGTGGCCCGGCGCGACCGGCCCGTGCGCGTCGCCGGGGGAGCAGCCTCCGGCGCGGCGTCGGGCTCCGCGACGACGGGCTCGGGCTCCGGCTGGACAGGCTCGGGGGCGGGGTCCGCCACGAACGTCGAGGCGGTCTGCGTCACGAGGTCGGCGAGCGCGTCCGCCCCGATGACGGTGTCGGCGACCGACCGGTACGCGGACGCGGCGGGGGAGGCTGTGATGATGGTCACACGACGGTCGTCCGCGCGGCACCGCTGCGCCAGCGGCGTGAAGTCGGCGTCGGCGGACACGATGACGAACTCGTCGTAGTGCGTGGTCGCGGCGAGCGCGTCGACCGCGTCGAGGACGAGGTTGATGTCGGCGCTGGACTTGCCCTGCTGCGTGAGCGAGGGGCAGTCGACGACCTTGAAGCCGGCGCGGGTGAAGTTGGGGCGGAAGCGCGAGTACACCGAGGGGTTGAGGTAGCACGCGCGCACCAGGAACCGGCGCGTCAGGTCGCCGTCGACGTCGGACCCCTGGCCGAGCTCGGACAACCAGTGCGCTGGGTCGGTCGCGAAGGCCTCGGCCGCCTGCGGGTCGAGGCGTGCCAGGCCGATGTAGACGTTGTCGAAGTCGACGAACAGCGCAGAACGCAGCCGGCGGGTGTGTTCGGGGGTGATGGTCACACCCCCATCCTGCCGTGCCCGGCCGTCGCTGCGTCGGTAGCGTGCCTACGAGGGGCCGCGGGACGAGCCGCGCGGACGTGGTCGAGGGGAGAAGACCGGGTGCGCAACCAGGACGCGGTGCGACGGACCCGGCATCGCGGGAGCACGCGGTGACGACGCTCCCGTCCCTGCTGGTCGCGCCGCCGTTCCGTCTCGAGGTCGACCCGCAGGACGCCGAGGAGCTCCTGCAGGTCCCCGACGGCGCGACGACCCCGTCGGCAGCGCCGGAGACGACGACCGCTCCCGCACCGGTACCGGTACCGGTCGAGCCGACCGCCGACGCCACGACGAACGCGCCGGCACCGCCGCCGGTCGACGTCACGCCCGCACCACCCCCGCAGGGCACACCCGCACCGACGCTGGAGCCGGCGCCCGACGTCGCGACGACCGTCCCGACGCCGACCCCTGAGCCCACGTCCACGTCCGGTGCCCTGGTGCCGACCTGGACCTCGCGACCGGCGGTCACGGAGTCGTCGTTGCCCTGGGGCATGGTCGTGGCCGCCGCGCTCGTGCTCGTGCTGGCCGCCGTCGGGATCGCCTGGTGGTTGCGGCGGACGGGCCGTGCCGCGGCGCCCAGGGCGACGGGGACGGGGACGGGGACTGCGACGGGGACGGCGACCAGGGTCCCGACGGGGACGGTGGACGGTGACGACGCCCCGACGCTCGAGCTCCCGCCGCTGGGTGCCCCCGACGAGCCGCCGGGATCACCCGACGAGACGCTCGTGCTCCCACCGAGCGCCGCGCGCGAGGACGACCAGGTGGTCGACGAGGGGGTGGCCGGCGCGCAGCACGACGGCGAGCCGGACGACGGTGAGGACGTCGACGCCCTCAGCGCCCGCGCCGACGTCACGGTGCTGTTCCTGGTGCGTCTCGGCGAGGCGATGATCGACACGGGCTCGCCGATCGTCCAGGTCGACTCGACCCTCGAGCGCGTCGCGACGGTCAACGGGCTGCCCGACGCCGCCGTGGTGACGTTCCCGACGGCGCTGATGGTCTCGGTCCCGCAGCACGACACCGTGCAGACGGCCGTGAGCGCGGCCGGGAGCCGGGCGCTGCGCCTCGACCAGGTCGCCGACGTCCTCGAGCTGGCCGACGCGGCCTCGCGAGGGGCCGTGCGGCCGCGCGAGGGTCTGGATGCGCTGTCGGCGATCGTGCTGTCGCAGCCCCGGTCGTCGCCCGCGCGGCGCGCCCTGGGCTACGTGGCCGTGGCGGCGGGGCTCTCGCTCGTCCTGGGCGGCGGGTGGCTCGACGTCGTCATCGCCGCCGTCCTCGGTGGCGTGGTGGCCGGGGTCACGACGATGACGCGGCGCGTCCCGGCGGTGTACGAGGGCCTGATCGTGGCGCTGTGCGCGTTCGTCGTCGCCGTGCCGGTCCTGCTGCTGGTCCGCACGGGCTGGCCGGTGGGTCTGCTGGCCCCCCTGGCCGCGCCCCTCGTGACGTTCCTGCCGGGAGCGCTGCTGACCACGGGCGTCATCGACCTCGCGACGCGTCAGATGATCGCGGGGTCGTCACGGCTGGCCGCGGGCGTCATGCAGCTCGTGCTGCTGGCGCTGGGCATCACGACTGCCGCCGGGCTC
>Ga0233363_1000675_pt1 | contig 14378 bp, 13 predicted proteins | sample ElkDunMinimDraft_18_FD_191534 | JGI IMG/M metagenome (GOLD analysis project Ga0233363, IMG submission 191534) | Fecal eukaryotic communites from dung pellets of Tule Elk in California, USA - Elk Dung C16 | ecosystem: Host-associated > Mammals > Digestive system > Large intestine > Fecal | place... | reverse complement strand
TGACCACGCGCTACTCCCCCGCCGAACTGGAGCTGTACCTGCTCGACTTCAAGGAGGGGGTCTCCTTCGCCCGGTTCGCCCAGGGCCGCCGGGACCCGAGCTGGCTGCCGCACCTGCGGCTGGTCGGGATCAACGTCAACACCGACCGGGAGTTCGGGCTGGCGCTGCTGCGGTTCCTCGCCGACGAGCTGCGACGACGCGCGGACGCCGCCCGCAAGCACGAGGTGACGACCCTCGCCGAACTGCGGGACGCCGATCCCGACGGGCACTGGCCCCGCATCGTCGCGGTGGTCGACGAGTTCCAGATGCTGCTCGCCGGCCGCGACGCCGTCGTACGCGAGGCCGCGGACCTGCTGGAGGACCTGGCCCGGCGGGGCCGCTCGCAGGGCATCCACCTGGTGCTGGCCTCACAGGACGTGCGGGGCATCGAGGCGCTCTGGGGGCGGCCCGCGCTGGTCGCCCAGTTCACGCTGCGCATCGCCCTGCCGAAGGCGCTGCGGATCCTGGCCGAACGCAACGACGCCGCGCAGAGCCTGCCGCGCCACCACGCGGTCGTCAACGACGAGTCGGGCATGGCCGAGGGGAACCGGATCGCCCGGATCCCGAACGCCGGTGACAGGCAGAGCTGGAACGACCTGCAGCAGCGGCTCTGGCGGATGCGCACCCCCGACGCCGACCCGCCGCGGCTCTTCGACGGTGACGCCGTACCGCTGCTGACCGCCGCGCCGGACCTGCGCGAGCTGGGCCCGGCCGAGCCGGGAGCGGGCGCCCCGGTGGCGCTGCTCGGCGAGGTCATCGACGTGCGGGCCCGGTCGGCGCGGCTGCGCCTGCCACGAGCGCCCGGCCGCAACCTGGCGGTGCTCGGCACCCGCGTTGACGAGGCCTGCGCGGTCCTCGACGCCGCCGGCCGCTCGCTGGCCCGCCAGCACCGGCCCGGCACCGCCCGCTTCTCCGTCGCCTGCCTCGACCCGGACGCCGACACCGCGGCCCGGTCGCTCTTCGCCGCGCTCGGCGACGACGCCGCCTGGTACGACGAACAGAGCGTCGGCGAGCTCCTAGACGAGACCGCCGGGGAGCTGACCGAGGCGGCGGCGACCCCGCACTACCTGCTGGTCTACGCCGTCGACGCGCTGCGGCGGCTGCCCGGGGGCGAGGCGGGCCTGCAGCAGCTGCGCCGGATCCTGCACGACGGGCCGGAGCGGCGCATCCATCTGCTCGGCTGGTGGCGGGGTGTGGCGCGGCTGCGCGCCGACCTGGGAGGCCCGGCGTCACGTACCGACCAGATCGGCGCGTGGGTGGCGTTGGACGTGCAGGGCGCCGAACTCGCGCCGCTGTATCCCGGCCCGGGAGGCCCGCACTGGTATCCCCGCCCCTGGCGGGCGCTCTACTTCGACCGGGCGGTCCACCGCACCGGCCAGGTCATCATCCCGTACGGGCCGCAGTCATGAGCGAACGGCAGGCGGCGTACGAGGCGGCGGTGGCCGAACTGGCCGCGCTCAACGGCCGGCTGGCCGACCAGCGCCAGGAGGCCCACGGCTGGTACGCCCAGCAGTGCGAGGCCGCCGAGGCGGCGGTACGTGCGGCCCGCGACCGGGTGGCGAGCGCCCGGGCGGAGGTGACGGCGGCCGCCGAGCAGGTGGCGCAGGTCGACCGGGAGGCAGCCGAGCTCTGGGAGGTGCTGCGCCGGCGGGTGCGGCTCGGGCCGAACCGGCTGGGCAGCCCGCCGGTGCCCGCGTCCGGGGCCGGCGGTGATCCGGTGGCGCTGCTCGCCGCGGCCCGCGACCTGCTGGACCGGGCCGGCCGCCCCGGTGAACTCGACGGTTCGGCAAATCCGCTGCTGGCGCTGGCCGGGGTGCTGACCACCGTGCTGACGTTCGCGCTCGGACTGGGCGCGCGGGCGCTGGGCGACCACTACGGCGGTGAGCTGGCGGTGGGAATGCCGGTGCTCGCGCTGGCGGTGACGATGCTCGGTCCCTTCGCGGCGCTGGCGCCGGCGAAGGTGCTGGCCGACCGCCGGCATGCCGCCCTCGGTCCCGGGCCGGTGGCGGTGGTGCTCAGCGCCGGGCTGGTAACCGCCGCCACCCTGCTGTTGTTGCTGCGCTGACCCCTCTCGGCGGTCCGGTGAGCGGTGCGGTCACGACGCCGCAGGGCCCCCCGGCGATCGCCACCGCTGCGGCCCTGCGGCCGGTACGGCGATCGCCTCCCGCAGCAGCCGCCGCGCCAGCACCAGCCGGTCGGCGTCGTCGTCGAGCCCGGGCAGCTGCGCCACCTGCACCGGGCGGGCTTCGAGCAACGTCCGCAGCGCCGGCGCGCACTGGGCCGGGAAGCTGATCGTGCGGTCGAAGGTCAGCAGTTCGACACGTTCCTCCCCGTCGCCGCGCAGCCGGCAGCGCAGCCCGTCGCGCAGCGCGATGCGTGCGGTGGCGTCGAGCGTGTCGACGGCGGCCGCCTGGGCCAGCGGGCGGATCGGCGCCGGGCGCGACGCGGGCCAGGCCCGGCGGCGCAACCGGTCGGCGACCGCGGCGGGCTCGACGCGGTGGAGCCAGTCCCGCAGCGCCTCCACCGTCTCGGTCAGCACCGGCTCGATCGCCTCCGGGTCGGCCACGTCGAGACCGAAGGGCAGCCCGGCGCGCAGTCGCGCGTCCTCGGCGGCGAGCGCCAGCAGCTCCTCGACGAGGGTGTAGCGGGTCAGCGCCCGGACGCCGACGGTCAGGTGCAGCGAGCTCTCGGCCTGCGCCTGGGCGCTGTGCAGCCAGCCACGGGGCAGGTAGAGGGCGTCCCCGGGTTCGAGCACCACGTCGAGCGCAGGCGTGCCGTCGGCCACGGCACCGACCTCATCGGCGCGGCCACCCCACGACTGGCGCTCCAGTGGGTCGGCCAGCACGGGAGCGTGGATGCGCCAGTGTTTGCGTCCGTCGACCTGGAGCACGAAGACGTCGTGGGTGTCGTAGTGGGTCGCGAAGCCCTGACTGTCGGGCGGCGTGAGGTAGGCGTTGACCTGCAGCGGTTGCCCGACGTCGGCGGCGAGGTGCCGGGTGAACTCGGTCAGCGGCGGCCAGAGCCGGTGCAGGCCCTGCAGCACGAGGGTGGCGCCGCCGGCGTAGAGCTCCAGCACCCGCTCGTCGAGGACCTGGTCGCCGATCTCGGCGCCGGCCCCGCCGCCGCCGGTGTAGCGGGCGGCCGGGACCAGCTCACCGTTGCGGGCGATCCGCAGGAACGGTGTCCGCAGCCCGCGTCGGCTGAGCAGCTCGTCGGCGTCGGCCGGGCTGAGCAGATCGGTGAAGCCCGCCGGGTTGGGCAGTTCGGCGGCGCGCGAGAGCAACGGCGCCCGGCCCCAGTGGCCGGTGGCGAACTTCTCGGTCTCGATCGCGGCGCAGCGCCGCAGCGCGGCACCGGGTTCGGAATGAAGCACCGCCGGGCGGTCGGGGCCGCCCGGCGGTTGGCTGTGCGTCACTGCCGGCCTTTCTCAGCGGGCACTGCCGTCGGCGCCGCCGTCGTGCTGACCCGGCGTCGCACCGCCATCGGCCGGACCCTCCGCGCTGCCGTCCGCGCCGCCGTCGTGCTGACCCGGCGTCGCACCGCCGTCAGCCGGACCCTCCGCGCTGCCGTCCGCGCCGCCGTCGTGCTGACCCGGCGTCGCACCGCCGTCAGCCGGACCCTCCGCGCTGCCGTCCGCGCCACCATCGTGCTGACCCGGCGTCGCACCGCCATCGGCCGGACCCTCGGCGGCCGCGCCAGCGGTGGAACGCATGTCGTCGTCGTTGAGCTTCATGACTGCCCCCTCGTACTCCGTCGTCCCGTCCGCGCGACGGGCCGTCGCGGCTGGTGGTACCCCGCCGTGATCTTCAGTAATCACCGTAGTCGGAAACCGCCCAGCGTGACCGAAGGTTCACCGAACGACATGGTTCACGACCCCAGCAGGCCACTCAGGGTCTGGGCGTTGCGCTGGGCGTAGTCGCGGTAGCAGTTGTTCATCAGCACGTGGGTGTGCTCGGCCGAGTCGGCGAGTTCCCGCAGCTTCGGTGCCCATTGACGCAGCTCCCGGTCGGAGTACCGGTAGCCGAACTTCTCGTGAATGTCGCGGCTGTCCCACTTCGCGCTGTGCCCGTGGAAACGCACCGTCGCCGGCTCGGCGGTCACCGCCAGCACCGGCGGCACCGAGCTGCGGTGCCCCTGCGGCATGTCCACGCAGACCAGCGGCAAGCGGTTGTCGCGCAGGAAGTCCAGCGTCTCGGCCCGGTTGTCGTCGGTGAGCCAGGAGCTGTTGCGGAACTCGATCGTGACCGGCAGCGGCGCGCAGCGGTCCCGCACCTCGCACAGGTACTCCTTGTTGGCCCGCTTGATGCCGAACCACGGCGGGAACTGGAACAGCAGGGCACCGAGCTTGCCGGCGGCGACCAGCGGGTCCAGCGCAGACAGGAACCGCGTCCAGACCTCCTCGTACGCCTGCGCGGGCAGGTCGCCCGGGTAGACGGTGCGCTTGCCGGTCGCCGGGCGCAGGTCGGCGTGGATCGCGTTCGTCCGGGTCGGATGGCCGGTCAGCAGGCTGAACGCCTTGACGGTGAAGAGGAAACCCGGCGGGGTGCGCTGCGCCCAGAGCTGGGCGGTCTTCTCCGCCGGCGGCGCGTAGTAGGTGGCATCCACCTCGACCAGCGGGAAGTGTTCGGCGTAGTAGGCCAGTCGCTTCTGCGGGTCGTCGGCCTCGGGCGGGTACCAGCCCGATTCCAGCAGGGTGGGGTCGGTCCACGAGGCGGTGCCGACCCGGATGTCACCCATGGGCACCGCCCGCGGGTTCGTCACCGGGCCGGCACCGGCCCACGGCAGCGACCACCGGCGTCAGGCCAGCGCGCGCCGCTCGCGGGTCTGCTTGCAGGAGACACAGGTGGTGGCCGCCGGGAAGATCTCCAGCCGCTCCACCGGGATTCCGGCCGCACAGCCCTCGCACCAGCCGTAGGTGCCCTCCTCCAGGCGGGACAGCGCGCGCTCGAACTGGGCCCGTCGTTCCAGGATGGTGCGCAGCAGGGACTGGGCGGTGTCCCGTTCGGCGGTCTTGGTCCCGCTGTCGGCCTGGTCGTCCCCCGCGGTGTCACCGATCTCCACCACCCGCAGCACCTGACTCTGGGTCAGCGCCCGGTCGTACTCGGTGGTCAGTTCGTCGTAGCGGGTCTGCAGCGAGACCCGGATACGGTCGATCTCGACCTGCGAACGAACCGTGGTGACCTTTTCCTGGACGAGCATTCGCCCCGCCTCTCCGTCGTCGCATCGGCGCGACCCCCCGGCTGCGACATCGCAGGTGCGCCGGTGGGGTCGCTGTTGAGCCGGGCGAGTACCCAACCCGCGTCGAGGCCAAACCGGCTCTCCGGTCAGCCCCGGGAATCGGCGGCGGGCTCGCCGAGCGCCGGCCGCCGGGGATCGTCGGCGCGCACGACGACGTCGGCGAACCTGTGCGGCGCCACCTCGTCGGCGTACCGGGCGAAGGCCGGCAGTGTCCACTGCTGGTCCGCCGGGGTACGCCGGCCCAGCGCCCCCGGGGTGAGCAGCAGGTGGACGGTGAGCTCCACGGGCAGCCCGGCGCCGGCGAGCAGGGCCCCGCTGACGAGCAGCACCCCGCCCGGCGGCAGGTCGACGTAGTCGGCACGGCTTGCCCGGTCGGCGCGGCTGTCCCACAGGCTGGGCAGCACCCGCCCGCAGCCGGCCGGGCCGGCCGGGTCGAGCACCTCACGACGGAGGCCGGCCAGGTCGTACCAGCCGTCGTAGTAGCTGTCGGGGTCTCGGCGCCCGTGTTCCAGGCGCAGCGACGCCGGGCGCAGGAAGTCCTCGGTGCGTACGTGCAGTGCCGGTCGGCCGCGGGCCCGCAGCGGGTCGACAAGGGCGCCGGCGAGCAGCTCGGGTTCGGCGGCGGGCGCGCCGTCGATCGCCACCCGCAGCCGGCCCTGCGGCGCGGTGACGGCGATGCGGTCGGCCAGCTCGGCGATGAGGCGCTCGGGGGTGACGGGGCGAAACCGCATGCTCCCCAGCCTGCCACGCCCGCGCGTTCACCCCCGGCGGTCGATGGTGACCCGGGCCTCGTCGGCGAGGCGGTAGCCGACGCCGTAGACGGTGGTGACCAGGGATGCCTCACCGCCGACCTTGCCGCGCAGCCGGCGCACGTGCACGTCGACGGTGCGCACCCCGGCGTGCTCGTAGCCCCAGACGGCGGTGAGCAGTTGCAGCCGGGTGAAGACCCGGCGCGGGTTCTCGGCCAGGTGCAGCAGCAGGTCGAACTCCAGCCGGGTCAACGACAGCGGTTCGCCGTCGCGCAGTACCGAGCGCGACTGGACCAGGATGTGCAGCCCGGGTCGCGCCGGCGCCGGTGCCGGCGCGGAGGCCCTGGGTTCGACCGGCGCCGCGGTGACGACCACGGTGGGGTCGCCGCTGGCGAGCACCTCCCGGGCGGCGTCGAGCAGCCGCCGCACCGGCGCGGTCAGCCGTTCCTCCTCGATCGCCGGGATCGACAGGGTGAGCACCAGCGCCGCGCCCGGCGGGCCGTCCGGACGGCGCCGGGCGACCGGGAGCCTGCCGGGCGGCGCCGGTGGTGCGATGTGCCATGCGGTACGCGGGGCGGGCCTGACCGACATGGTCCTCCTTGGTCGATCCATGGTCACCGGGCGGTGGCGGTCCCGCCGTCCGGCTCGGCGCTGCAGGCCACGGGAAGGAACCCGGGGCCGTTGTCCGACTGTGATGTTTCGCCGACAATCCGAGATCGGGCGATCGCTCTGAGTGTCCGGTCTGGATGATTAGACCAGAGCCGTGCGCGACTACGGGTACTGGGTCAGACCCGCGCGAGTCCGGGCCGGACGCCGCGACAACAGCCGGGCCGGACGCCGCGACAACAGCCATACCGGGGCCACGGCGGCACGCGGCGGCGGGCGCGGCCGGATCCGGCGGCGCGAGCGGCGTACGGCGAGGCGGGGTGCATGCGAGGTCCGTCCGAAGCGGAGGATGTCGGGCGGCTCCACCATAGCGCATTTCCATACCGGATCGGTAGGGAATGCGGCGGCTCTTCGACCGTCGTCGATGAGCAGTTTGCGCAGGAGGCGGCGCGGGTACCTCGATCACGGCCGGACCAGGGCGGTGCGAAGGACAGGATCTCTCATGCGGACGCTCGGCGGGCGTTATCGACTCGAACATCGCATCGGCCTCGGTGGCATGTCGGAGGTCTGGCAGGCGCACGACCAGGTGCTCGACCGGCGGGTCGCCGTCAAACTCCTCGCCCCCGGCAGCGGCTCGCCCGGCGACACGGGGGTCACCCGCGTGCGCGACGAGGCCCGGGCCGCGGCCCGGCTCGTGCATCCGAACGTCGCCGCCGTGCACGACTTCGGGACCACCACCGGCGTCGGTTCCCGCGTCCCCTACATCGTCATGGAGCTGGTAACCGGCGACACCCTCGCCCAGCACCTGCGCGAAGGCCCGCTTGACTGGCGCATCGCCGTGCGGGTCTGCGCCGAGGTCTGCGCCGCGCTGGCAGCCGCCCACGCCGGCGGCATCGTGCACCGCGACATCAAACCCGCCAATATCATCCTCACTCCCGCCGGAGCCAAGGTCCTAGACTTCGGCATCGCCGCTCCCGCCGGGCACCGCGACGACGACCCGGACGAGGTCCTCTTCGGCACCCCCGCCTACACCGCCCCGGAGCGCTTCGACGGCGCCGCGGCCACCCCGGCCGCCGACATCTACGCCGTCGGCGTGCTGCTGCACCTGTGCATCACCGGGCGGCTGCCCTGGCCCAAGGGGACCGGAATCGCGGACCTGCGGCCGCCGCGGCAGGTCGAGCCGGCGCCTCTGCCGGCTCCCGACGGGCTCCCCGGCGAGATCGCCGACCTCTACCGGCGCTGCCTCGACGCCCGGCCACAGTCGCGTCCGACCAGCCTGGTGGCGGCGCTGCTGCTCGCCGAGGCCGTCGACGCCCGGGTCTACATCCCGCTCGCCGAGGCGCCACTGCTGCGCCCGCGGCGCCTGCCGATCTCGCCCTGGACCGACGAGGCTGCCCACGCCGCCACCCAGGCCGCCCCCGCCGACGCCATGGCCCACCCCTACCCCGGCGGACGCGGACCGGTCTGACGCGTCACGTCCCGGCCACTGGGCATCGCGCACGAGACGAGCAAGACTTGGTCGGTGCCCTGCACATCGGACACCATGATCGCCGACAGAACCCCACAAGTCGCAAGGTGCCCGACCAATGACCCAAGAGACAACTCCTCGCACCCCCGTACGCCGGCGTTGGAGTCCCTGGACCCTGCACGGTGACGGCCGGACCATCGCCCGCGGCGAGGTGGTCCGCCCCGACGAACGCCTCTCCTGGCCCCGCACCATGGGCATCGGAGTCCAGCACGTGGTGGCGATGTTCGGCGCCACCTTCACCGTTCCCCTGATCACCGGTTTTCCGCCGGCGACCACGCTCTTCTTCTCCGGCATCGGCACACTGCTCTTCCTGCTGATCACCCGCGGACGCGTGCCGTCGTACCTCGGTTCCTCCTTCGCCTTCATCGCCCCGGTGCTGGCCGCGAAGGCCGGCGGCGACATCGGGCCGGCGCTGGGCGGCATCATCGTCGCGGGTGCGCTCTTCGCCGCGGTCGGGGCGATCGTGCAGTGGGCCGGGTCGCGCTGGATCGACACGCTGATGCCGCCCGTCGTCACCGGCGCCATCGTGGCCATGATCGGACTGAACCTCGCCCCGACCGCCTGGGACGGCGGCGGTGACGGCGGGGTCAAGGCCCAGCCGCTGATCGCCCTGGTCACCCTCGCCGCGATCCTGATCACCACCGTCGCCTTCCGCGGCTTCCTCGGCCGGCTGTCGATCCTGCTCGGCGTCGCCGTCGGCTGGGCCTACGCGGCCGTGGCCGGCGGGCTGCCCGCCGACGCCCTCGACAACCTGCGCAACGCCGCCTGGATCGGCCTGCCGGACTTCCACGCCCCGACCTTCACCTGGCACGCCGCCGTGCTGATGGCCCCGGTGGTCTTCGTCCTGATCGCCGAGAACGCCGGGCACGTCAAGGCCGTGGCGGCGATGACCGGCCGCAACCTCGACCGTGAGATGGGGCGGGCATTCATGGGCGACGGCGTCGCGACCATGCTGGCCGGCGCCGGCGGCGGATCGGCGACCACCACCTACGCCGAGAACATCGGGGTGATGGCCGCGACCCGGGTCTACTCCACCGCCGCCTATCTGGTGGCAGGGCTGTCGGCGATCCTGCTGGGCCTCAGCCCGAAGTTCGGCGCGCTCATCGGGACCGTTCCGGTCGGGGTCCTCGGCGGCGCCACCACCGTGCTGTACGGCCTCATCGCCGTCCTCGGCGCCCGGATCTGGATCGACGCCCGCGTGGACTTCCAGAACCCGGTCAACCTGATGACCGCGGCGGTGGCGCTCATCGTCGGCGCTGCCGACTACAGCGTGAGCGCCGGCGAGATCTCCTTCCACGGCATCGCGCTGGGCAGCTTCGCCGCGATCGTGATCTACCACGGCATGCGGGCGATCACCCGGTTGCGCGGTGAGCAGGATCCGCCGGCCGCCGGGGCACCGCCGGAGCCGCAGAGCGCCACCACCGGCAGCACCGCCGGCTGATCGGGTTCCGCGGGCCGCGCCTGTCGGGCCGACTCCCACCGGGGTCAGCCCGACAGGCGTCGCGGCACCGCAGGGATCAACGGCCGCCGGTGCCGTCGCGGCGGTTCGGCGGGGCCGCGGCGCCGGTCGTCACCGGCACCCGGTAGCCGGGTATCGAAGGCCAGCGCACCGTCAGCACCACCGACTCCTGCTCGGCGTACCAGGAGTGATCCACACCCCGACCCCAGACCACGTAGTCGCCGGGGGCGCGCAGCACCACAGTCCGGTCGGGCAGCTCCACCCGGAAGCCACCGCTGATCAGGACCAGCAGCGCCTCACGCTGTTCGCCACGCACCCAGGCGGCGCGCCGGTCCCCCACCGGGTGGACACCCCACTTGATCTCGACATCGGTGCTGTGGCGCACGTCGCCCGGGGGCATGAAGTGACCCAGCAGCCAGCCGGCATTGCCCGCCGCGTCCGGCCCGGCCCGGCCGACGTACACCCGCTCGTCCATGATCCCTCTCACCTCGGGGGGACGGTATCAACCGCTGCGACCGGCGCGGGGCGCTACTACGCTGAGGCCATGGCCGACGAGTTCGACGAGGAGACACTCGCGTTCGCGCACCGGATGTTCGACCTGGCCCGCAGCGGCAGGACCGCCGAGCTGAGCGAGTACGTCGACGCCGGGCTGCCGGTGAACATGACCAACGACAAGGGCGACACGCTGCTGATCCTGGCCGCCTACCACTCGCACCCGGAGACGGTGCGGGCGCTGCTGGCCCGCGGCGCGGATCACTCGCGCACCAACGACCGGGGACAGACGGCGCTGGCGGCCGCAACCTTCCGCCGCTGCACCGAGGCGATGACCGCGCTGCTGGACGCCGGCGCCGACCCGGCGCACGGCGGCCCGTCGGCGCGCGAGGTGGCGCACTTCTTCGACCTGCCCGAGATGCTCGCCCTCCTGGACCGGACGGGCACCCCCTAGGCGCGCCAGGATCGGCTCAGACCGGGCGCCGCAGCGGCTGCGCCGGGCCGTCGAACGCGTCCCGCGCGGCGAACTCCCTGCGGGCGTGATCGAAGGAGCGGCCGAGCCGGGCGCCGAGGGCGACCCCGTAACCGCCGACGGCGAGCGCGAGGAGTTCCGCGGCGAGGATGCCGCCGGTCGCGCCGCGATCCGGCGAACCGGCGCGGATCAGGCAGGTGAGCACGAAGAGCCCCGCCATGGCCAGGTACGCCAGGTGGAAGCCGATCGCGGTCCGCCGGGTCGGCCCGGTCGGCACGTCCCAGAGATCGACCATCCCGGCCACCACGGCCAGCGCCGCGGCGAAGAGCGCGGCGATCGTCGTCCAGTAGCCGACCTCGCCCAGCAGCCCCAGCCCGGTCGTGACGGCAGCGAGGTCGAAGATCGTCGCGCAGGCGAAGAGCCCGTACGGCAACATGACGAGCATCGGCTGGATCGGGTGCCCCTGAATACGCAGCCGGCTCTCCATGGCGCACCTCCCAGTCACGTCGTCTCGTGGTCCTGCTACCCGGGGACCGGCGGGACAAACGCGACAGGAGGGACGCGACCTCAGTTCTGTCGCGGGCGCGCCACGGTGGAGATCAGGCGTTGGGCCACCTCGGGCACCGGAACGTGGAGCGCGGTCGAGGCGCTGCGCAGCACCTGGAGGGCCTCCTCGGCACGGCAGCCCCGCTGGGTCATGATCACGCCGATCGCCTGGTCCACCACGTCGCCGTTGGCCACCAGCCGGTCCAGTTCGCCGACCAGCTCCGCCTGGCGGGCCCGGTCCCGCACCGCCGCGAGCAGCAGCCCCGCGTGCTCGGCCAGCAGCATCGCCGTCAACTGCCAGCGGGCCGTGATGCGGCGCGGTTGCGCGACGTAGAGGTTGATGGCGCCGAGCATCTGCTCATCGATGTCAAGTGGCGCCGAGACCGCCGCCCGTACCCCGAGTTCGCGGGCCCGGGCAGTCCACGGCTGCCAGCGCTCCTCGGTCGCCAGGTCGTCGGAGACGACCAGTTCACGGCGGCGGATCGCGGTCAGCGCCGGAGTGTCGGCGCCGTGCGCGACGCCGTCGAGTTCGGCGAAGCGCTCCTCCGAGGCCGCCGCTCCGGCCGGCGAGCCGGCGCGCAGCAGGGTGAACCCGGCACCCGCGACACCGGCGACGGCTTCCCTGCCGATGCGCACGAGTTCGGTCAGTGCCTCGTCGAAGTCGCCGATGCCGATCAGCCGGGCGGTGAGCTCCCGTAGCAGGCCGGCGGTTTCGAGCACGCTCAGCGGGTCGGTGCCGGCCGACAGCAGCTCCGCGTCGTCGTCGGCCGGGATCTGGAGTCTCACTGGACCGTGGTCTCCACCTTCACCGTGCCGGGCACGGCACGTGCGGCTGCCGATCCTCGTTGCATGAGCTCCCCCGCCATCGTTGCCCTCACCGAGCGGCGACGGGCCGTTTCACCTACCCGATCCGCCTTCCCCGCAAACCGTGCCGTGAACAGCCCCTTCCCGAGAGCGGAACCCTCGGGAAGGGGCATTGGTCACATTAGCCGCGACCGCCTGCGCCCAGCCGGCGCCCCACCGAGGCGATCAGCCGGTCCAGCTCCGAGCCGAACGGGTTGTCGTGCACCAGGTAGGTCCAGGTCGCGCTCGGCCGCACCAGCTGCGAGCTGTCCGGCTCCCACTCGTCACCGAACTCCGTCTCGTCGAAGGTTGCCACCGTCCGCTCCTCGATCGCGGGCATCAGCGCGTTGAACGCCGGCACCGCGCTGCGGTGGAACTCGTCGAGCGGGTCGAGCCGGCCCAGCGCCCGCAGGTGCACGCCCTCGCGCACCTCGGACAGGTGCGACAGGTGCTCGGCCCAGAGCCGGTCCAGGTGGTAGAGCGCGATGGAGCGCGCGGCGCGGGAGAGGATGTCCTCGTCCATCTCCTCGGTGCGCTCCGGGAAGCGGTCCATCAGCATCAACGCGGCCACCTCGGAGGTCAGCAGCCGCTCGCGGCGCTCCGCGAGCGCCTTGCGCTGCTGCTCGATGACCATGTTGTAACGCCAGGTGTTGCGGTGGATCTCGTGGTTGACGCCCTCGGCGACCCGCTGGGCGTGCTCGACGGCGAACTCGACCTGATCGTCGGTGACCAGGCCGTCGGCGTTCATCCGCGGCGACGGGGGCACGGCGTCGGCGGCGTGGCGGGTGACCAGTTCGTCCTCGAGGCTGACGAAGAAGACGGAGCCACCCGGGTCGCCCTGGCGCCCCGCCCGGCCCCGCAGCTGGTCGTCGACGCGACGGCTGTCGTGCCGGCCGCTGCCGATGACGTAGAGGCCGCCGAGTTCGGCGACCTTGTCCCGGTCGGCCTGGTCGCTGCCGCCGAGACGGATGTCGACACCCCGGCCGGCCATCTGGGTGGAGACGGTGACCGCCCCGTACGCGCCGGCCTCGGCGATGATCTCCGCTTCCTCGGCGTCGTTCTTCGCGTTGAGCACCGCGCAGGGCACCCCGGCCGCCTGCAGCGCCGCGGCGAGCTGCTCGGACTCCTTGACGTCGAGGGTACCGATCAGCACCGGACGGCCGCGTTCGTGACAGCGCCGCACCTCGTCGACCAGGGCCTCCTCCTTCTCGGCCCGGGTGGCGTAGATGCGGTCCGGCTCGTCCTCGCGCACACAGGTGGTGTTCGACGGGACCTCGGCGACCTCCAGGGAGTAGAACTCCCGCAGCTGGTCGCCGACGAGCACCGCGGTCGCGGTCATTCCGCAGACCGTCGGGTAGAGGGCGACGTAGCTCTGCACGGTGATGGTGCCCAGCACCTCACCCTCGGCGGTGGCTTCCAGCCCTTCCTTGGCCTCCACTGCGGCCTGCAGCCCGTCGGGCCAGCGCCGGCGCTGGGCCACCCGGCCACGCATCTCGTCGATCAGCTCCACAGCGCCGTCGCGGACGATGTAGTCGACGTCGCGGTGCAGCAGCGCCTGGGCGTGCAGCGCCACGTTGACCGCCGAGAGCTGTCCGACGTTCTCCTCGGCGTAGAGGTCGATACCGCCCAGCGCGGCCTCTACGGCGGCGAGCCCGGCGTTGGTGAAGGCGGCGCTGCGGCCGTCGTCGGCCACCGTGTAGTGGGCCCCGGCCCGCAGCCCCTTGACCAGGGCAGCGGCGGTGTGGACGGGGTCCTGCTCACTGACCACGGCACCGGCGAGCACCATCGGCACCCGCGCCTCGTCGATCAGGATGGAGTCGGCCTCGTCGACGATCGCGGTCCCCAGCGGGCGCTGCACCCGGTCGGCGACATCGGTGACGAGCTGGTCGCGCAGGTAGTCGAAACCGGCCTCGCTTACCGAGACATAGGTGACGTCGCAGGCGTAGGCCTCACGGCGCTGCTGCGGGGTGGAGGACTCCGTCACCGAACCCACGGTCAGGCCGAGGAGACGGTAGACGGGCTCCATCCAGCGCGCGTCACGGCCGGCCAGATAGTCGTTGACGGTGATCACGTGCACCGGCCCGTTGCCGAGCCGGACGTGGCCGTACGCGGCGATCGTCGCGGTCAGCGTCTTGCCCTCGCCGGTGGCCATCTCGGCGACCTTGCCGGAGAGCAGGGCCATCGCGCCGAGCAGCTGCACGTCGTACGGCCGCTGGTCGAGGGCGCGGCGGGCCGCCTCCCGGCCGACGGCGCAGATCTCGGCGTAACCGTCGGCCACGGCAGCCGCCTCGGTCAACGCGGCGTCGTCGAGGGCACCCAGCGTCTCCTCGCGCGCCTCGATCTCGGGCAGCAGCCTGCGCAGCGGCGCGAGATCGACTGTCGTGCCGGGGCGCTGTAGGAACCGCC
>Ga0233363_1000673_pt1 | contig 14392 bp, 14 predicted proteins | sample ElkDunMinimDraft_18_FD_191534 | JGI IMG/M metagenome (GOLD analysis project Ga0233363, IMG submission 191534) | Fecal eukaryotic communites from dung pellets of Tule Elk in California, USA - Elk Dung C16 | ecosystem: Host-associated > Mammals > Digestive system > Large intestine > Fecal | place... | reverse complement strand
GGCCTGCTTCCACGAACTCGCCCTCGCGCACCAGGATCTCCTCGATGCGGCCCGGCAGCTTGGTGGCCAGGTCGATTTCGGTCGCCTCGATGCGGCCATTGCCGCTGATGAAGCCCGGCCCCGGGCCTTTCGGCGCCAGCACCGACCAGGCGTACCAGGCGATCGCGGCCAGGGCCACCACCGCCAGCGCGATGACCATGGACTTCTTCCGGGAAAAGTCGGGCAGCTTCATGGGGATTGGCCAGGACGCGGATCGGGGGAAAGGGCAGCATCGGCGGCGCGCGCATCCAGCGGTCCGCCGCCGAGCGCGGCGTACAGCGCGATGCGGCTGGCCAGCAGCGCGCCCTGGGTCTGGACCAGCTGCTGCTGCGCGGCGAGCAGGTCGCGCTCGGCATCGAGCACTTCAAGGAAGGCGGCCGCGCCATTCTCGTAGCGCAGGCCGGCCAGGCGCGCGCGCTCGGTCTGGGCATCCACGGTGGCCTGCAGGATGCGCGCCTGCTCGAACAGCCAGTGCTGCGCCGACAGCGCATCGGCCACGTCGCGGAACGCGCCCTGGATGGTGCGCTCGTATTCGGCCACGGCCATGTCGCGCCGCACCCAGGCCAGGTCGAGGTTGGCGCGGTTGCGACCGCCAGTGAAGATCGGCAGGGAAATGGTCGGCGCGAAGGTCCAGGTGCGGCTGCCCGATTCGAATAGCCCGCCGAGCTGGGCGCTGGCGCTGCCGAAGCTGCCGGTCAGCGCGATGCGCGGGAAGAAGGCGGCGCGCGCCGCGCCGATGTCGGCATTGGCTGCGCGCAACTGGTGCTCGGCGGCGACGATGTCGGGCCGGTCGAGCAGCAGCTCCGAAGGCAGTCCTGCACGCAGCGGGGGCAAGGCCGGCAAGGGGCGCGCCGTGGCGCCGGGCGGCGGCGCCTGCAGCTCGACTGGCGCGCCGACCAGCAGTGCCAGCGCATGTGCCTGCGCGGCGCGCTCGCGCTCGAGCTGCGCGCCCAGCGCCTGCGCCTGGGTGAGCAGGGCCTCGACCTGGGTCAGCTCCAGCTTCGAGGTCGCGCCCACCTCCACCCGGCGGGTGAAGATGCGGAACGATTCCTCCCGCGAGGCGATGGTGCGCCGGGCCAGGCGCAGGCGCTCGTCGAGCTCGCGCAGGCCGACATAGCCGTCGGCCACCGCCGCGATCAGGTTGACGGTAGCCGCCTGCTGCGCCGCCTCGGTGGCGAAGAAGGTTTCCAGCGCCGCGGTCTTGAGGCTGCGCACGCGGCCCCAGAAATCCAGTTCCCATGCCGCGAGACCCAGCGCGACTTCGTAGTCCCCCGCGACCAGCGACCGGCCGCTGGCGTTGAGGTCGCCGGGCACGCGCGAACGGGCAGCCTGGCCCTCAACGCCGAACGCCGGAAGCTGGGCCGCGCGCTGGATGCGATAGCCCGCACGCGCCTCCTCGACGCGCAGCGTGGCCATGCGCAGATCGCGGTTGTTGCGCAGCGCCAACTCGATCAGTCCGCGCAGCTCGGGGTCAACGAAGTAGTCCCGCCAGGCGAGTGCCGCCGCCGGCAGGGCGTCCGCGCCGACGGGCTCACTGGCATCGGCCGGATAGGCGTCCGCCACCGGTGCCGGCGGGGTGGAGTCGGGCGGGGCCAGGCTGGCGCAGCCGGCAAGGTACATGCCGGCAAACGCCACCACGGCCCGCGCGCCGCTCACCCGCCTGGCGCGGGTGGTGGCGCCCGGCCCCTGCGACCTGAAATCCATCTCATCTCTCCATCACGGAGTCGCCAGGCGCGCGGGGCCGCGCCTTCCACGGTTCCAGTCACAGGGGGACTTCCTCCCTGACCAAGCAGGTACACAAAGAGCGGCATGCCGCAGTCGCCGGAAGCGACCGCCCTGCCGCCGGTCTCGTGACGACCGTTGACGAAGTCGTCGCCCGGGTGGACCGGCGGCAGGGGCTGCGATTGCATGCGGACTCAGCTCACGATGGTTTCGCTGGCCTCGAACCGCCGCGCGTATTCCCGCTCTTCGCTGACCCGCTGCACATCGTCGTGTGCGATGTCAGGCCCGCCGTAGACGGCATACACGATCTCGTCCTCGCGGCGCCCGATGGAGTGGAGCCGATACCGCGACTGCCCACCACCGGTGTCGGGTGGATAACGCTGCGGTGGCTCTTTACCGTCGAGATCGAGCTCGCCGTTGTCGATCGTGCCGCCGACGAACAGGGCATGGATGGGCATTCGCGGTCTCCTTCTGGTGTGGGAAGCTGCCCGCCCATACTGCGTTGGGGCATGTTGGGATCGCATCAATCTCGCGTTGTTCAGCAACAACGGGGGCGCGAACTGTGACCGGATGCGACGGTTGCAACGGGTGCCGTGCGCGCGACCGGTAGAATCGCCGGTTGTCCCGCACCGTTGCATTCCATGTCCGATCCCGCTCTCGATGCTCTTTTCCTGCCGCTTGAACAGCGCCAGATCGCCTGGCCTGATGACGGTGCGCTGTTCCTGCGCGCCCGCGCTGGCGTGCCCACGACCGGCGGGCGTTGGCCGGGTCTGGTATGCGAGCAGAGCTTCCAGCCACTGCACGCTGCATTGCAGCGCAGCGGCCTCGAGGTGCTTCCGGCCGAGACCGGCGAACCGATGCTGCCGCGCAAGCCGCTGGTGCTGGTGCTGCCGCCGCGCCAGCGCGATGAATCGCGCGCAGTGCTGGCGCGCGCGCTGCAGGCGGTGACGCCGGGGGGCTGGGTGGTGGCCAGCGTCGCCAACGACGAGGGCGCGAAATCCGCGCAGGACGATCTGGCGCGCATCGCCGGCAACATCGGTGCGCTCTCCAAGCACAAATGCCGGGTGTTCTGGGCGCAGGCGGGCGACACCGTCGACACCGCCCTGGTCGAGAGCTGGTCGGCGCTGGACCGGCCGCGCGAGGTGCTGGACGGCCGCTTCCTCAGCCGGCCGGGCGTGTTCGCCTGGGATCGCATCGATCCGGCCTCCGCGCTGCTGGCCGCGCACCTGCCTGCCACGCTGGCCGGCCGCGGCGCCGATCTCGGCGCCGGCTATGGGTTCCTGTCTTCCGAGCTGCTGCAGCGGTGTGCGGGCATCACCGCGCTGGATGTGTTTGAAGCCGAAGGCCGCGCGCTGGCACTCGCGCGCCACAATCTCGACGCGCTCGGCGCGAAAGCGCTCATCGGCTACCACTGGCACGACGTCACCGCTGGCCTGCCGCAGCGCTACGACTTCATCGTCAGCAACCCCCCGTTCCACGCCCATGGCCGCGAGGGCCGGCCGGACATCGGCCGTGCGTTCATTGCCGCCGCCGCGTCCGCACTGAATCCCGGTGGCGCGCTGTGGCTGGTCGCCAACCGGCACCTGCCCTACGAGGACGTGCTCGATGCGCGCTTCGGCGAGGTGCGCGAAGTGGCGTCCAGCGGTGCGTTCAAGGTCATCCACGCGGTGCGGGCGCGCGCGGCGTCGGCGAGGCAGCGTGCATGAAGCTGGTCAGACTGCTCGCCAATCTCGGCTATGGCAGCCGCAAGCAGGTTGCCTGGATGTTCCGCGAAGGCCGCGTCACCGACGCCGCCGGCGAGGTGCTGTATGCGGACGATCAGGTCGCCCATGACGATGTACGCGTCGATGGCGAGCCATTGGATCCACCGCAGGGCCTGACGCTGCTGCTGCACAAGCCCGCCGGCTATACCTGCTCGACCAAGGACACCGGACGCCTGGTCTACGACCTGTTGCCGCCGCGTTTCCGTTTGCGTTCGCCGGTGCTCTCGACCGTGGGCCGGCTCGATCGCGACACCAGCGGCCTGTTGCTGTTCACCGACGACGGCCAGCTGCTGCATCGGATCATCTCGCCCAAGGCGGCGCTGCCGAAGGTCTACGAAGCGACGCTGGCCGAGCCCCTGCGCGGCGACGAGACGGCGCTGTTCGCCAGCGGCACGCTGATGCTCGAGTCGGAAACGACGCCGCTCAAGCCCGCGACGCTGGAGGTGGTGGATGCTACGCATGCGCGCCTGACACTCACCGAGGGCCGCTACCACCAGGTGCGGCGGATGTTCGCCGCCACCGGCAACCACGTGGTGGCGCTGCATCGCAGCCGGGTTGGCGGGCTGGCGCTGGGTGACCTGCCGGAAGGTGCGTGGCGCATTCTGTCGGGGGACGACATCGACGTGCTGATGGGCGCAACGGTTGGCTGAGTGATGCCACTGGCGATGCGGCCGGGGGCGGGTGATCTTCGACATGGATGGGCTGGTGCCCGTTCGGAGCGCGCCATCCTTGATTGCTTGATTGCTTGATTGCTTGATTGCTTGATTGCTTGATTGCTTGATTGCGCGGCGACGCGGCGACGCGGCGACGCGGCGGCGGTGCACGGGCTCGACCTCGATCCCGACTGCTGGCCCGGTCTGATCGGCCGCGGCGATGCCATGTGCCGCGCACTGATCGGCGATGACGCGGCCGAAGCGGGTTTGTCCGCCGGGCATGCGCGCTACATCGCGATCGCCGAAGCGGCGTGCCGCATCGGCCGGGCCTTGTCGCCCTGCTGGAACTGGCGCGCACGCACGGGGTGCCGCGTGCGGTCGCAACCTCGACGCGTACGCCGCTGGCGCAGCGCAAGCTCGAGGCGGCCGGCCTGCTCGGGCGCTTCGACGTCGTATGCACCAGCAGCGACGTGGCCCATCCCAAGCCCGCCGCGGATGTCTACCTCCTCGCTGCCGCACGCCTCGGCGTGCCGCCGGCGCAATGCCTGGTGCTCGAGGACTCGCCGACGGGCGTACGTGCCGCGCTCGCGGCCGGCATGTCTGTGGTGCAGGTACCCGATCTGCTGGTTCCGGACGCCGAGGTGCGCGCCCTCGGGCATCGCATCGTCGATTCGCTCGACGCCGCGGGTGACCTGATCGCGCCTTGGCTAGGCAGCCACCCAGTTCCTAGGCCCGCTAAATAGGCAGTCGTCGGCGTTGTGCGCGCAGGCCGCCGGAGGCTGCGTGCGTAGCTCCTCTGCTCGCTATGTGCAGGCGTGCGCGATCAGTCGTGTTCGCCCGCGTGGTCGAGCATGTCCCGGAGCATGTCGCGGACGTGGGCGTCATCGGCCTCGTAGAACACCTGCCGCGCCTGGCGCTGTCCGCGCACGAGGCGCGCACCGCGCAGCAGGCGCAGGTGATGGCTGACCAGCGGCTGCGAGGCACCGGTGCGGCGCACGATCTCGCCGACGGCGACCGGGCCGTCGAGACAGGTCAACAACACCCGAAGGCGGGTCGGATCCCCGAGCAGCCTGAAGGTTTCGGCGAGGAAGGCCAGGCGTGTGTCGTCGGGCCCGTTCATTCCGCGCGTCCGTATTCGCGCGCCACGCGCTGCGGATGCGGATGCGGATGGTCGTGATGATGGTCGTGCCCATCACCATGCCCATGCGCGTCGTCGCTGCGCGGCTGCTCGAGCGCACACTGCGCCTGCGGCATATGCACGACCTCGACGGTGGCGTGACCGATCGCGAACCGTTCGGCCAGTGCGCGCTTGACCGCCGGCACCACCTCCGACGCCTCCGCGCCCTCGGCCAGCGTGAGCTCCAGCGTCGCAAGCACCCTGCCCGAGGTGATCGACCACACATGCACGTGGTCGACCGCGGCAACGCCGGGCACCGCGCTGCACACATGGGCCTGCAGTGCGGCGATGTCGATGTCCGGCGGCACCGCCTCCATCAGGATGTCGAGCGCATTGCGCAGCAAGGCCCAGGCGCTGCGCAGGATCAGCAGGCACACGAGCAGCGAGAGGATCGGATCGATCGGCATCCAGCCGGTGAAATGGATCACCACCGCGGCGCCAATGGCCGCGACCGAGCCCAGCATGTCGCCGAGCACGTGCAGGGTGGCGCCGCGGATGTTGACGTGCGACTGGTCGCCGCGATGCAGGATCCAGAACACCAGGCAGTTCACCAGCAGGCCGACGACCGCGACCACGAGCATCGGTCCGGCCAGCACCTCGCCCGGACTGCGCAGACGCTGCACCGCCTCCCACACGATCCACAGCACCAGCGCGAACAGCGTGACCGCATTGACCAGCCCCGCCAGCACCTCGAAGCGCATGAAGCCGAAGGTGCGCCGCGCATCCGATGCCCGTCGACCGACCCGGAACCCCACCCAGGCCAGCAACAGGGCTGCCGCGTCGGTGAGCATGTGGCCGGCATCGGCGATCAGCGCCAGCGAACCGGACAGCACGCCCCCGAGCACCTCGACCAGCATGAAGCCCGCGGTGAGGGCAAACCCGGTGAGCACCACGCGCTCATTCGCGGCGGATACCGAAGGCGCATGGCTGTGGTCGTGGCCATGGTCATGGCCATGCGGGGCGGCGTGACTGTGATCGTGGTGCGTCATGGGGGCGACGTCAGGGGACGGGCGTGGATCATATCAACATGTTTTTATATGTTGATTAAGTGCGGCTGGAGACCGAGCCAGGGCGGATCCGGACCGCGCTGGCGCCGGCGGAGACCAAGGGCAGGGGTTCCTGTACCGCTACGGGCAGTGCCCGTATCTGCGACTGCGCTGTCGGCCGATCGCGTAGGGAAGCGTCGAGGCCGCAGGGCATACGCTGGATGCGCACAGCCATGCACGCAGCTGGACCGCGATCGATCGGCCGGGCCGCGCTTCGCGCCATGTAGCCGGCGCCATTACCAGCGGTCCACGCCGGCAGCATGCATTCGCCGGTCTGGCGCAGACGCGCTTTCGCTATGTGGCCAGGCGCCCCGACGCAGGCTTGAAATCCGGGCGCGCGATCACGGCAGGGCACCGGTGCCGGGCGTGGCGCAGCCCGGTGGGCCGCATCTGCAGGAACCGGCCCGGGGCTGCGGGTCCTGGTCCACTGAGCCTGGCAGCGCGCGCGGCGGATGCCGAAGCGTCGCTGCGACGACGCCTGGCGCTTTTCAGTTCGCCTCGGTGAACAACCGCGCCCAGCCGGCGTGGCCCAGCTGCTCGAGCGTGCGCAGGTTGCGGTCGATGATGCTGTCGGGCTCGGGATAGGCGTCCACGGCGCGGGCCACGCTGTCCTCGCGCAGCAGGTGCAGCGTGGGATACGGCGCGCGGTTGCTGTAGTTGCCGATGTCGTCGGGCGCGGTATTCGCGAACTGGTAGTCGGGATGGAAGCTCGCGACCTGCAGCACGCCGTCGAGATCCAATGCCTCGATGAGCCCGTCGGCCTCGTCGAGGAAATCGTTGTAGTCGAGGAAGTCGCCGAGTACCTGCGGGTGCACGATCAGCGTCGTGTCGATGTCGGCCGCCGGCGTGTCGCGCAGGCGCAGCAGTTCCTCGCCCAGCATCTCCAGCAGCGCCTGCGCGGTCGTCGCTTCGCTGAGCACGAAACGCACCTGGTCCTTGACCACGACCGCCTTGGCGAACGGGCAGAGGTTCAGGCCGATGACCGCGCGCTCGAGCCAGAGACGGGTGTCGGCGATGGGGTCGGCACTGCGCAGCATGTCCAGGTCTGCCGGCTTCAGTCGCGGAAGTTTTCGAACTGCAGCGGCAGTTCGAACTCGGTGCCGCGCAGCAGTGCCATCGCGGCCTGCAGGTCGTCGCGCTTCTTGCCGTTGACGCGCAGCTTGTCGCCGTTGATCTGGCTGTCCACCTTCAGCTTGGCGTCCTTGAGGGTGTTCTGGATCTTCTTCGCCAGCTCGCGCTCGATGCCCTGCTTCACCGTGACCGTCTGCCGCGCGCCGGCCAGATTGGTCTCGATCTCGCCGAACTCCAGGCATTTGATGTCGATCTTGCGCGCGGCCAGGCGGGCCCGCAGGATCTCGGTCATCTGCTGGACCTGGAAGTCGCTCGGCGCCGACTGCTTGATCGTCGACTCGTCGAGTTCGAACTTCGCCTCGACACCCTTGAAGTCGAATCGCGTGGTGAGTTCGCGATTGGCCTGGTCGACGGCGTTGGTCAGCTCGTGGGTATCGACCTCGGAGACGATATCGAAGGAGGGCATGGGGCACCTGCTGGGCGGGACGAAGGCGCGCAGGTTACCGCACCGGCGGTATGCACGGTTTCGCGCATCGCCACGTCGCGGGTGCGCGGCCGGGCGCAGAATATGCGGTCCGGAACCCCCAATACGAGATCCATGATGCTCGAGACCCCCGCCTACGCTGCCGCCGATGCCACCTCGCCGCTTGCGCCCACCACGATCCAGCGCCGCGCGCCGCGCGCGAACGAAGTCCTGATCGACATCGCGTTCTGTGGCGTCTGCCATACCGACCTGCACCAGGTCCGCGACGAATGGGGCGGCTCGATCTTCCCGATGGTCCCGGGTCACGAGATCGTGGGCCACGTGGCGCAGGTCGGCGAGGGCGTCACGAAGTTCAAGGTCGGCGATGCAGTGGGTGTCGGCTGCTTCGTCGATTCCTGCCGGGCATGCCCGCAGTGCCAGGCAGGCGAGGAGCAGTTCTGCGAGCAGGGCATGACCAGTACCTACAACGCGATGGAACGCGATGGCAGCGCGCCGACCTACGGTGGCTACTCGACCCGCATCACCGTCGACCAGGATTACGTGTTGCGGGTGCCCGACGCACTGCCGCTCGACGCCGCCGCGCCGCTGCTGTGCGCGGGCATCACCACCTATTCGCCGCTGCGCCACTTCGGGGTCAAGCCCGGCGATGCGGTCGCGGTGGTCGGCCTCGGTGGCCTGGGCCACATGGCGGTGAAGTTCGCCGTGGCCATGGGCGCGCGCGTGACCGTGCTGAGCACCTCGGAATCCAAGCGGGAGGACGCGCTCAAGCTGGGCGCCCACGATTTCGCCGCCACGCGTGACCCGGGCACGTTCAAGGCACTGTCCAGGACCTTCGATTTCATCGTCGACAGCGTCTCCGCCCCGCACGACTACAACGCCTATCTGTCGCTGCTGAAGGTGGACGGCACGATGATCCTGCTCGGCGTGCCCGACCAGCCGGCGCCGGTCGCTGCCGGATCGCTGATCATGCAGCGTCGGCGCCTGACCGGTTCGCTGATCGGTGGCATCCGCGAAACCCAGGAGATGCTCGAATTCTGTGCCGAGCACGGGATCGTCTCGGACATCGAGCGCATCGGGATCGCCGACATCAACACGGCCTACGAGCGCATGCTCAAGGGCGACGTGCGTTACCGCTTCGTGATCGACACCGCCACGCTCGGCAACTGAGCCGGATCGCGCGCCGGCTGCCCGGCGCGCGACCGTGCGAGGATGCCGCGGCCCAACCGCCGAGTCGTCGAATGTCACGTTCCGCCGCTGCCCGCCCGACAGATGCCCGCGCCGCGGCCCTGTGGATGCTGTTCGCGGTGTTCGCATTCGCCGGCATGGACGCTGGCATGAAGTGGATCGCCAACGATTACTCCGCGTTCCAGGTTGCGGTGTTCCGCAGCCTGGCCACGCTTCCGCTGATCGTCGGCTGGCTGGTGCTGCGTGGCCGCGCCAGCAGCCTGCTGCGCATCCACTGGCCGCTGCACCTGCTGCGCGGCGTGCTCGGCGTGGGCATGATCGCCGGCTTCGTCTACGGACTGGCGCGCATGCCGCTGTCGACAGCGTACGCGATCGTCTTCGTGTCTCCGCTGATGGTCACCGCGCTTGCGGTCCCGCTGCTCGGCGAGCAGGTCGGTCCGCGGCGCTGGACCGCGATCGCACTCGGCGTGGTCGGCGTGCTGGTCGTGCTGCGGCCCACCGGCGAAGGCGTCGCGACACTCGCCGGCCTGGCGGTAGTGGGCGGCGCCCTGTGCTACGCGATCGCCTCGATCACGGTGCGCAAGCTTGCCCAGCGCGACAGCCCCGAGGCCCTGGTGTTCTGGTTCCTGGTGCTGATGGCGGTGTTCGCCGGCGCGCTGGCATGGCCCGACTGGCAGCCGCTGCAGCGCGAGCACTGGTGGGTGCTGGCCCTGATCGGCGTCACCGGCGCACTCGGCCAGGTCGGCCTGACGCATGCTTTCCGGCTCGGCGAGGCCAGCCAGGTGGCGCCGCTGGAGTACACCGCGCTGCTCTGGGTCGTGCTGCTGGACCTGACCGTCTGGCATGTCCTGCCCGACGGCATGACGTGGCTGGGCGCCGCGATCATCGTGCTGAGCGGGCTGTACATGTTCCGCCGCGAGAAGGCGCTGTCGGACGCCGGTACGGTGGACCCCGCGATCAAGCGTCTCGACCAGACGCCGCCGCCCTAGCGCCACTTTTCATCATCGCCGCGCGCCGGATCGGGGATCATGACGCCTTCGTGATCTCCGCACCCGCGCCTCTATGCCTCTCCTGTTGCTCGCAATCGTCCTGCTCGGCGTGTTCGCGCTGTTACTGCTGCTGTGGCCGCTGGCATTGTGGAACCGTTACCGCGTCGGCACCTCGCGCCGCCGCCCGCCACGCTGGCTGACCCGCCTCAACGCGTGGCTGATCCCGGCTTCGGCCGTGCTGTTCCTTGCCGGCATGGGCATCGCCCAGCTGTTCGTGCCGCACGCGTTTCCGTACGCCGCGGCGGGCGTGCTGGCGGGCTTGGCCCTGGGCGGGCTGGGCTGGTTGCTCACGCGCGTCGAGCACCGCCCGGGGCAGGTCTGGTACACACCCAACCGCTGGCTGGTGCTCGCGCTGACGCTGCTGGTGGTGGCGCGGGTATTCGCCGGGATCTGGCAGGCCTGGGAACGCATGCGCGGGGGGCAGGCCGCACTCGCAGCGTGGGGCCCGCTGGGGGAACCTGCCGGCCTGTTCGCCGTGGCCGGGCTCGTCGTCGGCTATCACGCCATGTACGCCGTCGCGCTGCAGTGGCGACTGGGGCGCTGGCTGCGCTGAAGCGCCACGCGGTTGTCCAACGTGGCGGCGGGCCTCCTGTCCGCACGTCGGAAGATCCCTGCCGACTCGTGCATGTGCGAGCCATAGGGGCGGGTCGGGCGGCCGCGACACGGCAGACCGACCCGGGCGCACAGAAAAAGGCCCGCCGAAGCGGGCCTTTCCTGGTGCACGACTTCCGGGAGAGAGGTCAGAAGCGCGCGCCGATACCGAAGCTGACGGTCCACGGATCGAGCTTGATCTCCTGCCCGATCGGAACGCCTGCCTGGTTCAGGTCGGCATTGCTGTGCAGGTAGCGCGCGTCGGCCCGGGCGAACCAGGTCGGGGTGATGTTCATGTCCACGCCGACAGTGCCGATCGCGCCCTTGGCCGTCGACAGGCTGATGTGCTCGCCGCCGGGGTTGAGATCTTCGTTGTTGAAGTTGGAGTAGTGATACCCCAGGCCGAGGAACGGGCGGAAGGTGTTGTCGGCGTCGCCGAAGTGGTACTGGCCGCTCAGCGCGATCGGGAGCTGCTCGACCGTGCCCAGCTTGCCGGCGTCAGTGGTGACACGGTGCTCGAAGCTGTCGAGCGCGCCCCACAGCTCGGCACTGATGTTGTCCGTGAAGTTGTAGGAGAACGAAGCGGTCGGCGCCGGGCCGCCGTCGACTTCGAGACCGTCATTGGAGCTGTGTTTGGTGGGTTGCAGAAGGGTCGCGCTGCCGACGACCGAGAAACGCTTGCCCGATGCGGTGTCGGTGGAGCTCTGGGCGAAGGCGGTCGAGGAGATCGCGAGGCTTGCCAGCGTGGCGGCGAGGGCGAGAGCGCACTTGTTGGACTTCAGCATGGGGGATACTCCGTATTGGAAACCGAGCTTGCCGCTCGGCGGACTGCATATGTCACGGCGCGGCGCCGCGACCTTCCTCTCCGGGAAGGCGCGGCCATGCTCGCAAGTCCCTGCTGAATCAGTGGTGGTTTAATCCTGAAGGCCCCACAACGATTCAGCGCAGGCGCAGGATCGCTCTTGGCGGATTTCATCCCGCCCCCTGCCACGCGTTGCGTGCATTTCATCGATGTAGGGGATGGCGCTCCCGTTGCCGCGGCGGCGGGTTCCGCCAGCAGGCGCACGCCGTGCAGTGGGCATCGCGGCGCCCGAGCGGCGACAACGGACGCGTGACGCTCCATACGCCATGCAACAGTTGGCGCAGGACTGGGCAGAGCCCCACAATAGGGACCCACGAGATGCCCGGAGGGCCGCATGGCCGACCTGAAAGAAGCACGCGTTCCCGACATTGGCGGGTTTGACGATGTCCCGGTGATCGAGGTGCTCGTCGCCGTCGGCGATACGGTGTCGGCCGATCAGGGGCTGGTCACGCTCGAATCGGACAAGGCGACGATGGAAGTGCCGGCGCCATTTGCGGGGGTAATCAAGGAGTTGAAGGTCAAGGTCGGCGACACGCTGTCGGAAGGCGGCGTGGTCGCGATCATCGAAGCCGAGGGCAGCGACGCCCAGGCGGAGGCGCCCGCGAAGACCGACGCTCCGAAGGCTGCCGACAAGCCGGTCGCCGAGAACGCCGCGCCGGCCACGAAGGCCGAGGCGCCGAAGGCGCAGTCCGGCGGTGGCGGCGCGCAGGAATCCAAGGTGCCCGACATCGGCGGCTACGACGACGTGCCGGTGATCGAAGTGCTGGTCGCGGTCGGCGACACGGTCGAGAAGGACCAGGGTCTGATCACGCTCGAATCCGACAAGGCGACGATGGAAGTGCCGGCCGCGGTCGCCGGCGTCATCAAGGAACTCAAGGTCAAGGTCGGCGACACGCTGTCGGAAGGCGGCGTGGTGGCGATCATCGAGGCCAACGGCGATGCGCCTGCCGCTGCGCCCGTGGCGGCCCCCGCGGCGGTGAAGGGCACGGACGACAATACGGTCGAGCCGGTCGCACCGCAGGCCAGGCCCGACCGGATCGCCGAAGCCTCCATCGAGCATCGCGTGCCAGGTAGTGGCGCGCCGCCGGTGCGCTTCGACGCCGAGGCGATCCTGCCTGACAAGGTGCCCTACGCCAGCCCCGCGGTGCGCCTGTTCGCACGCGAGCTTGGCGTGGACCTGCTGCAGCTCAAGGGCAGTGCCAGGGGCGGGCGCATCGTGCGCGAGGACGTGCAGTCCTTCGTCAAGGGCGTGATGCAGGGCGGCGGTGCGAAAGCGGCGGCCGGTACGCCGGCAACGGCGGGCGGCGGTCTGAACCTGTTGCCGTGGCCGAAGGTCGATTTCGCCAAGTTCGGCGAGGTCGAGGTGCAGGAACTCGGCCGCATCCAGAAGATCTCCGCGGCCAACCTTGCCCGCAACTGGGCGATGATTCCGCACGTCACCCAGCACGACGATGCCGACATCACCGATCTGGAAGCCTTGCGCGTGCAGCTCAACAAGGAGAACGAGAAGGCCGGCATCAAGCTGACCATGCTCGCGTTCCTGATCAAGGCGTCCGTCGCGGTGCTCAAGCAGTACCCGCGCTTCAACAGCTCGCTCGACGCGGCCGGCGAGACCCTCACGCTCAAGAAGTACTTCCACATCGGTTTCGCCGCCGATACGCCCAATGGCCTGGTCGTGCCGGTGATCCGCGACGCCGACAAGAAGGGCGTGCTGGAGATCTCGCAGGAGATGTCCGCGCTGGCGAAGAAGGCCCGCGACGGCAAGCTCGGCCCGGCCGACATGCAGGGCGGGTGCTTCTCGATCAGCTCGCTGGGCGGCATCGGCGGGACCAGCTTCACGCCGATCGTCAACGCGCCGGAAGTCGCCATCCTTGGTGTGTCGAAGTCGGCGATGAAGCCGGTCTGGGACGGAAAGGCCTTCCAGCCGCGTCTGATCCTGCCGCTGTCGCTGTCCTACGATCACCGCGTCATCGACGGCGCCGCCGCCGCGCGCTTCACCGCGACGCTTGCCCAGCTGCTCGGCGACATGCGCCGGGTGCTGCTGTAAGCGGCCCGGCACCGGCATGAGCGACGAGGCGCCCACGCGCGAGCGGGCGCGGCTGACGCTGCGCCATGCGGGCATCGCCGACATCCCGTCGATCGTCGCGCTCAGCGAGCGGGTCTACGGGCCGGAAAGCGGCTACACCGCCGAGATGCTCACCGGGCAGATCGCGCAGTTCCCCGAAGGCGTATTCGTCGCGTTCTACGACGAACTCGCAGTGGGCTACTGCGCGACGTTCCGCCTGGATGAACGCACGGCGATGGCCCCGCACCGCTGGCTGGAGATTTCCGGCGGCGGGTATGCCTCGCGCCACCTGTCGACCGGCGACTGGCTCTACGGCATGGAGGTCTGCGTCGACCCGGCGCATCGCGGCCTGCGCATCGGCCGGCGCCTGTACGAGCTGCGCAAGCGTTTGTGCCAGGACCTGGGACTGAAGGGCATCGTGTTCGGCGGGCGCCTGCCCGGTTATGGCCGGCGCGCGAAGAAGTTCAACAACGACGTGGCCGCCTATGTCGAGGCGGTCTGCGCCGGGCGCCTGCGCGATCGCGCGCTGAGTTTCCAGCTGCGCAACGGCTTCGAGCTCATCGGCGTGCTGCCGGGCTATCTGCCCAGCGACACCGAATCGCGCGGCAACGCCGCCCATCTGGTGTGGCGCAATCCCAAGATCGACCCTCGCGCCGGTGCGCGCCCATCAGCCCGGCCGCTTCCC
>Ga0233363_1000671_pt1 | contig 14429 bp, 9 predicted proteins | sample ElkDunMinimDraft_18_FD_191534 | JGI IMG/M metagenome (GOLD analysis project Ga0233363, IMG submission 191534) | Fecal eukaryotic communites from dung pellets of Tule Elk in California, USA - Elk Dung C16 | ecosystem: Host-associated > Mammals > Digestive system > Large intestine > Fecal | place... | reverse complement strand
GTCAGCCGATCCCTCCACCGTGGAGGTGGGCGCGGGCACGCCGCTGCGCGCGGTGCGGGCCGTGCTGGCGCGTACCGGCCGGCGGCTGACCCTGGAGCCGCCCTCGGCGGACGCGACCGTCGGCGGGGTGATCGCCGCCGACGAGGCGGGGCCGCTGCGGCACCGCTACGGCGGCCCGGCCGACCAGGTGAGCGCCGTCCGGTACCTCGACGCGCACGGCGTGCCGGCCACGGTCTCACGCGGGGTGGACGTGACCCCGGCCCAGCTGCTCTGCGGCTCCCGCGGCACCCTCGGGCTGCTGCTGTCGGCGACGCTGCGGGTCCGGCCGGCCCCGCCGAGCCGGATCTGGGTGAGTCATCCGGTCTGGACCCCGCTGGAGATGCACGACCTCGTGCAGGGGGCGCGGGTGGAGGCCGCCGAGCCGGCCGCGGTCGAGGTGGACCTGCCCGCCGTGCCGCCGCGCGGGCAGCGCCGGACGGCCGCCGGGACGGCCGGCGCCGGGACGCTGGCGATCCTGCTGGAGGGCGGCCCGGCCGACGTGCGGGAACGCGCGGACTGGCTGGTCGACGCCTTCGGCGGTGACGCGCACGCCACCGGCCGTCCGCCGCCCTGGTGGGGGCGGTATCCGGCCGGCCCCACCGAGATCGCGGTGCGGATCGAGGCGCCGGTGGGAGAGTTGCACGCCGTCGTCTACGCGCTGCGCGACGCCGTCGGCGCCCCGGTGGCGGTACGCGGCTCGGCGGGGCTCGGCAGTGTGCAGGCCGCGCTCCCCGGGGACCTGCCGCCGGGCCGGGCGGCGGCGATCCTGGCGGCGCTGCGCGGGGTGCTGCTGGCGCGGCGCGGGCGGTGCGAGGTGCTCGTCGCGCCGCCGCGGCTGTGGCAGGTCACCGACGTGCGGGGTCCCCGGTCGCACCGGCCGCGGGCGGTCGCGCTCAAGCAGCATTTCGACCCGCAGCAGCGCTTCGCGCCGGGCCGCCTCCCCGACCGGGAGTGAAGCGCCCGCCGCGGCGCGGCGCCTTCAAGGCGATCAACGGCCCGCGGTGGCGTCAGGCGGCGGGGATCAGGCGGAGTCGTTGCGCAGGACCAGGATGGCGATGTCGTCGCGGGGCGACTCGACCGAGAAGTTGATCGCGGTCGAGCGCAGCCGCGCGGCGATCACGTCCGCCGAGTACCCGCTCAGCGGCGTCGCTGCCTCCTGCAACCGCGCCAGACCGAAGAGTTCCGCCCCGCGCCGGCGTTCGGTGACCCCGTCGGTGTAGAAGACCAGCGCGTCACCGGCGGTGAGGCTCAGCTCCAGCGCCGGCGAGGCGATCGTCTCCAGCAGGCCGAGGGCGGTGCCGCTGGTGCCGACGAAGCGGCTGCCCGAGCCGTCACCGCAGACCAGCACCGGCTGATCGTGGCCGGCGAGATAGAGCGAGACGTCAAGCCGTCCCTTGTCGCCGCGGCCGACCGCCGCCATGGCGAGCGTGCAGTACCGGCCGCCACCCCGGTCGATCAGCGTCTCGTTGATCCGGGCCAGGATCTCCGGCAGCGGCTTTCCGTCAGCGACGGAGAGCCGGATGACGTCCCGGACCACGCCGGTGATCGCGGCCGCCTGGACGCCCTTGCCGGAGACGTCGCCGATCACCACCAGCCAGCGGCCCTCCGGCAACGGCATCACGTCGTAGAAGTCGCCGCCGACGTCGACGGTGTCGCCGGCGGGGACGTACTCGGCGGCGAAACCGATCCCCTCGATCACCGGCAGCGCCGGCGGCAGCAGCGACTGCTGCAGGGTGTGCGCCACGTGCCGCCGCTCGGCGTGGATACGGGCGTTGTCCATCGCCAGCGCCGCCCGCCGGGCGATGTCCTCCAGCACCGAGACCTCGTCGGAGTCGTGCCGGTGGTGCTCGTGCCGGCCGACCGCCAGCGTGCCCAGCCGCTGTCCGCGGGCGACCAGGGGTACGGCCACGCCGTCCATCGGCGCGCCGAGGGGCACCTGCGAGCCGATCCGGGTCGCCTCACGCAGCCGCGCCTGGATCGAATCCGGGCCGGTCGCCGCGAGCACGCTGTGCAGTTCGGGCAGCATCGACTCGTCGGCGTGACTGGCGCTCGACAGCCGCAGCCGGCCCCACTCGTCGGTGGTGTGCACCGCGCACCAGCGCCCCAGCCGGGGCACCACCAGCTGCGGGACCAGGGCCATGGTCAGCTCGACGTCCAGCGACTGGGCCAGCAGTTCGCTCGCCTCCAGCAGGAACGTCAGCCAGCTCTGGCGTCTGCGGTCCGCGCGGCGCAGCCGGTCGTTCTCCAGGTGCAGCGAGAGCCGGTCGGCCAGCAGCGCCGCCAGCGGCTGCGCGTACGACGACGGCGAGGCGTCCAGCTCCAGCGAACCCCGGTACGGCCGGCTCATCACCAGCGGCACCGTCAGCAGCTCCTCGCCGGTGCGGGGCGTACGTCCGTAGCGGGTCAGCACGTGCAGCCCTTCGCCGTCACCGCGGTCGAGCCAGACCGCACCGCCGGCCGCCCCGACCATTTCGGCGACCCGGGAGAGCAGCTCCTGGGCGAAGTCGGGCAGCGGGTCGTCGGCGTACGGGTCGGGGGTTACCTGCATCAGCGCACTGATCGCGGCGACGCTGGGGGCGGCGGCCGGGGCGCTCTGACGGCCGTCGGCCGCGACGGCGCCGGTCTGGCGGTCGTGGCCGGTGGCCGTCAGGCGCTGGGGGGCGGCGGCGGGCGCTGCGGTGGCCGTGCCGGTTGTGCCGTCTTCGATGCCGGTGCCGGGTGGCGGGGCTGCCTTGTCGTCGCGGACCGCGTCGACGAGGTCCAGCCGGAACCAGACCCCCTTGCCGCTGCGCAGGTGGGTGGTGCCCCAGCGGCTGGCGAAGTGGTCGACCAGGAGCAGACCCCGGCCGCGCTCGGGGACTTCGCCGATGTCCGGGGTGGCGTTCGGCTTGCCGACCACGAGCCCGTCGATGCGGCTCGGGGCGAAGTCGGTGACCTCCACGGTCAGCCCGGCCGGGTCTGCCACGACCTCGAGGTCAAGTTCGGTGGCGGCATGCTCCACCGCGTTGGTGCAGAGCTCGGTGGTGAGCAGCAGCGCCTCGTTGAGCAGCTCGGGCTGGCCGGCTTCGAGCAGGACGGAGCGGACGATGGCGCGGGCCGCGGCCGGGGTCCGGCGGTCGGCTGGGAAGCGCACGCTGCGTCCGTGCTGTTCCGCATCGTCGCTCACCGGGGGTCCCGTCATCCTGGACACTCTTCATATCCTTCACGCCGCGGCCTTCATCGCCAAACGTACGCGCTGCCGCGACGAAACAAGATCAGAAAATCGGGCCGGTCGCCGGCGTACGGCCGGTCGGGCGTGCGGTGCCGGGGGTGTCGCGCCGGGCGCCGATGCGGCCGGGGGCACAGCGGCGCGTCTGGCACCCGAGGGTCGCGAGGGACCATGATGGGGAAGGTCGGCCCTTCCCTGCGGGGTCGCGAACGCGTACGGCGACCCGAGCGAGGTGTGATGAGCACGGCGAAACGCGCAGCGACGGCGGTGGCTCCCGACGTCGATGAGGAGGCTCTGCTCTCCGAATTGGCGGCCGCGCTGGCGCGGGTCCGCCGCGGCGATCTCAAGGTGCGGCTGCCGCGCCGGGAGGGCCTCGCCGGCGAGGTCGTCGACGGCTTCAACGACGTCCTCGCCCTGCAGGAGCGTCAGCATCTCGACCTGCGGCGGATCAGCCGGATCGTCGGCCGGGACGGCCGGCTGACCGAGCGCCTCGACGAGGAAGGGCTGGAGGGTTCCTGGGCCGAAGGGCAGCGGGCGATCAACTCGCTCGTCGACGACCTGGGCCGCCCGGCGAGCGAGATCGCCCGGGTCATCGGGGCGGTCGCCGACGGTGATCTCTCCCAGCACATGGCGCTGGAGATCGACGGCCTGCCGCTGCGCGGTGAGTACCTGCGCATCGGGCGCACCGTCAACAAGATGGTCGACCAGCTCTCCTCCTTCTCCAACGAGGTGACCCGGGTCGCCCGTGAGGTGGGCACCGAGGGCAAGCTCGGCGGTCAGGCGGACGTACGCGGGGTCGCCGGCACCTGGAAGGACCTGACCGACTCGGTCAACACGATGGCGTCGAACCTGACCCATCAGGTGCGCTCCATCTCCCAGGTCGCCACGGCGATGGCCAAGGGCGACCTGTCACAGAAGATCACCGTGTCGGCCCGGGGTGAGGTCGCGGAGCTCGCCGACACCATGAACTCGCTGACCGACACGTTGCGGCTCTTCGCCGAGCAGGTGACGCGGGTGGCCCGCGAGGTGGGCACCGAGGGCAAGCTCGGCGGCCAGGCCGAGGTGCCGAACGTGGCCGGCACCTGGAAGGACCTCACCGACAGCGTCAACTCGATGGCGTCGAACCTGACGTCGCAGGTGCGCAACATCGCCCAGGTCTCCACCGCGGTCGCCCGCGGCGACCTGAGCCAGAAGATCACCGTTGCCGCCCAGGGCGAGATCCTGGAGCTCAAGGACACCGTCAACACGATGGTGGATCAGCTGTCGTCGTTCGCCGACGAGGTGACGCGGGTGGCCCGTGAGGTGGGCATCGAGGGCAAGCTCGGTGGTCAGGCCCAGGTGCGCGGGGTCTCGGGCACCTGGCGCGACCTGACCGAGAACGTGAACCAGCTCGCCGGCAACCTGACATCGCAGGTCCGCAACATCTCGCAGGTCTCCACCGCCGTCGCCAAGGGTGACCTGTCGCAGAAGATCACCGTTGACGCGCGGGGCGAGATCCTGGAGCTGAAGTCGACGGTCAACACGATGGTGGATCAGCTGTCGTCGTTCGCCGACGAGGTGACGCGGGTGGCCCGCGAGGTGGGCACCGAGGGCAAGCTGGGCGGTCAGGCGCAGGTCAAGGGCGTCTCGGGCACCTGGCGGGACCTGACCGACAACGTGAACTCGATGGCGTCGAACCTGACGTCGCAGGTCCGCAACATCGCCTCGGTCACCACTGCGGTGGCGAAGGGTGACCTGTCGCAGAAGATCACCGTCGACGCGCGGGGTGAGATCCTGGAGCTGAAGTCGACGGTCAACACGATGGTGGATCAGCTGTCGTCGTTCGCCGACGAGGTGACGCGGGTGGCCCGCGAGGTGGGCACCGAGGGCAAGCTCGGTGGCCAGGCCCAGGTGCGCGGCGTGGCCGGCACCTGGCGCGACCTGACCGACAACGTGAACTCGATGGCGTCGAACCTGACCTCTCAGGTCCGCAACATCGCCCAGGTCTCCACCGCCGTCGCCAAGGGTGACCTGTCGCAGAAGATCACCGTCGACGCGCAGGGTGAGATCCTGGAGCTGAAGAACACCGTCAACACGATGGTCGACCAGCTGTCCTCGTTCGCCGACGAGGTGACGCGGGTGGCCCGCGAGGTGGGCACCGAGGGCAAGCTGGGCGGTCAGGCGCAGGTCAAGGGCGTCTCGGGCACCTGGCGGGACCTGACCGACAACGTGAACTCGATGGCGTCGAACCTGACGTCGCAGGTCCGCAACATCGCCTCGGTCACCACCGCCGTGGCGAAGGGTGACCTGTCGCAGAAGATCACCGTCGACGCGCAGGGCGAGATCCTGGAGCTGAAGAACACCGTCAACACGATGGTCGACCAGCTGTCGTCGTTCGCCGACGAGGTGACCCGGGTGGCCCGCGAGGTCGGCTTCGAAGGCCAGCTCGGCGGTCAGGCGCAGGTCAAGGGCGTCTCGGGGACCTGGCGCGACCTCACCGAGAACGTCAACCAGCTCGCCTCCACCCTCACCACCCAGCTGCGGGCGATCGCCGAGGTCTCCACCTCGGTCACCCGCGGCGACCTGACCCAGCAGATCAGCGTCCAGGCGCGCGGCGAGGTCGCCGAGCTCAAGGACAACATCAACCAGATGATCGTCACCCTGCGGGAGACGACCCAGAAGAACGCCGAGCAGGGCTGGCTCGACTCCAACCTGGCCCGCATCGGCGGTCTGCTCCAGGGACAGCGCGACCTCGGCGAGGTCTGCCGCATGATCATGCTGGAGGTCACCCCGCTCGTCGACGCCCAGCTCGGGGCCTTCTTCCTCGCCGACCTGGCGGAGAGCAGCGAGCAGCTGCGGCTCACCGCCGCGTACGGCTACCCCTCGACCGACCAGGACGTCACCTTCGCCGTCGGCGAGGGGCTGGTCGGCCAGACGGCGCTCTCCCGGCGCACCCTGCGCACCGGCGGCGGCGAGGCGGGACCGTTGACGCTGCGCTCCGGGCTGATCGAGATGCCGCCGAACGACCACGTGGTGCTCCCGGTCCTCTTCGAGGGCGAACTGCTCGGCGTGATCGAGTTCGCGAGCATCACCCCCTTCTCCGAGCTGCACATCGCCTTCCTCGAGCGGCTGGTGCTCACCATCGGCATCGCCGTCAACACCATCCAGGCCAACCGGCGTACGGAGGAGCTGCTGACCCAGTCGCAGCGGCTGGCCCGGGAGATGCAGGAGCAGTCGGCCGAGCTGCAGCGGACCAACACCGAACTGGAGGAGAAGGCCCAGCTGCTCTCCGCCCAGAAGGGCAACATCGAGGTCAAGAACCGCGAGATCGAACTCGCCCGCATCGGCCTCGAGGAGAAGGCGCAGCAGCTCAGCCGCGCCTCGGCGTACAAGTCGGAGTTCCTGGCGAACATGAGCCACGAGCTGCGCACCCCGCTGAATTCGCTGCTGCTGCTGGCCCGGCTGCTCGCCGAGAACTCGGAGCAGAACCTGACCCCGAAGCAGACCGAGTTCGCCCGGACCATCTACGGCGCCGGCTCGGACCTGCTGCGGCTCATCGACGACATCCTGGACCTGTCCAAGATCGAGGCCGGCCGGATGGACGTCGAGCCGATCGAGGTCCGCTTCTCCGACATCCGCTCGTACGTGGAGCAGGTGTTCGTGCCGCAGGCCGAGGAGAAGGGGCTCGGGCTGCAGGTCGAGGTCGCCGACGACCTGCCGGAGTTCCTCGTCACCGACGCGCAGCGCCTGCAGCAGATCCTGCGCAACCTGCTCTCCAACGCGATGAAGTTCACCGATCAGGGGTCGGTGACGCTGCGCATCGGCCCGGCGCCGCAGCACGCCTTCTTCGACGTGCCGGCGCTGGCCACCGCCCGGCGGGTGATCGCCTTCTCCGTCGCCGACACCGGGATCGGCATCTCCGACGACAAGCTCTCGCTGATCTTCGAGGCGTTCCAGCAGGCCGACGGCACCACCAGCCGCCGCTACGGCGGCACCGGCCTGGGGTTGTCCATCAGCCGCGACCTGGCCCGGCTGCTCGGCGGCACCATCGCGGTCACCTCGGTGCCCGGGGAGGGCTCGACCTTCACCCTGTACGTGCCGGACGTGCTCAACGCGGTGCTGCCCCCGATGCCGGCCGTGGCGCCGCCGACCCCGCGCCCGGCCGCCCTGCCGTCGGTGCCGACGCAGCCCGAGACGCCGCCGATGCTGCGCCCGGTGCCCGACGAGAAGGACCGGCAGGTCCCCGCCTCGGCGCGCCGGCTCGACGGGGCGACCGTGCTGATCGTCGACGACGACGTCCGCAACGTCTTCGCGCTCACCAGCGCCCTGGAGCTGCACGGCATGACGGTGCTCTACGCCGACAACGGCGTCGACGGCGTACGGCTGCTCGCCGAGCATCCGGAGGTGCGGATCGTGCTGATGGACGCGATGATGCCCGACCAGGACGGGTACGAGACGACCCGCTCGATCCGGCGCAACCACCGCTTCGCCGAGCTGCCGATCGTCTTTCTGACGGCGAAGGCGATGCCCGGTGACCGGGAGTCGGCGATCGACGCGGGCGCGAGCGACTACATCACCAAACCTGTCGATCTGGACGAACTGATCGAACTGATGGCGTCCTGGATGGACGACGGAGCGGAGGACAACCGGTGACCGAGCTGGCGAAGGCACTGCTGGTCGACGACCGGCGGGAGAACCTGATGGCACTGGAGGCGATCCTGCAGGGCCTGCCGGTCAGGTCCGTCGCGGTGGAGAGCGGCGAGGCGGCGCTCAAGCAGCTGCTGGTGGACGACTTCGCGGTGATCCTGCTGGACGCGCAGATGCCGGACATGGACGGCTTCGAGACCGCCGCGCACATCAAGCGGCGGGAACGGACCCGGCACATTCCGATCATCTTCCTCACCGCCGCCGACCGGGACGCCCAGCTGGCGCTGCGCGGGTACGCCGTCGGCGCGGTCGACTACCTCACCAAGCCCTTCGATCCCTGGGTGCTGCGCGCCAAGGTGTCGGTATTTCTCGACCTGTGGGTCAAGACCCGGCAGCTGGCGGCGCAGTCGGACCTGGCGCGGGAGCAGGAGCAGAGGTATCAGACGCTCAGCGGCGCGGTCGACGAGGCCACCGCGATGCTGCGGTCGGACGACCCGGACGCCCGGGACCGGGCGGTGGATCTGCTGGAGCAGGTGCGCTGGGGTGCGACGTCCTGACGCCGGCGCCCGGCGTCAGGCGAGCGGTTCGTTGCGGATGGTCAGCGCCTGCCGCAGCCCGGTGATGTCCAGCACCCGCAGCAGGAAGTCCCCGACGTTGGTCAGGATCAGCAGGCTGCGGGCGCGGCTGGCGTTGCGGGTGAGCACCACGAGGGTGCCGAGCCCTTGCGAGTCGCAGAAGGTCACGTCGGCCATGTCGAGCACGATCCGTGGGGGCGGGGTGACGAGGACTTCGGCGACGGAGGCCGACAGTCGCGCGGCAGTGAGCATGTCGATCTCACCGGCGAGGCTGAGCACCGCCTCGTCGGCCGTCCGCTGCGCGTGGATGGACAGCTCGGCACGATGCACCCGGTCAGCCTAGCGCGATCTCGATGTTCCGGCTTCCTGTGGAAAAGCTGGGTGAGGTGGTTAACCGGCGCAGGGGTGGCGCGGCACCCGATCGGCAGGGTTGACACAATGGCCTCATCGTGAGCGATACGTATCCTGCCGGTGAGCAGCCGTACCCCGCTGCCGCACCCGCCTCCGAGGCCCTGTTCGACCGCGCCCGCGCCATCGTGCCCGGCGGGGTCAATTCGCCGGTGCGCGCCTTCGGCGCGGTCGGTGGTTCCCCGCGTTTCATGGTCCGGGGCGCAGGCCCCTGGCTCTTCGACGCCGACGACCGCCGCTACGTGGACCTGGTCTGCTCCTGGGGTCCGCTGATCCTGGGGCACGCCCATCCCGAGGTGGTCGGGGCGGTGCAGGCCGCCGCGGCGCTCGGCACGAGCTTCGGCACCCCCACGCCGGGGGAGGTGGAGCTGGCGGCCGAGATCGTCGCGCGGACCCCGGTCGAGCAGGTACGCCTGGTCAACTCCGGGACCGAGGCGGTGATGTCGGCGATCCGGCTGGCCCGCGGCTTCACCGGCCGATCCAAGATCATCAAGTTCGCCGGCTGCTACCACGGCCACTCCGACGCGCTGCTCGCCGCGGCGGGCTCCGGGGTGGCGACCTTCGGGCTGCCCGACTCGCCCGGCGTCACCGGCGCGGCGGCGAGCGAGACCATCGTGCTGCCGTACAACGACATCGCCGCCGTGGAGGCGGCCTTCGCCGCCCAGGGCAGCGAGATCGCCGCGGTGATCACCGAGGCGGCCGCCGGGAACATGGGCGTCGTCGCCCCCCGGGACGGCTTCAACCAGGCGCTCGCCCGGATCGCCCACGCCAACGGCGCGCTGCTGATCGTCGACGAGGTGATGACCGGCTTCCGGGTCTCCCGTTCCGGCTGGCTCGGCCTGGACCCGGTCGACGCCGACATCGTCACGTTCGGCAAGGTGATGGGCGGCGGCCTGCCCGCGGCGGCCTTCGGCGGCCGTACCGACGTGATGTCGAAGCTCGCCCCGGCGGGCCCGGTCTATCAGGCCGGCACCCTCTCCGGTAACCCGCTGGCCTGCGCCGCGGGGCTGGCCACGCTCCGGCTCGCCGACGACGAGGTCTACCGCACCCTGGACCGGATCTCCGGGCAGGTGCGCCAGCTGGCGGTCGAGGCGCTGAGCGCGGCCGGGGTGCCGCACCGGCTCTCCACCGCCGGCAACATGTTCTCGATCTTCTTCACCGACGCCGACGTGGCCGATTACGACGCGGCCCGCACCCAGCACGTGCCGGCCTTCAAGGCGTTCTTCCACGCCATGCTCTCCCACGGCGTCTATCTGCCGCCGAGCGCCTTCGAGGCCTGGTTCGTCTCCACTGCGATCGACGACGAGGCGCTGGCGCGGATCGCCGCGGCGCTGCCGGTGGCGGCGCGGGCGGCGGCCCAGGAGTGCGGCACATGATTTCGCGGCGCCCCCGCCGCACAGCCCGGAGGAAGGCGACGGCGTGAGCAAGACGGTGGTCCACGTGCTGCGGCACGGCGAGGTGCACAACCCCGAAAAGATCCTCTACGGCCGGCTGCCCGGTTACCGCCTCTCGGAGCTGGGCGTGCAGATGGCCAAGGCCGCCGCCGAGGAGCTGGCCGGCCGCGACATCGTGCACCTCGTGGCGAGCCCGCTGGAGCGGGCGCAGCAGACCGCCGAGCCGTTCGCCGCCCAGTTCGGGCTCCCGGTCGCCGCCGACGAGCGGCTGATCGAGAGCGCCAACTTCTTCGAGGGCAAGCGGGTCGCCGTCGGCGACGGCGCGCTGCGCGACCCGCGCAACTGGTGGGTGCTGCGCGACCCGGTGACCCCCTCCTGGGGTGAGCCCTACCAGCAGATCGCCGAGCGGATGTTCGCCGCGATCCAGGCCGCCCGCGCCGCGGCCGAGGGGCACGAGGCGGTCTGCGTCTCGCACCAGCTGCCGATCTGGACGCTGCGCCGCCACGTCGAACGCAAGAAGCTCTGGCACGACCCGCGGCGGCGGCAGTGCGGCCTGGCGAGCCTCACCTCGTTCCACTTCGAAGGCTCCAAGATCACCGGAGTGGCGTACTCCGAGCCCGCCGCCCACCTGGTCGCGCTCTCGCCCGGCGCCCAGCAGGCCAAGGGCGCCTGATGCGTACGCCTCGGGTCCTGGCGGGTCTGCTCGCCGGTGTGATGGCGCTGGCCCTGGCCGGCTGCACGGGCAACCGGGAGCAGGAGTGCGGAACCGACGAGCAGGGCGCCATCGTCTGCTCCCCGCAGCAGCGCTCGGCGGCCCCGGCGCTCGCCGGTGACCTGCTCGACGAATCCGGGACCTGGGACGTGACGCAGGAGCGCGGCAACGTCGTGGTGCTCAACTTCTGGGGTTCGTGGTGTGCGCCCTGCCGGGCCGAGGCCGACGACCTGGAAGCTGTCCACCTCGCCACCCGGGACTCCGGGGTGCGCTTCATGGGCATCAACATCCAGGACTCCCGGGACAAGGCGCTCGCCTTCGAGGAGGGGCGCGTCACCTACCCGAGCCTCTTCGACCCGCCGAGCCGGCTGGCGCTCGCCTTCGACATCGCCCCGAACAGCATCCCGGCGACGATCGTGCTCGACCGGGAGGGACGGGTCGCCGTGGTGATCCGCGGCGCGGTCCAGCAGGAGACCTTCCTGCCGTACGTCGAGCGGGTCGCCGCCGAGTCCAGCGGCGCGAACGGGCCGGACTGATGGGCGAGGCCTTCTCCGCCGCGGTGACCAGCGGCCCGCTGCTGCTCGCCATCGGGGCGGCGGCGCTGGCCGGCCTGGTCAGTTTCCTCTCCCCGTGTGTGCTGCCGCTGGTCCCCGGTTACCTGTCGTACGTCACCGGGCTGGCCGGCGCGGACCTGGAGGGGCGCAGTGACGCGGCTCCCGGCGCGGGCGGCGGCGCGGTCACGGTCGCCGAGCGGACCACGCCCCGGCGCGGCGTGCTCGCCGTCAAGGGGCGGGTGCTCGCCGGCACGCTGCTCTTCATCGCCGGGTTCACCGTCGTCTTCACCACCACCGTGGTCATCTTCACCAGCCTCGGCAAGTCGATGCTGAGCAACAGCCGGGCGCTGGAGGTCGGCGTCGGCGTGCTGATCATCGCGCTCGGGCTCGCCTTCGTCGGCGTCATCCCGGGGCTGCAGCGGGAGTTCCGCATCCGCAAGCTCCCCTCGGCCGGGTTGATCGGGGCGCCGGTCTTCGGCGCGGTCTTCGCGCTGAGCTGGGTGCCCTGCGTCGGCCCGACCCTGGCGGCGGTGATCGGCATGGCCGCCGTGGGCGGGCAGAACGACCGCGCCGTGGTGCTCGCCGTGGCGTACTGCATCGGTCTCGGCCTGCCGTTCGTGGTCTTCGGGCTGGCCTTCCACCGGCTGCTCGGCGTCTTCCGGGCGGTACGCCGGCACAGTCGCTGGGTGACCCGCATCGGCGGCGTGCTGCTGGTGCTGATCGGCCTGGCGCTGGTCACCGGCGGCTGGGGCGATTTCGTGATCTGGCTGCGGACGACCTTCGGCGTCGGTGAGGTGAGTATCTGATGGCACTCGTCGAGGACCGGGTCACCGACCCGCAGCCGCCGCGCCCGCGCCGGGCGAACCCGGTGGTGGCGCTGCTGCGCAACTCCTGGCGGCAGCTGACGAGCATGCGGACGGCCCTGGTGCTGCTCTTCCTGCTGGCGGTGGCGGCGATCCCCGGCTCGGTGCTGCCGCAGCGCGGGGTCAACCCGGAGGACGTCAACGACTTCTTCCGGGAGTACCCCGAATGGGGTCCGGTGCTGGACCGCATCGGCGCCTTCGAGGTCTTCTCCTCGGTCTGGTTCTCCGCGATCTACCTGCTGCTGTTCATCTCGTTGATCGGCTGCATCGTGCCGCGGCTGCGCGACCACGTCCGTGCGCTGCGGGCCCCGCTGCCGGCGGCGCCGAAGCGGCTGGAGCGGCTGCCGCAGCACGCCGAGCTGGTCGCCGGGACCGACGCCGCGGCGATCGCCGCGGTGCTGCGCAAGCGGCGCTGGCGGGTGGCGGTCCGCGGCGACGAGGTGTCCGCCGAGAAGGGCTACCTCAAGGAGACCGGCAACCTGCTCTTCCACTTCTCGCTGATCGCCGTGCTCATCGGCGTCGCGCTCGGCTCCTGGTACGGCTGGCAGGGCAACCGGCTGCTCGTCGCCGGCGAGGAGAACAGCTACTGCAACACCCGCCAGCAGTACGTCGAGGCGGACATCGGCCCGCAGGTCGACGACGCGGGGCTGCCGAAGTTCTGCCTGACCCTGGACGACTTCGAGGCCCGCTTCCTGCCCACCGGCATGCCGGAGCAGTACACCGCCACCGTCACCGTGGTCGAGGGCGACGCCGCCCCCCGGACGGAGAAGTTCTCGGTCAACTCGCCGCTGCGCCTGCACGACGCCAACGTGCATCTGCTCGGCCACGGCTACGCGCCGGTGCTGCGCTACACCGACCGGTACGGCCGCAGCCAGACCTCCGACGACGCCTTCCTGGCGCAGGACGGGAACCTGACCAGCGAGGGCGTGGCGATCTTCCCGGATGCCAACTTCGACCCCGACACCGGCAAGCGCGACGAGGCGCTGCAGATCGCCTTCGAGGGCATCTACATGCCGACCGCGCCCGAGGACGCGGACATCGCGGTCAGTTCGCAGTTCCCGGAGCAGAACAACCCGGCGATCTTCCTGATCGCGTACCAGGGGAACCTCGGCCTGGACTCGGGCATCCCGGGCTCGGTCTACAGCATCGACCAGACGCAGGTGCAGGCCGGCCGGCTGACCCAGATCGGCAACGGCAAGCTGCTGGCCCCCGGGGAGACCTGGACCCTGGACGACGGCACCACGCTGGAGTTCCTCGGCACCAGGCCGTACATCACGATCTCGGCGCGGCACGATCCGGGAACGACGCTGCTGCTGGTCAGCTCGGCGACCCTGCTGATCGGCCTGATGGGTTCGCTCTTCGGCAAGCGGCGCCGGGTCTGGTTCCGGTTGGCGCCCGCGCAGGGTCCGACAACTGGTGGGGAGGCGGCGAGCGCCGCCACGACAACCGGTAGTAGGTTGATCGCCGCCGGGGGCCTGCCCCGGACCGACTATCCCGGCTTCGCCGACGAGTTCGCCGAGATCATCGCGGCGATCGGCGGCGAGCGAAGCGCCGAAACGGGCACAGACCGGGCTCCGGCGGCTGAGACTGGCAAGAACGCGGCTACGGACGAGGCGACAACGGAGCACGCGACGAAGGACGACAGCGCCGGGGCGGCACGCCGCGCCGGCGCGCCAGAAGGGACCACGTGATGGCCGCACTCTCCGACCAGCTGGTCGCGATCGCGATCCTGGTGTATCTGGTGGCGATGATCTGCCACGCCGCCGAGTACGCCCTCGCGCCGGCTCCGGCCCGCAAGGCCGCGCCCGAGCGGGAGCTGGTGGGTGCCGCCACGGGTGCCGGCGGCGTCGCGGGTGAACCGCCCGTCGCGACCCCGGTCGCGCCCCGCGGTCCGAGCCCGGCGATCCGCATCGCCGGCCGCCTCGCCGTCGTGGTCACCGTGCTGGCGACGCTGGTGCACGGCGCCGCGACCGTCAGCCGGGGCATCGCCGCCGAGCGCATGCCCTGGGGCAACATGTACGAGTTCGTGCTGACCCTCTCCTTCGTCGGC
>Ga0233363_1000668_pt1 | contig 14437 bp, 12 predicted proteins | sample ElkDunMinimDraft_18_FD_191534 | JGI IMG/M metagenome (GOLD analysis project Ga0233363, IMG submission 191534) | Fecal eukaryotic communites from dung pellets of Tule Elk in California, USA - Elk Dung C16 | ecosystem: Host-associated > Mammals > Digestive system > Large intestine > Fecal | place... | reverse complement strand
CTGGGAGCCGCGCTCTGGTCGGTGGCCGAGTGATCGGCGCGGCCTGGGACTGGACGACCGGGGTCCTCGACTGGGGCGTGTCGAACTGGAGCTACCCGGGCGAACCCGACCGGGGCATCCTGCCCCGGCTGACCGAGCACATGCGTCTGGCCTACCTGTCCATCCTCATCGGGCTCGCGCTGGCCGTGCCGCTCGGGCTCGCGTGCGTGCGCTGGAAGCCCCTGTACCCGCCGGTGCTCACCGGCGTCAACGTGCTCTACGCGGTGCCGTCCATCGCCCTGTTCTTCCTGATGCTGCCCTACACCGGGTTCAGCGACTGGACGGCCGTCGTGCCGCTCGCCCTGTACACCCTGGTGATCCTGCTGCCCAACGTGGTGGACGGACTGCGCCAGGTGCCCGACCACGTGCGCCAGGCCGCCGTCGCGATGGGCTTCGGCCCGCTGCGCCGCCTGGTCTTCGTGGAGATGCCGGTGGCCGTTCCGGTGATCATCGCCGGTCTCCGGGTGGCGTCGGTCGCCACCATCAGCATGGTCAGCGTCGCGTCCCTGGTGGGTCTGGGCGGGCTGGGGCAGCTGATCCTCAGCGAGGGGTTCCGCCGCCAGTTCGACGCGCCCATCGTGGTCGGCGTCCTGCTCACGGTCCTCCTGGCCTTCGTCACCGACGCTCTGCTGGTGCTCGCCCAGCGCCGGCTCACCCCCTGGGCCCGCGGGGACGACGCCGGGGGCGGCTCCGGCCGCGACCGCAGGGCCGCCGCGCGCGCGTCCGCGAAGGCCGCAGCCGCGCGGGCCGGGGCGGGGACCCCGGACGCGGACCGCACCACGCCGGCGGAGAGGTAGCCATGGACATCCTGAACGAACTGGTCGCGTGGTTCGCCGACCCGGTGCAGTGGACCGGCAGCGCGGGCATCCCCGCCCGCATGGCGGAGCACGTCTACTACTGCCTGCTCGGCCTGCTGATCTCCGCCGTCATCGCCGTCCCGCTGGGGCTGCTGACCGGGCACACCGGCGTGGGCGGGTTCCTCACCGCGAGCCTCGCCAACTTCGCCCGCGCCCTGCCCACCATCGGCGTCCTGTTCCTCATCGTGCTGGCCGCCGGGATCGGGCTCGTGCCCGTGGTCTGCGCCCTGGTCGCGCTGGCCGTCCCGCCGATCCTCGTCAACACCCACGAGGGCGTGCGCGGGGTCGAGCCACGCCTCCGGGACGCGGCGTTCGGCATGGGGATGCGTGGCCGCGAGGTGCTGTTCGGACTCGAACTCCCCGTGGCCACCCCCCTCATCCTCATCGGCATGCGCACCGCGGCCGTCCAGGTGGTCGCCACCGCGACCATCGCCGCCTACGTGGGCGTGGGCGGACTCGGGCGGTACATCGTCGACGGCCAGGCCCGCCAGGACCTGACGATGATGCTGGGGGGATCCGTGCTGGTGGTGCTGCTCGCAGTGCTCACCACACTCCTGTTCGCCGGGTTGCGGCTGTTGCTCGTCGCTCCCGGACTGCGCGCCGCCGCCGCGTCGGCGCGCTAGGCGGTCTCGGGCGCCGCCTGCTGACGCAGTACTGAGAGAAGAGAAGGTTCGGACATGCACAAGAGGCTCGCCCTCATCGGGCTTCCACTCGCAGCGGCGCTCCTGACCGCCTGCGGCGGCAGCGACCCCTACGCGGAGGACGGAGAGGGGGGCGGCGGCGCCGAAGCGGGCTCCGTCGTCATCGGCTCCGCCGACTTCCCCGAGAGCACCCTGCTCGCCGAGATCTACGGCCGGGCCATGGAGGCCGAGGGGGTGGACGTCACCTACCAGCTCAGCATCGGCAGCCGTGAGGTGTACTACTCCCAGATCGAGTCCGGGAACCTGTCGGTGTTCCCGGAGTACAACGGCGCGACCCTGGCCTACCTCGACGACGAGGCGCCCAGCGGGAACAGCGAGGAGACCAACGCGCTCGTCGCCGAGGCGCTCCCGGAGGGTCTGGAGATCCTGGACTCCTCCAGCGCGGAGAACAAGGACTCGGTGACGGTCACCGCCGAGATCGCACGGGAACACGACCTGAGCACCCTCGCCGACCTGGCCGACGTCGCCGGTGAGCTGACCCTCGGGGGCCCGCCGGAGTTCGAGACCCGCCAGCAGGGCGTGGTGGGCCTGGCCGACGTCTACGGCGTCGAGTTCGGCGAGTACCGCTCCCTGGAGGTGGCGCTGCTGACCCAGGCGCTCATGGACGGCGACATCCAGGCCGCCAACCTGTTCACCACCGACCCGCAGATCGCGGTGGAGGGCCTCGTGGTCCTGGAGGACCCGGAGAACCTCTTCGGCGCCCAGAACATCACCCCGCTGATCAACGGCGAACAGGTGGACGAGACCGCCAGAGGCGCCCTCAATGCCGTCTCGGCGGCGCTCACCACGGAGGCCCTGACCTCGCTCAACGAGCGCGTCGTCGTGCAGAACGAGAACGCCGCCGACGTCGCCCAGGAGTGGCTGGAGCAGGAGGGGCTCGCGTAGTCCGCGGAGGGGGTCGGTGACCCCCGGCGGACATGACGGCGGAGGGCGTCGGGACCGGTGCGCACACCGGCCCCGGCGCCCTTCCGCTGCCGCCGACGCGTGTTTCCCGGAAAGCCGGGAACCGACCGCCTGCCGCTGGTAGGTTCCCGGGGCGGTAGCTGTACTCCCCGCGCACCACCGTCCAGGCGTGGGTCGCCCGATGGAGCGGCCCCCGCGCACGCGGGGATGGTCCGGTCGTACGAGACGTCGGCGCGGCGTACCGGATGTGCTCCCCGCGCACGCGGGGATGGGGTCGCGGCGTTGTCCGTGATCAGTCCGGGGCGGGTCCGGTCGAGTCCCTGACCACCAGGTGCGCGGGCAGGACCACCTGCCGGGGGGACTCCCCGGCGGTCGCCCGCGAGACCCGGTTCAACAGCAGCTCCACACCCGCGCGACCGGCCTCCTCGTGGGGGCCGGCGAGCGTGGTCAGCGCCGGGACGCAGAAGTCCGCGCCGAAGATGTCGTCGTAGCCCACGACGCTGCGGTCCTGCGGCACGCGCAGTCCGCGCTCGGCGAGGCGGCGCAGCATGCCGATCGCGAGCAGGTCGTTGTGGGCGACGAACGCCGTCGCCCCCGACACCAGCGCCGCGTCCGCGGCCGCTGCCCCGCCCGCCACACGCGGCGAGAAGGGGCCCAGCCGGGTCGCCGCCATGCCGCACCGCCCGGCCGCGGAGCTCAGCCCCTTCCAGCGCTCCTTCGCCTGCCACGACTGCTCGGGTCCGCTGAGGTACACCACGGACCGGTGTCCGAGCGAGGCCAGGTGGTCGATGATCTGCCGGCTTCCGCCACCGTTGTCGACGATCGCGCTCGGGAGCCCCCCGACCTGCCGGTTGACCAGCGCCAGGTTGTGCTCCCGGGCCAGCTCGACCGTGGTCGCGTCGCTCATCCGGCTGGACGCGAGGACGAAGCCGTCCACCGAGCGGTCCAGGCGCAGGATCTGCTCGCGCTCGTTGTCCGCGGACTCCTCGGTGTAGCCCAGGATGAAGGTGATCCCCGACGCGCTCGCCCGCCCCTCCGCGCCCCGTATCGTGCCGAAGAAGTGCGGATTGGCGATGTCGGGGACCAGGAGCGCGATCGTGGCCGTGCGGCCCGACTGGAGCGCGCTGGCCAGCGGGTTGGGGCGGTAGCCCAGGCGCTCGGCGACGTTCAGGACGTGCTCCCGGGTGACGGAGTTGACCCGCCGCGGGTCGCTGAACGCGCGGGACACCGTGGACGCGGCCACGCCTGCCTCGCGGGCGACGTCGTAGACCGTACTTCTCCTGACCGGGCTCATGGGGCTCTTTCTACGCCGCGTGGCAACTTTTGGCAATCGCTTGCCATTCGCGACAAACGAAACCTAGAGTTCACAACCACGACATACGGCCGATCGGGGCACGTCTCTGAGCAGCGCGTATGTACCCCCCGTTTGTTGAGTGGAGCCCGGGATGAACAATCCCCCCAGTACGTCCGGAGACGGGCCCTCAGGCTCGCGCCCGGCAGTCGTCCGATGGCTGGAGACCGCGGAACTCGTCGTCGGCGCGCTGCTCCTGACCATGATCTTCGCGCTGATGCTCGTCCAGGCCGGTCAGCGCTACGTCCCCGGTGAGAGCTGGGTCTGGGTGGGGGAGCTCGCCCGGTTCGGCCTGGTCTGGCTGGCCTTCTCCCTCGTCGGCCACCTCGTGGGCCGCGACGAGCACATCACCCTCAAGCTCATCGACTTCGTCGCCCGGGGACGGGCGCTGCGCGCCGTGTGGATCTTCGCGAACCTCGTCGTCGCCGCGACGTGCGCGCTGCTCGTCGCGGCCGCCGCCGACCTCGTGTTCGCCGGAGGGCCGCAGACCACGCCGGTGATGGGCATCCCGTTGTCCTGGACCTACGTGATCCCGATGGTCGGGCTCGGTCTGGCCGTGCTGCGCGCCCTGGCCAACGCGGTCCTCCTCCCGGGGCCGCCCGCCCCCGACACCCTTCCCCCCGCACAGACCGACCACGAGGAGCCCACCCGATGAGCGCAGGCCTCGTCATCCTCGGAATCGTCGTCCTCCTGGCCCTGCGCGTGCCGATCGCCTTCGCCATCCTCGGACCGGCCCTCGCCTACACCCTCCTGACCGACCAGTCCACCGGCCTGAGCCTGCGTACCGCCACACAGGAGATCAACAGCTTCCCCCTGCTGGCCATCCCGCTGTTCATCCTGGTCGGCGTCGCCGCCAACCACACCGGTATCGCGGACCGCATCTTCGGCTTCGCCCAGGTGCTGCTGGGGCGCCTCCGGGGCAGCCTGGGCTACGTCAACATCGGCGTCAGCGTCGGATTCTCGTGGGTGAGCGGAACCGCGCTCGCCGACGTCGCGGGCATGGGCAAGATGATCGTCCCCGCCATGACCGACCGCGGTTACCCCAGGCGCTTCTCCCTCGGGCTGACCGCCGCCTCCAGCCTGATCAGCCCGATCATGCCGCCCAGCATCCCGGCGATCGTGTACGCCTCCGTCGCCGCGGTCTCCACCGCGGCCCTGTTCGCCGCGGCCGTGGTCCCGGCGTTCCTCGTGGCCGCGGGGCTCTCGCTCGCCGTCTACCTGTGGGCCCGCAAACAGCCCCACCTGACCGGCGAGCGGGCCACGGCCGCGGAGGTCCGCACCGCCGTCCTGCGCGTCCTCGGCCCGCTGGGCGCGCCCCTCATCCTGCTCGGCGGCATCCTGAGCGGCCTCTTCACCCCCACCGAGGCCGCCGCGGTCGGCGCTGCCTACGTGCTGCTGCTCGGGTTCCTCTACCGGGAGCTGACCCTGCGCACGCTGTGGCGCGTCCTCGTGGAGACCGCGACGACCGCCGCGTCGATCGCGATCATCCTGGCGGCGTCCGGCCTGCTCGGCTGGATCCTGGCGCGCGAACGCGTCCCGCAGGACATCGCGTCGTTCCTGCTGGGGCTCACCGACAGCCCGGTCGTGTTCCTGCTGCTGGTGAACCTGGTCCTCATCCTCCTCGGCACGGTCCTGGAACCCATCGCCGCCCTGATGATCACCGTGCCCGTCCTGCTGCCCATCGCCGTGCAGTTCGGGGTGGACCCCGTCCACTTCGGGATCATCGTCATGGTCAACCTCATGATCGGACTGCTCACTCCGCCGATCGGAGGCGTGCTCTTCGTGCTCGGCTCGGCCACCCGGAGCCCCATGCACGAGGTGTTCCGCGGCACGGCGCCGTTCCTCGTGCCGCTGCTGCTGGTCCTGGCCCTGCTCACCTTCGTGCCGGACCTCGTGCTCTTCCTGCCCAGATACCTCGGCCTCTGAGCCGTGCCGGCCGGGCCCGGGACACCCGCTCCGCGGCCCCGCACCCCGACCGGCACGGCGACCCGCCCGGGGGACGGACCCCGGGCCCGACCGCACCGCCGCCGCCCGGCGGCACTACCCCCCAGGAGCACCGCATGCGCAACCACCACCGCTGGACGGCGCTGGTCCCGATCGCCGCCCTCACCCTCGCGGGCTGCGGCGCCGACGAGGGCGCCGACGGCGACATCACCCTCTCCTTCGCCAACAGCTACACCACGGACCACCCGCACACCCGGTGCGGACTCGACCTGGTCGCAGAACGGGTCGCGGACGCCGACGTCGGCGTGACGGTCGAGACCTTCCCCAACAGCCAGCTCGGGAACAACACCGAGACCTTCACCTCCGTGATGTCGGGCGACATCGACATGGACGTCCAGGGGTCCGCCGCGCTCGGTTCGGCGTACGAGCCGATCGGGGTCCTCGACGCGGCCTACGCCTTCGACGACGTCGACCAGATGTTCGCCTACTTCGACTCCGAGGAGTCCGAGCAGCTCAAGGAGGACTTCGAGGCCGCGACCGGGGTCAGGATCCTGGACGCCTGGTACTTCGGCGACCGGCACTTCACCGCGAACCAGCCCATCCGCACCCCCGGCGACCTCCAGGGCCTGCGCATGCGGTTCCCCGACTCCCCGATCTACCTGGCCAACGCCGAGGCGATGGGCGCCACACCCACCACGGTCGCCTTCGAGGAGGTGTACCTGGCCCTGCAGCAGGGCACCGCCGACGGTCAGGAGAACCCCGTTCCGACGATCTCCGCCGACAGCTTCGACGAGGTCCAGAGCCACATCAGCCTCACCAGCCACCAGATCGGATCGCAGCTCATCGTCGTCTCCGGCCAGAGCTGGGAGGGCATGGACGAGGGGCAGCAGACCGCGCTCCAGGAGGCCGTCAGCGAGGTCAGGGAGGAGAACCGCGCCTGCATCGAGGAGTCGGAGGCCGAGATCCTCGACCAGTGGGCGGCCGACGGGGCCATGGAGGTCGTGGACGACGTCGACGTGGACGCGTTCCGCACCAGGTCCAGGGACTACTTCGCGGACCACCTCGACGCCGATCAGCGTGCCCTGTACGAGTCGCTGCACTCCGGATCGTAGACGGACGAGGCACGGGCGAGAACACGGAAGCAGGGGAGACGGACATGAGGCGATCCATCGCCACGGTGTCGCTGAGCGGCACCCTGGAGGAGAAGCTCCGGGCTGCCGCCGGGGCCGGGTTCGACGGCGTCGAGATCTTCGAGAACGACCTCATCGCGTCGTCGCTGAGGCCGCGGGGGGTGCGGGCGCTCGCCGAGTCGCTCGGACTGGGCATCGACCTCTACCAGCCGATGCGTGACATCGAGGGGGTGGACGACGACCGGTTCCGGCACAACCTGCGGCGGGCCCGAGACAAGTTCGCCCTCATGGTCGAACTCGGCGCGGACACCGTGCTCGTGTGCTCCAACGCCACGCCGTCGGCCCTGGACGACGACGCCCGGGCCGCGGCCCAGCTGCGCGTGCTCGCCGAGGAGGCGTCCGGGTACGGGGTGCGCGTGGCCTACGAGGCGCTGGCCTGGGGGACCCGCGTCAACGACTACGAGCACTCCTGGCGCCTCGTGCAGGAGGCCGACCACCCGTCCCTGGGCGTCTGCCTGGACAGCTTCCACATCCTGTCCCGGGACGGCGACCCCTCGGGGATCCGCGACATCCCCGGGGACAGGATCTTCTTCCTCCAGCTCGCGGACGCGCCGCGCATGGCCATGGACGTGTTGCAGTGGAGCCGCCACTACCGCTGCTTCCCGGGCCAGGGAGGGTTCGACCTGACCTCCTTCACCGGGCACGTCCTGGCCGCGGGCTACACGGGCCCGCTCTCCCTGGAGGTCTTCAACGACGTCTTCCGTGCCTCGGACGCGCGGAGAACGGCCGCGGACGCCCTCCGCTCCCTGTCGCTGCTGGAGGACGGGCTGAGCCGGTCCGCGGACGACGCGCCCGCCGTCGTCGGAGGGGAGGGCGTCCGCCGGTCCGTGCGGCTGCGCAGGCTGCCCGAACCGGTCCGCCCGTCCGGGTTCGCGTTCGTGGAGGTGGCGGCCGGGGCCGAGGCGGCGGAGCGCGTGCGCGTGCTCCTCGGCGCGCTCGGCTTCGCACACACCCGGGACCACCGCTCCAAGCCGGTGCAGCTGTGGCGCAACGGCGACGCGCGCGTCCTGCTCAACTCCAGCGACCCCCGGCTCGGACACACCTGGAGCGGCGACGCCTCCGTCACGGCCCTGGGCATCGCGGTCCCGGACCCGGCCAACGCGATGCGGCGGGCGGAGGACCTGCTGGCGCCGCCCCTGCCGCGCCGCCGCGACCCGGCGGAGTCGGAGCTGAGCGCGGTCGCCGCGCCGGACGGCACAGCGGTCTTCTTCTGCGCCGAGGGCGCCGGGGGCGACGAGCCCTGGCTGGAGGACTTCTCGGCCCCGCCCGTCGACGGCTGCGGGGAGGGAGGGGGCACAGGGCTGACCGGGATCGACCACGTCGGCCTCCTCCAGCCCTTCGACCACTTCGACGAGGCGTCGCTGTTCTACCGCGCACTGCTCGGCCTGCGCCCGGACACGAGCGTCGAGATGGCGGCACCCGACGGCCTCGTACGCAGCCGCGCCCTCACCGACCCGGCGTCCGCCCTGCGCGTGGCCCTGAACGTGTCCGTCCTGGGCGACGCGCACGCGGACACGGGGGGAGGGGCCCAACACGTCGCCCTGGGCTGCGACGACGTCTTCGCCGTCGCGCGCTCCCTGCGGGAGGCGGGGGTGGCGCCCCTGGCCATCCCGGACAACTACTACGACGACCTCGCCTGCCGGACCGACCTGCGCCCCGACACCCGGGAGCGCATGCGCGAGGGCGGCATCCTCCACGACCTGTCGGAGGAGGGCGAGTTCCTGCACTTCTACACGCCGACCGTGGACGGGCGGCTGTTCTTCGAGGTGGTGCAGCGCATCGGCGGCTACAACGGGTACGGGGCCGTCAACGGCACCGTGCGGATGGCCGCCCAGCGGGCGGAGCGCTCCCTGTGACCGGCACGGAGACCCGGCGCGGAGCGGCGGGCCGGTCCTTCCTCGCGGGGCTCATCGGCGCCGGGATCGGACAGTCGCTGACTCCCCCCATGCACGAGAGGGAGGCGGCACGACTGGGGCGCCGCCTCGTCTACCGGACGATCGACATCGCCCGGCTCGGGATGGAACCCCGCTCGGTCGGCTACCTGGTGGAGGCCGCCGCCCGGCTCGGCTTCGACGGGCTGAACATCACCCACCCGTGCAAGCGCCTCGTGCTGCCCGCCCTCGACGGGCTCTCCGCCGAGGCGGAGGCCCTGGGAGCGGTCAACACCGTCGTGTTCGGCGCGGACGGAGCGGTCGGGCACAACACCGACTGGTCCGGGTTCGCCCGGTCGCTCCGGCACGAGCTGCCGGACGCGCCCAAGGACCGGGTCGTGGTGCTCGGCGCGGGCGGCGCGGGCGCGGCGGTGGCCTACGCCCTGCTGGTGTCCGGGGTGCGGGAGCTGGTCGTCGTCGACGTGGACGCGTCGAGCGCCGAGGGCCTCGCCGCCCGGCTGACGGAACGCTTCCCGGGGGCGGACTGCCGTTCCGGAGCGCCGGACGGGCTCGGCCGCGCGCTCGCCGGGGCCGACGGCCTGGTGCACGCGACGCCGACGGGCATGGCGCACCATCCCGGGCTCCCGCTGGACCCCGCGCTGCTGCGCCCGTCGCTGTGGGTCGCCGACGTCGTCTACCGGCCCCTCCTCACCGAGCTGCTGCGCGAGGCCTCGGCGCGCGGCTGCCGCACCCTCAACGGCGGCGGCATGGCCGTCTTCCAGGCCAGCGACGCGTTCGGCCTCATCACCGGCCTGGAACCCGGGGCGGAGCACCTGCACGCCCACTTCCGCGAGCTCCTCGCCCGCGAGTGAGCGCGGCGTCGGGGCCGGAGGACCCCCTCCGGCCCCGACGCGACCGGGATCAGGCCAGGGCGTGGTAGCGGCCGGTGCGGCGCACCAGGGCGGGGCCCTCGCCCCGCACGCCGGACAGGCCCACCACGTCGGCGAGGAAAACCGTGTGGTCGCCGACCTCCAGCCGCTGCCGGACCGAGCACTCCAGTGCCGCCAGGGCGTCGTCCAGGACGATCGCGCGGGTCCGCTCGCCCCGGTGGTGCGGCTGGTCGGTCACCAGGTGCCGGGCGCTGGGGCGCCCCTCGGCGGAGAAGCGGCCCGCCACCACGCGCTGGCCGGCGCCCAGCACGTTGACGACGAACGCCCCCGTCTCCCCGATGACCTCGGCCATGTAGCCCTCGGAGTCCACGCTCACCGACACGATCGGCGGGTCGGCCGACACCGAGCCGAACGCGGTGACGGTAGCCCCCACGTCGTCCCGGCCGTCGGCGACGGTCACCACCGTGACCCCGGCGGGCAGCAGCGCCATCGCCTCCAGGTACGGGCCGGTCAACGGATCTCCCACGCGTCGGGCATCGTCAGCGGCCCGGCCGCGGGCAGCCCCATCGCCACGGCCGCGTGCTGGAGCGGGCCCCACGCGCCGAGCACCGTCTGCGGCTGCGAGGCCGCCACGTCCTCGCTCGACTCGTGCTGGCGGAGCCGGTCCAGCGGGTGCGCGCGCGGGAAGGGGCGCAGGGGCAGGGCGCCCGCGTCCGCCTTCTCCCTGGCCAGGCGCACGGCCGTCTCCAGACCGCCCAGCTCGTCCACCAGGCCCCGCTCCTTCGCGTCCCGGCCGGTCCACACCCGTCCCCGGGCCACCTCGTGGACCTGCTCGCGCGTCATCTTCCGCGCCTCGGCGACCTTGCCGGTGAAGTCGTCGTAGACCTCGTCCAGGAGGGCGTTCACACGCTCCCACTCGGACTCGGTGAACGGCTTGCGGGTGTCGAACATGCCCGCGTGGTCACCCGTGGCCACGGAGTCGCTGGTCACGCCGAACCGCTCCAGCAGCCCGCCCAGGACGGGCTTGCCGATGATCACGCCGATGGACCCGGTGAGGGTGCCCGGCTGGGCGACGACCGCGTCGGAGCCCAGGGTCACGTAGTACCCGCCCGACGCGGCGACGTCGCCCATCACCGACACGACGGGGATGCCCGCCCGGCTGGTCAGCTCGGACTCGCGGCGGATCGCGTCGGAGGCGGTCGGGGAGCCGCCCCGGCTGTCCACCCGGAACACGACCGCCTTGACGTGGGGGTCCCTCCGGGCCGCCCGGAACGCCGCCGTCACGGTGTCCGACCCCATGACGGTGCCGCCGCCCAGCGGCGACCGCCTGGTCCGCCCCAGGCTGATCCCGCCGGACGCGGAGATCAGCGCGATGTACCCGGACCCGCCCGCCACCTGGGGGCGGGGCACGGGGGTGTGCTTGCGGTGGTAGCGGGTGACGAACTGGAGTTCCGGCTCCGGGCCGTCCCCGGTCCCCCCGGCCGCCGCGCGGACCTCCCCGAGCAGTTCCGCGTACACCTCGTCCCGGTACGCAAGGCCGTCGACCAGCCCTGCCTCCAGGGCCTCCTTGGGCATGAACGGTCCCCGCGAGACCAGCTCGCGCACCTTCTCCTCGGGGAGCGAGCGCGCCGCGGAGACGGCCTCCACCAGCTGGTCTCCCAGCGACGAGACGATCCGGTCGGAGGCCTCCCGCTGGGCCTCCGTGAAACCGGTCTCGGAAACGCTGTTCAGCGCGTTCTTGTACTCGTGCCGCCTGCCGACCTCGTAGGACACGTCCAGCTTGTCCAGGGCGCCCTTGAGGAAGGTCACGCGCATCATCAGGCCGGTCAGACCGAGCACGCCCGTGGGCGCCATGACCACGCGCGAGAACGCGCAGGACAGGTAGTAGGGGAGGTTGCCCTCGCCCGTCTCCCCGAAGGAGTCGGCCCAGGCCACGGCGGTCTTGCCCGCGGCGCGGAAGTCGGCGACGGAGTCGCGCAGCTCCTGCACCTTGGCGAATCCCAGCGACCGGGCGTCCACGCGCACCAGGAGCGCGGCCACTCTCGGGTCGCGGGCGCCGCGGCGGATGCCCTCGACGATGTCCAGGTAGTGCTGTCGGCGCCGGTTCATGATCTGGCTGATCGGGTCGCCGGGGGCCTCGTCGGCGACCCCCTCCGTCAGGTCGAGCTCCAGCACCAGCGGCCCGTGCTGGCGCGGCCCGAACCGGGCGAGGGACAAGGGTTCCGTGATCTTCGCGAGGTCCACCATGGGCCCAGCGTAGTGGCCGGTGTCCAGCACCCCCCGCGTCCGGACCGGCCGCGCCGCCGGTGCTGCCGGAAACGTGGGGAGATCCACCGGTGCGCACCGTGTGCCGGGGAGCGCTATGGTCGACTGGGTTCTGACCACGGGACGCGGGAGAGGGACGACGCATGGCGGGCATCCACGGGCGACGGCATCGGGCGCGAGGCGTGCGCGCCGGAGCGGGAACGGCCGTCGCGGCCTCCGCACTCCTGCTACTGGGCGCCTGCTCCGGTGGCGCGGACGGCGCCGGAGCCGAGATCGAGCTGGAGCGCGGCGGGAGCGGCATGGTCCCGGCGGTCGAACCGCCCGGCCCCGAGGGCTTCGGCTCCGAGACGGTCGAGGGCATCACCATCGACGTCCCCGAGGGGTGGGGCGTCCAGAACCAGGGCGGCACACTGTGCGTGAGCCCTCCCGGCCAGGCCGACTGCGCCTACGGGTCGGTGCAGCTGACGCCGCACGCCGCGGAGAACCACCCGCAGGAGTGGCCGCTGAAGGGCGACGCCCACAGCAAGGAGGGCGGCTGGGCGGACGACACCGACCGCTGCCGCAGCCTCAACACCGCCGCCTCCGGCGACATCGGGATCAAGGACGCCGAGCTGCGGGTCTCCGACTTCACCGAACACGCCGACACCCTCAAGTCGCACCACTCCGTCTGGAACGTCACCTGCGCCAACGACGACACCTTCGAGGTGCGCATGTGGTTCCTCCCGACGAGCGACGTCCTCCTCTACGTCTGGTCCGCCGACTCCCAGCACTCCGCCGTCTACGACCAGATCGCCGCCTCCATGGACACCACCGAGTACCGGAGCTGACCCCCGTCGCGCCGGCACCGGATTCGGCCCCCGGATGCGCCGATCCAGTGTCCCCCGGGTCCCGTTAGGCCATAGGGTCGTACTCGTCACAGCAGAGGACGTCCGGGACGGCGCAGAGGCCTCCCGGAGGACGGCAGTTCAGGCGACAGCGCGAAGCGGGGTGCAGCACTGGTGACCACCATCGGAGCGGCGGGACGGGTTGGTCAGTACACGCTCGACAACGGATTGCGCGTGGTGACGGCGGCGGCCTCCACCGGCCAGGTCACGGCGGTCAACCTGTGGTACGGCGTGGGGTCGCGGCACGAGGTCCCGGGGCGCACGGGTTTCGCGCACCTCTTCGAACACCTCATGTTCCAGGGCAGCGGCAACGTGACCAAGGGCGAGCACTTCGAGGAGGTCGAGCGGCTGGGCGGCGACATCAACGCCTCCACGTCGAGCGACCGCACCAACTACTACGAGACGGTGCCCGAGCACGCACTGGACCGCGTGCTGTGGCTGGAGGCGGACCGCCTGGAGACGCTGCGCGACGGCATGACCCAGGAGGTCCTGGACAACCAGCGCGACGTCGTCAAGAACGAGCGCCGCCAGCGCTACGACAACCAGCCCTACGGCACCGCCCTGGAGCGCATCCTGCGCCTGGCGTACCCCGAGGGCCACCCGTACCACCACCCGACCATCGGATCGATGGCCGACCTCGACGCCGCCGACCTCGACTACGTCAAGTCGTTCCACAAGGCCCACTACGGCCCGGACAACTGCGTGCTCACCGTGGTCAGCGACCTCGACCCCGAGGACGTCCTGGCCCGCGTCGAGAAGTACTTCGGGTCGATCCCCGCCAGGGACTTCGTCCCCGAGGCGCCCGACGCCGCCCTCCGCGCGCCGCTGGGCGGGCCGGTCCGCGACGCCGTCACCGAGACGGTCCCCGCCGCCGGCGTGTTCATCGGGTACCGCGTCGCCCCCTACGGCGAGCGCGCGTTCGACGTCATGCACCTGGCCTCGGCCGTGCTCGGCCAGGGGCAGGGCAGCCGCCTGTACCGCGCCCTCGTCGTGGACCGCCCCATCGCCGCCGACGACGGCGGCGGCGCCGCCGACATCCTGCCCTTCCGCTACACCGACAGCCTCCTGCTGGTGAACATGCTCGCCCGCGAGGGCGTCAGCGGCGACGTGCTGGAGGAGGCCGTGCGCGAGGAGATCGCCAAGATGGCCTCCGGTGTGACGGAGGAGGAGCTGGAGCGCGCCCGCGCCGTCATGGAGCGCGACCACCTCCAGTCCATCTCCAGCCCCTCCGGGCTGGCCGACAGCATCAGCAGCTGCACCCAGCTGTTCGACGACCCGGAGCTCGCCTACACCTGGCCCCGGCGCTGGGACGACATCACCGCGGAGGAGGTGCGCGCCGCAGCCGAGCGCGTGCTGGTCGACGACAACCTGCTCGTCGTCCGCTTCGACCCCGAGGAGTCCTCGGCGGCCGAGACGCTCCAGGCGGAGGCCGAGGCCGACGCCGCGGCGCACGCCCCCGGCGCCTCCTAGGGCGCGTCGTCACCCCTGGCCCTGTTACCGCAAGCCGCAGAAAGAGTCGCAGAGCATGCCGCAGACCCGCCC
>Ga0233363_1000663_pt1 | contig 14485 bp, 12 predicted proteins | sample ElkDunMinimDraft_18_FD_191534 | JGI IMG/M metagenome (GOLD analysis project Ga0233363, IMG submission 191534) | Fecal eukaryotic communites from dung pellets of Tule Elk in California, USA - Elk Dung C16 | ecosystem: Host-associated > Mammals > Digestive system > Large intestine > Fecal | place... | reverse complement strand
GGAGGCCCACCACGGGCCTCCGCCGGGAGGCTCCATGGACCTGAAGCTCAAGAACATAACGCACCACTACGGTTCCGTGGAAGTTCTGCGGGATATTTCCCTCGACATTCCGCAGGGCCAGATCGCATGTCTCATAGGGCCCTCGGGTTGCGGAAAGTCCACCCTGCTGCGCTTTCTCGGCGGGCTGGAACGTCCCAACCAGGGTGAAGTCCTCCAGGTCGGAGAACCTCCGCAAGACTGCCTCAACCCGTTGACCTACGTCTTCCAGCATTTCGCGCTGCTGCCCTGGCGCACGGTGGAGGGCAATATCAAGCTCGTCCTCGAAGACCATGGCCTGAAGGGCCGTGAAATGGATGCGATCGTCACGGACGTCCTGGAACGCACCCGGCTTTCGGATTTCCGTCACGCGCTTCCGAAGCAGTTGTCGGGCGGCATGCGCCAGCGCGTCGCCATCAGCCGCGCCCTTGCGGTCCGTCCCGCCGTCATGCTGATGGACGAACCGCTTTCGGCGCTCGACAGCCAGACGCGCGAACTCCTGATGGACGACCTGATCGCGCTCTGGACCCGCCAGCCGTTCACCTCCGTCTACGTGACCCACAACCTGAACGAGGCCGTGCGCCTCGGACACCGCGTTATCGTGCTTTCACGCCGCCCCGGACAGATCCGCGAGATCGTCGACATCGACATTCCGCTTGCCGAGCGGCATCTAGGCGATGCGGTGCTCGAAGAAAAGCAGAAGCAGCTCTGGGAGCTGATGCGCGAAGAAGCAATGGCTGCCGACAAGGAACTGGCCGATGTCTGATGCAAACGTGGTTCCGGCACGGTCCGTCGTCGGCGCGGAGACCGAGACGACACATGTGAAGCGCGTTCCGTTTCGCGGCGGCGGGTTTTCACCCATCCCCGTGCCCGGCATGGCCCTTGCCGTTTTCGTCGGGCTGCTCGTCATCGCCGAGGCCGGCACCCGGACCGGAGTGATCTCGAGCCTCACCCTGCCCCGCCCGTCGGCGGTGTTCGAGACGCTGGTCGAACTCTGGCAGACCGGTGGCCTCTGGCGCCATCTCCTGCCCTCGCTGCAGCGCCTTTTCGTGGGTGCCGCCTTCGGCATCGCGGTCGGGATCTCGCTCGGCGTGCTGATCGGCCTCTTCAGCTATGTGAGGGCCGGCCTCGTCCCGCTGGTGGCCGCGCTCTTTCCCATCCCGAAGATCGCGCTCCTGCCGCTCTTCGTCATCTGGTTCGGCATCGACGAGATGTCCAAGTACGCGCTCATCGCCTTCGGGACGTTCACGCCCACGGTGGTGGCGACCTATGGGGCGGTCGACAATGTTGACCGTTCCCTGATCCGCATGGGGCAAAGCTTCGGATTGAGCTGGTGGTCGATCGTTCGCAAGATCGTACTGCCGGGGGCGTTCCCGGCCATCCTATCCGGTCTTCGCGTCTCCATCTCGATCGCCATCATCCTGCTCGTTGCGGCCGAGATGCTCGGCGCGCAGTATGGCGTCGGCTCCTACATTCTCGAGGCCGGATCGCTTTACGACCTCGAAAAGCTGTTTACCGGCGTCGCCATCCTGTCCGCCCTCGGCCTGGTGGTGAATTACGTCATCGGCCAGATCGAACGTCGCTTCCTGAGCTGGCGCGGATAAACCAGGCGATATCGTTACCGCCGCGGGCGCTCCTCCGCGGCGGCGGAACCGACGGCGACGTCATCGATTGAGAGACGCCACGAGGGCGCGATCGCCTTCGGCAGCGGCGCAAAGCCCCAGTTCGGCGACCGCCATCATCAGCGGACCCACTCCCTTCGCATCGTCGGCGACCACCGGTTCGGTGAGGTAGTATGCGGGCGTGCCATCGCGGTAAGGACCCGACAGGGCACCCAGTCCCGCGACCTGGCAGATCCCCGTAAGCCGGACCACCCCGTCCTCCTTGACGAGCCGCGTCGTCAGGATCGTATCGAGGGTCCGCCTCGCGCTCCCTTCCAGGCGGCGGGCTTCCTCCGGGGCAAGCGACCCCAGGCGGCCCGCGGCAAGGAAGGCATAGGCGAACATTGCCGATGCGGACGTCTCGGCATAGTTTCCGGCCAGCTCGGGCGCATCCAGCACCTGGGGCCAGAGCCCCGATTGCTGCTGGCGGTCGAGGACGGCAAGCAGGATAGACCGCGTGCGCGTGCGCAGCGCGACCGTCGCCCGGTCGTTGGGGAGAATGGCCAGCACATCGACCAGGGCCATCACCATCCAGCCCATGGCGCGCGCCCAGACCGCCGGGGATTTTCCGGTCTGCCTGTCCGCCCAGGCCTGGTGGCGGCTCTCGTCATAGCCGTGGACGTGCAGCCCCCCGTATGTCGATGTCAGCACAAGCGCCGTCGCCAGTTGCTGGAGGGCATCGGAGATGCGGGAGCGGTCGCCGGTCGCAAGTGCGTATTCGACCTGGAACGGCAGCGCCATATAGAGCCCGTCCAGCCAGATCTGGTGGGGATAGCGGGCCTTGTGCCAGTAATTGCCGGAAAGAACCCGCGGATGATGATCCAACTGGTCGATCAGGCGCCCGGCGGCCGCCATGTAGCGCGGGTCCTTCGTCTCCTCGGCGAGGAAGAGCAGGACGCGGCCGGGGAGGATGTTGTCTATGTTGTATTCCCGCGGGTCGTATCCGAGCAGTTCGCCATCGGCCCCGACCTGCCGCGAGACGAGCCTCACCAGATGGTCGAGCCAGCGCCGCTCGCCGCTCGACCGGTAGAGAAGCATCAGGCCGCGATAGATGCAGCCGTCCTCGTAGCACCAGGCACCCTGCTTGTAGGGTTGATAGCGCTGGCAGAACTGCTCGAAATATTCCGGATACGTCATGACACTGCCTGAAAACTGGGGATCGAAAGACGCGAGGGCGACAGGAGAGCGGGGTCGTCGCAGCGGATGTCAGCGTGTTCGCAGACGACCGTCTCGTGAACCATCGCCCGTACTTCGTCCGCCATGATGGGCGGGGCGGGCATGGCCGTCGGATCGAAGGAATGGACGCGCACGCTACGAATGACGAGATTGCGGATGGGTGCCTCAGGCAGGCCGAGAAAGGCGCCCACGGCATGTCCCACCCGGCGGAGATCGACATCCTCGATAGTGATGCCGTCGATCTGCGGCGTTCCCTCACCGATAGCCGCTGGCTCTCGGGATTGCACCCATGCGTCGTGGCCGTCCCGGTCGCAGTGATAGTGGGCATTGGCGGAAAAGGCCGTCAGGACACCGTCCATCCGGACACGCCGCATCGTGATGCCGGTGACGGAACCGCCCCGGCCGCGCCGCGTCTTCAGCCGCAGCCCGCGGTCCGTTCCGATCATCTCGCAGTCCTCGACCAGGACGTCGTGAACGCCTCCGGACATTTCCGATCCGATGACCACCCCGCCATGACCCCGTTCCATAAGGCAATGCCGGATACGGACGTCCCGCGTCTCGCGCAGATGGGCCGCTTCGCCGGAAAGGCCCCGCTTGCCGGCCTTGATGGCGATGCAATCGTCCCCCACCGTAAAGCGGACGCCTTCGATCCGGACCCCGGACGATCCCTCGGGGTTGAAGCCGTCGGTGTTGGGGCTGTCATGGGGCGCCTCGATCGTCAGGCCCGCCGCGACCAGCCGCTTGCAGCCCTGCGGGTGGATTGTCCAGGACGGCGCATTGCGGATCGTGAAGCCGAGCAATGTCACGTCGGAGCAGTTCACGAGATGGAGGCCGCGGGCGCGGCGGGCGCCTTCACGCGTCTCCTTCGGCCAGTCCCACCAGTCACCGAACTCGCCCGAGCCGTCGAGGACACCCCTGCCCTCCAAGATCAGCCGCGCCGCGCCGATCGCGTGGAGAGGTGCTGCGAAGCAGGCTGCCGGCTCACCCTCCCAGCTGCCCAGCATGTGGCCTTCCGCATCGTGTGCGGGAAGGATGGGCCAGCCGTCGCGGCGGCTCGGGGAACGCAGTGTCGCGCCTTCCGCGAGGTGGAGCGTCATGTCCGTCCGCAGCGCGACCGGAAGCGCCGTCCATCGGCCGGGACCGATCAGAAGGGTGCCTCCGACCGGAACGTCGGCGATCGCCCGCTGCAGGGCTTCGGCGTTCCGGCGTGCAGCGTCGGTATCCTCCAGCGCGACATCCGCAAGGAGGCCGTACGAGCCTGCCTCCACGAGGCCGGCGCAATCCCTTGTCCTGAATTCGAGCCGGCCAAGCCCCTCGACCTCGAACAGGTAGTCCGTTGCGGGCTCCAGCCCGTCCAGGAGGGTCACGGCCCTGTCGGTCACGCCCTCGCGAACCGCCGTCTCGCGCCCCGTGGCATGGAGACGCCAGGGAGCCGGATCGAGCAGATGGTAACATGCGCCGGGCACAGCAATTCTGATTGCGGCCATCCGTGCGGACACCGCAACTGCAACAAGTTCAATCATGCTCTCGTCTCGGTAAGTGCCCGCCGCTTGCGCGGCGGGCGATTGGATGCCTAGTCGAACTCAGCCAGAACGTCGTTGGTGCCTTCGATGATCTGCTCGGCCGCCGCCTGGGCATCGAGCTGCCCATAGGCATATTCTTCGAGCGTATCGAGGAAGATGCCGCGGATTTCGGGGTTTTCGTTGAACGGCGAGACGGTCGGGCCCGAGGACGCCATGACGATGGCGTTCGCCTCGCGGACCTCCGGCTGGCCCTCGTTCCCCAGCCGCGCGGAAGCCGCCTTGGAGCCCGGAATACCGCGCGTCGTGCCGAGAGCGTCGATGCCTTCCGGCTCGTTCAGCAGGCAGTTGACGATCTCGGCCGCGGCCTCGGTATCCTTCGAATGCTTTGAGATCGAGAAGACCATGGAAGGCTTGCGGAAGATCCCGTCCGTCACCGCACCCTCGACCTTGAGCAGCGGGAAAGGCTTCAGAACCTGCCCGTCGCCCAGCGGCGCGGAATATTTCTCGAAGGTCGAATCCCATTCATACGAACCGGCGATCCTGCCGTCGGACCATTCGGGCTTCTCGAAGAGGTTGACGTTTCCGTCTGCCGCCTCTTCCTTCTGGGATTTCATCACGCCCTCCTCGACCAGCTTGCCGAGGAAGCTGATGCCCTCGGCCAGCTCCTCCGGTGTCCAGGCGACGCGATTGGTCTGCGGATCGACCATGTCCTTGCCCGTCCGCTGCACGACGACCATGGTGGTCACCAGCTGGGCCGTCTCCTTGACCGCGTTGAAGGTGTAATGGCCCTCGCCGAGCTTTTCCTTGATGGTCCTGGTGGCGGCGCGCAATTCTTCCCATGTCGTCGGGACGGGGACCCCGGCCTTGTCGAACGTGGTCGTGTTGAAGAAGAAGACGCGGCCCGTGGTCGAGACCGGGATGCCTTGCAGGACATTGTTCATCGAGCTCGATTCCAACTCGGCGTCCGTCCAGTTCGACAGGTCGAGGGATTTCAGGTTGCGCAGATCGGCGAAGCCGTCGCCGTTCTTGGAAAACAGCGGCAGCCAGGGCCAGTTCACCTGAACGATATCGGCTTCCGTCCGCCCCGCCATCTGGGTGGTGAGCTTCTCGAGATAGCCGTCGAAGCCGGTGAATTCGCCCTTCACGGTATGTCCGTGCTTGGCGCCACAGGCATCCAGTGCCTTCTGGGTCGCCACGTGACGGCTTTCGCCGCCCCACCAGGACATCCGCAAGTCCGCGGCCTCGGCAAAGGTCGTGAGCCCGAGGGTGACAAGAGCCGTGCTTGCGAGCACGGATGAGTACCTACGTTTGGTCATGCTTTCCTCCTCTGGTTCAGGCCGCCATGCTGCCTCCTCGCAGCGAGACGTTGCGGCCGTCGGATTTGTCAAAAATGTGCATGCTGGAAAAATCGGGACGGAGCTGGATGACGTCCTGCCGCCCGAGCCCGTCGAATTCCGCGGCTCCCACGACGCTGACCAGGCGATGTCCCTCGCAATCGGCATGAAGATAGACTTCGTGGCCCATGAACTCGGCGTTGGTCAGCCGCGCCTTGAGCGCCGGACCACCGTCGGCGAGGCTAAAATGCTGGGGCCGGATGCCGAGAACGACCTCCTGGGGCCGGCCGGAGAGACGGCCGGAAAGGTCGCCTCCCATCGGCAGTCGCTGGCTGCCCACGACAAACTCGCTTCCCTCCATCGCGCCGTCCATGAGGTTCATCTCGGGCATCCCGATAAAGCCGGCGACGAAGAGGTTGGCGGGGTTGTTATAGAGTTCCTTCGGCGTCGCCACCTGCATGATGCGCCCTGCCTCCATGACGCAGATCCTGTCTCCCATCGTCATGGCTTCGGTCTGGTCATGGGTCACGTAGACCACTGTGGACGAGAGCCCGTCCGCCTTGAGCTGCCGGTGAAGATCGGTAATGCGGACACGCATGGAGGCGCGCAGCTTGGCATCGAGGTTGGAGAGCGGTTCGTCGAAGAGGAATACGCCCGGCTTCTTGATCAGGGCCCGTCCCAGGGCAACGCGCTGCGCCTGGCCGCCCGACAGCTGCTTCGGCAGCCGATCGAGCAGAGGCTCGATTTCCAGGATACGGGCGACGTGGTCGATCGCCGCGTCGATCTCGGCGCGAGGCCGGCCGGCGATCCGCAGCCCGAAGGCAAGGTTTCCCCTGACCTTCATGTGCGGATAGAGCGCATAGTTCTGGAATACCATGGCGATCGAGCGCTTGGCCGGCGGCAGGTCATTGACGCGGCGGTCGCCGATGAGGATCTCGCCGCCGCTGATCTCCTCCAGCCCGGCGATCATCCGCAGCGTCGTCGACTTCGCGCAGCCCGACGGACCCACGAGCACCATGAACTCGCCATCCCTGACATCGAGGTTGATGCCGTGGACCGCCTTCAGCGTGCCACCGTAGACTTTTTCCAGGTTTCTGAGTTGAACGCGTGCCATGTCAGCCTTTCCTGCCTCCAGCGGAGATGCCTTCGATGAAGTACCGCTGGGCGGCGAAGAAGACGATCAGCGCAGGGGCGATCGTCAGCACCGACATCGCCAGGATGCGGTTCCATTCAAAGGCTTCGGTTGTGTCTATGGAGAGCTTGAGAGCGAGGCTCACCGGGTACTTGTCGACCGAGGAGATGTAGATCAGCGGGCCGAGGAAATCGTTCATCGTCCACATGAACTGGAAAAGGCAGACCGAGATCAGCGCCGGCGCCAGCATCGGCACGACGATGTAGACGAGGGTCTGGAGGCTGTTGGCCCCGTCGACACGCGCCGCCTCCTCCATGTCCCGCGGGAGCGACCGCAGGAACTGCACGAGCATGAAGATGAAGAAGGCATCGCCCGCAAGCGCCGACGGCACCCAGAGCGGAAGAAAGGTGTCGAGCCAGCCGAGATCGCGGAACAGGATGTATTGCGGAATGCGGGTGACGACGTTCGGGAGAAGCAGCAGCGCGATGACCGAGCCGAACAGGATCTTCTTGAAGGGAAAGTCGAAGCGGGCGAAGGCATAGGCGGCCATGGTGCAGGAAATCGCCGTGCCGATCACCTTGGGAAGGATAATCAGGAAGGAGTTCCAGAAGAAGCGGCCGAACGTGTAGGGCGTCGAGGTCTGCCACCCCTTGACGTAACCGTCCAGCGTCGGGTTTTCGGGGAGGAAACCGGCGCCCGAGAAGATCTCCGAATTCGTCTTGAAGCTCGCGCCGACCAACCAGATCAGCGGATAGAGCATGAGGAAGCCGACGCCGAACAGCAGCGCGTAGCGAATGGTCGCGGAGACCAGGTCCCATCTGGCGCGACGGGTCGCCGCCACTTCATCGGAAGCGTCCATGGCCGCCTTGTCGAGGTGAAGGTCAGCCATGGTCAGTTCCTCTTGTCGCCGGCGTAATAGACCCACTTCCTGGACGACCAGAATGCGACGAGGGTCAGGACCGTGATGATGACGAAGAGCACCCAGGCGATCGCCGAGGCGTAACCCATGTTGAACTTCTTGAAGGCCTCCTCGTAGATGTAGAGGGGCAGAAGATAGGTGGACTTCAGTGGGCCGCCCTGCGTGATGATGTAGGGGCCGTTGAACTCCTGGAATGCCTGGACCATCTGCATCACCAGATTGAAGAATATCACCGGAGTGAGCAGCGGCAGCGTGATGAAGATGAACGTGGTCACCTTGCCCGCGCCATCGATGGCAGCGGCCTCGTAGAGCGACTTGTCGATCGACTGGAGCGCGGCGAGGAAGATGACCATGGCCGAGCCGAACTGCCAGCAGCGAAGAAGCGTGATCGTGAAGAGCGCGTTGGTCGGGTCGCCGAACCAGTCGATCGGAGCAAGTCCGACGCCGGCGAGCGCCATGTTCACCAGCCCCTCGGGCGCGAAGAGGTAGCGCCAGAGAACCGCGATCGCGATCGAGCCGCCGAGGATGGACGGCACGTAGAAGGCCGTGCGGAACAGGTTGATGAACTTCAGCCTGTAATTGAGGATCGCGGCGATGAAGAGCGCGAAGGCAAGCTTCAGCGGCACCGTCAGGAATACGTAGATCAGCGTGACGTTCAGGGACTTTGTGAAGGTCCGGTCGCGGGTGAACAGGCGCTCGTAGTTGGACAGTCCCGTCCATGTCGGCGTATTCATCAGGTCGTATTTGGTGAAGCTGAGATAGAGGGAGGTCAGGAAGGGCACCGCGGTGAATACCACCAGGCCGATCAGGTATGGCGTCAGATATCCGTATCCAAGCAGGCGCTGCCCCTTCATCGCGACCATCCGGACATGGCCTGGACAGCGCCGTGACGAATCACGTTTTCGTACAAATCACAGCTCCCGGACCAGCAGGGGCATCGGGATATGCAGGTCCCGCAACCACCTTCTGATCTCCTCCCAGATCAAAATTCCGCTCCTCCGAGCAGTGTGACGGTGACTTAACCCGAATTCTCGACCAGAATAAATAAACGATCATGGGGAAAAAGATGGACGAAATCGAAGGCGGCATCCTCTCCAGCATTCCCCCTTCGGCGCTTGCGTTGACGATGACCCGGGCGACCATCCGGATGGAGCATTCGAGAACCTGGAGGATCGAGAAGATCAATCCGGTCGAGGACCTGGTGATCTGCCTTGGCGGACGCGGAGAATACCTGATCGACGGGGACCGCAGGACGATGGAGCCCGGGGACGCGATGCTGATCACCCGCGGTCAGCGCTTCCAGGGATGGAACGAGGGAAGAGCCAACTATACCGGGATCGCACAGCATTTTACGCTGGATATCTACGGTCGGCACGACCTCATCTCGCAGATGGACCTGCAGCCCAACGTCCACCTCAGCCGATGGCCGCTCCTCGAGCCGCTCGTCCGCCAATACCGGCAGACCGCACCGCCCTCCTCCGTCACGCTCAGCCAGCACCATCTCTTCATGTACCTGCTGATCGCCTACATCGATGACGCGTTCCTGGGCTGGCGCGACCGCGCCGCCTACCAGCCGGAGGGAGCCGACGCGCTGGATCTCGCCGTGGTCAAGGCCGCGACCATGATCGCCGCCAATCCTCTCGATGGCGACATCGCCACGAAGGCGATCCGCGCCTCCTCGTTCAATCCCGACTACTTCCTGCGCGAGTTCAAGAAGCGGGTCGGCCGGACGCCGAGGAAGTACCAGGAATTCAAGCGCATGGAACGGGCCATGCACTTCCTCGAGGCCGGCCTTCCCGTGGCGGAAGCGGCGGCGGAGGTCGGATATTCCGATCCCTACTATTTCTCGCGAATGTTCAAGCGTACGATCGGCCTCAGTCCCCGCGCTCATGTGGACCGCGTGCGCCGAAACCGTCACGGAGGGCTTCTGGGCTTCGACGAGCCGGAGCAGGACCGGCTACTCGGTCACGGCTGACCTCTGGGCAGCGCGGTGGGCACGGATACCTCTTAATATTGCCGCGGGCGGTCACTGCTTATGGGATGCGCGACGGGATAGAAGCCTGTAGTCGGGCGGTCGGGAGAGCTTGATGGAAATCAAAAATACCTTGCCAAGCCTCCTGTGCGCATATATCCATTTTGTGCGTTTATCGACAATAATAAGCCGGATGTCATCCCCCTGCGGAACAATCGGGCGATAGAGGAGAACTTGGAATGTCCAACCTGAAATGTCTTGTCGGCGCCCTTGCCGCCACCTTCGCCAGCTTCGTTTCGGCTGCCCAGGCCGATACCATCAAGGTCGGGGTCATCGGCCCGCTGTCCGGTCCCTACTCCCTTTACGGCCAGAACTTCCAGTGGGGCATGCAGGCCTACGCCAAGGTGAACGGCGCTTCCGTCGGTGAACATCAGGTGGAATTCGTCTATCGCGATCTTCCGGGCGTCGATCCGGCAAAGGCCCGCGCGCTTGCCCAGGAACTGATCGTCAAGGACAAGGTGCAGTACCTCGCCGGCGCCTACTTCACCCCGAACGCGCTCTCCATCGCATCGCTGCTGAAGCAGGGCAACGTACCTTTCGTCGTCCTCAATGCGGCGACCTCGTCGATCGTCGAGCAAAGCCCGCTCATCCTACGCACCTCCTTCACCATGTGGCAAAACACGGTTCCGGCCGCCACCGTGGCTATCGAGGACGGCAGCAAGAAGGCCATGACCGTGGTCAGCGACTACGGCCCGGGCGTCGATGCCGAGACCGGCTTCAAGGAAACCTACGAAAAGGCCGGCGGCGAACTGGTCGAGACCATCCGCCTTCCGCTGACGACGAGCGACTTCAATCCCGTCGCCCAGCGCATCAAGCAGTCCGGCGCCGACACCGTCTTCGCGTTCTTCCCGGCCGGTGCGCCGACCCTCGGCTTCATGAAATCCTATATCGGCAACGGCCTTGCGGAAGCCGGCGTCAAGCTCATCTCGACCGGCGACCTGCTGACCGAGCCGGATCTCCCCGCCCTCGGCGACGTCGCGCTTGGAACGAGGTCCACCTACCACTATTCGGCCTCGCACGATTCGCCGGAAAACAAGGCCTTCATGGAAGCCCTTGAATCGATCGGCGCCGACAAGACCAAGGTGACCATGGCCGCCGTCGCCGCCTATGACGGCGCCAAGCTCATCTACGAAATGATCAACGTCACCGGTGGCAAGCAGGACCCGCAGACCGCCGTCGACGCAGTCAAGAGCATGCAGTGGGAAAGCCCCCGCGGCCCGGTCAGCATGGATCCGGAAACCCGCCACATCACGCAGAACGTCTATCTTCGCGAAGTGGCGAAAGAGGACGGCCAGTACGTGAACAAGGAACTGAAGGCATTCGAAGCCCAGCGCGACTGGGGTCTCGTCAAGAATTGATCGGCCAGCGGCTGCCCTTGCCCGAAATCCGGGCAGGGGCAGCCGGTCCCATCAACTTTCAGGGCGGGTGTTGTCTTGAGCCAATCGACTGCGTCGACCCTTCTCCGTAATGGGCGATTTTATTCTGATGCGACTGATCGCGATCCGGCTTCGGCGCTTCTCGTGCGCGACGGCGAGATCGCCTGGATGGGGGATCTCGATGATGCCCCTGCCGCCGAGCAGGTCCTGGACCTGATGGGGGCGAGCGTCCTGCCCGGACTGACGGACGCGCATATCCACATCTTCACCATGGCGCTCTCGCGCCTCCAGGTCGATTTCACGGCGAGCCGCCCGCAATCCGTCACGGCGGTCCTCGACATTCTCAGGCAGGAGAACGCGCGGAACCCCGACTGGCTGCAGGGCTGCGACCTGAACGAAGCGAGGCTCGCGGAAGGCAGGATGCCGAACCGTCGCGAACTCGACGAGGCGGTCGGCGACAGGCCGGTGCTGCTGCGCCGCTATTGCGGGCACGTGGCAGTCTTCAATACGTCCGCAATGCGGCTCCTGGGGCTCGGCGAACACCAAGCCGATCCTCAATACGGCCATTTCGAGCGTTTCGACGATGGAAGCCTTAACGGGCTGGCCTACGAGAGGGCGGCGGAAGCCATCTTCCGGGTGGCACCCGTCCCTCCGGCCCATCTGATCCGCCAGGGCATCCGCGATGCGGTCGCGGACTGCACCAAGCTCGGCCTGACGTCGCTGGTGGAAGCGGCGGTCGGTTTCTCGATCGGATACGACCGGGAAAACGAGATCTGGGAAAGCCTTCGCGATGACGATGGCCTTCCCGTCCGCTTCGGCTTCATGGCGCAGCTGGATGCTCGCGAGGCTGCGGCCCGCGGCCTTGTTCCCTCGTTCGATCGGCGCTGGAGCCGCGAGACGCTCAAGTTTTTCGCGGACGGTATCGTCGGCGGCCGGACCAGCGCCCTGTCCGAGCCATTCTGTGATCGCGGCGGTACCGGCACCTTCATGCTGTCGGAAAGCGAGATCGAGCAATCCATCCTGGACGCCCATGCCGCAGGCTGGCGGGTCGCCGTCCACGCAACGGGCGATCGGGCGGTCGAACTGGTCGCCGGTGCCTACGAGCGCGCCCATGCCGATTTCCCGGTCGACCGGAGGCACCGGATCGAGCACTGTTTCTGTCCCTCGCCCGGCGTCTTCCCGCGCCTCAGGAAGATCGGGGCGATGGTCGTGACCCAGCCGAGCTTTCTCTGGCGGATGGGCGATTCCATCCGTGCCGGGCTCGGCAAACGGACGGACCATGCCTATCCGGTTCGCAGCGTGACGGACGCCGACGCCCTCCTCGCCTTGAGTTCGGACGCCCCGACGGGTCTCGTGTCCCCCTGGGACGGGGTGCGTTCCGCCATGGACCGCCTGTCGTCCGGCGGCCAGGTCCTCGGCCCGCGCGAAGCGGTCACCGCGCGGGAGGCAATCGACGGCTATATTGCAGGCGGCGCGCTCGCCATGCGCCACGAGACATTCCGGGGACGGCTTCAGCCGGGCTGCGCGGCCGACCTGACGGTCCTCGACCGCGATCCGTTTGATCTTGCGCCAAAAGAGGTTTCCAAGACACGATCGGTCCTCACCATGATGGAGGGCCGGATTGTCCATCAAGACCTCTGAGATTCACAAGATCCGCGAGATCAGCCCCTGCGCCCTGCGGTCGCCGTGTTACAGCCTGTTCCTGCACCATTCAGCGAAGAGCCCATGATCCTTTTTCTCAATATTCTCTCTGACGCCTTCGTCTACGGAATGGTCCTGTTCACCATCTCCGTCGGCCTGTCCCTCGCCATGGGCCTGATGAAGATCGTCAATCTCGCGCATGGCGCCTTTGCGATGATCGGCGGCTATATCGCCTCGTTCATGACCCAGGAACAGGCGCTTCCCTACGCGCTTGCGGTCGTCGTCGCCGTCCTCGGCGCGATGCTGATCGCCGTTCCGCTCGAACGCCTTCTCTACCGGCGGATATACGGCACAAGCGAGCTGACGCAGGTGCTGATGACGATCGGGATCACCTTCGTGATAATCGGGGTCGCCAACTACATCTTCGGCCCGACCCTGAAGACCATTCCCTTGCCCGAAACCTTGCGCCGAAACGTCGATCTCGGCTTCAGGACGATGGCCTCCCACCGCGTCTTCGTCGCCTTCTGCGGCGCAGCGGTCGCGGTGGGCCTGTGGTACGTCATCGAGAGAACCGCATTCGGCGTGAAGTTGCGCGCAGCTGTGGAGAACGAGAAGATCGCCGCATCGCTCGGCATCCGCACCAGCGTGATCTTCTCCCTCAGCTTCGCCCTCGCAACCGGCCTTGCGGCTTTCGGCGGCGTGATCGGCGCGGAACTGCTGCCGATCGAGCCCTACTACGCCCTTACCTACATGGTGATGCTGCTGGTCGTGGTCTGCGTCGGCGGCGCCGGGTCCATCGGCGGCGCGCTCACCGCCTGCCTCATTCTGGGCTTCGTAGACACGCTTGCCCGCTACCTGCTGCCGTCATACGGCGCCTTCTTCTTCTACGCCGCCGTCATCCTCATCGTTCTGGTCTTCCCGAACGGTCTCTTCGGAAGGAAGGCCAGCCAATGACCCTCGTATCGGCTGAAAGGCCCCTCGTGCCCCGCAACAATCTCCGTGACCTTCTCGGCGCGACCATTGTCCTCCTGGTCGGGGTCGGCTGCTACTTTGTCTTCCCGGACAATCTCGCGTTCCTGACGATGCTGCTGTCGACCGCGCTCCTGGTCATGTCGCTCGACCTGGTGACGGGCGTCGGCGGCGTCGCCACGCTGGGGCACGCCTTCATCTACGGCGCCGGGGCCTACGCTGCCGGCATCGCAAGCGTCAATGGCGTTTCCGATCCGCTGGTCCTCCTCCTGATCGGCGCCGCTGCCGGGACCGTTGCAGGGGTTGTCTCGGGCGCCCTCATCCTCAAGGGGCACGGGCTGTCGCAGCTCGTCATCTCCATCGCGCTGGTTCAGCTGGCTTCGGAGGGCGTCAACAAGGCGTCGTCCATAACCGGCGGCAGCGACGGCCTGTCCGGCCTCACCATCGGTCCGCTCTTCGGCGCGTTCGAGTTCGATCTCTGGGGTCGCACCGCCTTCTGGCTGGCGCTCGCCATCGTCATTGTCGTCGCCATCATCCTGCGCCGGGTCATCCGCTCGCCTTTCGGCATGATCTGCCGCGGCATCCACCGGGACCGGATCCGCGTCAGGGCCATGGGCGCGACGATCTTTCTTCCGCTCCTCAAGATGTACGCGATCGCGGGCTTCGTCGCCGGCCTGGGCGGCGCG
>Ga0233363_1000659_pt1 | contig 14563 bp, 16 predicted proteins | sample ElkDunMinimDraft_18_FD_191534 | JGI IMG/M metagenome (GOLD analysis project Ga0233363, IMG submission 191534) | Fecal eukaryotic communites from dung pellets of Tule Elk in California, USA - Elk Dung C16 | ecosystem: Host-associated > Mammals > Digestive system > Large intestine > Fecal | place... | reverse complement strand
GAGAGCTCGCCAGCCGATATCTGTTTCAGAGTGTGAACCGCGCCGGGTTTGCCGGAGGCCGTATCGTTTGAGCTATGCGGCCATGGCTGCTTCGTCCAGCATGGCGTAGTAGCGGTCTTCAGCTTCGGCTGGCGGTATATTTCCGATTGGCTCGAGAAGTCGTCGGTGGTTGAACCAGTCGACCCATTCAAGAGTGGCGAACTCCACCGCTTCGAAGCTCCTCCATGGTCCACGCCGATGGATGACCTCGGCCTTGTAGAGACCATTGATCGTTTCGGCGAGGGCGTTGTCGTAACTGTCGCCGACGCTTCCGACCGAAGGCTCGATGCCAGCTTCTGCCAATCGCTCGGAATAGCGAATGGACACGTATTGAACGCCGCGGTCCGAGTGATGCACGAGGCCGCCACCATGAGCGGGACGCCGATCATGAAGTGCTTGCTCCAGGGCATCGAGGACAAAGCCTGCATGCGCCCTCCGGCTCGCCCGCCATCCAACGATGCGACGAGCGAAGACGTCGATGACAAAGGCCACGTAGACAAAACCCTGCCAAGTGGCGACATAGGTGAAGTCCGAAACCCACAGCCTGTTGGGTGCTGGGGCTTTGAACTGACGGTTCACCCGGTCAAGCGGGCTCGGAGCCGTCTTGTCCGAGAACGTCGTGCGGAGCGGCTTCCCACGAATGATGCCCTGCAGGCTCATCGATCTCATAAGCCTGGCGACGGTGCGAGCCGAGCGACGTCAAAGCCTTCACGCTTCAATTGCCGCCAGACCTTGCGAACGCCATAAACGCGGAAGTTCTCCTCGAAGACACGGCGTATCTCGATCTTCAGGCCGATATCGCTGCGGGCGCGGATCGACAAGCGATCCACGTCCAGGCGTTTAGCGACATTCTCGTAGTAGGTTGACGGGGCGATCGGCAGCAGTCTGCAGATCGGCTCGACCCCGAACACACCACGGTGTTCGTCGATGAACGAAATCATCGCTTGAAGGGGCGGTCGAGCTCCGCCATGGCGAAATAGGCCGAAGCTTTGCGCAGAATCTCGTTGGCCTGGCGAAGCTCGCGATTCTCCCGCTCAAGAGCCTTCATCCTCTCGGCTACATCGCTCGGCAGGCCTGCTCGCTTGCCGCTGTCGACCTCGGTCTTCTTGACCCACTCGTGCAGTGTGGCTGGCGAGCAGCCTATCTTGGCAGCGATAGATGAAACGGCAGCCCAGCGTGATGGATGCTCGGCTTCGTGGTCCAGCACCATCCGGATGGCACGGTTACGGACTTCAGGTGAAAACTTGTTCGTTGTCTTGCTCATGATGGCTCCACTCTCTCAGAAGTTGGAGCCTCCGGCAAAGCCGGCGCGGTTCAAAGCTTCACGGGTTCGGTCAACGAAGCCTACCCGTGGTAGCCAGACGGAACCCGCCGGCAATGATCCCGGCGGGCCCACCTCATGATGTCGCACCAATCTATTTGCTCTAATCCGGGCGCGTCAGTTCGTTCCCACGGAGGCGATAGACCGGATGCGCGTCTGCGAGGATAATATTCCCCCACTGAGTTAGCACCTTCTGGGTCGCTGCTTTCCCAGCGGCCCACCGTAGTCGAACCGACTGCGTGGAGTAGTCGAGCGACTTTCCGCCGATCTCCTTCTCATTGCCATCATAGGAAAGGTGTACGATGGCTGTCTTTCCCGATAAGGCCTTGATCGACGAACCTTGCAAAAGCTCCAAGGCATGCCGGCTCTGGGATGCGAAGATCAGATCGTGCAATCGTTTCACCGTCTCATCGAGAGAGCCAGGTGTTTTGCCAGGAGCGGTCACGAGGTCGAGCGCGAGGCACAGCACTTCATCTGCGTGGCCGAGCGCAAACAGCGGCAGGATAGGAAGATTCGCGGAGACCCCAGGATCGACATAGACGCGTCCATCGATCGTGACCGGGGTGAAAGCAACGGGGAAGGCAGTGCTGGCCAGCAGATGCTCGATCTGAATCCCGCCTGCGTGGCTGTCGAAAGTGACGTCCTCACCGGTTTCCAAGTCGACTGCCGTCACAAGAAGCCGCACAGGGCCGTCGGAAAGGCGACCAAAATCCACCAGCGCATCTAAAGTCTCCCGAAGCGGCGACGCATCAAAAACGTGTGCCCGAGAGCGCGTGCCCGGCATCAGAGGAAGCAGGGTCCGATGAAAGAGACCACTTTGACCGTATGTCAGCGTTTGCAACAAAGAGAACCACGCTGAAACTCGCGGTCCCGCTAAGTCGAAGGAAGGTAGAACAGTCCCGTAAGGACCGGTCCGATCCCAAATTGGCGCAACCGGGGGATCCGATCTTCAGGGGCATTGCCGGCAATTAGCGCCCCCACAACTGCGCCTATGGAGGCGCCGGCAATCCGCGTTGGCGCAACCCCCGCCGCCGAAAGCGCCTCGTACGCGCCGGCGTGGTAGGTACCGAGGGCGTTGCCGCCAGACAGACATAGCCAGATCTCCCGTTTGCCGTCGACCAATTCGCTTCCTTTCTTGTGCATCGAGTAGACGGCTCTTAGGGTCGCTCGCATTCAATGCGAGACCCCGCGCCGCGGTTGCGCTGCACAAGACCGATTTTCAACAGTTGGCACAGCTGCGCGCCGCCTGTCGTTGGGGCGGCTGGTGGTTGTGCTCACGATGTTCTCCCGATCGTTCTACCGAAGGTCGGTAACCTGAGGCCGTCCAGAGAAGTTCCGCGTGAGGGAGATGGGCAGGGATAAACACGACCTAAGAGAAGCTCCCAAGGGCAGACATTCCTTGTCGCCGGCGATGACCCGGGCAAACTCGAGGGGCATCCGATGTTGCGAGCCCACCGCATCTGAATCGTGATGCACCTTTTTGGCCGCTCGCGAGTTGGAGGGCGTGGAAGGAGACGCTGCAATGACAGAGAAAACGGTAAAGGACGCCGATAAGCCTTTCATCGGAAACGACGGGCACCAGCGGTTCAAAGAAAGCGTGGATACCTCGCGAACACCAGAGGAGGAGAGAGCGGACCCAGACCGCGGCAAAGCAGGAAGGCCGCACGGGACTGTAAAGTGAGGCGCGGCCGCCCACCGGTTGCCTCACTGTGGACCGTTGGTTCCTTTTCACCGATGAAGCGACTCAACAAGCTTTCGTGCTGCAAACGCGAACGGGCCTTCAGGTGGCCACCAGACACACTGAACCAGAGACCGTTCGGGGGCGCTCGAACTGACGCCCCGCTCTGAAACGCTAAAGGATGAACCTCAGCACGCGGTCCGCGAGCGCCCCGAACGGCGCGCGCATCATGCCGGCCATGCTGAGGCGCGACTGGACGAACACGCCCTTGGCATGGCTGAAGGTCCTGAACCCTTCCTCGCCATGATAAGCGCCCATGCCGCTCGCTCCGACGCCGCCGAAGGGCAGGTCGTCCTGGGCGAACTGGAGGATAGTGTCGTTGACCACCGCGCTGCCGCTCGTGGTGCTCGTCAAAACCTTGTCCACCACTTCCTGTCGATTGCTGAAGACGTAGAGGGCGAGGGGTCGGTCGCCCGCATTGATGCGCGCGATCGCGTCTTCGACGCTGCGAAAGGCTACGACAGGCAGGACCGGCCCGAAAATCTCCTCCTGCATGATTTTCATGTCCGGCGTGGCGCCCAGGACGATGGTCGGCGCAAGCGTGGTCGGCAAGCCTAGGTCGGGCTTCGCGCCAATCTGGACGATCCGTGCGCCCTTGACGCGGGCATCCTCGATCAGCCCCACCAGCCGGTCATGATGCCGCTGGCTGATCAGCGAGGCGTAGTCCTTGTCTGCTAGGCCCTGAGGATAGGCCCTGCGCACCTCGGCCTCATAGGCTGAGGCTAACGCTTCAACCTTCACTTCCGGAACCAGGGCATAGTCGGGGGCGACGCAGGTCTGGCCGGCGTTGCTGAGCTTGCCGTAGACAAGCGCCTTGGCGGCACGCGGTATGGAATAGTCGTCCGCAACGATCGCCGGCGACTTGCCGCCGAGTTCGAGGGTGACGGGGACGAGGTTCTCGCTCGCCGCCCGCATGATCGCCTTGCCGATCCCGGTGCTGCCGGTGAAGAACAGGTGGTCGAACGGCAGCGCCGAGAAGGCGGCACCCACGTCCGGACCGCCGATGACGATAGCCACCTGGTCCTCCGGGAAGATGTCGGCAAGCATCCGGGCCATCAGGGCGGACGTGCGGGGCGTATACTCCGACGGCTTGATCATCACGCGGTTACCCGCGGCGAGCGCGGTGGCGAGCGGCGTGAGGCAGAGCGCCAGAGGATAATTCCATGGAGACACGATCCCGACGACGCCCAGGGGCTGCATCATGACCTTGGCGCGTGCCGGGCGGAACTGCAGGGCGACGTGACGCGACTGCGGGCGCATCCAGCGGCGAAGATGCCTGCGCAGATAATCGATGCCCTGGGTGACGGGCATGATCTCCATGATCGCGGTCTCGAATCTGGAACGGTTGCCGAAGTCGGCGCTGATCGCCTCCTCGAACTGCGGGCGGAGCGCGAGGATCGCCTTCTTCAGCCTGGCCAGATCGGCGAGCCGCTCTTCGATCGGCGGCGCGCCCGAAGCAATAAAGCCTACGCGCTGGCGTACCAGCATATCGGCCGGTGCGGTGTCGGACGGAATGTCTGCTTCGGTCATCATGGGTTGCCTCAGTGGTTGGCGTGCTTCATCCCGTCGCCCAAGCCTCATGTCGCGGACGATGTTGACGGTGCCTACATTAGGGATGAATATGGACAATGTCAACATTGTAATCCGAGGGCTGTGATCGAACGGGTCGCCAAGGTGCCTATTGTCGATATGAAGGGGCGCCTGTTAGGAGGAATGATGAGCAATTTCGCTAAGCCGGCCGCCAACCGGAAATATCATCACGGCGATCTTCGGCAGGCGCTGATCGACGCTGCCGTCGCGATCGTCGCCGAGGAGCAGAACTGGAATTTCTCGCTGCGGGAAGTGGCCCGCCGCGCGGGCGTGTCGCACAATGCGCCTTACAACCACTTCGCCGAGAAGCGGGACCTGCTCGATGCGGTCGCGGCGGTTGGTTTTGACACGCTCCGGCTCGCGATGGCCTCAGCCTTGGAGGGTGCCGCCGACGCCGGCGAAGCAATGATCGCCATCGCGCGCGCATATGTGTCGTTCGCCGCAGGAAACCCGGCGCTTTACAGGCTGATGTTCGGCCCGGAACTCGCCGCTCCGGACGGCGTGAGACCCGAGCTTGCGGAAACGTCAGGCGCCGGCGCGAAGGCCATCCTCCGCGATGTGGTCGTCCGTGGCGCTGATGACGGCCTGTTTACGGTTTCCGCCACCGAAGAGACGTCGATCGGCATGGCGGTCCTGGCCGCTTGGTCGGCCGTTCACGGCCTCTCCATGCTCATCGTGGATGGAAAGACCGAAGCTGCCGCCAAACCGGACGTACTGGTAGATGGCCTGATGACGCTCGTCATCGATGGCTTGCGCCGTCGCTAGCCGCGCGAGGGATGCCGATCTAGACGGGAGTTGGGGGTCGCGAGGGAAGAACTTTCTCCGACGGAAAGGTTGATCGGATGCTCGCTGAACACCGGCGTCGGCCCAGCAAATTCGGGCCTATGAGCGGCGCTTGCCGTCCTCCCGCGCTTGGAGATGACCTCCCGCAGTTCCGAAGGTCATATCCTCCGCGCTACCACATTTCTACGGATTACGTTCCATGCTTTGATCACCGACTTGTACCCGATGGGGAACAATGTTCCCCGGGGGAGTGTTGATCTTTCCAGGCCACGGGAGTTGAGACACGATGAGCGAGAAAGAGCCCGACAAGACCAGTGATGAGGCGCGTACCGGCAAAGAGGCGGAAAAGAATCGCGACGAACTCGTGAAGAAGGCTGAACAGGCTTTCGAGGACGCGAGGGGAAAGAAGCCCGCGGCTGAGATTTGAAGGTCCAATAGGGTTCCCTGAGCCGGGGAGCATTCACCCGAGACCCTTACATTAGAAGATCGATTTCGTAGGACAGGAGCGCTTGCTGGACCCGGCCAACCTCAATGACCCGTTGCCCACGAACTCGCCAGGGTTTTCTGCCTTCACTCCATCGCCACTTTGATGCGCTCAATCTGCGGAGCCTCCGGAGGGCCCCCATACGGTCAAGGATGGTTTTGGACGGGGGCGCGACAGAGATGGCATCATTCTTCATTTGAGGGACTAAGACGGAGCCGAGCGGCACCGTCATACGGGGCCCTGCCTAAGGCCCTGAGGTATCGTAACGCGGCGTCGTCTAGGCTTGGCATGAGGCGATGGGTGGCAGGGGCTAGGCTTGGCCTTCTTGGTGCACCAAGGCCCGTTCGCGCAACCAACTTTCTCTCAAGCCCAGCAGTCGCAGCGAACCAGCGCGCGAACTCAAGCCAGGACTTGTCGCTGTAGTTCTCTAAGGACCAGGAACCTCGCACCCCATCGATGAGAAGATCGAGCCCTGCATGAAAGACATCTGGCAGATATGCAGCGCTCGCAGGCGTCACCGCGCAAAGCTCAAGAGGTTCCCCTCTCCGGACGTGATCGAGGATGTGAGAGAGGAAGTTTTGCCGTTCCCCCACGCTGAAGGGCCGATTCACCAAGATTACAAGGCTTAGCTTTTTTTCCTCTAACGAGCCGGCCTCCCAGACTTGTTCACACGCCGTGTCATGCAATCCCGTGTCGGCTTGGCTCGGCAGCCCGATCGGCAGGAGGGCGTCTTGGAAGGTTAAAACCGGTAGTCCGCGTGATGCTGCGGCAGCCAGGATGGCGCCCTTTGCCGCGTTGCTATGAATAGATGGCAAACATATGATCGCCCAGGCGCGGCACCGATCAAGCAACCGCCCTACGGAGAGCAGGTCAATCTTATCGATATCGACGCAAGAGACAGCGTCAGAATCCAGTCCGCGATGACGCAAAACACCTTCCAAGGCCGGACGGCAATGACCTTCCCCACCGACCAGGAATAACCTACGCCTAAACGTCGTCTTGTTTGATCCTCCGACACGAGGCAAATAGAACCGATCAGGACGACGCCACCAGCCGGTGTTGTCGAGGACGGGGTGATCGAACGTTGCCTCCACAGCCAATGCCCTTGCTGCTGTGGCAAGCGCCGTTGGCCGAGGCTTCTCGGCGCGGATGTCGAAAGGGCCAGGTTCGTAACATCCTCGGTCAAACTGCAACAGGCTGTTCCAGTCAACGGCGCCGAACATCGACCAGACGGTCACGGCTTTGATGCCCACTCCCCTTTTCTTCAACCGGCGAGCAGTCTGCCAAGCCTCCATAAGCCAGCGCAGTTGCTCGTCACGGCTGCATCCGTGGTGGACTTCGGTGACTGCGAGGGCTGTCTGATATCTCTCCCAGACCTCCATTAGTCTCGCCTCAAGCCCTAGCGCTCCGTCCGGCAGGTCGGTGCGGATTGCTTCAAGATCTGCGTATCGGTGCCTGCCATTGCCGCCCACAGGGTGACCGACAGGCCAGCGATCCTCACGATCTTCAAGAAAACGTTCGCTGGTAAGATAGTGATTTATGCCGATCACGTCCGGGGGGCAGGCTCTGTTGGCAAGATCCTGGAGATCCTCCTCCCGGATCCCGTAGTCCAAGAATAACGAGTACCATGAGTGGCGCGGTGTAAGACGGCCAAAGAGCAGATCCAAGGACAGCCAGCGCCGTTCATTTTCGTAATCCGCCTGATATTGCAACACCTGTGTGCTAAACGTCTTGCCCATGTCCTCCGTCTGCAGAAGCGTTGCATTCGGAATAACGGACCTTATGGCCTCCATCGCGGATACAGTCGCAAGGCACTGGTTGAAGACGGCTCGGACAAAATACTGAATATCAGTCTGATGCGGATACCAGATGCCATAGAGGCAGGAGAAGCGGGCGGTCGTCAGCGGCTCATTCACCGGAGTAAACACGCGAAGATATGGATATCGTTCTGCAACACGAGCGGCGTGCTGAGCGAAAAGAGCAGGGAATGCAGAATCAAGGAGGTTCGTGTAACGCGGCCCGCTACCATGGTGAAGGAGGCCGATGATGGGCTCGATCCCAAGCTCCCGCAGCCTCGCTAATCGCAGATCATGCCAGCTGAAATCTGCGTGGTCGGGATCATCAGGAGATACGGATTCCCATAGCACCGGGTAACGTAGCGTTTGGATGCCTAGTTTAGCAATTTCATCAAGGTCGTCCAACCGCTCCCTGTGACCAGTCTCCCAAAACTGGTCACGAAAGTGATCCCCCAAACGGGCAATTGTGCATTCGAGCCCGCCCCAAAGCTCAAGGGGCTGGAAGGATGGTTGAGGCTTGTGCAGCACTCCCATCGGCGCTTCGCCGGTGTCCATTGGCCGTCCTTATTCTTTGACGCGGAACTGAGGCCTCGATCCTACGGAAGGTCGCCAATGCCTGCCCCACAACTTGGTCCATGTTGTAGTAGCGGTAGGTAGCAAGGCGGCCGACGAACCAGACGTCGTCCGTTGATCTGGCCAGTGCTTCGTAAAGCCTGTAGCGCTCCGCATTCTCGGGGCGCGGAACCGGATAATAAGGATCTCCCACATCCGTAGGATATTCGTAGGTGAGGCTCGTGTAGGGGTGCTGTTGACCCGTCAGGTGCTTGTACTCCGTGACGCGCGTGTACTCCTGCTCCATCGGGAAATTAATCACGGCAACGGGCTGGTGCCATTCCTTCTCATGGGTGACATGGTGAAAGCGCAAGGAGCGGTAGGGGAGTTTTCCAAAACGATAGCCGAAGAACTCGTCCAAGGGACCGGTAAAGACGAGGCGCCGGAAGGCTACTTCGTTGCGGATCTCCTCAAAATCCGTTTGCAGCATAATTTTGATGTTCGGGTGGTCGAGCATGTTCTCGAACATCCGAGTGTAACCGTGCTTTGGCATGTACTGGTACTGGTCGTTAAAGTACCGATCATCCCGATTGGTTCGAGTTGGCAACCGCGATGTGACAGACTTGTCAAGTTCGGACGGGTCAACGCCCCATTGTTTGCGGGTGTAGCCGCGGAAGAACTTGTCATAAAGTTCTCGGCCGATCTGGCTGACGACGACATCCTCCGACGTTTGGATGTCTTGCACGTTCTCCGCGCGCGCTTGGAACCACTGGACAAGTTCCTCGGACGTTAGTTCGAGTCCATAGAGCCGGTTAATCGTATCGAGATTGATGGGTATGGGGACAAGCTGGCCATCCACCTGTGCCAGCACCCGGTGTTCGTAATGCCTCCATTCCGTGAAATCCGAGAGATAGTCAAAGATTTGCTTGGCGTTCGTGTGGAAGATGTGGGGCCCGTATTGGTGGACCAGCAAGCCGGCCGAATCATGCCGATCGTAGGCGTTTCCCCCAATATGCGGTCGTCGGTCAATGATGAGGACGTGTTCATCCCTTTCTCGGGCGAGACGTTCGGCAAGAACACTTCCCGCGAACCCTGCCCCGACGATCAGCCAGTCAAACATGAAGCGCCTGCTCCTTGAACGGAATTTCAGCCTGAGCCTCCTGAGAACACGCCTTTTGGATCAACCGCTCCATGTTGGCCCAGGTCTGGTCCCAGGACATGCCCGCGAGATGCTGATCCACCTTCTTGAGCCAAGCGTCCTTTGGTTGGCTTAGAAGTTCTTCTGCTTCGGCAATCATCTCTTCAGCTGTAGTTGCGATGCCAACCAGTCCTCGCTCTCCATAAGGGTGAATAACGTCTGCAATTGGCGTGGAGATGACAGGGACACCGGCGGCCAGGAACTCTGGCGTTTTTGTGGGGCTAATGAAGCGGGTTGCCTCGTTCAAGGCGAAGGGCATGAAGCCGGCATCCCAGCCTCGCAAGTAAAGAGGCAGATCCTCATAGGTCTTCGGACCTAGCCAGTGCAGGTTAGCCCGCCTCGGGAGTGATGCGGCGTCTATCTTGGCGACGGGCCCGATCATCACAAACTGCCAGTCCGGTCTCAGAATCGCCACTTGCTCAACCAGCTCGAGGTCCATCCGTTCGTCGATAACGCCAAAAAAGCCGATGCGCGGTGACGGGATGCGACCCTGATCTTCTGGGACTACGGTCGACCCTAGCCGTGCCGCGGCAAAGTGCGAAGCGTCTATGCTGCTGGGGACCGCGTGGACGTTAAAGTGTAGATTCTTTTTGGCCTCGTATAGGCTCTGTCCACCTGTGAAGACGATATCAGCACTTCGAAACAGCTCGCGCTCCATCGCGACCATGCGCGGTGGAGCACCCTTGAAGGCAGAAAGTTCATCCATGTTATCATAGACACGCACCGAGGCAGATAGCTGGCGGCTGAATGGCAGCGCCATTGGGGTATAGTACCACAAGACTAGGTCGGACCGGCCAAGCTCATTGGCGAAGCGATCCACCAAAGTCCGCAAGGCACGCGTCACTTGGCCGCTATTGATGCCCATTGGAAGTGCTGGGGTAAGAACAGTGACGCGCCCATCCGTCGCGCTATCCAGTCGCGGCGCAATCCCCGCTATGAACACGGGTTCTTGAAAGAAGAAGATCTCATGGTGCTGCGCAGCGCGGCTCATCAGATGCTGGGGGCGCTGGTAAACGAAATCCCATCGCAGGTGTGAGAAGCACAGAATCGGCGACTGCGGTGAGGACAGCGTCTTGAAGGCAGTAGTCATACGGGCTCCGGAATAACCGCCGTGCTGTGGCACCATCGGCGATGGCCCTAGCGGTTCAGCCCATTTGGGCCCCATTCAAACTGTAGGAAGCGGAGGCGGTTCCAATCCCACCTGAAAATCGGTTCAAGTACTAGGACAGCGGCTCCAACGTCGGCCGCGGCAAACAAAGGCAAGTATGGCGTCTTCTGGGCGGTCAACCCCATAAAGGATGAGACATCAAATCGCATTGATGGCCGTGCTTAAAGTGCTAAGCAGACGCGTCTTTTAATGACAATCGTGAATCGAGGATGCGCCGCGCAGGGCAGTCATGAAGGTCGTCTTCCAAAAAAACATCTTTCCGCTTTTTCATCCGCAGCAAATGGACGACGTAAAGGATCCCTGTCCGGTCTTCGACGGCATTCGTTGGCACATGTTTGGTTCCGGCGGTACAGTCACCACGGAGAGTTGGAAAATCTTCCACGCTGTTGCAGAGACGCTGGAAGGACCTTGGGCGGAGCAAGCGCCAATTGAACTCCCCATTTATGGCTCCGGCATAGCCGCCCCTGGCGTCATCTACGCGCATGGCGTTTTTCACATGTTCATCCAGACGGAGTTCATGAGGCCACATGGGCGGATCGAACACGCAGTTTCCAATGACGGCTTCAACTGGGTCGTTTTAAACCCCGTCCTATCTGCCCTGCCTGGGACTGATGAGCATGGGATCTATGACCCGCATCCGGCAGAAATTGCTGGTCAGAAGTACATTGTCTATTCAGCGATGCCGCCCTTCGACTATGTACCGCAGCCTGACATCTTCCTCGCCAAAAGCCTGTCGAATAACTGGTTTGGCCCTTGGGAGCGCATCGGCAAGATCTTGGAGCACAACGACGTACCGCACCATAACCGGCGCGATGATCCAGACTACGAATGGGGAATTGAGGGCGCGCAGCTCGTAGAGCTGCCAACCGGCAAGATTCTGCTGAACGCGACCTGCTTTCTGCCATCAAGGCGACGAGGGAACCGTCAGCGCGTATTCTTTGCGCTGGCCGATACGGTTGAAGGCCCCTACGTTTCTGTGGGTCCCGTTCTCGACCCAGATCAGGCGGGTGAAAACGGCCATTCGACGGTGCTTGTCCATGATGGAGAGATCATTTTGATCTACCAAAGTCGTATCGAGAGCACCAACCACCGTTGGCGTTACGGAGTGGCACGAGGTGCCTTTCAGCAGAGTGAAGCTGCCTAGGGGCGCGCACGCGAGATCATCGCCCATGCAGTCTGGCTGTATTTCCGGTTCCGCTGAGCCTGCGGATGGTCGAGGACTTGCTGGCCGCGCGGGGCATCATCGTTTCTCATCAAACAGTCCGGCTGTGGGCAGAGAAATTCGGACGAACCTTCGCCAACCAGATCCGTCGGCGTTCGTCTGGCCAGCTTGGTGACAAATGGCACCTGGATGAGGCCGTCATTTCATTCCGCGGCAGCAAGCATTGGCTGTGGCGCGCCGGGGATCAGCACGGTTTCGTCCTGGACGTTCTCGTGCAAAGCCGCCGCAATGCCAAGGCGGCCATGCGCCTGATGCTATTGAAGGGGCAAGGCGGGCGCCACGCGTGATGATCTCCGCCAAGCTTCGATCATATGACGCGCGATCATGCCGGGTGTCGAACATCGATCGCACAAGGGCTCAACAATCGGGCGGAGAATTCTCACCAGCCCGTCCGACGACGAGAGCAGATCATGAAACGCCTCAAGTCCAGGCGGCATCTACAACGCTTTGTCTCAATCCATGACCCGATTGCCAACCTCTTCCACATGCCCCGCCACGACATCCCTTCCAGCCATCACCGCGAACTGCGTGCGGCCGCCATGAGCATGTGGGCCGCGATCGCCTACGTTCGACCGATGAAGTACGGCCTACCCACGCTTCATCGCCGTTCTCAGGTTAACTTTACAGTGCCGATCGGACAGGAAAAACTTGCCGCTTCCGCCGCTAAACTTTGCGGCTCGCACCAGCCACGGGGCTCGATCAGTGCCCGGCGGCTTTCATAACGATGCTGCAGAATATCCCGAGTGAGGGGGGCCGCGGCGACCGCGGCTGCGGCCAGGAGTATCGAAACCGCGATTTCGTCAGCAACAGCTACATTCAGACCCATTGGCGCTTCTCGACTGGCTTATACCGGACAATAGCATTCATTGAGACGCGCTCGTGCGTAGTTAAGCTCTGATGCATATGCGCAACAGCATCCAGAAATCCTGACCTTATCGCGGCGTTGTGCCACGTTTTCAACACAGCAAGGGCAGGATTCTCGTAATGATAGACGCGGGGGCGTTTCTGAATGCGGGCCGGCAAGCCGGAACTGCGGAGGAGGCCACACATGCGCATCGTTCGTCGTGCAGTGCTTTCAGCGTCCCTGCCTCTGGGGCGCACCGGTTGCCGCCTTGCCAACGCACCTTCTTTGTCAGAGCCATGCCAAGAACAGAGACCACTTGACGCCCGATTGTCAGAGTTCGCTCTCTTGAGCACGGGCGAGGGCGCAACGATGCGGGCTCCCGTCGTCCGAGCACCAGTGGGCCGCTCGATCAGACAATCTCTCCGTCGCGTCAGCCTGATTCTTCTCTTGGCCGTCGCGATGTCCGCGCCGGTTGTTCGCCAGGCTGTGACGCAGACGATCCCGCCTGGCGGGGAACTGCCCCATACTCCTGCTAACGATTCTACATTCGTCCTAGAGGGTAACGCCACTCTTTCCTCGCCACTGACGGTGCCCTCTCTGCTGACGATTACGGGCGCGGCGGGCGGCAGTACTATCACGTTGAGCGGCGGGAGCGGCGGGTACTTTAACCTGAGCAGCCCTCCCGCGACGACTCTAACGCTTTCAAATGTGACCATAGCCGGTCGTAACAATACTGCCGGTGGAAACAGCCTCGGCGGCGCGATCAACGGTCCACTCACTCCGGAATTGACTATACCCGTAACTGGAAGCGTAACGTTTTCGAACAACACGGTCACGGGCACTGGCAGCGGCGGCGGCGCGATCTACATGGGCCGCACCGGCGGCAACTTCCAGGGCAGCGTGTCGATAGTCAACGGCGGTCAAGCCACTTCCAACAGCATAACGTTTTCGAACAACAGGGTCACAGGCACCGGCAGCGGCGGCGGTGCGATCAGCGCGCGTGGCAGCGTCTCAATAGGAACCAGCGCATCGCCCGTCACGTCCGTCACCTTCACCGGCAACACCGCCACCAATTATTTCGGCGGCGGAATCTACTCTGTGCCCGCTGTCACGGGCGGCGGCACTGGTAAAGTAATGATTTACGGTGACGAAGTGACGTTGTCGAACAACACCTCCGGTGCGGGTGGCGGCGCGATCTATGCGCAGGATGGGATAACTATAACCGGCAATACAATAACAGCATCCGGCAACGTGTCCGGCGCTTTTGGCGGCGCACTGCAAGCCAACAATAATATCACGATAAGCGGCAACAGCATAATGTTCTCAGACAACGAGGCTGCAGGCGCCGTAGGTAACGGGGGCGGAGGCGCCATCCAAGTTGGCGGCGACTTGCCCAACAGCAACGTCTCGATAGCCGGCGGCAATGTAGTCCTGTCGGGTAACAGAGCTGATTTTGGCGGCGCGATCCAAGTCAGCGGCGCTACAACGATAATTGGTAACGAAATAGTGCTGTCGGGCAATACGGCTACAGGCGCGTCGGAGTTTGGAGGCTACGGCGGCGCGGTCGCCGGGCTCGGCCTCAGCAGTGATGTCCTGATAGACGGCAACGAAATAACACTGTCAGACAATACAGCCAGCACCAGCGCTGGTGGTGCGATCTACGCCACCGGTAATGTCTCGATCGGCAACAGCGGATCGACTGTCGACGTCATCGGCAACATGGGCGCTTTTGGCGGCGCGGTCGCTGGGCTCGGCCTCACCAGTGATGTCCTGATAGACGGCAACGAAATAACACTGTCAGACAATACAGCCAGCACCAACGCTGGTG
>Ga0233363_1000657_pt1 | contig 14590 bp, 9 predicted proteins | sample ElkDunMinimDraft_18_FD_191534 | JGI IMG/M metagenome (GOLD analysis project Ga0233363, IMG submission 191534) | Fecal eukaryotic communites from dung pellets of Tule Elk in California, USA - Elk Dung C16 | ecosystem: Host-associated > Mammals > Digestive system > Large intestine > Fecal | place... | reverse complement strand
CGGTCGCCCCTGCCCGGGTCGTCCCCGGCCCGGATCGCGCGGTGGCCGGCCATGCGGGCTCCGTCCGCGGTGAGCTGTGCCCCCGCGGCGCTGCCGCCGTTCATGCGCCAGGAGTACGCGGCGGTGCCGTAGCCGGAGAAGTGGAGGACGGTGTCGGGGTCGGTGGACCAGTAGCCGTACTCGTCGTAGTTGACGCGGTAGGCGATCAGGAAGGCCCCGTCGGCGTACACGGCCCGGACGTCCTTGGCGCCGGCGGGGAGGCGCGGCGCGTGCTCGGCGACCCGGCCCTGCGGACCCACCGCGATCGCCTTGGCCTTGGAGGCCAGGGTGAGGACCGGCCAGCTGGCGATTCCGGTGATCCCGGCGCCCTGGCCCGTACCGGTCGCGCCGAGCTCGCGGGCGGCCTTCTCCAGCGCGTCCCAGGAGTACTCGCCGACGATCCCGGCACGCAGGGTGACGGCGAGCGCCTCGGCGACGTCGACGGACTCGATCTGGGCGAGGCGTTCGGGGAAGGTCCGGAAGGCGTCGCCCCTGACCTCGGACCTGAGGTTCTCCAGGTCGAGGCCGAGCTGGGCCAGCGCCGTCCCGGGCATGGCCGCGACCAGGGCGCCCAACCGCCGGTCCACGTAGGGGTGCAGGTAGTCGTAGGGCAGCAGGTCGTCCAGGACCCGGCCGTGGGACTGCCCGTACCCCGTGGCGGCTGCCGCCAGCTGGGGTTCCCACACGGGGTCGGCCCGCACGTGGGCGAGGTCGCGCCGGGCGCGGCCCCCGCTGTTGGCCACCCAGGCCTCCAGGTCCAGGGAGGCCCGGCCCGGCGGGTGGAGGGGCACCCCGAGTTCGAGGCAGGTGTCGAGCAGCGCCGGGGAGACCTCGCCGTAGTACCGGTCGGCGTGCCCCCCGATGCGGACGGGGTCGCCGTCGGCCCGAAGTCGCTCGGCCAGGCGCGGGACCAGGTCCAGGAGGTGGCCGGGCATGCTGTACCGCCAGCCCCGGCAGTGGGAGACCATGCGGGAGAACCAGGCGGCGGCGCCGCCCGGGACGGGCCTGGCGGGGTCGGCGAGCAGGTCGACGGCTCCCGCGTCGTCGAGCATCTCCAGCCACCACCCGTTGAACGCGCCGTCCCCGGAGACGAAGAGGCCGAGCAGGTCGCGGATCACGTCGTCGTCGGAGCGGCCCAGGGCCACCAGGCTCGGGCGCACCGCCTTCCAGAAGCCCTCGGGCGCCGAGGACGTGGCGGGAACGCCGAGGAGCTCGCGCACGACGGCGGCCTCCTCCGCGGCCGGGTCGAGCCCGGCGGCCTTGGCGAGGGCGCGCACCTGCTTGGGCAGGGCGGTCCAGGGCGGGAGTCCGCCCAGGGTCCGTCGGACGCTGAGCTCGCGGAACTCGGCGTAGGCGCGGGCGGGCTCGTAGCGCCGGGTGAGTTCGGCGGCGTGTCCGGCCAGGGCCTTGACCGAGAGGGCTCCGGCGAAGGCGAACTCCAGGAAGGCCTCCCTGCGGGTCTCCTCGTCGACGGGCAGGCTGTAGACGCGCTCGGCCTCGCGGGCGCGTCCGAACATGACGGCGGCGGTGCGGGCGTTGCCCGCCGCGACGAAGGCGCGCCCGGCCTGCTCCCAGTAGGACGGCAGGTGCTCCAGGGGCACGTCCTCGGCGATGCGCGCGAACTCGTCCGAGGCCGGTCCCGGGCGGTTCGCGGCCATGCGGGCGGCACGTTCCATGGGTCGGACCAGGGCGAGGGCCTCGGAGCGGCGCCCGGGGTCGTTGACCAGGGCCCACTCGGGGTAGCCGAGGCCGCGCGGGCGGGTCAGCGCCAGGGGGTCGGAGGTGTCCTCCACGGCGAATCCGAGGAAGTCCAGGGCCGCGTCCTCGGCGGGGGCGAGGGTGTCGGGGACCAGCCGCACGACGGTGCGCCCGCCGAGCAGGGGGTGGGTGTAGGCGCGGGCGCGGACGGCGTCGGTGGGGCCGTCCGCTGTGGCGTCCAGGGGGGCGAGGCCGGCGTCGAGGAGGCCGGTGCGGGGGGTGGTGGTCACGACTGCGTCGTCTCCTCTTCGGTGTTCTTGCGGCCCGCGTGGATCAGCTCGGCCATGCGGATGCCCTCGGACCAGGCGATGGGGCCGACGTCGCGGAGGGCGAGGGGGCGCTCGTCGTCGTCCACCCACAGGAGTCGGCCGGTCTCCGTGCCGTAGTCGGGTGCGTCGGAGCCGATCCAGTAGCGCGCCTGGACGGAGCGGCCCGCCTCGACGACGCGGCAGACGGCGTAGCCCCCGCGCACGGTGAAGCCGTAGCGCTGGGCGCGCCCGGTGGCGTGGCGCAGCTGCTCGAACTCCCCGCCGGAGTAGTCCTCGACGGCGGTGGCGCCGGCCGCGACCGCGGCGGGTTTGCGGTGGATGCCGCGGGTGAGCTGCGGCAGGCGCTGGGTGATACCGAGTTCGAGGGCGAACTCGCGGACGTCGTCCAGGTCCTCGATGAGGACGGGGTGGACGGGGACGACCCGGTCGGCGTCCAGCCAGGCGCTCTCGGCGTCGAGGTCGATGACGCCGATCCTCCCCCGCTCGTCCACGCCGCGCAGGAACCCGCCGTCGCCGCCGTCGGCGGGGACGACGTAGAGGTCGGTGAGCAGCTCGCACCAGGTGGGATCGGCCCAGACGCGGGCGATGACCGAGGCGGGCACGGGGAGGGAGCCCAGGAGCCAGGACTCGACCCGTTCGAGGCACTCGCGCTCGTGGCGTTCGAGCCACAGCAGGACGCCGCGCAGGTGTTCGGCCTCGCTGGACTCGCGCACCTTCTTGGGGACGCTCTTGAGCGTGCGGCCCTTGGCGTTGCGGCACAGGAGCGTGGTGCCGTCGAGGGCGAGCGCGTAGCCGTCCGGTCCGTCGGTCCAGACCAGGTCGGAGGCGGTGGGTGGGGAAGTCGTTGCCATGGTTGAGGTTATAGCGGTGACCTGTGACACCAGGGGATGGAACGCCCCGAAAACTCAGCTTCCACCACGAAGGGTGGGATGTCAGGACACTGTGTCACCGAATCCGGGCCGCGGCGTCCGATCCCCGCAGGGGAGACCGCGGAGGCGGGCGACCCGCCGACCGACGTCCCCGACGGTCCCGCCGCGGCCCGGCCGCCGGGCGCTCGGGGACGGGCGCCCCACCGCGGAGGTCCGCCTGCGGTGGGCCGGGACGCGGTCCGCACGAAAACGTGGCGCCGTCCCCCGCGGAGGGGACGGCGCCACGTGTGTCGGGCGGAGGCTCAGCCCAGCGCGTTCGCGATCAGCGGGTCGACGGTGACCGCCACGAACAGCAGCGCCAGGTAGGCGTTGGAGAGGTGGAAGAAGCCCATCGTCTTGAGCTGGGCGCCGCTGACGCCCGCCCGGGAGCGGCTGAGCAGGCGGTGCGCCTGGAACACCAGCAGTGCGCCCAGGGCGACGGCGACCGCGCCGTAGAACCAGGTGGTGCCCGCGACGGGCCAGAAGACGACCGACACGATCGCGGTGGCCCAGCTGTAGAGGACGCACTCCAGCAGGACGCGGCGGTCGCTGGCGACCACGGGCAGCATCGGCACCTTGGCCTGCGCGTAGTCCTCCCGGTAGCGCATGGCCAGGGTCCATGTGTGCGGCGGCGTCCAGAAGAACACGACCAGGAACAGGATGAACGGGGCCCAGTCCAGGCTGTTGGTGACGGCCGACCAGCCGATCAGCACCGGCATGCATCCGGCGATGCCGCCCCAGACGACGTTCTGGGCCGTGCGCCGCTTGAGGAGCATCGTGTAGACGAGGATGTAGAACAGGATCGCGAAGACCGACAGTGCGGCCGCCAGCGTGTTCACGAGGAGGGCGAACCCGACCGTGGAGCCGATCGCGAGCACCAGCCCGTAGGTGAGGGCTCCGCGGGGGGTCGCCAGGTCCATGGCGCCGGGGCGCTGCCGGGTGCGACGCATCTCACGGTCGATGTCGCGGTCGATGTAGCAGTTCATCGCGTTCGCGCTGGCCGCGGACATGGTGCCGAAGAGCAGGGTGGCGACCGCGGTCCACAGCGGTGGCACGCCTCCGGCGGCGACGAACATCACGGGGATGGTGGTGATGAGGAGGAGTTCGATGACGCGGGGCTTGGAGAGCGCCACGTAGGCCTTGACGTACTCGCCCGGGGTGGCCTTGCGGGAGGCCTCGGGCTCGTGTCCGTCGGGGGTGGTGCCCGGTACGCGGTTCGTGAGCGCCATCAGTGCCGCGTCCTCACGGCCGGACGGCTCGCTCGCGTCCCCACGGGGGGTACCGGCTCGGTTTCAGACACGCGGATACCTCGACAACTCTCGGGATTTCGACACTGCTCGCCACGCGGGGTCGAGCGGACCGACAAAGCGTCAGGAACGGCGGAAACCCCGTCAACGACATACTGTAGTACTTCCTCGCGGGGGCCGAGGACCAGCCCCCTCACAACGAAAGGCCCTGGTCTCGGGGCCGAGGCTCGCGCACGGGTCCGCCGGGTGTACAGAAGGTTCGCACACGCCCTGCCGTGCATCCAGCCTGCCACGCTCCGGGCTCCTCCGAGCACGGACCGCCCGTGGCGCAGGGCCCGCGCGCCACCGGACCAGGGCTGTTACTGGCTGGTAATGAGAGGTGTCGGGCAACGACATCCCCGGTTGCGGACGATAGGCTCGAACACGGCCGAACCTGTCGTGGTCTCCCGGCCGCGGCGGCCGTCGCCGGGGCACCGCGGACGACACGTCCGCGCCTTGACAACCGAAGCGCAGCCAGCCCCCCGCACTCCTCTCGGCCCCGTCCCTCCGGCGGGCCTTCCCGGGGTGCCCGGCGCCGCCGACGACCAACGCAACCGACGCACCCCGCCCGGACACCGGGCGCAACAGGTGCCCGAGAAGGAGAACGAAAGTCCGTGAACGCCCACACCCCGCAATCCCTGGAGTGGTCGGACCTCGACCTCCGCGCCGTCGACACGGTCAGGGCGCTGGCAATGGACGCGGTAGAGAAGTCGGGTAACGGACACCCCGGCACCGCGATGAGCCTGGCGCCCGCCGCGTACCTGCTGTTCCAGAAGGTCATGCGCCACGACCCCTCCGCTCCCGAGTGGGTGGGCCGGGACCGGTTCGTCCTGTCCATCGGCCACTCCAGCCTCACCCTCTACATCCAGCTCTACCTGGCCGGGTACGGCCTGAGCCTGGACGACCTCAAGTCCCTGCGCCAGTGGGACAGCCTGACACCCGGCCACCCCGAGGTCGGCCACACCGCCGGCGTGGAGACCACCACCGGCCCCCTCGGCCAGGGCGTGGGCAACGCCGTCGGCATGGCCATGGCGGCCCGCCGCGAGCGCGGCCTGTTCAACCCCGAGGCCGGTCCCGGCGCGAGCCCCTTCGACCACCACGTCTACGCGTTCTGCTCCGACGGCGACGTCCAGGAGGGTGTGAGCCACGAGGCGAGCGCCCTGGCCGCGACCCAGAACCTGGGCAACCTCATCATGATCTGGGACGACAACCAGATCTCCATCGAGGACGACACCCGTATCGCCCACTCCGAGGACGTCGCCGCGCGCTACCGCGCCTACGGCTGGCACGTCGAGGAGGTCGACTGGACCGCCACCGGCTCGTACGTGGAGGACATCGACGCCCTCTACCAGGCGATCCTGCGCGGCAAGGCCGAGACCGAGCGCCCGACCTTCATCAAGCTGCGCACCGTCATCGGCTGGCCCGCGCCCAACGCGCAGAACACCGGCGCGGTCCACGGCGCGGCGATGGGCCCCGACGAGATCTCCGCCACCAAGCGCATCCTCGGCCTGCCGGACGAGCCGTTCGGGGTCGAGGACGCGGTCATCGAGCACACCCGCAAGGCCCTGGAGCGGGGCCGCGAGGCCCGCTCCGCGTGGGACACCTCCTTCGAGGCGTGGCGCCAGGGCGCGGGCGAGCACGGCGAACTCTTCGACCGCCTGGTCTCCGGCAAGCTCCCCGAGGGCTGGGAGGAGGCGCTGCCCACCTACGAGCCCAGTGAGAAGGGCGTCGCCACCCGCAAGGCCAGCGGCGACGTGCTCTCGGCCCTCGCCCCGGTGCTCCCGGAGCTGTGGGGCGGTTCCGCCGACCTGGCCGGCTCCAACAACACCACGCCCAAGGGCGAGCCGTCCTTCCTGCCGTTCGAGCGGGCCAGCAGCAAGTTCCCCGGCAACCCGTACGGGCGCGTGCTGCACTTCGGCATCCGCGAGCACGGCATGGGCTCGATCCTCAACGGCATGGCCCTGCACGGACCGACCCGCCCCTACGGCGGCACCTTCCTGGTGTTCAGCGACTACATGCGCCCGGCGGTCCGCCTGGCCGCGCTGATGAAGCTGTCGGTCACCTACGTGTGGACGCACGACTCCATCGGCCTGGGCGAGGACGGCCCCACCCACCAGCCGGTCGAGCACCTGTGGGCGCTGCGCGCCATCCCGGGCCTCGACGTGATCCGCCCGGCCGACGCCAACGAGACGGCCGTCGTGTGGCGCGCGGTCGTGGAGAACACCGGCCGGCCGTCCGCGCTCGCCCTGACCCGCCAGAACGTGCCCGTCCTGGACCGGTCCGAGTACGCCCCGGCCGAGGAGGCCGTCAAGGGCGGCTACGTGCTGGCGGAGGCGACCGGCGGTTCCCCGGAGGTCATCCTGATGGCGACCGGCAGCGAGGTCCAGATCGCCCTGGAGGCCCGCAAGGTCCTGGAGGAGGCCGGAACCCCCGCCCGCGTCGTGTCCATGACGTGCGTGGAGTGGTTCGAGGACCAGAGCGAGGAGTACCGCGAGAGCGTGCTGCCGTCGTCGGTGCGCGCCCGCGTGTCCGTCGAGGCCGGTATCGCCATGGGCTGGCGCGCCTACGTCGGCGACGCCGGCGAGTCGGTGAGCCTGGAGCACTTCGGTGCCTCCGCCCCGTACCAGACCCTGTACGAGAAGTTCGGCCTCACCACCGAGGCCGTCGTGGACGCCGCTCGCAAGAGCGTCGCCAGGGCCGGACGCTGACAACGCGGGTCCCGCCGGGCGACCGGCGGGGCCCGCTCCCCTTGTGCGAGAGGGCGGCAACGCCCGTGAGGAAGGCGCGAACACCATGACCAACGCACTCAAGACCCTGTCCGAGGCGGGCGTGTCCGTCTGGCTGGACGACATCAGCCGCACGCGGCTGCGCACGGGCAACCTGGCCGAACTGATGTCGACCCACCACGTCGTCGGCGTCACGTCCAACCCGAGCATCTTCGACAAGGCGCTGTCCGAGGGCGACGCCTACGACGAGCAGGTGAACGAGCTCGCCGCCCGCGGCGTCTCCGTGGAGGAGGCCGTGCGCCTGCTCACCGCCTACGACATCCGCTGGGCCGCGGACACCCTGCGCCCGGTGTACGACTCCACCGACCGCGTGGACGGCCGGGTCTCCCTGGAGGTGGACCCGCGCCTGGCCCGCGAGACCGAGCGCACGGTCGCCGAGGCCAAGGCCCTGTGGTGGCTCGTCGACCGCCCCAACCTGATGATCAAGATCCCCGCGACCGCCGAGGGCCTGCCCGCGATCACCCGGGTGCTGGGTCTGGGCATCAGCGTCAACGTCACGCTGATCTTCTCCCTGGAGCGCTACCGCCAGGTGATGGACGCGTTCCTGGAGGGCATGGAACTGGCCCGCGCGAACGGCCACGACCTCTCCCGGATCCAGTCCGTGGCGTCGTTCTTCGTCAGCCGTGTGGACTCCGAGGTCGACAAGCGGCTGAGGGCGATCGGCACCGAGGAGGCCACGGCCCTCCTCGGCCGCGCCGCGCTCGCCAACGCCCGCCTGGCCTACCAGGCCTACGAGCAGGTGTTCGAGAGCAAGGAGTGGAAGGCCCTGGAGTCGCTGGGCGCCAAGCCGCAGCGCCCGCTCTGGGCGTCCACCGGTGTGAAGGACCCCGCGTACGAGGACACCCTCTACGTCACCGGGCTGGTCGCGCGCGACACCGTCAACACGATGCCGCAGGCCACCCTGGACGCCACCGGGGACCACGCCGTCATCTCCGGCAACACCGTGCTCGGCAGCTACGCGCAGGCCCACGCCGACTTCGCCGCCCTGGAGGCCGCGGGTGTGAACCTGACCGAGGTGTTCGGCCACCTGGAGGAGGACGGGGTCGCCAAGTTCGTCACCTCGTGGGAGAGCCTGCTCAAGGGCCTCTCCGACAAGCTGGACGCCTCCGCCTGAGCGGCGCCCCCGGGGCCCGCCCCGGGGAGGCGCAGCCCGCGCTCCGACCCGGTCCCCGTCACCGCCCCGCGCCCGCACTCCGGTGCGGGCGCGGGCGCCCAGCCAGCCCCACCGGCCACTCTCAGAAGGAAAGGGACCTGTGAAAGAACCGGTGATGCCCGGAGCGGTACCCAACCCGCTCCGCAACGCCCTGGACCGCAGACTGCCCCGCATCGCCGGACCCAGCGTGCTGGTGCTGTTCGGTGTCACGGGCGACCTGGCCAGGAAGAAGCTCCTGCCCGCCGTCTACGACCTCGCCAACCGGGGGATGCTGCCGCCGGGCTTCGGCCTGGTGGGGTTCGCGCGCCGCGACTGGGAGGACCAGGACTTCGCCGAGCAGGCGCACGACGCGGTGCGCAAGTACGCGCGCACGCCGTTCCACGAGGACGTGTGGCGCCAGCTCAGCGAGGGCGTGAGGTTCGTGCAGGGCGACCTGGACGACGACGACGCGTTCGACCGCCTGGCGGAGACCGTGCGCGAGCTGGACACCGTGCGCGGCACCGGCGGGAACTACGCGTTCTACCTCTCCCTGCCGCCCAAGCTGTTCCCGACGGTCGTCAAGCAGCTCAAGCGGTCCGGTCTGGCCGAGCCCGGCGAGGACGACGGCCCCACGACGGAGGGAGGCCTGCGGGTCGCCCCCTGGCGCCGGGTGGTGATCGAGAAGCCGTTCGGCCACGACCTGGAGAGCGCCCAGGACCTCAACGCGGTGGTGGACGACGTGTTCCCGCCGTCGTCGGTGTTCCGCATCGACCACTACCTGGGCAAGGAGACGGTCCAGAACATCCTGGCGCTGCGGTTCGCCAACACCCTGTTCGAGCCGCTGTGGAACCGCAGCTACGTGGACCACGTGCAGATCACCATGGCCGAGGACATCGGCGTGGGCGGTCGCGCGGGCTACTACGACGGGATCGGCGCGGCCCGCGACGTCATCCAGAACCACCTGCTGCAGCTCCTGGCCCTCGTGGCCATGGAGGAGCCGATCTCCTACAGCGCGGACGCGATCCGCGCCGAGAAGGAGAAGGTCCTGGCCTCGGTGTCGCTGCCGGAGGACCTGGGGACGGGGACCGCCCGGGGCCAGTACGCCGCGGGCTGGCAGGGCGGCGCGTCGGTGCGCGGCTACCTGGAGGAGGAGGGCATCCCCTCCGACTCCGTGACCGAGACCTACGCGGCGCTGAAGCTGGCGGTGGACACCCGACGCTGGTCGGGGGTGCCCTTCTACCTGCGCACCGGCAAGAGGCTGGGCCGCCGGGTGACCGAGGTGGCCCTGGTGTTCCAGGCCGCCCCGCAGCAGATGTTCCCCCGCACCGACGTCAGCGAACTGGGCCAGAACGCCCTGGTGCTGCGCATCCAGCCGGACGAGGGCGTCACCCTGCGGTTCGGCTCCAAGGTGCCCGGCGCGAGCATGGAGGTCCGTGACGTGAGCATGGACTTCACCTACGGGCAGTCCTTCACGGAGGCCAGCCCCGAGGCCTACGAGCGGCTCATCCTGGACGTGCTCATCGGCGACCCGCCCCTGTTCCCGCGTCAGGAGGAGGTCGAGCTCTCCTGGCGCATCCTCGACCCGGTCGAGGAGTACTGGGCCAAGTCGGGGCAGCCCGAGCAGTACGGCTCGGGCACCTGGGGGCCGGAGTCGGCCGAGAACCTGCTCGCCAGGGACGGCCGCCAGTGGCGGCGCCCGTGACCAGCCACGACCACGCGGGGAGGAACCCATGACGCTCTACCTGCCGCGCACCACGACCTCGCAGATCACCGAGGCGCTCATGTCCGAGCGGCTCAGCGTCGGCGGCGGCGCCATGAACATGGTGCTGACCCTGGTCATCGTCACCGACGAGGCCGACCACTACGACGCCGTGCGGGCGGCCACCGAGGCCGGCCGCGAGCACCCCTCGCGCGTGGTGGCGCTGATCCGGCGCGACCCCGACACCGAACCGGCCATCGACGCCGAGATCCGCAGGCCGGGCACCTCCGGTCCGGGCGAGGCCGTCCTGCTGCGGCTGTACGGACCGCTCGGCGAGCACGCGGACTCGGTGGTCACGCCCCTGCTGGTCCCCGACGCCCCCGTGGTGGCGTGGTGGCCGGGTGTGGGCCCGGTCGACCCGGCCGCCGACGCCGTGGGCCGTCTGGCCCAGCGCCGCATCACCGACGCGCTGCGCGCCCCCGACCCGTTGCGGGACCTGGTGGAACGGGTAGCCCACTACAGTCCGGGCGACACGGACCTGACCTGGACCCGGCTGACGCCGTGGCGCTCGCTCCTGGCCAGCGCCATGGACCAGCCGTCCGGGTGGGTGAACTCGGCGCGGGTGACGGCCGAGTCGCACTACCCGAGCGCCGAACTGCTGGCGGCGTGGCTGTCCGACCGGTTGGAGGTGCCCGTGGAACGCGCCACCTCCCACGGTCCCGGCCTGACCGAGGTCAGACTGACCACCTCGGAGGGGGACATCACGATCTCCCGGGTGGACGGCAGGGTGGCCACGCTGTCGCGGTTCGGGCAGCCGGACCAGACGGTGGCGCTGGCACGGCGCGGCGCCGCCCTGGCGCTCGCCGAGGAGCTGCGCCGCCTGGACGCCGACGAGACGTACGAGAGCGCGGCCCGTCACCTGGGGCCGCTGCTCACGGGAAGCGGAGCATGAGGATGAGCGAACCGGAGATCGTCCGCCACACGGACGCGGCGGGACTGGCCGACAGCCTGGCGTTGCGGCTGGTCAACCTGATCGTCCAGGCCGAGGCGGACAAGCGTGACTTCCACCTCGTCCTGACCGGGGGCGGGATCGGCATCCGGGCCCTGGAGTCGGTGCGCGACCACGCCAACGAGGCCGGGATCAGCTGGGCGCACGTGCACCTGTGGTGGGGGGACGAGCGCTACCTGCCGGACAAGGACCCCGAGCGCAACGAGACCCAGGCGTGCAAGGCCCTGATCAACCAGATCTCGATCCCGACGCACCAGGTGCACCCGATCCCCGCCTCCGACGGGCTGGACGGCGGCCACGTGGAGCACGCGGCGACCCGGTACGGCCGGGAGCTGGCGGTGGCGGCGCGCGGCGAGGGCCCCGTGCCCGTGTTCGACGTGTGCCTGCTGGGCGTCGGCCCCGACGCGCACGTGGCGTCGCTGTTCCCGGGGCTGTCGGCGGTGCGCGAGGACGAGGCGTCCGTGGCAGCGGTGCACGACTCGCCCAAGCCCCCCGCCGAGCGGGTCACGCTGACGCTGTCGTCCATCCGCACGGCCCGCCAGGTGTGGGTGCTGGCCTCGGGTGAGGGCAAGGCCGAGGCGGTGCGCCTGGGGCTGGCCGGGGGCGGGGTCGACGAGGCCCCGGTGGCCGGGGCCCGCGGCTCGGAGAAGACCGTGTTCTGGGTGGACGAGGCCGCGGCCTCGAAGCTGTAGCGACCCTCGGCGTACGCGAGCGCCCCGGCCGGGGGCGGATTCAAGAGGCCCGGCCGGGGCGCTCGCGTGTCCGGTCGGCGCGTCCGGCCGCCGCTGGGGCGCACCGGCCCCGGCCGTCCGGCCGCCCGGGACCGCGGGGCACCCTGGTGGCAGACTTGCCGACATGGCGAGAATCCACGACACCATCGGTCCCCGGCTGGCACGCTTCCTCCTCGACCAGCCGGTGTTCTTCGTCGGCACCGCGCCCCTGGGGGCGCAGGGCCACGTCAACGTCTCCCCCAAGGGCATGAGCGGCACCTTCGCCGTGCTCGGCGAGGACCGGGTGGCCTATCTCGACTACGCGGGGTCGGGGACGGAGACCATCGCCCACCTGAGGGAGAACGGGCGCGTCGTCCTGATGTTCTGTGCCTTCGACGGGCCGCCGAACATCGTGCGCCTCCACGGCCGCGGGCGCGTCGTCCTGCCCGCCGACGCCGGCTTCGACGAGCTGCGTTCCCACTTCCCCAAGGAGCGGACCCTCGGGCAGCGGGCCGTCATCGTGGTCGACGTCCAGCGCGTCTCCGACTCCTGCGGTTTCTCCGTGCCCCTGATGGACGTGCGCGGCGATCGCGATCTGCTGGACCGCCACCACGAACGCCGCGACCCCGCCTACTTCACCGACTACTGGCGCACCCGCAACGCCACCAGCATCGACGGCCTGCCCGGCGTGCCCGCGCCGTCCGACCGGACCGCGGAGCCCCCCGGGGCCGCCCCGACCCCGTCCTGAAGGCGGGCGCGGGGCTCGGGCGCCGTGCCTCAGTCGCGGGAGAGCTCGCGGACGGTCGCCATGTCGTCGAAGGGGAGCAGCGCGTCGCCGACGATCTGGTGCGACTCGCTGCCCTTGCCGGCGAGCAGGACGACGTCGCCCGGCTCCGCCGCGGCCAGGGCCGCGGAGATGGCCCCGCGGCGGTCGCCGAGCCGCTCGAAGGGGGTGCCGGTCACGGCGATCCCCGGAGCGACCTGGTCCATGATCGCTTCCGGGTCCTCGCCGCGCGGGTTGTCCGAGGTGAGGAAGCACAGGTCGGAGTAGGTGCCCGCGATCTCCCCCATCCGCGCGCGCTTGGTGGTGTCGCGGTCCCCTCCGCAGCCGAAGACGGTGAGCACCCGCCCCCGGGCGAACCCTCGGATCGTCTGGAGGACCTTGTCCAGCGAGTCCGGTGAGTGGGCGTAGTCCACGATCACGGACACCCCGCGCGGGGCGTCGAAGTGCTCGAAACGGCCGGGGATCTGCGGCATGCGCTCGAGGGCGTCCACGAGAGGGCCCAGCTCGTGGCCGAACCGGTGGCAGGCGGCCACGGCCGCGAGCGCGTTGGAGACCGAGAACCTGCCCGGGACGGGGATCGCCGCCGGGTACTTGCGGCCGTCGTGGTGCAGGACGAAACGCGTCCCCGAGGCGTCGACGACCAGGTCCGTCGCCCGGTAGTCGGCCTCGGCCTCGATGGCGTAGGTGGTCACCGCACCGGGCATCATGGCGGGGATCGCCGCCCCGACCGGGTCGTCGGCGTTGACCACGGCGTGGCGGCACATGCCCCGGAAGAGGCGCAGTTTGGCGTCGCGGTAGTTCTCCATGGTGCCGTGGTCGTCCAGGTGGTCCTGGGTGAGGTTGGTGAAGATCCCGACGTCCACGAAGGAACCGTCCACGCGGTGGTGCAGCAGCCCCATCGAGGTGGCCTCCAGCACCACGCTGACGGTGCCGCGGTCGCGCATGCGCCCCAGGATGTACTGGAGGTCGGGGGACTCCGGGGTGCTCAGCACCGACCGGGGCATGGGGACGGGGTCGCCGCCGGTGCGGCTGCCGGAGGTGCCGATGACCCCGACACGGGCGCCCTTGGCGAGGCTCAGCAGCGATTCGTACATGGACGACACCGAGGTCTTGCCGTTGGTCCCGGTGACGGCGACCACGTCCATCCCCCGGCCCGGGTGTCCGTAGTAGCGCGCGGAGACGACCGCCGCAGCGGTGCGGGCGTCGGCCACCCGGACCACGCACGCGTCGGGGTGCGCGGACCAGGGCGGGGCGCCCGGCGGTCCCGCCTCGAGGAGGACGGCCGCGGCGCCCCGGACGAGGGCGGGGACGACACCGGCGGTCCCGCCCCCGTCGTGTCCGGGCACGGCGACGTACAGCGACCCGGGAGCCACCCGGTGGACGTCCAGGCACGGTCCGGCGGTGATCCGGGTGTCCGGGTCTCCGTGCAGGACCTGGTGGTCATGGCCTTCGAGCAGCTCGCTCAGCTTCACGAGTGGGTCCCTTCGGGCGGGCGCGCTCCGTTCGCACGGGCGGCACCGGTGGGCACGGCCGACGGAATGGCCGAGGGCCGGCGGGGCAGGGAGCGGTGGTGCTGCGTTGCGGGGCCGGTGAGGGCCGGGCGCGGCCCCCGGTCAGGGGGCGGCGCACCGTGTGTGCGGGAGCGCGACGGACCGTGACGCACAGGGGTCGCGGGGGCACGGAGGCGGACGGAGCCGCGGATGGAGGTCGCTAGCCGTGGCCGTGGAGAGCCCGGAGTCCGGTGCGGGGAGCCTCCGGTACGGCGGAGGTCGATCCCGTGACGGCGGAGGGGGCGGTGGCCGCCCGGCACGGGCGGGTGAGGGGCGAACCCTGTCCACACGCGCGAGTAACGGCCATATCCCGAGTGTACGCGCCCGGTCGCGGACCGCAGCGCGCGGCCCGACCGCACCGGACGGGAGGGGAGGGGGCTCCGGGGGCGGGGCGCGGGCGAGCGAAGGCCGCGCGGGACGGGGACCCGCGAACGCACGGCCGGGCCCCTCCCCCACGAGCGGGGAGGGGCCCGGCGGGGGCCGGGGCGCGCACACGGGGCGGGGCGCCGGGGTCCGCCCCGGCGGGGTCAGGAGTCCGCGGCGGTCCTCCAGAACACCGGAATCAGGATGGCGGCCACCACGACGTGGGAGAGGAGGAGGACGGCCTCGGTGGCGGCGCTGCCCCCGACCGACATCGAGGGCGCGAACGAGACCAGCGTG
>Ga0233363_1000652_pt1 | contig 14646 bp, 10 predicted proteins | sample ElkDunMinimDraft_18_FD_191534 | JGI IMG/M metagenome (GOLD analysis project Ga0233363, IMG submission 191534) | Fecal eukaryotic communites from dung pellets of Tule Elk in California, USA - Elk Dung C16 | ecosystem: Host-associated > Mammals > Digestive system > Large intestine > Fecal | place... | reverse complement strand
CTGAAGGCGGCCGGGCTCGACCCCAATGCGATGCACAACCTGCTCAGGCTGGCTGCGGAGCAGCGTGAGGCAACCGGCGTGCTGCCCACCGACCGCACTCTGGTGCTGGAGCGCTGCCGCGACGAAACAGGCGACTGGCGCGCGATCCTGCATTCCCCTTTCGGCAGGCGCGTCCACGACCCGTGGGCACTGGTCATCGCCGAGCGGATCCGCCAGCGCTGGAAGGTCGACCCTTCGGTGGTCGCCAGCGACGACGGCATCATCGCCCGCATTCCGGACACCGCCGGGCGCGTGCCCGGGGCCGAGCTGTTCCTCTGCGATCCGCAGACCTTGCGCAAGACCGTCACCGACGCAGTGGCTGGCTCGGCGCTTTTCGCCGCCCGTTTCCGCGAATGCGCCGCGCGTGCGCTGCTGCTGCCGCGCCGCATGCCGGGCCGTCGCTCGCCACTGTGGCAGCAACGGCTGCGCGCAGGCCAGCTGTTGCAGATCGCGCAGGGCTATCCGGACTTTCCGATCCTGATAGAAACCGCGCGCGAGTGCCTGCAGGACGTCTACGATCTGCCCGCGCTCGATGCGCTGATGCAGCGCCTGCAGGATGGCGCGGTGGTGATCGCCGAAGTCACGACCGAGGTGCCGTCTCCCTTCGCGGCGAGTCTGCTGTTCGGGTATGTCGCGGAGTTCATGTACGAGAGCGATGCGCCACTGGCCGAGCGGCGCACCTCGGTGCTGTCGCTGGACAGCGGGCTGCTCAGTGACCTGCTCGGCCAGGTCGACCTGGGCGAACTGCTCGACCCGGCCGTCGTCGATCGCGTTGAAAGGGAGCTGCAACGTCTGGCGCCCAGCCATCAGGCCAGGGGCATGGAAGGGGTGGCGGACCTGCTGCGCCAACTCGGGCCACTGACGACGCTGGACGTGTCACAGCGACTCGGTGACGGGGACCAGGCCCCCGCCTACCTGGCGGACCTGGAGGGTGACGGTCGCATCATCCGGGTCAAGATCGCCGGCAGTGACCACTGGGCTGCCGTCGAGGATGCCGCGCGCCTTCGCGATGCGCTCGGCGTCGCCTTGCCAGCCGGGCTGCCGGGCGTCTTCCTCGAGCCAACGCAAGCGCCGCTGCGCGATCTGCTGGCACGCTACGCGCGCACCCATGCTGCGTTTTGCACCGGCGAAGTCGCAAGCCGGTTCGGCCTCGGCGTGGCCGTGGCGGACGAAGCGCTGGAGCAGCTGGCGAGCCAGGGCAAGCTGCTGAAGGGCAATTTCGGCGTCGAGCGCCGGCTCGAAGCACAGACGCCTGGAACGGGCATCCATCCGCGGGCACGCCACGAGTGGGTGGGCGACGAAGTGTTCAGGCGCCTGCGACTGCGCTCGCTGCAGGCCGCCCGCGAGGCGACCCGGCCGGTGCCGCAGCAGGCCTACGCACGCCTGCTGCCAGAGCGTCAGTACCTGGTGCCCGAGACCGCGGGCAACGCAGCGGTCGCCGGTGCGCACGCAGGCAGCGGTGCGCTGGAAGGCATCGACGGCGTGGTCCGCGTCATCGAACAACTGGCAGGGGTGGCGCTGCCGGCCTCCCTCTGGGAAAGCCAGGTGCTTCCTGCCCGGGTGCGGGACTACGCCCCCGGCATGCTGGAGGAGCTGATCGCCACGGGCACGGTGCTCTGGTCCGGGCATGGGCGGCTTGGCGACAACGACGGACTCGTGGCGTTCCACCTCCACGAATTTGCAGCCGAGACCCTGTTGCCACCACCGGACGCCGTCTCGGCATTCCATCTGTCTGCGCTGCAGCAGGAGCTCCTCGGAAGTCTCGCCAACGGCGGCGCGTACTTCGTACGCCAACTCGCGTCGCTCGTTGCGACCCGCCGGCAGGGAGAACCTGCGCCCACGCCTTCGGATATCGGCGAGGCGCTCTGGAGCCTGGTCTGGAGCGGTCACGTCACCGCCGACACCTGGTCGCCCGTACGGGCCTATTGCAACGCACGCCCGGCCCGGCGGCCGCGCGCCATCCAGACATCCCGGCGGCGCAGGGGACTTGGCAGCAGGGCCTACGAGGACCGGATGTCGGCGGCGATCTCGTCCATGACATCTGTCGCGACACTCGGCGATGCCACGCTCGCAGGCCGCTGGTCGCTGCTGTCGCCGGAGCCGATGAACGACACGGCGCGGGCGCTCGCTCGGGTCGAAGGTCTGCTTGACCGCTATGGCGTGGTCACCCGCAGCGCGGCGATGGCGGAGGACATTCCCGGGGGATTCCCGGCCTTGCGGCCCGTGTTTCGCGGCATGGAGGACACCGGCCGCGTGCTGCGCGGACGCTTCGTCGAGGGCCTGGGGGCTGCCCAGTTCGCCGAACGCATGACGGTCGACCGATTGCGCGAACTTGCATGCACCTCTCCTGGCGAGCCTGTCGCCGTGGCGCTATCCGCTGTGGACCCGGCCAATCCCTTCGGGACATTGCTGCCTTGGCCTCCCCATCCGTCGAGTACGCGTCCAGCGTGTCGCGCCGGGGCCTTCGTGGTGCTGGTCGACGGACGCCTGGTGTTCTACCTCGTCCAGGGCGGGCGCCATTTGCTCAGCTATGGCGATGCGGACGACGTCGCCATGGCCAAGGCGCATGTCGCAGGGCTCGATGCATTGGCCACCGCCCTGAAACGGGAAAAACATGGAGCCTTCACCCTGGAGCGGGTGGACGATCTGTCCCCGTCCAGGAGTCCGCTGGCCCCGGCGCTTCGTGCCATCGGGTTTTCGAGCGCCCCCAAGGGGCTGGCCTGGTATGGATGAAACGGCGGGCCATGACACCGTGCGCGAAGGTCGACTCGAGGTGACCCTGGAGTAATCGCGCCAGGGCAGGCGTCCATCGCAGTCTGTTTCTCTTCTGCGCCGAACCTGTTCCATCATTTCCGACCTGGCGCTGCGGCCTGGCCGACCAAAGTGTCGAGCTGACCTGCTCAATCAACATCCTCGGATGCAAGGAAACACGCGCCATCCGGCGCATTCGGTCGGAAGACCAGCCTGGGGATCGCACCGCACCCGGTGCCTTCGCGCACACCAGGCGCTGCCCCATACAGCCGCAGGGAGTGGTCTGATCGCCACGGCTCCTGTTCCTCATACACTGCTCCCGTCAGGCCGGGGTTCTCCTGGCCGCGTGTCCCGAGCTGGAGCCGCCGCATGCCCGCATACGTCGCACTGTTGCGTGCCGTCAACGTCGGGGGCACCGGGAAACTGCCCATGTCCGATCTCGTGGCAATGGCGCAGAGCGCGGGCTTCCAGCGGGCGCGGACCTATATAGCCAGCGGCAATCTGGTCCTGGAGAGCGACAGCTCCGAGCAGCAGATCAAGGCCGTACTCGAGGCGGCGCTCGCAGGCTATGCGGGCAAGCCGGTGGGGGTCATGGTGCGCAGCGCGGCGCAGATGTCGGAGGTACTGGCCGCGAATCCGTTCCCTGAGAAGGCGCCCAATCGCACGGTGGTCGTCTTTCTCGATGAGGCGCCGCCAGACGACTGGCAGGCGGGCATGGTCGCGCCCGGTGGCGAGGAGGCCCGCGCCGGTGCCCGCGAGCTCTACATCCATTTCGGCGAGGGGATGGGCCAGTCCAGGTTCAAACTGCCCGCCGCCGCGCGCGGCACGGCCCGCAACATCAACACCGTGACCCGCCTTGCGGCGATGGCGCTCGGGTAGGCGCGATCGACCGGAAGCGGAGCCGTGATCGGCCGCGGCCGAAGGCAGCTTCCGCAGACAACGATCTGGCAGCTGACGAAGGCCAGGGCGGGGCAGTCACCGCCCATCGCTGGATACGGGGCGTCGGCTGGGCCGAGGACTCACTGCGGGATCGGCCGCACCAGCGCGGTGAGCGGGATCAAGCCGGCTTCTTCCTGTCGTCAGCCGCGGCCATCGCCAGCGTCCGGGCGAGCAGCTGGTCGTAGATCGGTTTGCCGCCCAGGAAGGACGCGACGAGATTGGCGACCAGGCAGGTCGTCAGGAGCGGAACGGCGAGCGGGTAGGTGCCGGTGAGTTCCAGCGTGAGTACCACGCCGACCAACGGTGCACGCACCGAGGCGGTGAACAGGCCACCCATTGCTGCGATCGCGAAGACGACGGGCGTCACGCCCCAGTCTGGCCCGACGATGTGGACGGCCGCGCCAAACGCCAGGCCCACGCATGCGGCCAGCGACAGCATCGGCGCGAAGATGCCACCGGGCACGCCGGACGAGTAGCTGGCCACCGTGGTGCAGAAGCGCGCCGTCGCGAGCAGCAGCAGGAGCAACAGCGAGGTCTGTTGCGCCAGCAGCGTCCGAACCAGGGATTCCCCGCCGGTGACGCTCTGCGGGTAGAGCACCATCAGCGCACCGATCACGCAGCCCACGACCGCGGGATAGAGATAGGGCGCCCTGGTCTGCGTTGTTCCGGCGAAGGCCAGTGCGCGCAGCACCGCGCTGTTGAGCAGTACGCCCACGCCGCCCAGCACGCAGCCGAGCAGAGCGAAGAGCGGCAAGGTACGCAGTGCGGGCGCGGTTGCGGACAGCGACATGTCCGGGGCCACGCCGCCGATCCATTCGGTCGCGATCGTCGCAAGCAGCGACGCGCCGATGACGCCCATGTAGGTGCGGTAGGTGTAGGGAAACTCGCGCCGCGTCTCTTCGATGACAAACAGGATGGCGGCGACCGGCGCGTTGAACGCACAGGCCAGCCCCGCGGCCGCACCCGCGGCGAGGAGCCCGGCACGTTCGGTCCTGCCAGCGCGGGCGAAGTCCGAGCACATCGCGGCCACGGATGCGGCGATATGGATCGTCGGCCCCTCGCGCCCCAGCACCAGGCCCGAGCCGATGGCGGCAATGCCTCCGAGGAACTTGACGGGCAGGACCCGCGCCCAGCGCACCTGCCTCGAACCCGCCATCGCGCCTTCCACTTCCTGGATTCCGCTCCCGGAGGCTTCGGGCACGTAATGGCGTACCACGTACGTCACTGCCACGGTCACCACCATGGTGATGAGGGCCGCGCACACCACGAGCAGGGGGCCGTCCATCAGCTGACGCAGATAGGCCGGCCAGCGCAGGGCCGCTTCGATGGCCAGGTGGAACACCGATCCGATTGCGCCGGCAATCACGCCGACGACTGCGCACAGCGCGATGTGGCGGCGGGCCTCCCGGCGGCGCGCGACCGGCGATGCTGCAGGCGGGGTCGTGTCCATCGTTACACGCTCCACTGGGGGCATCGCCGCATGGGCCGGAACAACTCCGGAAGGGTTGCGCCGCGACCTGCCGGCGTCCGCTGGTCAGGCCCCTTGCCGGGTTCGCACGGCCGCGAAAGGTCGCGGGCCCGGGCCTGTATCTTTCCTGCTCCACCCGGCTCTGGAGCAGGTCCCATGTCGCGCAAGGATTTCGACCCCTCGACCTTCCTGCCCGATGCGCGGCCTCCGGCGCAGGCCAGGCTGTTCGATCCTGGAACCGAAGGACCGTGGCGCGGCTCCGTGGAAGGAATCGCCATCGGAGGCCCCGTCACGGTGCTCGCATACGGAACGGACACCCCAGGTGCCGGGCCGCGGCTTCATGTCCATCCGTATGACGAGACATTCATCGTCCTTGAAGGCCGGGCGAGGGTTTTTGTCGGGGAGACCGTCCTCGAGGCAGGCGCGGGCGAAGTCGTTTTCGGGCCCGCGGGTATTCCGCACAGGTTCGAGAATATCGGCCCCGGACGCCTGCAGACGATCGACATCCACCATTCGCCGCGCTGGATCCAGACCGATCTGGACTAGCAGCCGGCGCCGGCTCGCTTGTGCGCCGCGTGGCCGCACCGGCTTCGACGACGGCCACGCGCAAACGCGGCGAGCGTGGCCGGCTCTGGCGATCCGGCCGGCGGCCAGGCCTTGGTTGGCGACCGGACAAGCGGGTGTCGAATTCCGGCAGCTGCAGGCAACTCGTCTCCGGGCATGCCCGCAGTTCGTGGTGCCGGCGGTGAATGGGGTCGTCGACGATTGGCCGCAGCGCGGTGCCGGCGCGCCGGCCGGAGACGCCGAGGGAGGCAACGCACCATGCGGCGCGGCTCGCCTCTGCCATGCGTCCGGGATCGGTGGACATCGACAGCCTCCGGTTTGGGGGCAGGGCACCGCGAAGGGGGAGGCGCGACGTTCCGGAACCAGGGCATGTCCATCCAGCTCACGCACGGGGTACCGGTATTTCCGCCGCCTGCGACTGTGCGCCGGCACAGGCCCTGTATCCGTGAACGATGAGGGGTGGGGGAGCTGTAGCGAGCGTCGCCTGGCGCTGCCTGCACACCGACCTCGTTCGCGGGTATACATTTCGCGACAACGCACCGGAGGCCCGCCATGCCCGCATGCCGCTTTCTTGCCGTGGCCGTGGCCACGCTGCTGACGGTCACCGCCTGCAGCCGTGAGCAGCCTGAGGCCGAACTCCCCGAAGCGCTGAGCTGCCAGGCGGGGGCCTGGGTGACCGCCGATGGCACGGTGGTGTCCCTGCTGCCGGTGGACGACGGCCTGCGCTGGCGTCTGCTCGACGGGCGTGGCGGCAAGTTCCAGGTGCAGGACGGGGCCCTCGACGATGCGCTGCAGTCGCGCGAGGGGCGGCGCCTCGCAGGCCCGGTGGTGGCGACGGCCAGCTTTGCCCCCTGCGCCGAAGCGCGCATGCGGATACAGCTTGGCGATGGCCCGGCCGAGGCCGCCACCCGGCTTCCGCTCGTCCAGCGCGAAACCCGCTTCACCAGCGATGGCGTGGGCCTGCGGGGGCGGCTGGTGCTGCCGGCGGGCGAGGCCACCGGGGCGGTGCCGCTGGCGGTGCTCGTGCATGGCTCCGGCAGGGAATCCGGGGTCGACGGGTATCCCCTGCAGCACCTGCTGCCGGCCCAGGGTGTGGCGGTGTTCGTCTTCGACAAGCGCGGCACGGGCGGCTCGGATGGCGACTACAGCCAGGATTTCCGCCTGCTGGCCGCCGATGCCGTCGCCGCACTGGCGCATGCGCGGCAGTTGCATCCGGACGGGTTCAGCCGCGTCGGCTTCGTCGGTACCAGCCAGGGCGGCTGGGTGGGGCCGCTTGCCGCATCGCGCAGCGATGCCGACTACGTGGTGTCCCTGTACGGCATGGCGGAGAACGCATTGGCCGAGGATCGCGAACAGGTCCTCAACGACCTGCGCGCCAAGGGCTACGGCGACGATGTTCTGGCCAAGGCGCGCGAGGCGACGGATGCAACCGCGCTGCTGATGGCATCGGGGTTCACCCGCGGCTTCGACGAACTGCAGGCGGTCCAGGAACGGCATGGCCGCGAACCCTGGTTCGAAGCGATGCAGGGCGAGTTCACTGGCCAGCTCACGCGCATCCCGGCATGGACGCCCCGATGGCTGGTGCGGCGTATTGCCGCGCGCCAGGACGTGGGCACAAGCTGGGACTACGAGCCGATGCCGGTGCTGCAGGCGTTGGCGGTCCCGCAGCTGTGGGTGATCGCAGGCGACGACCTGCAAGCGCCCAACGTGGAGACGCTACGGCGGCTGCGTGGCCTGCAGGCGGGCGGGCGTCCGCTGGACCTGGCGGTTTTCCCGGGCACCGACCACGGCATCTACGAGTACGAGCAGGACGGCGACGAGCGCATCATGCTGCGCAATCCCGATGGCTATTTCCGCATGATCGCCGACTGGATCAAGACCCCGGGCCTGCGCGGCGCCTATGGCAGTGCGATCCTCGAACCGGCTCCTGTTCCGGCTTCGGCGGTGCCCGACTGAGCCACCGCCTGGGCGGCCCATGCCCGTCCCTGGCCTGCGTGCGGTCCCCTTCGCCCTCGTGGACGGGCGTTGTTGATGCCGCGGTCTCTCGCGGCCTCCCCACCGGCTAGACTCCGCCCATGACTACCCCCGATCACGCCAGGCTCGACCGTATCGTTGCCGAGGCCAGGCGCAGCGCCGAGCAGCGCGCGAGCGGCTACCGCGAGCGCGCGCTGAAGATGTACCCGTGGGTCTGTGGCCGCTGCGCGCGCGAGTTCACCCGGGCGAACGTGCGCGAGCTGACCGTGCACCACCGCAATCACAACCACGACGACAACCCGGCCGACGGCAGCAACTGGGAGCTGTTGTGCGTGTACTGCCACGACAACGAGCACTCCCGCCAGCTCGACCACACCGGCGTCAGTGCGCTGGATGCAGAGGACGTGCCGGCTGCGGCCACGTCCAGTCCGTTCGCCGATCTGAAGGCGCGGCTGCAGAACCGGTAACCGCGCCGGCGCCATGGCCCGCGGCTGGCGGGAACAGGCGCGTGCGCCTGCTTCGCATCCGCGAAACACGCCGCCGGCCCTGTTAGCCTTCCATGTTTGGAATCCAGGAAGGAACGAATGAGAGCCACCGTCGTCAGTCTCGTGACGCCGCATCTGCTGCGCGTCGTAGACCTTGCCAATGAAGCGCAGAAAGGCGTCAAGGTGGATTGGCACCTGCGCGACGCCGTCACCACTTCGATGGCCGAAATGGCCGACCAGTTCAATGCTTCGGCATTGATGACGGCTTATATCGATGGCCTGGAAAGCGTCGCCAGCCAGGCCCCTGCGGCACGCACGGACTACCTTCGCGCCCTGCAGTCGGCGGCGGAAGCCGCGCGCAGTCTCAGGCGCGATTGACGGCCGATCGGCGGGGCGTTCTGTCTGTGAGCCGGGCGCCTCCGCCCGGCATGATGCCGGCACTCTGAAGACGGAGGCAGCTGCGGCCCCCGGGGATCCTGCGAGGCGCGTCCTCACCCGAGGCATGCAATCGCTGTCTGCCTGAATTCTGTTGGCGCAACGTCACGACCGCATTCGTGGCACGTGGTTCTGTCTCGCATCGGCAAAGCGTCGGCGGGCAGGCAGCCGCGTGCCGCGGAGCACGCGTGTGCAACTCACAATGGCGTCGCGCGGAGGAGCCGCCGAATCCTCCCGGCACACCGGAGGATGGGGGCGCGTGAGAACGAGCGACCCCGGCAGGGAGTACTCCGCGAAAGACTCAGCCCAGCGCGAGCGCAGCGATCGCCAGCACCGCTGCCGCAGTGAGCATGATGGGCACCCATCTGCGGACCGGGGTGGAGGATTGCAGCCGCGACACAGGTTCGCTGGGCGCGGCCCCGGGCGCGGTTTGCCTCGGAATCTCCACGCCCGGTGCCACCAGGACGAAGCGCACGGCGTCCAGGCGGAGTTCGTCGCCCGGGCCCAGAAATCCCTGTTGTACGCGTATGGAATTGATGTACGTGCCGTTGGACGAACCGAGGTCTTCGATCGACAGGCCATCAGCGGCCGGCTTCACCATGGCGTGGCGTCGGGAGATCTCTTCGGCAGGCACCGTGATGTCGCACTCCGGCGAACGGCCGATGACCACCGGCCCCGTGACCGGGAAGACCTTGTCGGACAGCGCGCCTGATACGCCGCGCAGTACGAACCGAGGCAGTGCCGCGCGCACGCGGGTGGCGCCGACGTCCTCTTTGTGCTCGCGGGTATCGGCCGCTGCGATGGGATCACGCACGGATTCCTTGACGACGAACGTAGCGGCCACCGGACCGATGTCGATCTGGTCCCCGTCGCGCAGCGCCATGAGGTCGGAAACCGGCCTGCCGTTGACCGACACCGGGCCGCCGCCGTGCGGCACCTGCACGTTCGCGCCGGTCACCGTGACATGGACCTCGCAGTGGAGAGCGGCGATGCCGTCCGCGCTCAGCACCACCGCGCCGCCGGGTGCCGCGCCGATGCGGTGGAGCCCTGCGCTCAGCGGGACCGGGTCGTGCTCGCCATCGGGGAAAACCAGTTTCATCCTGCTCTCGTGCAATGGCGAAGGCCGGGCCGGCCAACATCGGCGCGTATCTTATCCATGCCCGGGTAGGCATGGGGGGAAGGTTCGGCAGGCGTGCGACGCGCCCCGGCGAACCTGGCGCAGGTCGGGGCGTCCCGGCCCGACCTCGCGGGCGCTCAAGTCCGCCTGGCGCCGGCCGATACAAGCTTCCGATGCCGCGTCCGCCGCGTGCGCCAGGAGGCTACGGGCCATGGACTCCATCGACATCCTCTTCGCGTACGTGATCGGCGGCTTCGGTGCCTGGGCTGCTGCCCTGATGATGCTGATCGCGGTCCAGGGGGACCGTCTGCATCGCGACGTGCTGCTGCGCTGCGCGCTGGGATTCGCGGTGCTCGGCGCGGGCATGGTGCTCAGCGGTCTTGTCGAGCGCACTGTGCGATGGCCCACCCTCACACTTGCGTTGTCGGCGGTGGTGGCGACGCTGGTGATCTATCGCGCACTGCGCCAACTGGTGGGCGTGCCGCCGATCCCCCGGGCCCGGCGACTCTCCGAGATCGCTGCGCTGTGTCTGCTGTTGCTGGCCGCCTGGTCCGCAGGACCGCGCAGTTTCGCGCTCGCATTCCACCTCGTGGGCCTGGCCCTGTCGCTGGGCCTCACCTGGGCGGTGCGGCGGGCGCTGCTGGCGCCGCGCAACGCGGCGGAAACCGCGATGGCGGCCACCCTGCTGTTCTACGCCGGCACCTGGGTCTTCGCCTTGTATGCAACCCTCCAGCACGATGGACCCGAGCACCGTCACCTGCTCTATGTCGAGCCACCGTTGCTGGCCGCCTATGGCGTGAGCTATGCACTGTTGCCGCTGCTGGTGGGCGCACATGTGCTCAACCTGGCCAACGCGCGCCTGGACCGCCGCCTGCGCCGGCAAGCCAGTACGGACGAGCTCAGCGGCCTGTTGACCCGTCGAGCGCTCAACGAATGCACGGGGAAGTGGCAGGCGGACGTGCTCGAACGCGGGCATCAGCCGGTGGTGGTGCTGCTGGACGTCGACCACTTCAAACGCATCAACGACACCCACGGCCACGAGCGCGGGGATCAGGTGCTGCGCGCGGTCTCCGCCCGCCTGAGTGGCGCGCTGCCGGCCGGCACGCCGCTGTCCCGCTGGGGGGGTGAGGAGTTTCTGGTTCTGCTGGACGCGGCGGATCTGGACGAGGCCGGCGCAACTGCGGAGCGCTTGCGCGCGGCGGTGGGCGGCACGCCGTTCGCGTTCGGTGCCACTTGCCTGCGGGTCACGATCAGCGTCGGCGGGGCGCCGTGGCCGGCCGGGGGCGTGTTTTCGCGCGCGGTGGCCAAGGCGGATGCCGGCCTGTACGCCGCCAAGCATGGCGGCCGCGACCAGGTGCGGATGGCTGACGCCGGGTAAGGCGGAGACGTCCTGTGCGACGTGGGCAGGCGGAGTTCCGTTTCCAGCCATTCCGATCTGTCCTGCACGCCCCAGCGTGAGCTTGTCCGCGATCGCCGGCCCGAATGTCGCTTGTCACGCGCGCGTCTCTGCGATCGTTCCTGACGTTGTCCAGGACTGGCCGCGCGCTGCGGTGGATGCTCGCCCGCGCTGCGATGATGAGCGGCCAATGCTTGCGACACGGCGTGGGGCGGCTTCACACGGCCGTACCGGTGTCGGGCCGAACTTCCGACCGTTGCCCGGGCCGGAGCAATGGCCCGACAGCTCAGGCCGCGCCGTCACCCTCGTGCGCTTGATTCAGCGCTGCCTGCATCGGCTGCTGCGCCAACGGCGTTCGTGGCTGGCGGCGCCGGTATCTATCGGGCCGTGCGCCGCGTGATGCGTTGCCCGTCGATTGCGCTCAGGAGAACGGCATGGCGATCGTGGACGTGCTCAGGGACGACCGGGCCTGGAAGCAGGGCGTGCGCACCGCCGCGGCGGCGGCGGTGTCGTTCCTGTTCGCCGAGGCGTTCTCGTTGCCGCAGGGCTACTGGGCGGTGATCAGCGCGGTGCTGATCACCCAGGAGACGATGGGCGCGACAGTGCAGGCGGTCCGCGTCCGCCTGGTGGGGACGTTTGCGGGTGCGGCGATCGGATTCCTGCTGGCGATGGTCACGCCTTCGGGCGAGTGGGGCACGCTTGTCGCGCTGGTGATCTCCACCGGCTGGCTCGCGATCTTCGCGGTGCGCTACCGGAGCCTGCGCATCGCGCCGATGACCGCGGCGATCATGCTGGTCGCCGCGCCCAGCCACGCCGACGTGGTCGTTTCCGCCGGGCACCGGGTGCTGGAGATCCTGATCGGTTGTCTGATCGGGATCGGCGTGCAGCTGCTGGTGTTTCCGCGCCGCGCCGAGACGCTGCTGCGCAGCGAGGTGGCGGAAGTGCTGGTGTTGCTGGCCCAGGTGATCGTCGCCCCCTGCGATGGCGCCAACGCCGCGCTCGACGGCAAGCTCGACGAGGCGTTCGCCCGCCTCGACGCGTTCGGCCAACAGGCCGAGGCCGAGCGGTTCGGCCGGGAACACGGCGGAGCGGTCGATGCCGACCGGGTTAATCATGCGCTGCGCCACCTGCGCATTGCGGTATCCGGCCTGCACAGGGTGTGGCGCCGAGCACTCCGCGATGGGGACAGTCATGTCGCGGCCGGACTGCGGGCGGTCGGCGAGGCCATTCGTGCCTATCTGCTCGAGCTTGCAGCCGAATTCGGCCACGGCGGGCCGACCGCCGACAGCCGACGTGTGGTCCAGGCCGCGGCACGGTTGCCGCGTGTCGCACCGCAGGGCGGCTCCACTGCCGATGACCAGATGGTCGTCTACTACGGCGACGCGCTGGATCAGGCAAAGCTGGCGCTGGACCAGTTGCGCGACGCGGTCACCGGCGCGCCCTCGCCCACACGCCCGACGCCCACGCAGTCGCCATCGTGAATGCGCCGCGCCTGATCGGTACGGCCGGGCGTGCTGGCCCGCCTCTGCGGGCGGCAAGGGGTGCGCGCGCCGTGACTGCTCGGACGGCGACGCTTGGCGGGGCAGCCTGCCAGACACGCTGGTTGTCGGACCCCTGGAACGGCCATGCTGGTATTCAGGAGTTTCTACCGGGTATTCACCGCGCCATAGCATTTGCCGGATTACCTTCGCAATACCCCTTCCGGCCCGGGAATCCCCCATGAATATCGCACCGACCCTGCTTGCTGCAGCTCTCGCGTTGGTCCTCTCCGCATGTGATGACAAAAAGAACGATCGGTCTGCCGACAGCACCGCCGGTACCGGCACCTCCGCCGCCGGAAGTTCCACAGCCGGCAGTTCCACGGCGGGCAGTGGTGCGACTGCTCCACCCACCGATTCGTCGAACACCGCCGCGAACGCGGGCACCACGACGACCGGCGCCAGCGCGACGGCGGATGCGACACACGATGCCACCGCTGCCGCGACCGGCACGCTGTCGGAGTTCGATCGCAAGGCCCTCCGGGAGGTGGCTGAGATCGACCGCCACGAGATCGCGGCCGCGAAGCATGCGTTGGACAAGAAGAATATGAAGGAAGCCGTGCGCAGCTATGCGGAGACCCTGCTTGCGGACCACACCCGGGATCTCGAGGCTACCGAACGGCTTTTGGGTGGCAGCACGGACGGGAAGACAAGCAGTTCGCGTCGCGCCCTGGGAATGACGTCTACCGGTTCGACCGGTGCCGCGGGTACGGCCGATGCCGCCACCGACAGCGACTCCGATCTGCACCGGATGCGCGAGAAATTCGACGAGGATGTGCGCCGGCTCGATGCACTGGCAGATGATGCCTACGCCAAGGCGTGGGTGGATCACATGATCCGCAGCCATGAGGACGCGCTGACGAAGCTAGATCGCGACATCCCCAAGGCAACCGACCCTGCGGTGAAAGCGCAGCTCGAACAGACCCGGGCAATGATCGCGCGCCATCTGGAAATGGCCCGTTCGCTGAAGGCATCGCACGAGGCCTGACCGCGGCGCGCCGCAGGCCTGGAGCCAGCGGTGTTTTTGGCATCCGACGTCCCGGCCTCGGCCGGGACGTCGCGTTTCCGCCCTCCGGCGCCTTGATCGTCGACATGGAGCCGCGCTCCCTGCGCGGCTCGATTTTCAAGCGCGGAAAGTCGCGTGCCCGACAGCCGCTCCGCAGCACGCGGCCCGCGTCGGGCCGGCTGATTGCGACGCGCCTTCCCGTTGGAGAACGTCATGATCGGAAACAAGGTCGTCATCGTCACCGGTGCGTCGGCGGGCATCGGCGAAGCAACTGCCAGGCTATTGGCCGCGCAGGGGGCCCGGGTTGTCCTTGGGGCACGTCGGGAAGACAGGCTGGTGCGGATTGTCGAGGACATCCAGCGCGAGGGCGGCGAGGCCATCCATCACATACTCGACGTTACAGACCAGGCCGCCAACACGCAGATCGTCGAACTTGCGATGGAACGGTTCGGGCGCGTTGACGTCATGTTCCTCAACGCCGGCCTGATGCCCAATGCGCCGCTGTCCGCGCTGCGTACGGACGAATGGCACCGCATGGTGGACGTCAACATCAAGGGCGTGCTCAATGGCGTGGCTGCGGTGCTGCCGGTCTTTCTGGAGCAGGGGTGGGGGCATGTCGTCGCCACCTCGTCGGTGGCCGGATTGAAGGCGTATCCAGGCGGGGCCGTGTATGGCGGTACCAAGTGGTTCGTGCGCGATTTCATGGAGGTGCTGCGCATGGAATCGGCGATCGAGGGCACCCATATCCGGACGACCACGATCTATCCGGCAGCGATCAATACCGAACTGCTCACGACGATCCGGGACGAGGCTGCGCTCGACCAGATGCAGGCGGTCTACGATCGCTACGGCATCCCGCCGGAGCGTATCGCCAGCGTGGTGGCATTCGCGATCGACCAGCCCGAGGACACCACGATCAACGAGTTCACCGTGG
>Ga0233363_1000651_pt1 | contig 14653 bp, 13 predicted proteins | sample ElkDunMinimDraft_18_FD_191534 | JGI IMG/M metagenome (GOLD analysis project Ga0233363, IMG submission 191534) | Fecal eukaryotic communites from dung pellets of Tule Elk in California, USA - Elk Dung C16 | ecosystem: Host-associated > Mammals > Digestive system > Large intestine > Fecal | place... | reverse complement strand
CGCCGCGACGGTCAGGAGCCGGTGCGGGACGCGATGAGGTCCCGGTACCAGGCGAACGAGTCCTTCGGGGTGCGGACCTGGGTCGCGTGGTCCACGTGCACCAGACCGAACCGCTGGTGGTAGCCCTCGGCCCACTCGAAGTTGTCCGTGAGCGTCCACACGAAGTAGCCGCGCACGTCGACACCGCGCCCGCGCGCGGCCTCGACCGCCCCGACGTGCCCCTCCAGGTAGGAGATCCGCTCGGGATCCGCCACGCGCCCGCCGGGGGCGACGGTGTCGGCGTAGGAGGCCCCGTTCTCGGTGACGTACAGGGGCGGCAGCGCGTCGCCGTAGCGTTCCACCAGCAGGTCGAGCGCCGCGCCGAGCCCCTCGGGCACCACCGGCCAGCCGAACGCGGTCGTCGGCACCCCCGTGACCTCGCCGAAGTCGAACGGCAGGCCCGCCCCGGGGCCGGGCGCGGCGACCACGCTCGGGTTGTAGTAGTTGACGCCGATCCCGTCGACGCTCCCCCTGACGAGTTCCAGGTCGCCGTCGAGCACCCCCGGCACCTCCTCGGCCCCGAAGGCCGACAGGTCCGGGTACACGCCGGTCAGCACCGGGTCCGTGAACAGCCGGTTGTGCAGGGCGTCGTAGGCCGTGGCCGCTCCGGCGTCGGCCTCGGACCCCGTGGCGGGGGCGACGGGGGAGTAGTTGTTGGTGAGCAGGGCCTCCAGGCCGCGTGAGCGCAGCTCGCGGGAGGCGAGCCCGTGCGCGAGCAGGAGGTGGTGGGCCACCCCGAGGACGTCGGGCACGTCCAGGGTCCTGCCGGGGGCGTGCACGCCGAACGCGTGTCCGTAGGCCATGTGCACCACGGGTTCGTTGAGGGTGATCCACCGCCCCACCCGGTCGCCGAGGCGGTCGGCCGTCACCCCCGCGTACTCGGCGAACGCGTGCGCGGTGTCGCGCGACGTCCACCCGCCCTCCTCCTCCAGCGCCTGGGGCAGGTCCCAGTGGAACAGGGTCGGCACCGGTGTGACGCCCCGCTCCAGCAGGGCGTCGACGAGCCGGTCGTAGAAGTCCAGGCCGACCTCGTTCACGGCCCCGCGGCCCTGGGGGACCACCCGGGGCCAGGCGACCGAGAACCGGTAGGCGTTCACTCCGAGCCGCTCCAGCAGGTCCGCGTCCTCCTCCCAGCGGTGGTAGTGGTCGCAGGCCACAGCGGGACTGTGGCCGTCGCGGATCGCGCCGGGGCGCCGGGCGAAGGTGTCCCAGACGGACGCGGCGCGCCCGTCCTCGGTCAGGGCGCCCTCGACCTGGAAGGCGGCGGAGGCCACCCCCCACAGGAACGGTGACGACATGGACGGACCTGCCTTTCGTGTGGTGGCGGTGGAGCGGACGGTGCGGCGGGCGCGCGGCGCGGGCACCGGTGCGGCGGGCGTCGCGCCGGAGCGGCTGCGGGGTCCGGGGGCGGTGCCCGCGGGGCGGCGCCGCCGCGGGAGCGCCGGGGGATCAGGCGACCCCCCGGATCCGCCAGACCAGGACCGCCCCCAGCAGGGTGAGCACCCCGCACGCGGTGTGGAGCACCGGGTATCCGCCCAGGTGGACGACGATCGGACCGGCGATCGCGGGGGCGAGCACCTGCGGCCCGGCGCTGGCGACGTTGACGATCCCGAGGTCCTTGGCCCGCCCCCCGGCCGAGGGCAGGACCTCGGTGACCAGTGCGTTGTCCACGGACAGGTAGATGCCGAACCCCACGCCCAGCACTACCGCGCACGCCAGGCTCACGGGCCAGGTCGGGTACGCGGCGAGCAGGAACGCGGGGACCGCCGAGACGGCGCCCGACAGGCACACCAGCCCCCGTCGGCGGCCGATCCGGTCGGAGACCGCCCCGGCGACCACGGTGGTGGACACGACGGCCGCCGTGTAGACGAGGATCAGCACCAGCAGGCCGTCCGCGGCCGACGAGCCGGGGAACAGCTCCTCGTAGCCCACCCCGTCGCGCAGGAAGTACAGCAGGTAGAGCGTGAACATGGCGTTGCCGGTCTGCATGAGGAACCGCGTCAGCCACGCCCACCCGAAGTCGGGGTGCCTCCGGGGCGACACCCAGAGGCCGCGCGCGAACGCGCGCCAGGGCGGCCTCGACTCCGGGGGCAGCGGCGGGTCGGGTGCCAGCAGCGCGAACGGCAGTGCGCACGCGAGAGTCAGGGCGCCGATCAGGGCGTAGCCGGGGGCGGTCCCCGTGACCGCCACGGTCACCAGGAGCACCGCGACCACCACCCCCGCCGACTGGGGGATGCCGATCCAGCCGGACACCGCGCCGCGCTGGCGGACCGGCACGTGGTCGGGGACGGCCGCGAGCAGGGTCGCGTTCAGGCAGGACAGGGCGGCCTGGACGAACGACCAGCCCAGCAGGACGCCCAGCACGTCGTCCTGCCGTCCCAGGACCACCAGGCCGAGGCCGCCCAGGACGGCGCCCGCCAGGATCCAGGGGCGGCGGCGCCCGAACCGGCCCGTGGTGCGGTCGGACAGCGCCCCCGCGAGGGGTGTGCCGAGCGTCGAGCAGGCCGCGCCGATCCCGGTCACCCAGGCCAGCGTCGTCTCCTTGCTGCCGGGGGCGATCATCCCGACCTGCTCGGGGAGCAGGACCTGGAGCGGGCCGAAGAAGGCCATCCACATACCCAGGTTGGCCAGGCTGATCCCGGCCACCCACCTGCGGCGGACGGGGCGGGTCGGTTCGGCCAGGGCGTCCGGGGCCGGCTCCCGGGGGACGGGGGAGGGCTGCGCGGGGGGTGTGCGCACGTGTGACCTACCTAACGTGAATTTGTCTCATGTTAGGCAGGGTGTGCTGGAGGGGGAAGGCCTTCGAGCGTGCGGAAATCGGCCGCTCCCGCGGCGGCGTCATGTAGTCAAGTTTGACCAGTTGTGGAGGAGGGGTCTAGTCTCGACCACTAGTCAAAGTTGATCAATGGAGGGACGGCGATCCATGGGCGGGCGAGACCCTGTGGCCACGACCGGGGAACCGGAGGAGCGGATGCGGCCGAACGAGACGACGGTGCCCCTGCTGCCCTGCGTCTCGGCGGAGGAGACGCTGGCGTTCTACCGCGCCCTCGGTTTCGAGGTCACGTACGAGCAGACGAAGCCGTACCTGTACCTCGCGTTCCGCTGGAGCGGCGTCGAACTCCACTTCGGCAGGGCGACCGAGGGATTGGACCCCGCACAGGAGAACAGCGGCGGCTGCCTGGTGATGGTCGACGCGGTCGCGCCCTACCACGCCGCGATCACCCGGGCCATGCGCGGCGCCTACGGGAAGGTGCTCGGACGAGGGGTGCCCCGCGTCACGCGCCACCGGCCGGGGGCGAGCCGCTTCACCCTGGTGGACCCCTCGGGCAACTCGGTGATCTTCATCCAGCGGGACGAGCCGGTGGAGTTGGAGTACGGCGGGGCGGCCGGGTTGGAGGGGCTGGCCAAGGCACTCGACCAGGTGCGGATCTTCCGGGAGTTCAAGAACGACGACCGGGCCGCCTACCGCAGGGCCCACTCGGCGCTGCGCCGCCACGGGGACGCCGCCCCCGCCGCCGACCGGGCGCTGGCGTACGCGGTCCTGGTCGAACTCTCCGTCGCCCTCGGGGACGGGGAGAAGGCGCAGGAGTGGCGCTCGCGGCTGGCCGGGGTCGAGCTCACCGCCGAGGAGAACGAGCGGGTCGCGGCGGAGCTGGCCAACGCCGACGACCTCCGGGCCTGGCTGGACGAGGGCGCAGGCGGGTAGCGCGGTGCGCGCCCCCGGCGGACCGCGGCGCCCTCCCCTACGGGGCCCCGCGGTCGCCCGCGGGCCCGGCGCGGCGCCCCCCGCCGTCCCTGTGGGCCGGGTCGTCGGCGAGGACACCGGCGTAGGGCTCGCCCTCCTCGCCGGCGAAGACGTACGCGCCGCCCTCGATCCGCCCGATGAGCCCGCGCGTCCACGCGGCGTCCGACTCCGCGGAGTGCACCCACAGGCCCATGATCTCGCCGATGTGCCCCATCTGCTCGGGCCCCTCCTCCGGCGGGTGGTACTCGGCCACGCTCCGGTGCCACCCCTCCAGGCCCCGCACCCGCTCCCGCAGGAGGCCGAGGGCCTCCCGCCGGGGGAGGTCGACGACGAAGCCGAGGCCGGCGGAGAGCACGTCCTGCCCGGCGACGTGGGACGACACCGCCGCGCGCAGCAGGGCGAAGTACTCCTCGACGCCCCGCTCCGTGATCTCGTACTCGGTCCGGGGCGGACCGCCCGCGGTGGACGGGGCGACCGCGTGGGCGACCAGCAGCCCCTGCTTGGCCATCTGCTTGAGCGCGTGGTAGATCGACCCGGGCTTGGCGTGGGACCACTCGTGCGCGCCCCAGAACTCCAGGTCGTTGCGCACCTGGTAGCCGTGCGCCCGACCGTGGAGCCGGACCGCCCCGAGAACCAGCAGCCGGATGGCCGACATCCGCACCCCCACTCACCATCGCTCGGCGTGACGCCCCTCTTCGGTTCCGACCAGCGTAACCAGGGTCCGGACACGGCCGTGCCGGGGCCGCCCGGGCCCCGGCACCGCGTGAGGGCGTCCGGTCGCGCACCGGGTCGCGCCGGTGCGGCGTCGTGACCCGGCCGCGACCCGCTCAGCCGCGCGCCGGGGGCGGGTCGCCCTGGCGGGCGTGCTCGGAGCCCAGCGCGATCGGAGCGGCCAGCCACTCGTCGCGCAGCCCGAACCCGTTCACGAGCCGCACCGCGTACGGCCGCAGGCCCCGGCACAGGTCGTTCACCGCCTGGGTGACCGCCTTGGACCGCGCGGTGGAGAGGCGCTCGTGCTCCAGGAACCAGGCGCGGTCCTCCTCCACCACCGACAGCACGTACAGGTCGCACAGCCGGTTGAGGAGCTTGGCGGTCGCCTGGTCGCCGCAGCGGTCGATCCCCGCCACGAACGCCTCCAGGACCACCCGGTCCATGTGGGCGCGGCCCGCCGTGAGCACGTGGTCCTGGGCCCGGTTGAACACCTCGAAGGCGTCGCTGCCGTCCTTGCGGGACCGGCGCAGGCGCCCGGCCAGGCCCTCGACGACGTGCTTCTCCCGGTCCTCCAGGAGCTCCAGCTGCCAGCCCCGGTTGTACAGGTCGGCCTCCTCCCCGCGGCCCGGGGCCGCGGCGACGAGCCGTTCGATGAGCGGGATCGCCGCGGTGCGCTCGATGACCGTCTCGAACACCTTGCCCGCCATGAACCTGGCCAGGCCCAACTGGTCCAGGTCGCCGAACGAGTCCTGGAAGTTGGTCAGCAGACCCTTGGTGAGCTGCTGCAGCAGGACCGTGTTGTCGCCCTCGAACGTGGTGAAGATGTCGGAGTCGGCCTTGAGCTGCGGGATGCGGTTCTCGGACAGGTACCCGGCGCCGCCGCACGCCTCCCGGCAGGTCTGGATGGTCGCGGTGGCGTGCCAGGTGGCCACGGCCTTGAGCCCCGCCGCCCGCGACTCCAGCTCGCGCTGGGCGTGGTCGTCGCCCTCCGCCGACCGGGACAGCTCGTGCAGCCGCGTGACCAGCTCCTCCTGCGCGAAGTGCAGGGCGTAGGTGCGGGCCAGGGCGGGCAGCAGCTTGCGCTGGTGCGCCAGGTAGTCGAGGACCCGCACCTCCTGGTCGGGCTCCCCGTCGACCCCGGGGCGGGTGAACTGGCGGCGTGTGTCGGCGTAGCGCAGGGCGATGGTCAGGGCGGCCTTGGCCGCGCTGCCCGCGCCGCCCGCCACGCTGATCCGACCCCGGATCAGGGTGCCGAGCATGGTGAAGAAGCGCCGGTTCTTGCTCTCGATGGGGCTGGAGTAGGTGCCGTCCGCGGCCACGTCCCCGTACCGGTTGAGCAGGCTGGTGCGCGGTACGCGCACCTGGTCGAACCAGAGGCGGCCGTTGTCCACGCCGTTGAGCCCGGCCTTGGGGCCGCAGTCCTCGATGCGCACGCCCGGCGCGGGCCTGCCCTCGCGGTCCCGGATCGGCACCATCAGGGCGTGCACGCCCTGGTTCTCGCCGTCCACCTCCAGCTGGGCGAACACCACCGCCATGCGCCCGTCGCGGGCCGCGTTGCCGATGTAGTCCTTGCGCGCGGACTCGTCCGGGGTGTGGACCACGAACTCCTCGGCGGCCGGGTCGTAGACGGCCCTGGTGCGCAGCTGCTGGACGTCCGAGCCGTGGCCGGTCTCGGTCATGGCGAAGCAGCCGGGCAGCTCCACCGACATCACGTCGGGCAGGTACTCGGCATGGTGGCGGTCGGTGCCCAGGGCGCGGATCGCACCGCCGAAGAGCCCCCACTGCACGCCCGTCTTCACCATGAGGGAGAGGTCGGCGACCAGCATCTCGAAGCCGACGACGGAGGCGCCGATGTCGTCGCTGCCGCCCACCGTCGCGGGGAATCCGTAGGTGGGCAGGTCGGTCTTGGCCAGGGCCTTGAGCTGGGTGAGGGTGCGGGCGCGGTGGTCGTCCACGGACAGGCCGTGGACGGGGGCGAACAGCTCCCCGCGGACGGTGTCGCGGGCCTGTTCGCGGACGTGGGCCCAGCGGCCGTCCAGCAGGCCGCGGAGTTCGGCCTCGTCCAGTCTCAGCGCCTGTTCGGTCATCGTGTCCCCCTGGTGGTCGTCGTTGACGCGGCCCCCGCGTGTCCACCGCCGCCGGGGGTCCGGGGCGGTGCGGGCACGCAAGGGTCGTGGGTGTGTGACAAAGCTACGGGGGAGGCCGGGGTCAGACGGCCAGGGAGGCGGGCTCGGGTGCGGGTTCCTTGGCGGGCAGGACGGCGTGGACCCGGCGCAGGAGGTCGTCGAGGGAGAGACCGAGGGTGGCGGCGATCGATCCGACGGTGAAGAACGCCGGGGTGGGGATGCGCCCGCCCTCGATCTTGCGCAGGGTCTCGACCGAGATTCCGGCCTGACGTGCGACGTCCACCATCGTGCGCTCGGCGCGGGCCTGCCGGAGCAGTCCGCCGAGAAGGCGGCCGCGCTCGATCTGGTCTGCGGTAAGCGGTTCACGAACCATGCGACGAGTCTAACGCCCCCGAGCCAGGCGGGTATAGTAATACCGGTATCACGGTGGGGGGCGCGTGCCGCCGGCACGGCGGAACGCCCGGTGCGCACCGGGCGTTCCGCCCGCGTCAGGCCAGGCCGGGGGCGGCCAGCTCCAGGGTTCCCGCCCCGGCGTCGAGCACGGCCGGAACCCCCAGCGGGATGGTCAGCTGGGCCGCGCAGTGGCCGAACTCCAGCCCCCACAGCACCGGCACCCCCAGGGGTTCCAGGCGGTCCCGCATCAGGTCGGCGATCACGCCGGGGCCCGGCGGGCAGTCGGTCCACGTGCCCAGCGCGACCCCGGCCACCCCGTCCATCCACCCGGTGCGCAGCAGGTGCGTGAGCATCCGGTCGAGCCGGGCCACGTCCTCCCCGACATCCTCCAGGACCAGGATCCCCCCGGCCGCCGACAGGCGGCTGTGCGGGGTCGCCAGGCCGTCGTTGAGCAGGCTGAGGTTCCCGCCGAAGGTCACGCCCCGCACCCGCCCCGGCACCAGCGCGTGCGCGCCCGGGGAGGTCAGGACCATGCGGTGCTCGGGAAGGAACAGGGTGGTGTGCAGCTCCCGCTGGGCCACCGTGTCGCCCACGAAGTACTTGGTGCCCACCACCGGCCCGTGCACCGTCGCCACGCCCAGCTCGACCGCGAACGCCTCGTGGAGCGCGGTGATGTCGCTGAACCCGACCAGGGCCTTGGGTGCGGCCCGCCGCATGGCGTCGAAGTCCAGCAGGTCGAGCGTCCGGTGCGCCCCGTCGCCCCCGCGCACGCAGAACACCGCGTCCACGTCCGGGTCGCACCACGCCTCCTGGAGGTCGGCGGCCCGGGTCGCGTCCCCTCCCGCGAGGTAGGGGAGCCGTGGGTGCCGGTCGCGCACGTGCGGGGCGAGCCCGACCTCCAGGCCCCACCCGCGCAGCACCTCCACGGCCGCGTCCAGCTGCGCGGCCGGAACCGGGCTGCACGGCGCGACCAGGCGTACTCTGCCGCCCTCCCGCAGGCGCGGCGGCCTGACCAGCTCCCGCACCCCGCGGGGGTCGCCGGACCGCGTCCCCGGGACCCGGGGCCCCACTCCCGCACGCTCCTCCACCACGGTGCCGGTCCCGTCCCGCTCCTCGCGTACCCCGGTCACTTCGCCCACGTCCCACCCCTCGTCGTCCGCGTCCCCACAGCAACCCACCGCACCGCGCGCGGGCACGGCGCGCACTCCCTGCACCTCCTGCTCGGACACCCGGCCCCGGCCGGCCGACCGGGGGGCCGGGGCGGCGGGTCCGCGACCCTCGCCGAACCCGGTCCCCCCAGGATGTCCGGTGCCCGAGCACCGCGCCCCGACGACGCGCTCAGGCGCGGAGGAACGTGTCGAGCGCGCGCACCCCGAACCGCAGCCCGTCCACCGGGACGCGCTCGTCCACCCCGTGCAGCAGCCCGGTGTAGTCCAGCCCGGGGGGCTGCGCCAGGGGGGAGAAGCCGTAGCACTCGATCCCCAGCCGGGAGAACACCTTGGCGTCCGTGCCGCCGGCCAGGCACACCGGAACCACGTGGGCTCCGGGGTCGTGCGCCAGCAGGGCGGAGCGCAGCGACGAGAACGCCGGAGAGTCCACGGGCGCGTCCACCGGGGGCGATCCGTGGGCGTACTCCCAGGACACGCGGTCGCCGGTGAGCTCGTTCATGGTGACCGTGAACTGGTCCTCCGCCCCGGGCAGCACCCGCCCGTCCACGCCCGCCGTGGCCTCTCCGGGCACCACGTTGACCTTGTAGCCGGCCGCGAGCATGGTGGGGGCCGCGCTGTTGCGCGTGGTCGGGCCGATCAGCGCCCCGGCCTGGCCGAGCCGGGAGACCAGCGAGTCCAGCGCCTCGGCGGTCCCGGTGTCACCGGGAGTCCGCTCCACCCCGAGGGCGGCCGCGATCGTGTCGATCGACGCCAGGGTGACCGGAGTCAGGTGCAGCGGCCACTCGTGCCGGTTGATCCGGGCGACGGCCTCCGCGAGCGCGCCGACCGCGTTGTCGCGCGGTGGACGGGAACCGTGCCCGGCCGTCCCCTTCGCACGCAGGGTCAGCCAGGCGCTGCCGCGCTCCGCCGCGCCCACCGGGTAGAGGCGGACGGGGCGCCCGGCGGCGTCGCGGGCGTGGATGGTCTCCCCGCCCCCCTCGCCGATCCCCGTGGCGCAGCCCTCGAACAGGTCGGGGTGCCGGCGGACCAGGAAGTCGGCGCCGTAGGCGGCGCTGTCCTCCTCGTCGGCGACGAACGCGAGCACGATGTCGCGCCGGGGCCGCAGACCGTGCCGCGCCCAGTGGCGGACGACCGCGGTGACCATGGCGATCGTGTTCTTCATGTCCACGGCGCCGCGCCCCCACAGCGCGGGCACGCCCGTGACCGGGCAGTCCGCGACCTCCCCGGAGAACGGAGGGACGGTCCAGTCGGAGGCGTCGGCGGGCACCACGTCCAGGTGGCCGTGGACCAGCAGGGCGGGGGCGTCGGGGTCGGTGCCCGGGATGCGGGCGACCACGTTGGCGCGGCGGGGGGCGGACTCCAGGACCACGGGGTCCAGCCCGGCGTCGGTCAGGGCCTCGGCCGCGAACTCGGCGGAGGCGCGCTCGTCGCCGTCGCCCCCGCCGTGGTTGGTGGAGTCGCGGCGGATGAGTTCCCGGGCCAGGAGGAGTGCGTCCTCCCCCGCCGCGGTGAGGCCGTCGGTGCTGTCGGGGGAGGGTGTGACGGGGTGGCCCACGGGCGCGGCCTCGCTCTCGGTGCGGTGGTGCTGACGGGGTGGAAGACCACGGTGCTCAGTGGTGATCCCCAGCCACAGTTCTACCCGTAGTGAGCTTCCATCGCATTCGATATCAGCGTGGTCACCGCTTTGAAGCACCGGATCATCTCGTAGGCGTCCGGCGAGGTGTACCGGACGCGCCGGACCCCGGAACGGGTGACACCCGGGACGATGGCGGCGGCCTGGGCGAGCTGGGCGGAGTCCACCTCGACCTCGACGGCCCTGGGGGAGGGCGGGACCGGGTCCAGGCGCCCGGCCAGCGTCATGGCGCCGCGGGCGCCGGCCCTGATGTCCCGGGCGGTCCGCGCGGGGGGACGGCACCGCGCGGCGTACCTGCTGACGTGGTCCTTGACCGCGACCGTGCGCGCGAACGGGGCGTAGGAGGCGGCGTCCTCGCAGGTGCGGTCGTCCCCCGTGACCAGGATGACGGGTGTGCCGTACTCGGCGACCACGGCGGCGTTGAGACGGCCCTCGCCGGCCGGTTCGCCGTCCAGCCACACACCGGTCACCGCGTTGGGCAGGTAGGTGTGGGCGAGCACGCCCTCCTCGCCCGCCCCGCAGTGGTAGCCGAGGAAGACGACGCCGTCGCAGTCCCCGGACTGCACGCCCTCGACCATCGAGAGCTCCTTGTGGCGCCCGGTGATCATGGTGGCGTTCTCGTTCAGCTCCTCCAACAGGAGGTTGCGCATGGTGGCGTGCGCCTCGTTGACCAGGACCTCGGTGGCGCCGCCCTCGAACAGCCCCTCCACGGCGGCGTTCACGTCGCCGGTGAACATGGACCGGCAGCGCTGCCACTGCTCGGTGCCCGGTTCGACGTCGGCGGGCCAGGTGACGCCGGTGGCGCCCTCCATGTCGGCGGAGATGAGAATCTTCACCCGGCCGACACTACGCCCTGGACCCCCGCGGATCCACCGGTGCGGGACCTCCCCCGCGCCACGGGTCCGGCGGCCGTACCGCGGGTGCCGGGCGCCGCCCGCTCCGCGGGACGGGCGGGCGGGACGGGCGGGCGGGGCGGCACGGGGCGGGGCGCACGGACGAGGACGGGCCCCGGAGCCGCGCTCCGGGGCCCGCGGGCACCGCGCGCCTACGGCAGGGTGAGGATCTCCGTGCCGGTCTCGGTGACCACCAGGGTGTGCTCGAACTGGGCGGTCCACCTGCGGTCGGCGGTGACGGCGGTCCAGCCGTCGTCCCACATGTCGTACTCCACGCCGCCGAGCGTGATCATCGGCTCGATCGTGAAGGTCATCCCCGGCACCATCACGGTGTCCGCGCGCGGGTCGTCGTAGTGCGGGATCACCAGGCCCGAGTGGAACTCCGGGCCCACGCCGTGACCGGTGAAGTCGCGGACCACGCCGTAGCCGAACCGCTTGGCGTACGACTCGATGACCCGGCCGATCACGTTGATCCGGCGGCCCGGGCGGCACGCCTTGACGGCGCGCATCGTCGCCTCCCTGGTCCGCTCGACCAGGAGCCGGTTCTCCTCCGCCACGTTCCCGGCCAGGAACGTGGCGTTGGTGTCGCCGTGCACGCCGTCCTTGTACGCGGTGATGTCGATGTTGACGATGTCGCCGTCGGACACCTTGGTGTCGTCGGGGATGCCGTGGCAGATCACCTCGTTGAGGGACGAGCACAGCGACTTCGGGTAGCCCTTGTAGCCGAGCGTGCTCGGGTAGGCCCCGTGGTCCAGCAGGAACTCGTGGCCGATCCGGTCCAGCTCGTCGGTGGTCACACCGGGCTGGACGTGCTTGCCGACCTCTTCGAGGGCCTGCGCCGCGATCCGCCCGGCGACCCGGATCCGCTCGATCGTCTCGGGGGTCTGCACGTCCCCCAGGACGCCCTCCACCGGGTACTTCTGCCCGACGTACTCCGGCCGGGCGATGGAGGAGGGAACCGAACGTTGTGGCGAGATGCGCCCAGGCACCAGCGGAGTAGTCATGAGCACTGATTGTAGTTCGTGGGCGCGCCCGCCCGGAGTCGGTGGGGCGCCGCCCGGGGGTGTGAGGAGCACCCCACTCCGGGTAGACCCCGCGACGAGGAACGACCTACGGGAGGCTGACGAGCGTGACGGACGTACAGGACGACGGCTGGTGGTACTGCCTGACCCACAACAGGGTCGAGCACGGCGCCGGGTGCCCGAACCGGGAGCGGATGGGCCCGTACGAGGACGAGGCCACGGCCGCCCGCGCGCTGTCGATCGCGGCCGGCCGCAACGAGGAGTGGGACACCCAGGACGAGCGCGAGGCGGACGGCGGTTGGTGAGGGTCCACGGGCCCCGTGCGGCGGCGCCTCTGACAGGATCGGGCCATGACTGAAGAGAGCACGCCCGAGGGCGCGGACATCGCCGGGCAGACCATCGCGGTCCTGGGAGGGACCGGCGACCAGGGGCGCGGCCTCGCCCGCCGGTTCGCCCTGGCCGGGCACACCGTCCTCATCGGGTCGCGCAGCGCCGAGAGGGCCGAGAAGGCCGCGCGGGAGCTGACGGAGGGGGAGTCCGCCCGGCTGGACGTCCGGGGGCTGGACAACACGGCCGCCGCGGCCGAGGGCGACATCGTCATCGTCGCCGTGCCGTGGGACGGGCACAGGGAGCTGCTGGAGGGGCTGGTCGGACCCCTCGCGGGCAAGATCGTGGTCGACTGCGTCAACCCGCTCGGGTTCGACGGCAAGGGCCCCTTCGCCCTCGACGTCCCGGAGGGGAGCGCCGCCCAGCAGGCGGCCCTGATCCTGACCGGGAGCACGGTGACGGCCGCCTTCCACCACGTGTCGGCGGTGGTCCTGCTGGACCCCTCGGTCGACGAGGTGGCCCTCGACGTCCTGGTGCTGGGCGAGGACCGCGCCGCCACCGACGCGGTGCGCGCCCTGGCCGAGCGGATTCCGGGCGTGCGCGGCGTCTTCGGCGGACGGTTGCGCAACGCCCACCAGGTCGAGGCGCTCACCGCCAACCTGATCGCGGTCAACCGCCGGTACAAGACCCACGCGGGCGTGCGCGTCACCGGTATCTGAGGGCCGGGGCGCGCAGGGGCCGCGGGGACGCCCCGCGGCCCTGTGTCCCCCGCGGTCGGGCGCGGAACGCCTCGCGCTCCCCGTCGGTCACCGGCGCCGCGGGGTCCGTGCACGCGGACGGCCCCGCGCCGGGCGCGGGGCCGTGGGGTGCCGCAGGGGAGCGCCGGATCAGGAGAGCCAGCCCCTGACCTTCTCGACCAGTGCGGTCGGGTCGTCGCCGACCGGGGTCACGTTGAGCTTGGTGACCCCCGCGGCGCGGAAGGCCTCCACACGCTCGCGCACGTAGGACTCCGGGCCGACCAGGTTGGTCAGCTCCACGAACTCGTCGGGCACGGCCGCGGCCGCCTCGTCCCTCCTGCCGTCCAGGTACAGGTCCTGGATCCGCTCGGCCGCGTCCTCGTAGCCGTAGCGGCGGGCGACCGTGTTGTAGAAGTTCCTGCCCTTGGCCCCCATGCCGCCGACGTACAGGGCGATCATGGGGCGCACGAGGTCGAGCAGCTTCCTGGTGTCCTCGCCCTCGCCGATGGCGAGCAGCCCTCCGGCGGAGATCTCCAGGTCGCCCAGCGAGGGGTCGCGCTTCGCCCGGCCCTCGGCCAGGGCCTCGCCCCACACCAGGTCGGCCTTCTCGGGGATGAACAGGTGGGGCAGCCAGCCGTCGGCGATCTCGGCGGTCATCGCCACGTTCTTCACGCCCAGCGACGCCACGTAGACGGGGATCTCCGCGCGCCGGGGGTGGTTGATGATCTTGAGCGGCTTGCCCAGACCGGTGCCCGTCTCCGGGGGCAGCGGCACCTGGAAGACGGAGCCGTCGTGGGTGAGGCGGTCCTCGCGGGCCCAGACCTTGCGGCAGATCTCGATGGTCTCGCGTGTGCGGGCGAGGGGCTTGGTGTAGGGGACGCCGTGGAAGCCCTCGATGACCTGCGGTCCGCTGGCGCCCAGGCCGAGGATGGCGCGCCCGTCGGACAGGTCGTCCAGCCCCGCGGCCGTCATCGCGACGAGCGCGGGGGTGCGGGTGTACATCGGCAGGATGGCGGAGCCGATGTTCACGGTCTCGGTGCGGGCGGCGATGTAGCCCATCAGGGTGGGGCTGTCGAACCCGTAGGCCTCGGCGACCCACACGGTGTCGAGCCCGGCCTTCTCCAGTTCGACCACCCGGTCGACGGAGGCCTTGGGGTCACCCGCGTACTGGAGCGGCATCGAGATGCGCATGTGTGTCCTCCCGGGCGGGCCGGACCCCGGCCCGTGTCGGTGCTGGGTACGAGAGCAACTCTACTGCCGAGTACGATTCGGTTTGTTGTCCGGCTCACACCCCGGCCGCCGCCGGCCGGTGGTCCCGGACGGCGGCGGAGCCGGTTCAGCGGGGGGAGTCGCCGGTGACCAGCGGCAGGGACGGGTCGGCCGCCCAGGCGGTCATCGAGCCGTCGTAGACGGCGACGTCCGTCCGGCCGACGAGGGCGAGCGCGTGCGCGACCCCCGTGGCGGCGATGCCGCCGCCGCAGTAGGTGACCGGGGTGACGCCGGGGTCGAGCAGGCCCGCGCCGTCGAAGACCGCGCGCAGTTCCTCCACCGGCCTGATCCGGCCCGTCCGCGGGTCGAGGACCTCGCTGACCGGCAGGTTGACGCTGCCGGGGATGTGCCCGTCACGCGCGTAGGTGTGCTTGTCGCCCCGGTAGGTCTCCGGGTCGAGCACGTTGACCAGCACCGTCCCGCGGTCGTCCACGGCCGCCGCCACCTCGGCTGTGGAGCGCAGCAGCTCGGGGCGCCGCTCGGCCTGGAAGGCCATGGGGACCGGGGTGGGGGTGGGCTCGTCGGTGACCGGCTGCCCGGCCGCCCTCCAGGCGCGCAGCCCGCCGTCGAGGACCACCGCGTCGTCGAA
>Ga0233363_1000650_pt1 | contig 14656 bp, 13 predicted proteins | sample ElkDunMinimDraft_18_FD_191534 | JGI IMG/M metagenome (GOLD analysis project Ga0233363, IMG submission 191534) | Fecal eukaryotic communites from dung pellets of Tule Elk in California, USA - Elk Dung C16 | ecosystem: Host-associated > Mammals > Digestive system > Large intestine > Fecal | place... | reverse complement strand
TGTGCCGGCGGCCGACCTCGTCGCCGCGGTCCACGCGCTGGCCACCGGCGCCGGCGTGCTGGCGCCGGGGCTGCTCGCGGAGCTTCTGAAGGGCGTGGACGTGGATCGGCCCGAGGTGCCGCCGGCGGCCCCGCACGTGCTCACCGTGCTGACGGATCGGGAGCGGGAGGTCCTCGGTCAGGTCGCCCGGGGGCTCTCCAACGCCGAGATCGCCCAGGCGCTGTCGGTCAGCGAGGCCACCGTCAAGAGCCACGTCGGCAACGTGCTCACGAAGCTGGCGCTGCGCGACCGGGCGCAGGCGGTCGTGCTCGCCTACGAAACGGGTCTGATCCGCCCCGGCTCCCGGTGACCGCTTCCTGAGAGCACGCATCGGACTGTCAGGGAAAACCCCTACTCCGTCCTGGGTGGTCCCCGCAGCAGAAATCCGCCCGCGCTCCACCGGGAGTTGGACGAAACCGCGCTCGGCCGGGCCGATGATGAAGTGGCCGCGGCGAAATCTGTCCGCGGCACCGACATCAGCGACAGAGGGAGTACCAGTGACCGCGACGGTCGACCGCACACCGCAGGCAGCGGCCCGTGCAGATGAGGTGTGGAAGGTCTACGGCAGCGGCGAGGCGCAGGTCGTCGCGCTGCGCGGGGTCAGCACCGAATTCGCCCAGGGCCGCTTCACCGCGATCATGGGGCCTTCGGGGTCCGGCAAGTCCACGCTGATGCACTGTCTGGCCGGCCTGGACAGTGTCACCCGCGGCACGGTCTCCGTCGGCGGCACCGTCGTGACCGGACTCAACGACGCCGGCCTGACGCGGCTGCGCCGCGACAAGGTCGGCTTCATCTTTCAGCAGTTCAACCTCCTGCCGACGCTGACGGCCAAGGAGAACATCCTGCTGCCGCTGGCGATCGCCGGGGTCAAGCCGGACCCGGCGTGGTTCGACCGGGTGATCGAGATCGTCGGGCTCGCCGACCGGCTCGGCCACCGCCCCAGTCAGCTCTCCGGCGGCCAGCAGCAGCGGGTGGCGTGTGCGCGGGCCCTGGTCGCCCGCCCTGAAGTGATCTTCGCCGATGAGCCGACCGGCAACCTCGACTCCCGCTCCGGCGCCGAGGTCCTCGGGTTCCTGCGCGACTGCGTACGCGAACACGGGCAGACCATCGTGATGGTCACCCACGATCCGGGCGCTGCCTCCTACGCCGACCGTGTCATATTCCTGGCCGACGGCCAGATCGTCACCGAGCTGACCAGCCCGACCGCCGAGACGGTGCTCGACACGATGAAGAAGCTCGACGCCCCGGCCGAGGTGGCCTGATGCTGCGCGCCACCCTCAAGAGCCTGCTGGCTCGCAAGCTGCGTCTGCTCCTGTCCGGTCTGGCCGTGGTGCTCGGCGTCATGTTCGTCTCCGGCGCGTTCGTCCTCACCGACACCCTCGGTCGCTCCTTCGACGCGCTCTTCGCCCAGGCGTTCGAGTCCAGCGACGTCTACGTCTCCGCCGCGCCGGCCGTCTCCTCCGACGGGTTCGACCAGAGCGGCGCCGGCAAGCCGTTGCCGGCCTCGCTGGTGGAGACCGTGGCGTCCAACGACGCGGTGGCCGCCGCCGCCGGGGCCGTCTACGCCGACGGCGCACGCCTGATCGGCAGCAACGGCAAGGTCGTCACCAGCTTCGGCGCGCCGCAGGCCGGGCAGAACTGGATGGGTGAGGGCGGTGGGCTCGAGCTTCGCTCCGGACGCGAACCCCGCGCCGACGACGAGATCCTGATCAACGCCGGGCTGGCCGAGGCCGCGCGGGTGTCCGTCGGCGACCGGGTCGGCGTCCTCACCCGGGAACCGAAGCGGGAGTTCACCCTGGTCGGCATCGTCGGCTACAGCGGCGGACGGGACAGCCTGGGCGGCAGCAACGAGGTCTTCTTCACCACGCCGGTGGCACAGCAGCTCATGCTCGGCGAACGCGACGTCTACACCCACGTGACGGCGCAGGCCGTCGACGGCACCAGCGCCGAGCAGCTGCGTGACGCCCTGGCGAGCAGCCTGGGCGGCGACTACGTGGTCAAGACCGGCGCGCAGATGGCTGCCGAGTCCTCCGACGGGCTCAAGGAAGGACTCTCCTTCTTCAACAAGATCCTGCTCGGCTTCGCCGGGGTCGCCCTGCTGGTCGGCACCTTCCTCATCCTCAACACCTTCTCGATCATCGTGGCGCAGCGGACCCGGGAACTGGCCCTGCTGCGCGCCATCGGCGCCAGCCGCCGGCAGGTGGTCGGCTCGGTGCTGGTCGAGGCGATCGTGATCGGGCTGCTCGCCTCGGCGCTCGGACTGGCCGCCGGAGTCGGCATCGGCGCGGCACTGGCGTACGCCTTCGGGCAGTTCGCCGGCGGCCTGACCCTCGCCGGCCTCGGCGTGCCGGCGATTGCCGTCTACAGCTCCTTCGGGGTGGGTGTGCTTGTCACGCTCCTCGCCGCGCTGCTGCCGGCGCTGCGGGCCTCCCGGGTGCCGCCGATCGCCGCGATGCAGGACGTCGCCACGCCCGACCGGCCACTGACCAGAATCACCACCGCCGGCGCGGTGGTCCTCGCCGCGGGCGCGGCTCTGCTCGCCGCGGGGCTCTCCGACAACGCCGGCGACCAGGCCCTGGCCACGATCCTCGCCGGGGTCGTGCTGGCCTTCATCGGGACCGCGCTGCTCACCCCCCTGATCAGCCGGCCGGTGGTGAGCGCCCTGGGCGCCGCTTTCGCCTGGTCGGTGCCGGGCAAGCTGGGCCGGCTCAACTCCGGTCGCAACCCGCGCCGTACGGCGATCACCGCGGCGGCGCTGATGGTCGGCATCTCCCTGGTCACCGGGATCACCGTGGTCCTCGACTCGGCAAAGTCGAGCGTCGCCGCGGAGGTGGACGAGGTCCTCGACGCCGAACTGGTGATCTCCGGCGCGCAGACCGGCCCGGTCGCGCCGACCTTCGACGCCACGGTGCTCGACGCCGCGGCGGCGCTGCCGGAGGTCGCGGTCCTCGCCGGAATCTGGCAGGAGCGGGCACTGGTCGAGGGGCAGACCCGGTGGGTAACCGCCTCCAACGACTTCGCCGCCGCCGGACGGGTCTTCAGGGCTGTCCCGACCGCCGGCGTCATCGCCACCCTGCGCCCCGATCAGGTGGCGCTCGGCGCGGGCACCGCCGAAGACCTGGGCCGTACGGTCGGCGACACCATCACCGTCGAACTCGCCCAGGGCGGCAGCAAGCGGTACGAGGTCAGCGCCGTCGTCCCCGACGACATGATGTTCGGCGGTGTGGTGCTGCCCGTGGAGGCGGTGGCCGGCTTCACGGTCGCCCAGCCGATGATGGCGCTGATCAAGCTGAACGACGACGCGGACGCCGACGCCGCGCTGGCCAAGGTCGAAGCGCTGCTGGCCGACAGCCCGGAGGTCTCCGTGGTCAACCGGGCCGGCTACGTCGAGCAGCAGCTCGGCGTCTTCGACACCCTGCTCATGATGATCCAGATCCTGTTGGCCCTGGCCATCGTCATCGCCGTGCTGGGCATCGTGAACACGCTGATCCTGTCGGTGATGGAGCGCACCCGGGAGCTGGGACTGCTGCGCGCCATCGGGCTGCAGCGCGCACAGATGATGCGGATGGTCACCGTCGAGGCGGTGGTGGTGTCGGTCTTCGGCGCGCTGCTCGGCATCGGCGTCGGCGCCGCCATCGGTGCGGTCGTGGTGCGGGCCCTGCACGACGAGGGCATCACCGACCTGGTCATGCCGTGGCAGCAGATGGGGCTCTTCGTGGGGCTGGCCGCGCTGGTCGGGGTGGTCGCCGCGATCATCCCGGCGATCCGGGCGGCCCGGATCAACGTGCTCGCCGCGATCGCGCACGAGTGAGCCAACGCGCCGGGCTCCGCCGCACCTCAGCTGCGGCGCAGCCCGGCGCGATCGGCGTCCGCGGGCAATCGGCATCCGGTCGCGATCGGCGTCCCGGGGTGGTCAGCGGGTCGCGTGCAGTTCGGCGAGCACCGCCAGGTCGACCCCGGTGAGGCTGCCGCGCAGGTGCACCCCCTGGATCGCCTCGACCGCAGCGCCGGCCGGCACATGCAGCACGGTCGCGCCCGCCGCCAGGGCGCTGCGCACCCCGGTGGCGGAGTCCTCGATCGCCACGCACTCGCCGATCGGCACCCGCAGCAGCCGGGCGGCCCTCAGGTACGGCTCCGGGTGGGGTTTCGTCGCGTCGACCTCGTCACCGCAGACCACCGCGTCGAAGCTCTCCCGGCCCAGCGTGTCCAGCGCCACCTCGACCAGTTGCCGGCCACTGGAGGTGACCAGGGCGGTCGGCACACCCGCCTGCCGGACGGCGGCCAGCAGCTCCATCGCGCCGGGACGCCACTGCAGCCCGCCCCGGAACAGTTCGAGGATGCGCTGGTCGATCCAGGCGGCACTGCGCTGCGGATCACGCCAGGGCTGCCCGATGTCGGTGTGCAGCAGCTGCATCGCCGTTGCCATGCTGGTGCCGACGATCGCGTGCCGGGCCGCCTCGGAGAGGACGGCGCCGTAGTGGGCGGCCAGCTCGACCAGGACGACGTCCCAGAGCTTCTCGCTGTCGACCAGGGTCCCGTCCATGTCGAAGAGCACGGCGGCGGGACGGGCCGGGTACGGCATGATCTGCGGGAGTGCGGAGTCCATACCTGCGATCCTGTCAACGCCGGTGGCGATGACGCGCGGCGATGTGGCCGACGCCATCGGCGTTACCCGCTCGCGCCGGTGCCGGCGGGTGTCAGGAATCTTCGTCGGGGCCGGCGTCGGCTGCCTGCCGCAGGGCCGAGACGAAGAGCTCGCTGCTCTGCGCGCCCGAGACGGCGTACCGGCCGTCGATCAGGAAGAACGGCACGCCGGTGACGCCGATCTGCCGGGCCGCGGCGAGATCCTGCCCGACCGCCGCGGCGTAGCGGCCGCCGGTCAGCACCGCCCGGGTCTCGTCGGCGTCGAGGCCGACCTCGGCGGCGAGCTCGACCAGTTCCTCCACCCGTCCCAGGTGGCGGCCCTGCTCGAAGTACGCCTGGAAGAGCCGCTCGACCAGCTCCTGCTGCAACCCGTGCGCCTTGGCGTGGTGCAGCGCCTGATGGGCCAGCCCGGTGTTGGTGTGCTTCAGTGCGTCGAAGTCATAGCGCAGCCCTTCACCGGCGCCGGCCTCGGTGACCCGGGCCAGCATCTGCTCCACCTGCTCGCGCGGCACGCCGATGCGGCTCGCCAGGTAGTCGACCTCGTTCCCCTCGTAGTCGGTGGGGCTGTCGGGGGCGAGCAGGAAGGAGTGGTACTCGACCTCCACCGGTGACCCGAACTCCCGCACGGCGGCCTCGAAACGGCGCTTGCCGATGAAGCACCACGGGCAGGCGATGTCGGACCAGATGTGGACGGTGAGGGGCCGGCCGGGGGCGGTGGAGCTCATGTGTGGCATCCCAGGGGTCTGCGGTCAGGGCGGACGATCGCCTCTGCGACAGAACCGATCACCGTGGTACCAAGTCTGCCAGCGCGGCGAAGCGTGACGACGCACACCCTGGTGCGGTCGGGGTCGCCGCAGCTGCCGGCTGCGGCGACCCGGACCGGGGTTGGTGCTGATCCGCGGGACCGCGACCGGTCCCGCGGCTCGTCACTGCGGGAGAACGGGGCCCGTGCGCTGACCCTCGGCGATCTTGCGGTCGAAGCCGCGCGGCGACCGGTCCTTGTCGAAAACGGTGCGCAGGCCATTGGTGTGCATGAAGTCGAGGTAGTTGCGGAATCGCTCCGGCTGGAGCTGGTTGAACGGCTCCACGTCGGTGCGTTCCCACAGCTCGGCAGCCGACGGCGGCTTCTCGAAGTCCGACAGCAGGCTGTGCGGGATGGCGTGGTAGCGCGCCAGCTCCAGCGTGCGCGAGTCGTGGGCCAGCAGGTGCACCGGCGTACCGGCGAGCAGCGCGGCGATGTTGCCGTGCAACCGGGTGCCGAAGGCGAAGCGCTGGGACTTGAACGACTCGATCCAGCCCCAGGGGCTGGGGTAGAAAACCAGCCGGCGTTCCTTGTACAGCCGGTGCCCGGTGTGGATCGGCAACCGCGAGTCGAACTTCGACATGTCGTACTTGTCGACACCCGTAATGATCATGCGGGCCGACTTCGAGTCCTGTACGGGGCTGGTGAGTTCCGGGTAGAGCTCGGAGTTGAGCTCGACGACGTCGGCCATGCCCTTGACCCGGTAGTCGACGTTCATCGAGATCCGGGACTCACGGGTCAGCGGGCCGGGCGTCTTCTCGATCCGCAGGTCGGAGCCCCAGGTGAACAGCGACGGGCAGCCGATGACGGTGACCCGCTCATCCGGGATCCCCAGTGACACCAGGTAGCGCTTGGTGACCTCACCGCGTACCCCGAACGTCGCGCTGCGCTCCAGCACCGTCTCGACGAAGGTGCGCACCACCTGGTCGTGCCGGCGCGCCACCTCCTCGTCCGGGACGCGGGTCTTGCCGGTCTTGGTCATCCGCAGCTCGTCGCTCTCGGCTGCGGTGACGGTGGTCTGCGCGCCGATGCCGACGACTGTCACCGGGATCTCGAGACGCCGGATGATCTCGGTCATCTTGACGAGCTTGTCGGTGAAGCCCGACCGGAAGACGTTGGCCAGCGGGACCACGTAGTGGTCGTAGGTGCGGTTGACGTCCTTGATGAACTTGGAGGGGTCCTCCTGGGTGTGCGCGTCGAAGCCACCCGTGTCGATCCGGGTCCAGCGCGTGCTCAGTGCCCGCACGACTGCGTTGGCGTAGAGGAGGTTGCCGGAGTTGCCACCCATACGGTGGCTGGACTCCATGGGCTCCAGAACGGTCCGCGGATCCTGCGCGGCCCTGACAAGAATACGCATCATGCCACCTGGCCCGGGGTCTCGGAGGGGCGCGACGGGCGACCATGAGCGGTGGACGTCGGCTCACCGTCGTATGCCGTGGGGGAAATCTTCGCAATGACCAGCACCCGGCCACGCTACCCGACGACGTGTGGATTGGGCGTTCCGGGCGGGGTGGTACGGCGCGGCGGTGCGGCGGTGCCGCTGCGTACCCACCGCCGGGCACCATGCCTGCCAGCCTGACCAGCGCCGATGAGGCAGATCACACTGAGTCGCCGAGCCTGCGGAAGGCCTCGCCGCAGACGTCGACACAGTGCGCCAGCACCACGTCGGCGGTGAGCACCCTGGTCGTGGTGAAGTGGAAGACATCGCGCTCGATGCGTTCGACCGACTCTGTCCACGGGGCGGCCGTCAACACCTGCTCGAAGAGGTCGCTTCCGGGATGGGAGAGGTCGAACAGCGAGAGCATCCCGTCGTCGAAACCGAGAGTCCACTCCCGGCCGTCCGGCGTGGCGACCGACAGGTAGTCCGGCAGATCGGCCAGGACGGGATCCTGCGGCAGACCCGCGGCCGCCTCGATCACCACGGGCTGCCCGGCCAGGGCATCCCCGGGAAAACTGTCCCAGCCGTTGCTGCCGCGGTCCGGCTCCACACCGTTGACCCCGTACTCAGGACGGGACCTACGCAACCAACCCATGACTCCCACCATCTCTGCAGAGGTGGCCCGGTGTCGCCACCGGGCCACCCGCTCGTCTCGTCCTGGCAGCAAAAAGTTGATCAGGGCGAGAAGGAACCGTCCGACGCGTGAATCATGAACGGGATCCGGTTGCGCCGCAGGCAGTCCAACAGATCCTGCGGGACTCCCTGTGAGGCGTTGGCATGTGGCAGGAAGTGCCACAGCACGTTGTCGACCTGACTTGTGTCGAGAAGGTGCCGGTCCTGGTCACACTGCTTGAGATAAGACTCCCGGTGCCCCGGCTCACCGGTCTTGACCTCGTGCAGGTTGCGCGGCGGACCAGTTTCCAGGAAGTCCGGCTCACGCGCCGAGTTGGGTCTCGGCACACCGGGCATTTCGATCCGGGCTGCCCGGCCGCGCAGACCCGGCCGGCCCGCCATCAGCACGTCGGCGAAGTAATCCTCACCAGCCTGCCAGCCACGCAGCCACGGCGTCGAGGCCGCACCCGGCACCGCATCGGTCAGCGCGTCCGCCAGACGCGACAGGCTGTTGCTGGGCCTGCGAGCCATCCGCAGAATAACCGCGTCGGACATACCCGCATCGGTCAGTTTGCCGTAATTGCCCAGCAGGATGGCGCGGATGGTCAGCGTCTTGACGCTGTCGGAGATCTTGTCGTACCTCGCGACAAAGGTGATCACCTTGTCGAGCCGGTGCAGATACCGCAGCGCGAACTTCGCAGCCTTGCCCGGGATCGCCACCGCGTCGCCGGCATACGGGATCAGGCCCATGATGCTCAATCCGGCGCCGACCCAGTCCGTCTTGATCAATGCGGCGACGGTGTCCCGGAGATCAGCGAGGCCCCCGAGCACCCAACCGACCACCGGGATCAGACTCAGACCGCCAGAGCACAGATAGCCGGCCAGCCACGCCATCGAATCGCGCGGCGAGAAGTCTCCGGCGATCAGACCGACGACGAAATCAGTCACGTACGACCACTTGCTGACCCGCTCGTCCGGAACAACCGGATCAAGGCCCTGGTCCTCGGCGTGTGCGATCTCGTACCCGTCGGCGATCCCGTCCCCGTCGGTGTCGGCCGCCAGCGGGTTCGTCAGGTGTTCGCTGATCTCGGCCCCGTCACTGAGGCCGTCGCCGTCGGTGTCCGGGTTCGCCGGATCGGTCTCGCTGTCGTCGAGCTCCGTGCTGTCCGGGATGCCGTCCCCGTCGGTGTCGGCCTCGGTCGGCGTGGTCTGCACCGGGTCGGTCGGAGCACTGACCGGCGGCGGGGGCGCGTCCGGGACCAGGGGATCAGTGCCGCGTGTCACCTCGGCACCGTCGCCGACCCCGTCGCGGTCGGTGTCCGCCTCGGTGGGCGAGGTACCCAGCGCCTGCTCGCGCAGGTTGGTCAGTCCATCACCGTCAATATCCTCCGTGCCGTCCGGCAACCCGTCGTCGTCGGTGTCGGAGCGCCCCGGCATGGTCCAGCCGGCCAGTTCGGTGATCTCGAACTTGTCGGTAAGCCCGTCCCCGTCGGAATCGACCAGCAAGGGGCTCGCGCCGAAGCGCAGCTCGACCACGTCCACGACGCCGTCGTTGTCGTGGTCGCCCTCGTAGGTGATGCCGAGGCGGGTCAGTACGTGGAAACCGTTGCGCCACGCGTCGCCGGCGTTGATGGTCGCAGGTACCGGGTTGGCCTTGCGCAGCATGCTGTCGGCCTTGGCAAGGCTGACCTTGGCCGCCTCGAGGTCCGCGAAAGCCTCGGTCAGGCCCGGCGGCGCGGGCGCGGGTAACGGGCTGGCGCGAAACGGGCCAATGGTCGCCTCGGCGTCCTGGATCGCCGCGTCGGCCAGCAGCCGCACACCGGAGAGGGTCTCCACCAGCGCTCGGACGTGCGCCTGCTCTGCCTCGCCGTTGGGCGGGCTGGCACCGGCCAGCCGGCCCTTGAGGAAGGACTCCAGGTGCTTGAGATTGTCGAACGCGATCTCGCCGTTGGGGACGCCGTCGAGCCGCGCGCCATCGAAGTAGCGGCTGTCGACATCGGCGAGAACCGGGTCGATGCGGCTGTCGCCGAGCCTGTCGCCCACGTACGGGCGCAGCGCCTGGGTGGCCTCGGTGACGTAGACCTTCGCGTCCCGGGTGTACTCCGCAGTGGGGATCTTCGCGACCTCCACCTGCCATAGCGGCGTCTCGCCGGCCACCGCTCCGCCGGAGATCAATGCCAGTTGCGCGACGACCACAGTCGCCATTGCCGCAGCAAGGCTCCTCGGCCCCCACCGTGCACGAATGCCCATCAGTTCTCCCCGTCTGCCGATGCCAGAGTGGCGACCGGGATCGTATCGACAAACTTGCATGGCTGCGAGCCCATTTCGCCAAGGGGAAGGCGCAGGAAGAGGCCCACGCTGAAGAGCTCGGCGATCAGCCTGCCGCTGCCGGGGCCCGCCGAGACACTCGCCCGGAAGGGAAAGCCGTCAGGGCTGCGCGTGATCTACGATCCGGGCCAGCAGCGCCAGGCCGGTGCGATCTTCCTCTGTCACCCGTGTCCTGGGCGGAAGTGCCAAGCAAGTGGTGGGACTGGACACGCCGACAGTCGGCCGGCCCCGTCGTCTCCGCGTTGATGGTCCTGGCACCATGACGCCCGTACCGTCATCGCCTGAGCCCGTCACTTGCGCGTACGTCGTCGCTGCCGCCACCGGCGGTCAGGACAGGCCGCAGCCGGCCAGGGACTGCTCGTACCCGCGGAAGAAGGCATCGGTGCGCTGCTCGGCGCTGCCGTGCGCGCCCTCGGCGAACCACGGCTGGCCGGGCTCGTCCCCGACTGCCAACAGGCCGTCGCGCAGCTCGTCCAGGTCACCGGGTTCCAGCGTCAGCTTGCCTCGCCGCACCGAATCACCGATGTACGCGCCGGCCATGCAGTCGGCCTGCAACTCCTGCTCGATGGTGTAGCTGTACTGAATGCCGAGGCGGACCTGCACGCCGTGGGCGTACTCGTGCCCGAGCAGGTAGAAGATGAACGCGTCGCCGACCTGCCGGAAGGCATCGACCGCCCAGCCGACGTCGTAGGCGATGAAGTCGCCCTGCGGGCAGTAGACGGCGTTGTTGCGCGGCAGCGCCTGCCCGGCGCAGGCCACCTCCCCCTCCTGCTGGTAGGCCACCACGCGGCCGATCGGGCGGAAGGGCTGCCCGGAGCGCTGGAACTCGGTCGACCAGTACTCCTCGGCGACGCCGACCGCACCGCGGATGTCGTCGGTGAACTCGCTGACGCTGGTGGTGCCGTCGGCGCGGGTGGTGACCCCGGCGCTCGGCTGCTCCTGCTGTTGCGCCGGACCGTCCCCGCCGACGGGCCCGACCGCGCAGGCGAGCCCCGCCAGCAACGCCGCGGCCAGACCACCGATTGTCGCCCGCCGCCCGCGACTGAAGCCGGATCGTGTCACGCACACACCTCCACCGCCGTCTCGTACGGCTGCTGTACCCGGCAAGCGGTGCCGCAACGCCTGCCAAGCCCCGGCAAAAGCGCCGTCCCGGCCGGTCCGTCGCGCCGATACTGGTCACCGTGGCGGCGCAGCCCGGCAGTGCGGCATCCGACGAGCACGACCGGCGTCGGACCGACCGGTACGGCCTGGTGCGCCTGCTGCTGGTGGCGAGCTTCCTGCTGATCGGCTTCTTCTACGCCGCCTGTTTCGCGACGGTCGCCCGGTTCCAGTCCGCGCCGCTCTTCGCCGACGGGCGGGCCGACATCCAGTACTTCAGCTTCGTCACCATGGCCACCCTCGGGTACGGCGATCTCGTCCCCGCCGGCGAACCCGCCCGTACGCTCGCCGTCCTCGACACCCTCACCGGCCAGATCTTCCTGGTCACCCTGGTCGCCCGGCTGGTGTCGATCTTCGGCATGGAGCGTGGCGGCCGGTGACCCCTGCCGGCGCGGGACGCGGTGCCGCCGGTGGTTGGTGGTCTTCGCGGTCGATCCTCGGCTACACCCGGGTGGGCGGTGGATCACCGCTGATTCCGGCCGCCTGTTGGTGGGCCCGGCTCAGAATCACCTCCGCCTCCTGTCGTGCGGCGGTCACGATCGCCTCGGCTTCGACCCGCGCCTCGACGCGATGATCCTCGGCCTGCTCCTCGGCGAGTCTGAGGATCTGCTCCACCCGGGCGCCAAGGCCGGCGAGGGTTGGCCGCTGCCGGCTCCGCGGTCGTCGCTCGGCGGGGACCGCGGCGCCTGCGGTTACCCCGCCACCCCCTCATCACGTTCGGCCCAGTCGTCTCCGGCGAGATCGGGTCCCGCCGTGCCGACCAGGAGGAGCACGACGCCGAGCGCGGCGATCACGACGCCGGGCCAGAAGGCGGATCCCCCGAGGGATGAACCGACGGCGACGCCGACGGCGAGCCCGAAAAGGACACCGGCAGTCTTGGCGGGCCTACTCATAGACACTCCTCAACGGGCGCGGGTGTGAAATCCGCTCCCAGCATGACGAGCGAAGTCAACCCGGCCGGTCGCCTCTCAGCGGGCCCGCGGCGTCACCTGACGTATAGCCGCTCCCATGCACGCGTCCTGTGGAACGCTCGGCGGGGTCTCCAGCGCTGTCAGGGCACCCGCCGGGGCAGCCGTCGGGAGGGAAGTCGCCTAGCCTTTCGGAGAGCGACACCAGTCCGATGCTGCGGCCTTCAACCGGACCCGCGGGGGCCTGGGACCGGGGCAGAGACCGGGAGGCGGCAACATGTCCAGCGCGCAGTTGTACGACACCATCGGCGCCACCTACACCGTCACCCGGCGCACCGAGCCACGGATCGCCGCCAGAGTCCTGGACGCGCTCGGTGATGCGCGCACGGTCCTGAATGTCGGCGCCGGCACCGGCTCCTACGAGCCCACCGACCGGGCCGTCACCGCGGTGGAGCCGTCAGCGCTCATGCGCGCGCAGCGTCCCGCAGGGGCGGCGCCGTGCGTGGCCGCCGCCGCGGAGCGTCTTCCGTTCGCGGACCGGTCCTTCGACGCGGCGATGGCTTTCGCCACCGTGCACCACTGGCAGGACCCGATCGCGGGGCTGCGCGAGATGCGACGCGTCGCCCGGCGGGTGGTGGTGTTCACTCACGACACCACCGACTCCGGATGGCTTGACCGGTTCTGGCTCACCCGCGACTACCTTCCCGAACTCGGCGGACTCGTCACCGGCCGGCCTTCGCTGACCGACCTGGCCTACGCGATCGACGCCCGCGTCGAGCCGGTACCCGTTCCGTGGGACTGCGTCGACGGCTTCTTCGAGGCCTACTGGCGCCGGCCCGAGGCGTACCTGGACGAAAGCGTCCGGCGCGGGGTCTCGGTCTGGGCCCGGGTGGGGCCGGAGGTCGAGCAACGGGCGGTGCGCAGCCTGCGTGACGACCTCGCCTCGGGCCGGTGGGCGGAGCGCAACTCCGGCCTCGCCGACCTCGAAGAAGCGGAACTCGGCCTTCGCCTGCTCATCGCCTGAGCCCGCGCCACGTACGCCCCCGCAGGCGCGCCAGGATCGGCGCCGACCCGCAAGGAAGAACCATGAACGAAAACGAAAGCCTTCGCCGCTACGGTCTGCAGCCATCCTCCGCCGACCTGCCCCGGATCCGGGAGATACTCCAGGCCCAGGCAGACCTCGATCAGCATGACCAGGACACGGAGCTCATGAAGCTGTGCTGCGTGCAGCTGTTCAACGCCGGCCAGCTGGATGACGTGCTCCTCATCTGGCAGGCCAAGGAATCGAGCTGGGACGCCCACTGCTCCATCGACGTCCAACTGCTCTGCGGAGCAGGACCGGACGCGACCAAGGAACACTTGGCGGGCAACGGCTCAGCGGACGCCGCGGAAGCACTCCGCTACCTGCTCGAGTGCGAGGCTGCCGGCGACTTCGACAACTTCTCGGTAGCCGACCAAGCCCGATGGAGGGCCAGCTACTACCTGGACTGACCAAGGGACCTGGACCACCCGTCAACACCAGATCACGGTCACCGCCGGATGAACGCCCGCACTGGCACGCAGAGCCATCAACCGAGCGGTGTCGCTACCACGGCCAGCGCTGAGCCAGGATGGTCGGATCGTCGCCCGGCGACACCACGAACACATGCTCGCCGCCGTCATCGAAGGCCAGCAGCGGCCCAGCCAGCGACGCCAGCGCCACCGCCGCGGCCAACACGGCACCGCCAGAGGGCTTACGAAACCCGATGGGTCACGGATTGGCGCAGTTCCACAGACTCGTCCCCGCTGACGACATCCGCCTTGCGCAGGTCAAGGGCGACGGCGTCACTTGGCGTTGAAGTAGTTCGCCTCCGGGTGGTGGACGACGATCGCGTCGGTGGCCTGTTCCGGTTCGAGCTGGAACTCCTCCGACAGCCGTACGCCGATCCGCTCCGCCCCCAGCAGCTCCACGATCTTGGCGCGGTCCTCGAGGTCCGGGCAGGCCGGGTAGCCGAAGGCGTACCGGCAGCCGCGGTAGTCGTTGCGCAGCAGGCCGGCCAGGTCGCCGGGGTCGTCGTCGGCGAGCGTCCGGCCGTCGGGCAGCGTCAGCTCCGAGCGGATGCGCCGGTGCCAGTACTCGGCGAGCGCCTCGGTGAGCTGCACCGACAGGCCGTGCACCTCCAGGTAGTCGCGGTAGTTGTTGGCCGCGAAGAGCTTGGCGGTGTACTCGCTGACCGGCTCGCCCACCGTGACCAGTTGCAGCGCGACCACGTCGAGCTGCTCGCCCCTGGGGCGGTAGAAGTCGGCCAGGCAGAGCCGGCGCTCCTGGCGCTGGCGGGGGAAGGTGAACCTCGCCCGCTCGGTGCGTCCGGACTCGTCGAGAACCACCAGGTCGTTGCCCTCGGAGTACGCCGGGAAGTAGCCGTACACAACGGCCGCCTCCAGCACCTGGTCGGCGGCGAGCCGGTCCAGCCAGTAGCGCAGCCGAGGACGGCCCTCGGTCTCCACCAGTTCCTCGTAGGAGGGCCCGTTGCCGCCCCGGCTGCCCTTGAGTCCCCACTGACCGAGGAAGGTGGCGCGCTCGTCGAGCAGGCCGGCGTAGTCGGCCAGCGGAATGCCCTTGATGACGCGGGTGCCGAGGAACGGCGGCGTCGGCACCGGCGCGTCCGCCGCGACGTCGGAGCGGACCGAGGTGTCGGTCAGCTCCGGCAGGTTTTCGGTCACCATGGCCCGCTGCCGCTCGCGGCG
>Ga0233363_1000649_pt1 | contig 14689 bp, 10 predicted proteins | sample ElkDunMinimDraft_18_FD_191534 | JGI IMG/M metagenome (GOLD analysis project Ga0233363, IMG submission 191534) | Fecal eukaryotic communites from dung pellets of Tule Elk in California, USA - Elk Dung C16 | ecosystem: Host-associated > Mammals > Digestive system > Large intestine > Fecal | place... | reverse complement strand
GTGATCGAGCAGCCAGCGGATGGGACGCAGTTCGAAGATCCGCTTCGGCATGGGCGACGCGACGACGCGGCGATAGGAATCGCCGTCCGCCTTGAACGTCCATCCCTTCTCGGCGGCCGTCGCATCGGCCTCGGCCTTGGTGTGGATGGGGCCGATGAACTTCGTCGGATTGCTGAATGCAGGATCGCTGGCGTCCACCTCGACCATCGTCAGAAGGGTGGCGATCGGTCTATCGAACGGGAGAAGGTTGCCGAGTTCCTGCTCGATCATGTAACCGATCATGCCCTCGGTCTGTGCACCGAGGACGTCGAAGGGATAGGGATCGACCTCCGCATAGGCCGCGCTCTGAAGCGCCAGCAGCCCGACTTGCGGCCCGTTGCCGTGACCGACCACCAGCTTGTGATCCATTGCGATTGGGGCAAGAGAACGCGCCGCGATGGCAACGTTCTCCCGCTGATTATCCGCTGTCAGGGCCTGTCCGCGCCGCAGGAGCGCGTTGCCGCCGAGGGCTGTTACGATGAGCATCGGCGTTACTCCCCGATCGTGGCCACAAGAAGCGCTTTGATCGTGTGAAGCCGGTTCTCCGCCTGTTCGAACGCCACGTTGGCTTCGCTTTCGAAGACGTCGTCAGTCACTTCCAGGCCATTGTGGATGTCGAATTTCTCCGCCACGTCCTTGCCGACCGTCGTTTCGGTATCGTGAAAGGCGGGCAGGCAATGCATGAACTTCACGCGCGGATTTCCGCTCGCTTTCATGAGCTCGGCGTTCACCTGGTAGCGCTTCAGGAGCTTGATCCGCTCGGACCACACTTCCTTCGGCTCGCCCATGGAGACCCATACGTCCGTATGGATGAAGTCGACATCCTTTACGGCTTCCTGCGGATCCTCGGTGATGGTGAGCTTCGCTCCGTATCGCTTCTCGAGATCGCGGGCGACGGACGTGAATTCATCCGAGGGCCAAAGCTCCTTCGGTCCGGCCAGACGCACGTCCATGCCCATGAGGCAGCCCGCGATCATGAGCGAGTGGCCCATGTTCGAGCGCGTGTCGCCGACATAGGCATATTTGATGTCGTGCACGGGCCGGTCGGAATGCTCCCGCATCGTCATCAGGTCTGCGAGCATCTGGGTTGGGTGATACTCGTCGGTGAGCCCGTTATAGACCGGAACACCCGCATATTCCGCAAGCTGCTCGACGCCGAACTGGGAAGCGCCGCGATATTCAATGGCATCGAACATCCGCCCCAGAACGCGGGCAGTGTCCTTGAAAGATTCCTTGTGGCCGATCTGCGAGCCGGCCGGATCCAGATAGGTGACATGTGCCCCCTGATCGTGGCAGGCCACTTCAAAGGCGCACCGCGTGCGGGTACTGGTCTTCTCGAAGATCAGCACGACCTCGCGCCCGCTCAGATGCTGTTGTTCCGTGCGTGCATACTTGGCTCGCTTGAGATCTCTTGCCAGGTCGAGGAGGTACTGGAATTCGCGCTGCGTGTAGTCCTGGACCGTGAGCAGTGAACGATTTCTGAGATTGAACGACATCTACGCTCTCCTTAGCGGTTGGGCCGGCGCGACGGCTTCGGCGCGGCTTTCTAGAGGCACTACTTTGGGGTTGCTGTGCTTGATCCAGACGAAGACAGGCAGGCCGCTCATCAGCAGCAGGAAGCCCCAGAAGACGATTTCGGAGCCGGCTCCGTAGATCGCCCCCATGGAAAAGAGGAATGCGACGGTCGCCAGCGCCACCAGGTGGTCGAGGCGAGCGGGCGGCAGGTAGACCAGCGGCTTGGTGGCGTAGAGAAGAAGCTCGACCAGGGCGCAGAAGAGGTAGGGAACGAGGCTTGTCATCGTCGCCAGCAGGATGATGAAGGTGAACTGCTCGACGAGGCTGCGCTGGAAGTTCATCGTGATCAGGATCGTCGACAGCAGGCTTGACGCGATCAGGGCGTTCGCGGGAGCGCCGGCCTTGGTGACCTTGCCCAGGATCGCCGGAAATACGCCGTCCCGCGCCGCCCCGTAGGGAACCTGCCCGGCGAGAAGAGTGAAGCCGTTCAACGTACCGAACGTCGATATGATGGCGCCGCCGCCGATGAGCAGGGCGCCGGACGTGCCCCATAGCTCTTCCGCCACGACCGCGAGCGGAGCGCTCGAGCCGCTCAGTTCTGCAAGCGGTACGGTCCCGAACGCGACAATGGTGACGAGTATGTAGATGGCGGCCACGAAGCAGGTCCCGGCCAGCGTGGCCAGGGGAATGGTGCGACTTGGGTTCTCGACCTCATCCCCCGGCACAGTCGCGGACTCCAGACCGAGGAAGGCCCACAAGGTCAGCGCGCAGCACGCGGCAATGGCCGAAAGCGGCTCCATCCCACTCGGATTGACGGGGGTCAGGCGGGACACGTCCACGCTCGCCACACCGACGATGACGAGCGCCAGAAGCGGCAGCAGCTTCAGGAGCGTCGCGCCTATCTGGACCGCGCCCGCGAACCCGACGCCACGGATGTTCACCAATGCAATGAACCAGAGTACTGCCAGTGCCACGAAAAGGGCAAGCGGCCCGCTCGATACGCCCGGCACGAAATGTCCAAGGTAGCCGGTGAACGCGACCGCGACCCCGGCATTGCCGGCCCAGAGCGCGATCCAGTATCCCCAGGCGATCAGGAACCCGGCGAACTCGCCGAAGCCCTCCCTCGTATAGGTGTAGGGTCCACCCGTCCCCGGAACCATGCGCGCCAGGCGCCCGAAGAGGATGGCGAGGGCGATGGCGCCGATCGATGTGACAACCCATGCGGCAATCGAGATCGGCCCATAGAAGGCGAGCGATGCCGGAAGGAGGAAGATGCCGGATCCGATCATGTTTCCGACGACCAGCGCCGTGCACGCGGAAACACCAAGCCTCCTTGCGGTGTCTCGTTGACGCACCATGATCATGCTCCCTCAGAACGGGCTGATTGCGCCGGTCCAGATCAGGTAAAGGGCGACAAGGGCGAGGCCGAGTATGGCGATCGCGACGAGCAGATCGATGCCGGCAAAGGCGCGGACGTTGCGCTGGCGGCAGGCGATGGCGTAGATGATGAGGCCCGGCGCGAAGAGCAGCATCGCCATGAGGAGGAATTCCAGGCCGGCCGCATAGACGAGCCAGAGGCCATAGAGGGTCGCGACCCCGCCGATGAAGATATCCCGGCGACGTTGGGCGTCCTGCCCTTCGTAGCTTTCACCGCTCAGGGCCAGCTTCAGCGCATATGCCCCGGAAAATACGTAAGGGGGCAGGATTGCGACCGAGGCGATGAAGTAGAAGAAGTTGTAGGCGTCCTGCGCAAAGTAGGTGAGAAGCAGGAACGCCTGGATGGCCAGGTTCGTGACCCAAAGCGAGTTGGCGGGCGCCCCCTTGCTGTTCTCCTTGGCGAACCACCGCGGAAACGTCCCGTCGTTGCCGCAGGTATAGGGGATTTCGGCGCAAAGGAGCGTCCAGCTGAGAAACGCGCCGCCCACGGAGATGACCAGGCCGAGATTGATGAGCCCGGCACCCCAGGGGCCGACGACATGGGCGAGCACGCCCGCCATCGATGGCACTTTCTGCGCGGCAAGCTCGGGCTGGTTCATGATCCCGGTCGAGAGCAGCGAAACCAGGACGTAGATCAGCAAGGCACCGGCAAAGCCGATGACGGTCGCACGTCCGACGTCCTTCCGGTTCGCCGCACGCCCCGAATAGACGCTGGCGCCCTCTATCCCGATGAACACCCAAAGGGTCACCAGCATGGTGCTCTTCACCTGCTCCAGCATGCTCCCCAGACCGGGGCTGTCGGCGGTAGGACGGCCCATGTTGTCGAAGGCGGAAAGGAAGATGTCGAAGTTGAAGGCGATAATCACCAGAAGGATGAAGATGGTGATCGGAACCAGTTTCGCGATGGTGGTCACGACATTGACGAACGCGGCTTCCTTGACGCCTCTCAGCACCAGGAAATGCACCGCCCAGAGGCAGATCGACGCCCCGAGGATGGACACCGCATTGTTGCCTTCGCCGAAGACCGGCGCGAAATAGGAAAGCGCCGAGAAGATTGCGACTGCATAGGCGACGTTCCCGAGGAACGCGCTGATCCAGTACCCCCAGGCGCTGTTGAAACCGATGAAATCGCCAAATCCGGCCTTCGCATAGGCATAAGGCCCGGCGTCGAGGTGTGGCTTGCGTAGCGCAAGCCCCTGATAGACGAAGGCAAGCATCAGCATACCGATGCCGGTGATCAACCATCCGATCATGATCGCAAGTGGCGAGGCGCCGCGGGACATGTCGCTCGGGAGGTTGAAGACGCCCCCACCGATCATCGAGCCTATGACGAGGCCGATGAGCGGGACCAGCGTAAGGTTTCCGGTCCGGATGGCAGGCGTGCTCGCATCACTGGAAGAGTAATCAGCCGGCAGGTCGGACATTGGGCTGCTCCGATTGGGGGATTTTATTGCAGTATGGGCTTGATGAGGCTGCCCTAATCTTGCCTCGTTGTAATTGCGTGCGGTCAATTCGCCAAAGCTCGGCAAATGCTAGCAATAACAAGCCGGATGCTGTCCCTGCGACGCGCCTTTCCTTCGGCGGACAGTGAGCCGCCGCAGCGTCGGCTAAAGGCAGTGAGCGGCGTGCAGCGACACTCATTGATGAGCGCATCACCGCTTTTGCTGCAGTTTTCGCGAAGGGAGCCAAGACATGGCAAACGGAACTTGCGACATTTGCGGCATCCGCCCCGCCGTCGTCCGTGCGCGGGTCGTTTCCAACGGGAAAACCGCAATCCTGGAACTGTGCGACGTCGACTACCGCCGGCTGAGCCGAAGCCAGGGTCACCCCGTCTCGCCGCTGGAGTCGCTCTTCAGTTCCAGAAGAGGAAGCCTGTTCGACGACTTCTTCGGCGATGATTTCTTCGGATCGGCGGGGCTTGCGGATTACGACGAGGAGGAAGATGCCGGTGCGCCCGCATCTCGTCGCGACACCAAGGGCGGACGCGCCGCGGGAAGCCTTGGCGAACGCCTGAGCAAGAACGCGGAGGAACTCCTGCAGGCTGCCGCGCGCCGTGCGAGCGAGAACGGAAGCAGTGAGGTCGACACCGAGCATCTCCTCTACGCCCTGACGGAGAGTGACGTCGTCGCGACCATCCTCAAGCAGTTCAAGCTGTCGGTCGACGATCTGCGTCACCAGATCGAGGAACAGGAACCGAAGAGCGAGCGCAAGAGCGAGGACGAAGCGGTCGGGGTAAGCCCGCGCGTGAAGGATGCCCTGTCGCGGGCCCTGCAGGCCTCGGCGGAAATGGGCCACTCATATGTGGGTCCCGAGCACCTCCTGATCGGTCTGGCGGAAGAAGGCGAAGGCATAGCGGCCGACATCCTGCAAGGCTACGGGCTGACACCCCAGGCCATTCGCCAGCAGGTTACCAAGGTCGTCGGCCGCGGCGCGGAAGACGGGCGGGTCGAGACGCCCACCAACACGCCCAACCTCGACAAGTATATCCGTGACCTGACCAAGCTCGCGCGCGACGGCCAACTGGATCCGGTGATCGGTCGCGCGAAGGAGATCGAGACGGCAATCGAGGTTCTCGCCCGGCGCAGGAAGAACAATCCGGTGCTGATCGGGGAGCCCGGCGTGGGCAAGACCGCGATCGTGGAAGGGCTCGCCCAGCGGATCATCGCCGGCGAGGTGCCGGAATCGCTTGCGGGCAAGCGGCTGGTCGAACTCAACATCAACGCCCTGGTTGCCGGCGCGAAATATCGCGGCGAGTTCGAGGAGCGCGTCCAGGACGTGCTGAAGGAAGTGACCGAACACCGCGAGGAACTGGTCGTGTTCATCGACGAGATCCACACCATCGTCGGTGCGGGCCAGGGTGGGGGCGAAGGAGGGCTGGATATTGCCAACGTCTTCAAACCGGCTCTCGCCCGGGGCCACCTGAACCTGATCGGCGCCACAACCCTCAACGAATACCAGAAGCATATCGAGAAGGATGCGGCCCTCGAGCGCCGCTTCCAGCCCGTGTTCGTGCCGGAGCCGACGGTCGCGCAGACGATCATGATACTTCGTGGGCTCAGGGACGTGCTCGAAGCTCACCACAAGGTCGCGATCACCCAGGAGGCGATCATTGCCGCCGCAGAACTCTCCGACCGCTACATCACCGGACGCTTCCTGCCCGACAAGGCCATCGATCTCATCGACCAGGCGGCGGCGCGGGTGAAGATCTCCGCGACGTCCCGCCCCGCCGACGTGCAGGAACTGGAGGCGGAAGTGCGCCAGCTCAAGCGGGAAAAGGACTATTCGACCTCCCGCAAGCAGTACGACCGCGCATCCGAGCTCGAGGGCCAGCACGAGGAAAAAAGCAAGGCGCTGGAGAAGGCAAGCGCGCGCTGGCGCCGCAAGCGCGGATCGGGAAGCGCCGAGGTGCGTACCGAACACGTGGCGGAGGTGGTTTCAAAACTGACCGGCGTGCCCGTCAGCGAACTGACGACCGAGGAGCGGCAGAAGCTCGTCAACATGGAGGAGCGCCTCCAGCAGCGCGTGGTCGGCCAGGAAGAGGCGGTAAAAGCAGTCAGCGACGCCGTAAGGCTCGCCCGGGCGGGTCTTGGCGAAGACAGCCGCCCCGTCGCCACCTTCATGTTTCTCGGCCCGACAGGCGTCGGCAAGACGGAACTTGCCAAGGCGCTCGCCGAGACGGTCTTCGGCGACGAGGATGCGATGATCCGCATCGACATGTCCGAATACATGGAACGGCATGCCGTCGCACGGCTGATCGGTGCGCCTCCCGGATATGTCGGCTATGACGAAGGCGGCCAGCTCACCGAAAGGGTCCGCCGTCGCCCCTACAGCGTCATCCTGCTCGACGAGATAGAAAAGGCTCATCCCGACGTTCACAACATCCTGCTGCAGGTGTTCGACGACGGTCGCCTGACGGACGGCAAAGGCAGGGTCGTCGACTTCACGAACACAATCCTGATCTCAACGTCAAACCTCGGTTCGGACATCATCCAGAGCCGGCTGAGGGAGGGAGAGCCGGAGAAAGACGCCGAGGAGGACGCTGAGGACCTCAAGCCTCAGATCATGGAGGTCCTGCGTCGCCATTTCCGGCCGGAGTTCCTCAACCGCATCGACGAGATCATCATCTTCCATGCGTTAAGCCGCGGCAACATCCGCTCGATCCTGGAACTGCAGCTGGAGCGGGTCAAGCGCACGAGCCATGCCCAGGGGGTCACCCTGAATATAGACGAACAGCTTCTGGACCATTTCGCGGATGCCGGCTTCCGGCCCGAGTTCGGTGCGCGGGAAGTGCGCCGCCTTATCCGTGCCGAACTCGAGACAGCGCTCGCCAAGGCCATGCTGGGCGACGAGATCCATGACGGCGATCACGTACGCGCCCGCTGGGATGCCGAGGCCCTGAAGGTCACCTTCGAACAAGTGGCACAGCAGGAAAACGGCACGAAGGCGACCGATCCGAGCAGCGAGGACAATCAAACAACTACCGTGGAAAGGACAGCACAATGAGCATTCGCGGATTGATCCCCTGGCATCGCAGACACGAAAGCTACGTACCGAGTTCACTCGCCGGATCCCGTCGCGATCCGCTTCAATCGCTGCACAACGACGTCGATCGCCTGTTCGACGAGGTCTTCCGGTTGAGCACGTCGGGCCAGCAATGGTTCGGTAGCGGGTCCGATGTCTGGCCCAAGATCGATATCACCGACGACGAGAAGGAAGTCCGCATCGTTGCCGACCTGCCCGGCATGGAGCAGAAGGACATCGAAGTGTCCCTCGAAGATGGCGTCCTGACCCTGAAGGGCGAGAAGACATCCGAAACCGAAAACAAGGGCACCCAGTTTTCCGAGCGCTTCTACGGCCGGTTCGAGCGGCGGATCCCGATCGGCTACGAGCTGGAGGACGACAAGATCGACGCTCACTTCGAGAACGGGGTGCTGAAGATCACGCTTCCAAAGAGCGAGAAAGCCAGTTCGAAAACCAGGCGGATCGACATCCGCACCTGAAGCGCCCTTCCCCTACAGGCTCCGTCGAACCTACGGGGCCTGCCTTCGAAGCCGTCACGCAACGACAGGTTCGCGTGGTGCAATGAGTGGCACGTCCACCGGAGGAATACAGTGCGCAGTCAGATTTTCCCATCTGTCCTTCTTGTCCCCGCTTTACTCATCAGTTGTACGACCACAACCACGAGCGAGGGGTTCGACCTCGTCCAACTGGACGAATGGCCAGACTGCCATATCCTCAGCTACGACGGCGAGCCGGTGAGAAGGACGGCAACGGCGACGGGACGGCCAAGCATGTGGGGGCTTGGCCGATGCCCGAAGACGCACCCTGACTTCGAGGACACGTCCATCTGGGTTCAGCGGAATATCGAGACGGGTCCTCACGTGGCAACCATGACGACGAAGCCCCGTGAGGACGGCACGTACCAGCGCGTTACCATCCGGCGCGGCCAGGGTTCTGAGAGGCCGGGCTACTTCCGCTACATATGGGTGAGACACGGATAATGATGCCGCAGAGCCCAATGAGAACGCCTGTGAAACCGGGACTTTCACCCGGCAATGCGCTGAGCAGGAGAAGCGATCCGACAGAGGAACAAAGCCGTGAGGGAGGAGTTATATTTCCATAGACATTAGTATAATAGAATATGCGGGAGACCGGCCTTCCCGTGAAGGCTGGAGACGAAAATGCGTAACAAATATCGGCGAATATGGTCATCTAGCTCTGTTGAGTTGCGAAGCCGCTGACTATCCCGGCCCATCCTACGGACTACTTGCCCTTTGCCCCAGAAAAGTTGGTCGGGAGGAGTAGCATGGATAGGTTAGCGGCAGTCACGCGTACCGCGAAAGTCAATAAGGGGTTTGCTCACAAACCTCCCGAGACGCTTCAAAGCACCCGAACGCTTGAGCCAAACGGCACGATCTATGTGCCCGGCGAGATAAGGCGGGCGATCTACACCGTGGATTACGGCGCCGTCCGGATCTACCGATTGCTTTCCAATGGCCGCCGTCAGATATGCTCCTTCGAATTCTCCGGAGATACCTTCGGCTTCGAAACGGACATGACGCATGTCTTCTTTGCGGAAGCCATCAGCCCGACACGCATCAGCGCCCTCAACGAGATGGGAGATCAATTACCGAGCGACGCCACCTCCTGGCTGCAAAGCATGGAGAGGACGCAACGAAATGTGTTGGTGCTCGGCTACCGCGACCCGGTTGAACGCGTGGCTGCTTTCCTCTCGGACCTGGATTCCCGGCAGGGACGAACAGGGACGATCGAGCTTCTGATGCCGCGGGCGGATATTGCCGATCATCTCTGCCTCAGCATCGAAACCATTTCCCGCGTCTTCACCTTCCTGCGCCTCAAGGGCATCATAAAGCTGCGAACCCCACGAATTGTCGAGATTATCCGGCCGCGCGCGCTCCAATTTCTGATAGATTAGAAGAGCGCAAGCGAGAATCGGAAAGCGGTCGCTCCGACGATCCGGATTTCGCCGCGCCGAACGCCAACAGGTGCCAGGAGGAGCGCGATGCCGACCGCCCGGTCGAGGTATGGATTAATAGCCGGAGTTGCGATCCTTCTCGCTCTTGGCCTGGCCTATTGGGCCTGGACGGCGTTTCGCGATCAAGGCCTTCCTGCGGGGTTCTATTCCGGCAACGGCCGCATCGAAGCCGTCGAGATCGATATCGCCACGAAGTCCGGCGGACGGCTTCGCGAGATCGACGTCAAGGAGGGCGATTTCGTCAAGGCGGGCCAGGTCCTGGCACAGATGGACACTGCCCAGCTGGAGGCGCGAAAGAGGCAGGCCGAAGCCGATCTGCGTCGTGCAGAAATCGCAATCGACACCGCCAATAGTCTCGTCAAGCAACGGGAAGCCGAGCGTGAATCCGCTCTCGCGGTGATCGAGCAGCGCAAGGCGCAGCTGGATTCGGCGGCAAAGACCAATGCAAGGTCGAAGCAGCTCCTCAGCAACAGGACGGTCTCGCAGCAGGTGGTCGACGAAAACGAGGCCGCCGAACAGGCCGCGCGAGCGACGCTTGCATCCGCTCAGGCGGCACTCGCCAGTTCGGAGGCTGCGATCAACGCCGCCAAGGCGCAGGTCGTGGACGCCGAAGCCGCCGTCGATGCGGCCAAGGCCGCGATCGAAAGCATAGATGCAGACCTTGAGGACACCATCCTGAAGGCGCCGCGGGACGGCCGCGTGCAGTATCGCGTGGCGGAACCGGGGGAAGTCCTGGGGGCCGGCGGGCGCGTCCTCACCATGGTCGATCTCAGCGACGTCTACATGACATTCTTCCTGCCCACCGAACAGGCGGGCAGGCTGGCGATCGGCTCCGACGCGCGTCTGGTGCTGGACGCAGCACCCCAGCTCACCATTCCGGCGGAGGTTTCCTTCGTCGCGGATGTGGCGCAGTTTACGCCGAAGACAGTGGAGACCGAGGACGAGCGCCAGAAGCTCACATTTCGCGTGAGGGCAAGAATACCGAAGGAGCTGCTTCAAAAACACATCGAGTACGTCAAGACTGGGCTCCCGGGAACCGCATATGTCCGGCTTGATCCCCAGGCCGAATGGCCGGAAAGCCTCGAAAGAAACCTCGTCGACTGAGGGCCCATCATGAACGGCTCCTCTCCAGGCAACAAGGTCAGAAGCGACAAGCCCGGCAACGAGATCGAGGCGGTCGTCGAGGTACGCCACACCACCCTCGCCTTCGGACGAGTGATCGCTCTCAATGACATATCGCTGTCCCTGCCTTCCGGGCGCATGGTCGGACTGGTGGGACCGGACGGGGTCGGCAAGTCCTCGCTGCTCTCCCTGATCTCCGGCTCGCGTGCCATGCAGAAGGGACAGATCCAAGTACTGGGAGGCGACATCGCCGACGCCCGCCACCGCAGGGAGGTCTGCCCGCGAATTGCCTACATGCCGCAAGGGCTGGGCAAGAACCTGTATTCCACGCTATCCGTCTTCGAGAACGTCGACTTCTTCGGTCGCCTGTTTGGACAGGACAGGCAGGAGCGCGCCGAACGGATTGACCTTCTCCTGAAAAGTACCGGGCTTGCTCCCTTTGCCGACAGGCCTGCGGGAAAGCTGTCGGGCGGCATGAAGCAGAAACTCGGACTGTGCTGTTCCCTGATCCACGATCCGGACCTCCTCATCCTCGACGAACCGACGACAGGGGTCGATCCCCTTTCACGCCAGCAGTTCTGGGAATTGATTGCCGCGATCCGGGCGGAACGCCCGAACCTCAGCGTGCTGGTTGCAACAGCCTACATGGAGGAAGCTGCCCGCTTCGACTGGGTCGTCGCGATGAACGCCGGCGAGGTGATCGGCACAGGCACCCCGTCCGAACTCATGGCAAGGACAGGGACGACGGACTTCGACGCAGCCTTCATCGCACTGTTGCCGCAGGACGTCTCCCGGGGTCACGTAGCCCTGGTCATCCCGCCCCGAAAGGTCCTCGGGGGCGAACAATATGCGATCGAGGCCAGCCATCTCAGCATGAGATTTGGCGATTTCACTGCGGTCGACGACGTGAGCTTCAAGATTTCTCGCGGCGAAATCTTCGGATTCCTCGGCTCGAACGGCTGCGGCAAGACGACGACCATGAAGATGCTGACGGGGCTTTTGATCGCCAGCGAGGGCGAGGCGCGCCTGTTCGGTCAGAAGGTCGGCGGCGAGGACATCGCATTCCGGCGCCGCGTCGGATACATGAGCCAGGCGTTTTCGCTCTACTACGAACTGACGGTAAGGCAGAACCTGGAACTGAACGGGCGCCTGTTCCAACTGTCCACGGAAAGGGTTGCCGAACGGATTTCCGAACTGGCCCGCCGGCTGGGCCTCGAGGAGGTCCTGGATACCTTGCCGAACAGTCTGCCCCTCGGAATCCGCCAGCGCCTGTCGCTTGCCGTCGCGCTGATCCATTCCCCCGATGTCCTGATCCTGGACGAGCCCACGTCGGGGGTCGACCCGATAGCGCGCGATGATTTCTGGCGGATCCTCGTCGATCTCTCCCGCAACGACAACGTCACGATCTTCATCTCGACGCACTTCATGAACGAGGCGGAACGCTGCGACCGAATTTCCCTCATGCATGCGGGAAAGGTGCTGGTCACGGCGACGCCGCAGGCGATCGTGGAACAGCGACACGCGGCAAACCTCGAAGAGGCGTTCATCTCCATCCTGGAGGAGGCGGCCGGAACGCCAAAGCCATCGGGCGACACCGAGAAACCTGGCGAGATCGCCTTTGGCACGCCCCCGCACTCGACCACACCGGCGCGAGGAGATGGCATACGCCGCTACTTCGACGTCCGCCGCATGTTCAGCTACACGTGGCGCGAGACGCTCGAGCTACGGCGCGATCCGATCCGCGCGACGCTTGCCATCCTCGGCAGCGTCATCCTGATGTTCGTGATCGGTTACGGCATCAACATGGATGTCGAGGACCTGACCTTCGCCGTCCTCGATCGCGACGACACGCCCATCAGCCGCGACTATGTCCTGGACATAGCGGGCTCCCGCTATTTCATCGAGCAGGAGCCTCTTGCCGACTATGCGGACCTGGACAGGCGCATGCGCAACGGCGAGATCACCCTTGCCCTGGAAATTCCGCCCGGCTTCGGCCGGAAGCTGATGCGGGGGGACGATGTCGAGGTCGGTGCCTGGGTCGATGGGTCCATGCCCCAGCGGGCGGAAACGATCAGAAGCTATGTGCAGGGCATGCATTCGCAGTGGCTCACGCGAAAAGCCGCCGAGACGCTGGGCGACGCCGCCGCGCAGGGAGATTTCTCGATCGAGACGCGGTATCGATATAACCCGGACGTCAAAAGCCTCGTGGCGATCGTGCCCGCCGTCATCCCGCTCCTCCTGATGCTCATTCCGGCGATGCTCTCCGCGCTCAGCGTCGTTCGCGAGAAAGAGCTTGGATCGATCATCAACCTCTACGTGACGCCGGTGACGCGGCTGGAGTTCCTGTTAGGCAAGCAGATCCCGTACATCGCGCTGGGAATGCTCAATTTCTTCCTCCTCGTCGCCTTTGCGGTCGTTATTTTCCGCGTACAGTTCACGGGCAGCATGATCACCTATACGTCGGCCGCCCTTCTCTATGTGACGATCGCGACGTCGATCGGCATCCTCATGTCGACATTCATGTCGAGCCAGGTGGCGGCGATATTCGGGACGGCACTTCTCACGCTCATTCCGGCCACCCAGTATTCGGGGATGATCGATCCCGTATCCTCCCTCCGCGGCGCGGGCGCCTTCATCGGAAAGATCTACCCGACCACGCACTTCATGACGATTTCGCGGGGAACCTTCTCGAAGGGCCTGGATTTTGGCGGACTATCGGGTTCCTTTGTGCCGCTGCTTGTCGCCATACCGCTGATGGTCGCCCTGGGCGCGATCCTCTTGAGGAAGCAGGAGCGATGACCATGTCTTTCTCCACCGTGTACCAGCTGGGAGTGAAGGAACTGCGGGGACTTGCCCGTGATCCCTTGTTGCTGCTTCTAATCATCTACGCATTCACCCTGGAGATCTACACGGGATCGCATGCGCTGCCTGAGGCGCTCAGCAATGCGGCGATTGCGATCGTCGACGAGGATCAGTCGCAGCTGTCCAGCCGCATTACCGGGGCATTTCTCCCGCCTTACTTCACGCCGCCGCAATCCATCTCAATTGCGGAAATGGACCAGCGGATGGATGCCGGCCTGGATACCTTCGCGCTCGACATTCCTCCGGACTTCGAGCGGAAGCTGCTCGCCGGGGATCAACCGGTCATCCAGCTGAACGTGGATGCGACCCGCATGAGCCAGGCCTTCACCGGGAGCGGCTACATCCAGTCGATCATATCGAGCGAGGTGAACGAATTCCTCGAGGGATACCGGGCATCATCGGCGCTGCCCGTGGAACTCGTTCAAAGGATGCGCTTCAACCCTGCACTGGACAAGGCGTGGTTCGGGTCGATCACCAACGTGATCACCTCGATCACCATGCTCTCCATCATCCTCACGGGAGCAGCCCTGATCCGCGAGCGCGAACGGGGGACCGTGGAGCATCTCCTCGTCATGCCGGTCACACCGGCGGAGATCATGGTCAGCAAGATACTCTCGATGGGGCTCGTCGTCCTTATCGCGACCGCCATCTCGTTGATCGTGGTGGTCGAGGGCCTTCTCGCGGTTCCCATCGAGGGAAGCCTACCGCTATTCCTGTTCGGGACGGCACTCTTCCTCCTGGCGACGACCTCGCTCGGCATTTTCCTCGCCACGGTGGCCGGTTCAATGCCCCAGTTCGGCCTCCTCCTGATCCTCGTGCTGCTGCCGCTTCAGGTCCTGTCGGGCGCCATGACGCCCCGCGAGAGCATGCCTGCCTTCGTCCAGGACATCATGCTGCTCACCCCGAACACGCACTTCGTCATGCTGGCGCAGTCGGTGCTGTTCAGGGGCGCGTCCATCGATGTCGTCTGGCCGCAGCTTGCATCTCTCCTGGCAATATCGATCGTGCTTTTCATCCTCGCCCTCAAGCGATTCCGGCGCTTCCTTCAATAGAGGTTTGTCGCCCATCCGGGGACGGCGCGATTCCGGTGGAGGACACCCGGCCCTTCCCGCCGGCGCCTTGCAATTGATCGCAATCATTTCTCTCGTCGCATGATGCGCTAGGATTTTCGCGTGTCCAATCAAGCCCGCAGCGGGCCGCCCGTCTTCAGAAAGCAGG